>Ga0114946_10000795_pt1 | contig 21426 bp, 24 predicted proteins | sample WalLakDeSediment_FD_88676 | JGI IMG/M metagenome (GOLD analysis project Ga0114946, IMG submission 88676) | Lake sediment microbial communities from Walker lake, Nevada to study Microbial Dark Matter (Phase II) - Walker Lake 11/02/13 Deep Sediment | ecosystem: Environmental > Aquatic >...
AAGAGCACCTTCCAGCATAGAGCCTGAAAGGCGTGTGTCGCGTCCGATGATAAATAAAGGATTTTTATGTTCCCGGCCTAAAACCCAGGCCGCTATCCGTCCAATTTTAAAAGCAAGTTCGGGGGTTAAATCACGATTGGCTACACCCCTGATTCCGTCAGTTCCAAATAATTTGCCCAATAGCATACCTCCTGTTCTTACTCGTCATCATTACCTTCCGGTGTTACGATCCTCTCAAATTCAAGCCGAACAGTAATTAAAGACGGATCGATCACCACATCCAACACCCGGTTTCCATCTTCATCATAAGCAACCGGAGAGAGTTCAACACTTTCTATTAATCTCATACCGGTCAAATTAATTAACAGGACTACCCGATCTACTCTTTCAAAAATAGAGCCAGGCGCCCCAACCAGCACCACTTCAGGGATGACCTCATATTCATCAAGCTCCCATCCAGTGGCCGGTGTGCCAATCATGTCTAGCTCCACTTCGAAATCTTCGGAACGATATACTTCGATACTAACCCTGACCTGTTGTGGCTGGACTGAAATAAGATTTAATCCACGCGGCGGTTGGCCATGAACCTGGATCAGGTGGTTGCCCGGCTCTCTTCCGCCAAGATCGACGTAGGCGCCGATCTCTTCTACTGTCAGGTCGTCAAAATCTTCAGGGAGACCTTCAAGGGTAATATCGACGCTTGAGGATATATCTGTAACCACGTATTCCGGATTCAGATTATCAACTCTTAAGGGTACCTGGTATAAGATGCGCGCAGGTGTTTCCCGGGTGATCTGATCACCGGTCACAAAAAGCCAGAGTATAACCGCTATAAAAATGGCCATCACCCGGGCAAGGTTGTTGCTGCGTAAAAATTTTTCCATAGCTACTTGTTATTCCTCCATGACCAGAGGCTGAAGCCTTCTTTACGGTCAGGCAAAAGCAGGTCTTTAAGCACTGCCCGCAGTTTCTTTTCGTCTAAGTAGCGGGTTAAAACGCCATCGTGCGCGACAGATATAATGCCGGTTTCTTCAGAAATAATTATTGCCAGGGCATCAGAATATTCGGTAATGCCGATACCGGCACGATGCCTTGTACCCAGTTCTTTACCCAGGGTAGGATCTTCAGTGAGAGGCAGATAACAACCTGCGGCAACTATCTGATTACCCTGGATAATAACAGCGCCGTCGTGAAGGGGACTGCGGGGGAAAAATATGTTTATTAGAAGCTCGGCAGTTACCACACCTTCAACTAAAATGCCTGTAGCGACATATTCCTTAAGACCTGTTGAACGTTCTATAACGATCAACGCCCCGATACGCTTTTTAACCAGGACAGGTATAGCCTTGATCAGTTCATCAAGCATATTATCAAAATCTTGAACGCTCCAGTTCCAATAAGTTGATTTAAAAATTTTGCCCCGCCCCAGGTGTTCAAGGGCCCGGCGCAGCTCAGGTTGAAAAACGATTGGAATGGCGATAAGGCCGACCGTCATGGTCTGACGCAGGGTCCAGTGAAGGGTATCAAGTCCGGATTGATCACTTATAATCATAGCCAACAGCAGGACAATAAGTCCTTTGACCAACTGTTCAGCCCGGGTGCCGCGAATAATCACAATCAACCTGTAAAAAACATAAGACATAATTGCGATATCAACTACATCGCGCCATCCCACATTCAATTGAAGAACTGCTGCAACAATACGTTCCCAAATGGCCACTATCTGTTGAACCCTCTTTTTTAGATTTCAGATCAAGCAGGCTGAAGTTGTTTGCCTTTTTGTATAACTATTTTATTCGCTTTCTTCAGGATGAATACCTGCAAGGCTATAAGAAAGTTAACATAAATTATCCGGTAAAACAATATTAATTTTGTTGCTGCAGTTATTGCATTTAGTGCCGGCCAGTCCTGCTATACTGACCCGATAACCGCTGCGCTTTATCAGCAGGTTACCGCAGTGGGGACAAACAGTATCATTGGAACCCGCTAAATCGATATTGCCAAGATAAACGTAACGCAGGTATTTTTTTGCTGTTTCCCTGACCCGCTCCATAACCTGTGGCGGCGTTGGAGGCAGATCAAGCTTATACTGGGGAAAGTAGCGGGAGTAATGCAAAACCAGGTCCGGGCTAAGACCTCCCAGCCAGCTTGCCAGGGACTCCTGTTCGGCATCATCGTCGTTCAGCGTTGGTATCAGAAGGCAGGTAATTTCAACATGGCATTTTTTAACAGCAGTTTCGACTGTTTCAATGACCGGATCCCTTAAACCATGGCAATATTCCCGGTAGAAAGAATCGCCAAAAGCTTTCACATCAATGTTCATTGCATCTATAAAAGGAAGAAGTTCGCGCAGCGGCTCGCGGTTAATATAGCCATTGGTGACCAGTACATTACAATAACCATGCTCGTGCAAAAGAGAGGCGGTATCGTAAACAAATTCAAACCAGATAGTAGGTTCGTTGTAGGTATAGGCAATACCGAGAGCTTTTTCCGGCCCGCCCGCTTTTTCCAGCATAGTCAGGATTTCTTCCGGACTGACTATATCTGATGCCTGATCAGGTCTGCCCCGGGCGAGGGACCAATTCTGGCAGAACGAGCAGAGCAGGTTGCAACCAAAGGTACCCACCGATAAGATTGTACTTCCCGGATGAAAGTGATAAAGGGGTTTTTTTTCGATTGGATCCCAGTGCGCCGCTGCCAGGGAGCCATAATTGGTTGTATAGAGTTCACCTTTTTCAACCAGGCGGACACCGCAGGCGCCAACCTGATTTTCTCCGAGCAGGCAGCTGCGGGGGCATAACACACAACGAATCTTGCCTTCTTCTTTAAAGTAGAAACGGGCTTTTTGCATATATTATTATACACTCCCTGTTTCTTACTTTTCACCATGGCGGATGACATTAAAACGATAGAGCTCGACCGGTTCGCCGGGGGCTATACCGGCTTTACGGCGGGCGATATCGACTTGTTCATTAACCGTATTTATTCCTTCTATGTCAGGCAGCAGCAGTCCGCTTTGCGAACCGCTGCGCACCAAAACACCATATTTTTTTGGATCAAGTTCATTTACACTTTTTATCGGTTCTAAAGACCCAAGGATGTCGACCGAAACAGTGAGTGCGGGCAGTTCTTCTCTGCTGACCGGTGGAAATCTCGGATCCCTGACGGCAGCACAAACTGCATTGTTGGCAATCTCCTCAGCCAGGTTTTTGCGCACAGGTTCGAAAGTTCCGATACAGCCGCGCAGTTGGCCGGCTTTTTTTAGAGATACAAAAACGCCAGCCTGAACCTGATATTCAGGAGGCAGTGAATCGGGAATTTTCGGCAGCTGTCCCTCTTCAAGATAGTACTTTAAAACATCCCGGGCCAGGCCGGCAGGATTTAGTTTTGGATCTAGGGTTGACAATTAAGAAACCTCCCTTTCACCGGTGGAAGAATTGATGTTTTGTTCCGGATGCAGAACAGCCACAAGGTATCCAACCCCAAAAGGTCCTTCATAGGATATAATCTCGGGTTTAAAATTTTCACCGTCTAGCATGCCAAGGCCGATTACAAAAGAACGCAGGCCGCATTCTCCGGCTTCTTCAACCAACTGCTGATCAAATTCGAGGATAGCTTCGACCCGCCCCTCGCGCAGCAACCTGACCAGGCGGTGATCGAATTCAATACCATGGGGATTAAACCCGGCCGGAGCGCCGCGGGTCAGGCGGTGGGATAAGTCCCCACTGGTTATAACCGCAGTGGGCACACCTCTCCTATTAACAGCTTTTCTAAGAGCACCGCCAAACTGGTAAAGTTGACGATAAGGCTGAAAACTGATGGTGATATGGACGCAGGGAATCACGACACCGGCTTTTTGCAGGTAGTAAAGGGGCACCATCGCTCCGTGATCAAGAACCTTTCCTTTTCGAAAAATGTGATCGGTATCACCGACAAGCGCCGGCCTGATTGGCCCACTCGAAGCTTCTTCCACGAGCAAGTCTATGAGCTCCCGGTCAGTTTGTACGGTTATGCCGATATCCGAAAACCCGAACTGCCCAAAATCTCCTGTTAACTGTTCCTGGGTAAGTACTGCGGGCCCTTCCGGTACAATCTGGCCGTGTGGTGTGATTACAACCAGCAGTTCCGGATCTGCTTCTTTGATGCGTTTGCTCAATAGCTTCATACCATCTACAGTCTGCTGGGCTTCACTTAACCTTTCACGGCCAATTTCAGGAATAATTATCGGAGGATGTGGGGATATACCGATAATCGAAAGCATTGAAAACACCTGCCTTCTGTACGGAGACCCAAGCGGTAAAGATAATGAGGCCGTTTGAGCTCCGGCCATTGGAGTAAATACCTGACTAAAGTATATCAAATAGTAAGGCAGTGAACAAATCCTCTGCAGCACAACTTGACATGTTTATGCAAATGGCCTAACCTATGATCAGCCGATACGGTTTTTTTGGCAGGATTTTATTACAAGGAGTACTGAAAATGAGCAGTGAGTATCGTGAAGTAGATAAGTTCACAGCCGCCATTCAAGCTATCTTTCCCAAGCTGATGCACTACTTAAGTGCCGAAGAAAACCGTGAGCTGACCGGACTGGGCATTACGCCAAGCCAGATTAACGCTCTATTGGTGCTCTATTTTCATGATGATCTAACCATGGGCAAACTAAGCTCGGAAATATACCTTGCTGAAAGTGCCGCAACACGTCTTGTAAACCGCCTGGTTAATCTTAACCTGGTCAAAAGACGCGGTGATGAAAAAGACCGCCGGGTAGTGCGCGTAGCCCTGACTTCTTATGGCAGGCAGCTTGCGCGCCTGGTGTTTGAAAGACGCTCTTTTCGTTTCAATAACCTTGCTCAGCACCTGGAGCAATCCGAAAGAGAAAACCTGATCACTTCACTGCAGTCCGTAATTCGTGTATTTGAAGATTTGGCACATTCGAGAGAGCCGCTTGAGAATAACACCAACCTCAAATGATTCTGCCCTTAAGGAAAGTGAGGACAGCTTTTGTCGTTTCATCATACTAAAGAACAAAACAGCGAATCACTGTGGTCAATTCTGCTCACGTTTTTAAAAGTGGGCGCTTTTACTTTTGGGGGCGGTTATGCCATTTTGCCGGTAATTCAGCAGGAAGTAGTTGAAAGAAAGAAGTGGGTGAGCCAAAAAGAATTCGCCGACATCCTTATTGTTACCCAGGGGTTGCCCGGCCAGTTGGCTTTAAATAGCGCAATACAAATCGGCATCCGCCTGCGCGGTATTCCCGGCGGGTTGATTGGTGCCCTGGGTGTTACTGCACCGTCAGTAATAATACTACTTTCTATTGCAGCATATTTTTATCCCCTATTGCGAGACAATGATTATGTACAGGCTATTTTTTACGGACTAAGGCCGGCAGTTGTTGCCTTAATTGCTGCTGCTGCAGTAAAGATGGGGCGCGATATTTTAAAAGGCTGGATCGGGATTATTCTTTGCGTAGCACTCCTGGTTCTTGCTATTATTACTCAAATCCACCCGATCCTTGTCCTCCTGGTCGGGGGCACGGCCGGGTTAGTAGTGTGCCGGGGGAGGTGCTGGTAGTGGCTGCTATTCTGCTTTCACTATACTGGTCATTTTTAAAAGTAGGCCTTTTTACCATCGGCGGCGGTTATGCCATGATTCCGCTGATGGAGGCGGAAGTAATCACTGTGCACGGTTGGCTGAGCGCCTCGGAGTTTCTTGATATTATTGCCGTCGCTGAAATGACGCCCGGCCCGATTTCAATTAATGCTGCCACATTTATCGGTTATATCATGGGAGGTCTCGCCGGCTCGTTGATTGCCACTTTAGGAGTCATTACACCTTCACTGGTCCTGCTGCTGCTGTTATCGCGTATATTGATTAAAATTATACAGAACCCCGGCGCTCAAAACTTTATCAACGGCCTGCGTTCAGCACTCGTGGCCCTGATCCTGTTGGCTTCATTTACGCTGGGGCAGACGGCAATAATTGATATACCGACCACCTTAATTTTTGCAGCCCTCTTAATTGCCAGTTTGCTGCGCCAGGTCAGCCCGCTCTACTTTATTGCCGCCGGGGCAATCTTCGGCCTCCTCTTATTCCCGTATTAACAAAGATGTGATATAATGTTGTTAATATATTTAATAACAGACTCCGAGCCTTTTCACCTACTGCTAATTACCGGCTATGGTGAAAGGCCTGGGTTGGGGGAGAAATCCCCCCGCCTCCCGCAATTGGAAAGGAGACTATGCCATCAGGCCGCGTTTTCTTGCAACAGGAGGCGCGGCTTTATATTTTTATCCCCTCGTGTGTTGGTGAAATCCAGCCAACTAGCGATATAAACAATGCACGGTCTGGCAGATTGCCTCAATTATTTGGTTTTCCGGATCACGGGCATTCTGAAATCCGGCTTAAACATTTTGATACGAGGTGTATGAATGAAATTAATGAGGGTTACCAGCCCTGAAGATGTATTAAGGATAATTGTTGAACAGTTTGAACCGCTGGATAGCGAAAAGATAGCCCTGGAAAAGGCCGGCGGACGCTGCCTGGCTGAAACGATTAAAGTGCCGGAGGATGTACCCGGTTTCAACCGCTCCACTGTTGACGGTTATGCTGTAAATGCCAGGGATACATTTGGCGCCGGCGAAGGACTACCTGCCATTTTGGAATATGCAGGAGAAGTAATGATGGGGAAAGCGGCACCGCCTATAAAAAGTGGGCAGTGCTGCTTGGTGCATACCGGCGGAATGCTGCCCGGTGGCGCCGATGCAGTAATCATGATTGAAGATACAGATCTAACCGGTACAATGGTCCAGGGCTTTCGCCAGGTGGCACCTGGTGAAAACGTTATTCATCGCGGTGAAGACCTTAAGAAAGATGACACCGCTCTGCTCAAGGGGCATAAGCTTCGTGCCCCTGAAATCGGTATGCTCGCTTCGCTCGGTATTACTTTGGTTGAAGTATACCGGCGGCCGATTGTCGGCTTTTTTTCCAGCGGGGATGAACTTGTCAACTATAACAATCCCCACCTTGAGCCCGGCCAAATCAGGGACAGCAATGCTCCGGCTCTTCTTTATCTTGCGGAACAAAGCGGCGCTGCAGCTAAATATGGCGGAATTTTACCCGATCATTTTGAAATATTCCTGGAGAAAAGTAAGGCCATGCTTAAAGAAACCGACCTGGTTGTTTTCTCAGGAGGCAGTTCAGTCGGCAGCCGTGATTATACCGCTCGTACGATGCAGGAATTGGGTAAACCGGGTCTGCTGGTAGAAGGCATATCGATTCAACCGGGCAAACCAACCCTGTTAGCAAACTGCGCCGGCAAACCGGTGCTCGGCCTGCCCGGGCATCCTGTATCAGCCTTAAATATTTTTACCATATTCGGCAAAGCGATTATTGACCGCCTGGCCGGGCGGGGGAAAAAGATTTTCACGCCAACTGTAAAAGCGGTTTTAGCCCGTAATGTTCCATCTCGCTCCGGGCGCACCGACTATGTGCGAATCAGGCTGAAAGAAACCGCAGAAGGCTTAAGTGCTGTTCCTGTTTTCGGCCGCTCCGGCATGCTGCGCACCCTGTCTGAAGCTGACGGGCTGCTGGTTGTGCCATCAGAAAAAGAAGGCCTCAACACTGGAGAGATTGTGGAAATTTCTATATGGGACTAGTATTTGGAGGTAGTCAATGAGAAAGGTATACCTGAGCAATACCCCCCGCAGGGAAGCACTGGAAATATTTTTAGCTGCTGTGGAGATACCCCGACGCACCGAAGTTGAAGCGGTTACAGACTCATTGGGCCGGGTAACAGCTGAACCTGTTTTTGCCCTTCTTTCTATGCCCGGTTACCATGCTGCTGCAATGGACGGTATTGCCGTTCAGGCTGAGAATACTTTCAGTGCCTCCGACCAAAATCCCCTCAAACTGGATCCGGAAAATAGCTTCCAATATATTAACACTGGTGGTCCACTGCCTGACGGGTTTGATGCTGTAATTAAAATTGAAGATATTCAAATACTTGAAGATAACTATGTCGAAATTCTTGCCCCGGCAACCCCCTGGCAGCACACCCGTGCTGTGGGTGAAGATGTGGTTGCCGGAGAATTGATTGTACCCGCCAGGCACCGCCTGAGACCTCCCGATCTCGGTGTCCTGCTCGCCGCCGGTATTACTGAAGTTGTACTGCTGGCCAAACCAAGGGTAACGATCATCCCCAGCGGAACTGAAGTGGTCGATCCCGGCGGAAAGCGAAAAGAGGGCAGTGTCCCCGATTTTAACAGCACGGTTATCGCTTCTTACTTACATGAATGGGGCGCCGCGCCGGTAATTAAACCTATTGTGCCCGATGATCCGGAACTGATCGGGAAGGCGCTTACAGCCGCCCTGGAAGAATCGGACCTTGCTATAATCAATGCCGGATCTTCGGCCGGAGAAAAAGATTATACTTACCCGGTAATTGAAGAGCTGGGAGAAGTTTTTTTACACGGGGTGGCTACCCGCCCCGGCAAACCGACAATCCTGGGAAAGGTCCACACTAAGCCGGTAATCGGCCTGCCGGGGTACCCGGTTTCAGCCTACCTGAGTCTTGAATGGTTCGTGCAGCCCTTGATTTACCGCTACCTGGGACTGCCAACCCCGCAGCGTGAAAAATTGGAAGTGACTCTCGGACGAAGAATTGTATCGGAAATAGGTGTTGAAGAATTTGTGCGGATGACGGTGGGACATGTCGGAGGCCGCTATATCGCCAACCCCCTGACTCGTGGCGCCGGTGTAACGATGTCGCTGGTAAGGGCCGACGGTCTGCTGGTTATTCCGGTCAATTCGCTCGGCTTCGAGCAGGGTGAGACGGTAAATATCGAGCTGTATCGTCCACGAAACGAACTGCGCCACAACCTGCTGGCTGCCGGAAGTCACGACCTGATCATCGATCTTTTGGGAACAGCCCTGAAAGAACGCGACTCGAAAATGAGCCTTTCATCGGCACATCTGGGCAGTATGGGTGGAATTGCCGCTGTCGGGCGCGGCCAGGCTCACCTGGCCGGGGTGCACCTTTTCGACCCCGAAACAAAGGACTATAACCGGCCTTATATCAAGAAGCTCCTCCCCGATCAAAAAATCCACCTGATAAACCTGGCTTACAGGATGCAGGGCTGGATTGTCCCCAAAGGCAATCCCGACCAGGTAGAAAAGATTGAACAGCTGGCCGATTTAAAGCTCAGTTTTATTAACCGCCAGAAAGGGGCCGGGACCCGCATCCTTTTTGATTACCTGCTGAAGGAGGCAGGCCTTTCGCGGAACCAGATTTACGGTTACGAACGCGAAGAGCATACCCATCTAAATGTTGCCGCCGCCGTGGCAGCCGGAACGGCGCGGATTGGGCTTGGGATCTTGCCGGCGGCTAAAGCCTTTGAACTTGACTTTTTACCCCTGGTCGAAGAACGTTATGACCTGCTTATGGACGATACTTTTTACAACAGTCCCGAAGCAAAAACTTTGCTGGAAATTATCAGGGATCGGAACTTCCAGCAGCTTGTCGAAACAATGGGCGGTTACAGCATGAGAGATGCCGGAAAGGAGCAATAGTAATGCCGTTAACTGACGCACACGGAAGAAATCACGATTATATGAGAATTTCAGTAACCGATCGCTGTAATCTGCGCTGTGTTTACTGCATGGGCGATGAAGGTATAGTCCAGCTTCCCCACAGCGAAATCCTCAGTTATGAAGAGATCCTGAAAGTAGTCACCGCAGGCGCTGAGTTGGGGATCAGCAAATTACGCATCACCGGGGGTGAACCGCTGGTTCGCAAGGACATAGTGGGCTTGATTGGCCGGATCACAGCAATACCAGGCATAAAAGACCTGGCTATGACCACTAACGGCATTCTGCTGCCCCGTTACGCTGCCGATTTGAAGGAAGCCGGGCTGAATCGAGTCAATATCAGCCTTGATACGCTTAACCCGGACCAATACCGGAAGATCACCCGCTGCGGTGAACTGAAGCAGGCCTTAAACGGTATTGAGTCGGCCCTGGAACATGGACTACATCCGGTTAAATTGAATACGGTGCTGATGAAGGGTGTCAACGATAACGAGGTTCTTGACTTCTTGAGGCTGACCCTTGAAAAATCGCTGCACGTACGCTTTATCGAATATATGCCTATCGGCGATCATGACCGGGGCTACCGCGATCACTACCTTCCGCTCAGCTTTATCGAAGAAACGGCCAGAAGCGCAGGACTGCCGCTGTCACCTGTACCCCTCTTGGGAGGGGCAGGGCCGGCTGAATCTTATAGCATCCCCGGGAGTATGGGGACTATCGGCCTGATTCATCCAATCAGCAAGCATTTTTGCGATACCTGCAACCGGCTTCGTTTGACTGCGGAAGGCAACCTGAAAGCCTGCCTCTACTGGCAGGAGGAATCACCGGTCCGCCCGGTAATAGATGATAAGAAAGCCCTGCAAGCCTTGATTCAGGAAGTGCTGAACGGTAAGCCGATAGAACACCAGATGGCCGCTGACGGCATCTGCGGATCGGTAAACCCGGGTACAATGCGCGGCATGTCGAAAACAGGGGGGTAGCTTAGAAGGGAGAGGAAATCAGGAAAAAGCCGCAGGTGAGATCCTGCAGTTACCCGGCCGTTAATAAATGTGGCCGATGTACTGAGGCTTTAATTTTAAAGATATGGAGGTGGGGAATTGCCGCCTGTAATAATCAATTTGGTTGCCGCCCAATCGGAAACCGGCAAAACAACAATTTTGGAAAATTTGCTGCCTGTACTTAAGCATCGCGGACTACGCGTGGCTGCCCTTAAAGGCCATCTTCACCACTACGACTTAGACCTGCCCGGCAAAGACAGCTGGCGCTTTACCAAAGCCGGAGCCGAAGTCTCCGGCCTAACGACTCCTGACAGCTATATCTTAATCGGTTCAAGCAGCAGTAAAAGCGGAAATGACGCCGCTGCCGAAATGCTTCGGGATATGGACCTGATAATTATAGAAGGAAACAAAAAAAGTAAAAACCCGAAAATCGAGGTCGTACGTGGTGCACTAAACCGGGAACCGCTTCTGCCTTTTAATACAATCGCCGTCGTTACCGATTGCGATGATCTGAACCTTGATGTCCCGGTTATTAATCTTGAAGACAGCACCGGGCTGGCTGATTTTATTATTAACCGCTTTTTCAGTTCAAAATCTGAGACTAAGTCAACTTCAGGTGAATTTACCCATTTCGATGTTTCGGGACGGCCAAAGATGGTCGATATATCAGGCAAGGGAGAAACCCTGCGCGAAGCATACGCCCGGGGTGAAATCACCATGGCCCCGGAAACTCTGGCCCGCATCATGACCGGCAGCATGGCCAAGGGGGATGTCCTGGGAGTAGCCCAGGTTGCGGCAGTGATGGCGGTAAAAGAAACCGGCCGCCTGATTCCGATGGCCCACCCGCTTGGCATCTCGGGGGTGGATGTCGAATTTGATTCGGTTAAAGATGATTCAAAAATAGAAATCGGGGTCAGGGTTAAGCTAACCGGACAAACCGGAGTAGAAATGGAAGCGCTAACCGGAGTCAGCGTGGCTGCCCTGACAATCTATGATATGTGCAAAGCCGTTGATAAAAACATGGTTATCCAAAATATCCGTCTGGTTGAAAAGAAGGGAGGGCGCTCCGGTCACTATCGCCGTGAGCAGATTTAATGGCTGAAATTGTTGCCGTATGCACCAGCGCAAAAAAAGGTGAACGCAAAATAAATGTTGGTGAAAGCTTGTTAATTAAAGGCCAGGGCCTTAAAGGGGATGCCCATGCCGGGTTTGCGCACCGCCAGGTAAGCCTGCTGGCTGAGGAAAGTATCGCCAAGATGACCGTAAAAGGTTTGGATGTCGGCCCGGGCGATTTTGCCGAAAATCTGACTACGACCGGAATTGACCTGGTTAGCCTGCCGATCGGAACCAGGCTTCAGGCAGGGCCGGAGGCAATCTTAAGGGTAACACAGATTGGCAAGGAATGCCACGACCGCTGTGCGATTTACTACCAGGCTGGAGACTGCGTTATGCCGCGGGAAGGAATTTTTGCCGAGGTCCTGCTCGGAGGAAAGATTAGGGAAGGTGATGGGCTGGAAATCAAGAATTCTTATCGCTTTGGTGTAATTACGGCCAGCGATAAAGGGGCTTGCGGCGAACGTGAAGATTTAAGCGGTCCTGCAGTTAGCGAAATCCTTTTGCCCTGGGGTGATGTGATCGATCAGGTGATCGTTCCTGACGACCGCACTACGCTTTCTAAAGTGTTGCTGGATATGGTTAGCAAGGAAGTCGACGCTATTTTTACTACCGGTGGGACCGGAATGAGTCCGCGCGATTTCACGCCTGAAGCCACGTTGGATGTTATCGACCGCCTGGTTCCCGGTATCGCCGAAGCAATCCGCCGGGAAACCGCGGCCGTGACTGATAGGGCAATGCTCTCACGCGGAGTGGCCGGGATCAGCGGTTCAACCCTAATCGTTAACCTGCCCGGCAGCCCGAAAGCAGTGGCCGAGTGTTTAGCTGTGCTTACACCGGTGCTCGACCACGCCCTGGAAACTGTCAGCGGCCGCGGCGGTGAGTGTGCCCGGTAGGGGTAAGAAGCATGAGTTAGAATATATGAGTTTATCATCATTACCATAAGAAAGCCTGCAGCAAAAAACAGGAGGTCTCCCTCCTGTTTTCTAATATTCATCTAAAATATTATCTTGCCTGTTAATTATGATTTATGCTTTAAAATTTCTTAAACCCGAAGACTGCTTTTTCAGTCCTTTAGCGCACTCAGGATAGAGCGCAATCGTTCTCGATAACCGGCAGCCTCGATGACGGTGCCGGTAACAACTATGTCTGCACCTGCCTGGCGAACCCGACGGGCATCAATGGCGGTGCGAATACCGCCTCCGACAATCAACGGTATTGAAAGTTCCCGCCTCACAGCCCGAATCATTCCTGCCGGAACAGGTTGAGCTGCCCCATTGCCTGCTTCTAAATAGACATAAGACATGCCCATGAACTCGGCGGCCAGGGCATAACCGATCGCCTGCCAGAAGTTATCGCGGGCAACAAGGTCGGCTTCACCGATTTCCCCTAACTTCATTCCCGGTTCAACGAGGATATAACCAATCGATAAGGTTTCGATTTCAAGACGTTTTAAAACCGATGCAATCTTTGACTGAGTACCGCTTACAAACTGTGAGTTACGGGAGTTAAGCAGGCTCAAAAATAGAAAAGCATCCAGATTTAAGCAAATTGAATCAGTACCCGTCGGGAAAAAAAGCACCGGAATCGATACCTGCTGCTTCACCGCCTCAGCTGTCTCGGTAAGGGTATGCTGGGTGACTCCCGACGAACCACCGACAAATATCAAGTCACTTCCAACATCCTGGGCGGTCTCTGCGAGCCTACCGGCTGCCTCAGGAGCTTGCCGCGAAGGATCAATCAGGGTAATGTGAACGGCACCCTGGCTTAGTTTTTGTTCAATGTAGTTTTGAATCTTCATCGTCATTACCTTCTTTTTTAGCTATTCCGGTTTTATAACCTCCCGGACGGGCTGCAGGCAGCCCATAAATACTGAATCTTTTTTTCCTGCCTTAAACTCATTATAATTGAGTTTGTTCAGTTTGACAACTAAGCAAAGAAACATATAACTGCTGATTATAGCGCCTCATAGAGACCATCCTTCGTTTTAGCAATTATTTCTCTGTTAAACAGGCTTTCTAAATGCTTTTGGATCATGGTCTGCTCAAAAAAACGCAGTACTTCCTGGCCATGATGCCGACGGTAAATTATTTTTTTGTCAGTTAACTGTTTGAGAGTAGCCGGTTCTTTTTTCAAGGCTTTGACGATTGCATCATCGTGCCGGTCAAGGACTGCTTCGTAAGCGGCCAATTTTTGATCAATATTTTTTGTGACAGGCAGACTGTGCCCGGTAATTAACAGCTCGGGCTTCAGGTCACGCAGGCGGCGGATCGAGGAACGGAATTGATCCAAATCGGAGGAAGGGTTGCCGTACCAGGGCCCGAAGCGGGTCAAATCGACATCAGCAGCGTAAACGAGGTTGTATTTTTCTATCAGGAAGCCGCAGTGACCGGGGGTATGCCCGGGCAGGTGGATAACTTTCATCTTCAGCCTGCCAAGATCAAAATAATCACCATCTTCAAAGTAGCAATCAATCCGGGTTGGTGAAAAGTCAACCTGTTTGACTATCTCCAGGAAGGCTTCGATTTCAACCTGGCTAAGTCCGCTCAGGCGGTAAAAGCCTTCAAGGGATTCTACCGCGGTAGCGTCAGCTTTGTGGATCGAAAAAGACGCTCCTTTAAAAAGTTTATTGGAGGTAAGGTGGTCTCGGTGATAGTGGCTTAAGACTACACGCCTGGTTCTTCCAGCCAGTTCTTCTAAAACCGGGCCGGCTCCGGTATCAATAAGCAAGTTTTCTTCCCCTTCAATATATAGGGAGTTGGCATAAGGGTAACGGCCTTTGTTTTCTGCCTCGATAAACCAGACGCTTTCTCTGACCTCTTTCACTGCCGTTCAACTCCTCTTACTTTTACAAGCTATTGATAAAGCTGTTTATGATCTATTATAGCAGTGATTTCTGCTTTAATCTCCGCGAAATTGGGGCCTGTAATTGTTTTAACCAGATATGGCAGACAAAACTAAAAACCCACCGTTTACGTTTTTTAACGCTCGAGGCGGGCTTGTAATACTATTGATGAGGGTAAAAATTTTACCGTTTGGAAAACTGGGGAGCACGGCGGGCTTTTTTCAAGCCACATTTTTTACGTTCCTTCATCCGCGGATCGCGTGTAAGATAACCGTTTTTCTTCAATACCGGCCGGTATTCGCCATCAGCCTGCAGCAGTGCACGGGCAATACCATGCCTGATTGCTCCAGCCTGACCCGAAAAACCGCCTCCTTCAACCTTGGCTATGACATCGAAGCGAGTTTCGTTTTCCGTGGCAACCAGCGGCTGCCTGACAATTAGTTTCAGCGTTTCTAAGCCAAAATACTGGTCCATTTCTTTTCCATTAATTACAATCCTGCCGCCGCCCGGAAGCAAACGCACTCTTGCTACCGATTCTTTACGGCGCCCGGTTCCAATATATTGTACTTCACTCAAGAGCCAGGGCCTCCTTCCGCTTTTTCATCCGGCCCTTCCCGCCATGCCTCTGGTTGCTGAGCCTGGTGAGAATGCTGGTCATCTCTATAAACTCGTAATTTTTTAAGCATGGCCCGACCCAGTCTGTTATGGGGGAGCATACCGCGAATTGCCATGTATACTGCATGTTCGGGTCTTTTATCCATTAAGGTGGCATAATCGATTTTTTTCAACCCGCCCGGATACCCCGAGTGACGATAATAATATTTTTGCTCCAGCTTGCGCCCGGTCAAAACTGCCTGACCGGCATTCAGAACAATGACGTGATCGCCTGTGTCGAGATGCGGAGTGAACTCCGGTTTATGTTTTCCTCTTAATAACCGGGCTACTTCCGTTGCCACTCTGCCCAGGGGGCGCCCAGCGGCATCGATGATATACCAGCTACGTTTTATTTCTCCATTTTTTGCCATATAAGTAGTGCGCATTTCTACCCTCTCCTTTTACCTCTTCCAATGAAGCCACAACCTACATTTTAATATACCGGGCAGGCTCTGTCAAGCTAATTGAGCTCCCTTTACCCGGTTTTTAGCTAATTATCTATCTTGTTGCGGATAATTAACCATTTCCAAACATAACCCGTGAGCAGGGACGGTGGGGCCAACTGCCGCGGGATTAAGGCCAACCAGTGATGCTTCTATATCAGGCAAAGTTAAAACACCTTTCCCGGCCTGGAGTAAGGTTCCTGTTATAAGGCGAACCATGCGGTAAAGGAAACCGCTGCCTTCGAATTCAAATAACAGTAGTTCTTTTTCAGGAATGCCCCTGACATCTAACCTGTATAAAGTCCGCACTGTATCCCCGGTAGAATTTCCTGCAGCCTGGAAAGCTTTAAAGTCGTGAGTCCCTATAAATAGTTTCGATGCTTTTCGGATTGCCGCCAGGTTTAAAGGATCGGGTAAATGCAGGCTGTAAAATCTTCTGAATACCTGAGGGAAAATAGCACGATTTACTGTATAACTGTAAACTTTGCGTCGGGCATCAAAACGGGCATGGAATTCTTCCGAAACCTCCCGGGCTTCTGTAATCACTATATCGGGTGGCAATATAGCGTTTAAAGCATGGGGCAGCTGTTCCGCCGCAATCTGAAAGGGCGCCCTGAAATTTGCGTATTGCCCGAGAGCATGCACACCGGCATCAGTACGACCGGCGCCGGTAATCCGTATAGGCCGCTTGTAAATCACTTCAAGCGCAAGTTCCAGTTCTCCCTGGATTGTCGGCGCATTGGCCTGAATCTGGAAACCACTGTAGTTGGTACCGTCATAAGTAATCCGGACCAGGGTGTTGGTCATCGCTTACTCCTTAGTCTACTAAACATATGCCCACTCATACCGGCTTCTGTGCTGCTTACAGACCGAAAACGAAAGTAACAGTAATCAGGGTTAAAACGAAAACAAGGACAGCCCAATCCCCGGGTGCAATAATATCCTCATACATTCGGGTTCGCCTGGCCCCTAAACGGTACCCCCGTGCTTCCATGGCCAGAGCCAGTTCATCGGCTCTTCTAAAAGCGCTGACGAAGAGGGGTACTATCAAAGGCACCAGGCTTTTTGCCCTGCGAAAAATAGATCCGGTTTCAAAGTCTGCCCCCCGGGCAATCTGGGCTCGCATCAAGCGCTGACTTTCTTCCATCAGGGTCGGTATAAAACGCAGGGCAATAGCCATAATCATGGCTACTTCTTCTGTAGGCAGGCCGATATAACGCAACGGCTTTAAAAAATACCCCATTCCGTACGTAAGAGAAAGCGGTGTCGTAGTCAGGGTCAGCAGCAGAGAAAAGAGCACCAGGGTAACGAGACGGGTTATGACAAAGAGCCCTTCCCTAACCCCTTCAGATTCAACTGTAATAATACCAATTCTCAGCAAAACAACGCCGCCCCGGGTAAAAAAGAAATAAATAACCATGGCAAAAAGAGCAATGTAGAGAATCGGGCGTAAACCCCTCAGAAGATAACTGAAAGGCACTTTTGCCGTGGAAATCAGGGCAAGGACAAAGATAAGCAGGACAATTAACCCGGCATATGTTTGCAAGCTGAATAAAAGAACCAGGATCAGGATCAGTGACAGTATTTTCAGACGGGGGTTTATACGGTGAATAAAGCTATTTCCGGGCAGGTACTGCCCTAGGGTGATGCTTCGGCTCATTTTTCGCGCCGCCCCTTCAGCTTGTTTATTTCCTTCCTCGCACCGTCAAGGGTATATATGTTTGTCCTGACAGGCAGTTCTTTTTCAGCCAAACCGTGCATGATCTCAGTAACAGCGGGTAGCGTCAAACCCAAATCACAGAGTTGGTCACGCCTGGCAAAGATTTCTTCTGCCGGTCCTGCTAAAACCAGTTTACCATCATGCAGGACCAAAACGTTATCAGCCAATGCAGCAGCCTCGTCAAGGTGGTGAGTGCAGATCAACACTGTCAGTCCGGCAGTACTATTCAGTTTGTCAAGCAGGTTAAAAAGGTTACGGCGTCCGGCGGGATCCAGACCCGCTGTCGGTTCGTCAAGAATGAGCACTTCCGGCTGCAGGGAGAGGACTGCTGCCAAAGCCACGAGTCTTTTTTGCCCTGCACTCAGCTGAAAGGGATGACGGCTCTGAATATGTTCTGCATTCAGTCCGACTTTTTCCAGGGCATCTTTAACCCCTGCCCTGACATTACTCTCATCCAAGCCCAGGTTCCGCGGAGCGAAGGCAACTTCATCATATACTGTTTCCGAAAAAAATTGTTCCTCAGGCATCTGGAAAACAAGTCCAATGCGTCGCCTTAAACGAAGGAGTTCGCCTTTATCAAAACCGATCACTTTACCCTCAAAAAAAACCCGCCCGCTGGTAGGCCTAAGCAGGCCGTTAAGATGCTGGATGAGGGTTGACTTGCCAGAGCCGGAAGGCCCTATAACCAGGGAAAATTCACCCTGGCTAATGCTAAATGATACTTCTTTCAAAGCTTCAGCGGCAAAAGGGGTGCCGGGCATATAAGTATGGGTCAGCTTTTCCGTTCCAATGAACATAGGCTGTTGACCAACTCCCGGCAGTGTAGTAATTGCGGTGGCAGGATAAATCCGTCTTCACGAAGCAATGCAGCCAGTTCAATAGCTGCTGTTCCCTGCAGTCCAAGACTGTGAAGCAGTTGAAGATCGTTTAATACTTCTGCCGGAGGACCCTGCCTGACCAACCGACCTTGATCGAGGACTATAACCCGGTCAGCGTAAGCCGCCTCTTCCGGGAAATGAGTGACATGAACCACAGCAATATCCTGATTACGGTTAAGCATACGGACTGTTTCAATTACATCATGCCGGCCTGCCGGGTCAAGCATTGCCGTCGGTTCATCCATCAGGATACAGCCGGGCTGCATAGCTAAAACACCGGCGATAGCCACCCTCTGCTTTTCTCCACCTGAGAGTAAATGAGGCGGCTTTTGCAGTAAATGATCCAACCCCAGCAGTCGGGCCACATCAGCCACCCTCTGCCGAATTTCCGCTGAGGGCAGGGCCAGATTTTCGAGGCCGAAAGCAATATCTTCCTCCACCGTTGTCGCCACGAGCTGGTTATCGGGGTTTTGAAAAATCATACCGCAAATTCGGTGAATCTGAGGTGTCCTCTCTTCGTCAACTGTAGAAATGCCCTCAACTCGCACTTCACCGTTTGAAGGAGTCAACAGGGCATTTAAAAGTTTAAGTAAAGTAGTTTTTCCGGAACCGTTCGGGCCGATCAGGGCCAGGTATTCCCCCCTGTGAACGTCCAGATTGATCCCGGAAAGGGCAGGAGAAGAGGGTTCCTCTTCACCTGAATAATCATAGGCCAGCGCTCTGGCTTCAATCATAATTTCAGATTGCCTTAATAACATCGATCAGTTATTCGGATACAAGCTCCAGGATAACCATAGGAGCTCCGTCTCCTCGACGTGGCCCTTTCTGGACAATACGCGTGTAACCGCCTTCCCGGCCTTCCATTTTCGGGCCGATTTTTTCGAAAAGGGCTGTAACCACATCTTCATCCAGCAAAAAGGCCAGAGCCTGGCGGCGGGCATGCAGATCCCCTCTTTTGGCCAGAGTGATCATTTTTTCGGCCAGCGGCCGCAATGCCGTGGCCCTGGCAGCAGTGGTTTCCATGCTGCCATTTTTTAGAAAAGATGTGACCAGGCCGCGCAAGAGGGCTCGCCTGGGGCCGCTTTTTCGACTCAGCTTCTGGTATGGCATGCTAAACTTCCTCCTTGAAGGCTTACTCTCCGCTCTCGTTGAAGCTAAAGCCAAGCTCTACCAGCTTGTTCTCCACTTCTTCCAGCGATTTCTTGCCCAGGTTACGTACTTTCATCATTTCTTCTTCAGTCTTTCGGACCAATTCACCGACCGTGTTGATTCCTGCCCTTTTCAGGCAGTTATATGAGCGTACTGAAAGATCGAGTTCTTCTATGGTCAACTCAAGGATACGCTCTCGGTCTTCTCCATCTTTGTCAGGAGCGATCTCAACAATATCGACCTGCTCAGTTAGATTAACAAAAAGGTCAATATGTTTACTTAATATTTTTGCTGCCAGGCTGACCGCTTCGTCAGGCCTGATACTGCCATCGGTCCACAGCTCTAAAGTGAGTTTATCGTAATCAGTTACCTGGCCTACCCTTGTATTTTCAACCCTGTAATTGACTCTGCGAATCGGTGAAAACATTGCGTCAACCGGGATCACACCGATCGGCTGTTGCGGTTGTTTGTTCCGCTCAGCAGGGACATAACCTCTTCCGTTCAAGGCAGTCATCTCCATGTATAACCTGGCGTTTTCTTCCAAAGTACAGATGTGATGATCCTCGTTCAGGATCTCCACATCAGATGGAACATTGATGTCTTTTGCCCTGATCGAACCGGCCTTATCGGTATCAATTACCAGGGTTTGAGGTTCGTTGGAATGTATTTTCAACGAAACGGCCTTTAGGTTGAGAATGATTTCAATCGTATCTTCCAATACCCCGGGCAGGCTGGAAAACTCATGCAGCGCCCCGTCAAATTTAACGCTCGTTATCGCTGCACCGGGCAGAGATGACAGCAGTATTCTGCGCAGGGCATTACCCAGGGTAGTTCCATATCCTCTTTCAAGGGGCTCAACTACAAAACAGCCGTAATTGCTCTGTTCATCCTTTTCCACAAACTCGATTTTCGGGTTTACAATTTCGATCATCACGATTCTACTGTACCCTCCTCGTTTGATATATTGAGGGTTAACTTAATCACTTAACGGGAATAAAGCTCAACAATAAGGTGCTCGGTTAGCGGCACATCGATCTCATCACGCAGTGGCAACCTGATTACCCGTCCTTCAAGCTTCTCATGATTAACTTCCAGCCAATCTACTACTCCCTGCTGTTCTCTATCCTCAGCTATCTGTTTAAAGACCGGCTTGTTTTTTCTGTTTTCCCGAACAGCGATAATATCCCCGACCCTGGTCAGAAATGAAGCGATATCAACTTTACGTCCGTTGACCTGGAAATGACCATGATTAATGAGCTGTCTCGCTTCGGAACGGGATCTTCCCATTCCCATGCGGTAAACAACATTGTCCAGCCGGCTTTCTAATAACTGCAGTAAAATTTCACCGGTAACCCCCCTGCGGCGGTCGGCTTCTTTAAAGTAACGGCGGAACTGCCTTTCCATTACTCCGTATATACGGCGCGCTTTCTGCTTTTCGCGAAGCTGCTGCCCGTATTCTGAGAACTTATGGCGGCCCTGTCCATGCTCTCCCGGTGGGTAGGCATGACGTACTACAGCACATTTATCTGAATAACAACGATCTCCTTTAAGATAAAGCTTATCATTTTCTCTGCGGCATAAACGGCAAACTGCTCCAGTATGGCGTCCCATATTAGCTTATGTTACACCTCCTCATAAATAAATTATACTCTACGCCTTTTCGGCGGACGACATCCGTTGTGCGGTATTGGAGTTACATCTTTTATCGCGTTGACCTCCAGCCCTGCAGCCTGCAGTGAGCGAATAGCAGCTTCGCGTCCTGCCCCCGGGCCCTTCACATAAACTTCCAACTGCCTCATACCGTGCTCCATTGCAACCTTTGCTGCTGACTCGGCAGCAAGCTGAGCGGCAAAAGGAGTCGATTTGCGTGATCCTTTAAAGCCGACGTTACCGGCGCTGGACCATGAAATACTGTTTCCGTCAACATCGGTAATGCTGATGAAAGTATTGTTGAAGGTCGATTTGATATGTGCAACCCCGCGTTCAACATTTTTTCTTTCCCGGCGTCTGGTGCGGGTAACCTTTTTCTTGACCAATTTTA
>Ga0114946_10000796_pt1 | contig 21423 bp, 21 predicted proteins | sample WalLakDeSediment_FD_88676 | JGI IMG/M metagenome (GOLD analysis project Ga0114946, IMG submission 88676) | Lake sediment microbial communities from Walker lake, Nevada to study Microbial Dark Matter (Phase II) - Walker Lake 11/02/13 Deep Sediment | ecosystem: Environmental > Aquatic >...
CGATTATCCTGACTTTTTAATCCACTCAGTTGTCGTAACATTACCTCTCCTTACCTTTATTTCTTTCAGTTTTATCACATTCGAACTATCAACTTGATATAAACTTAACTCAAACGCATCAGGAGAAGACGTAGCACCCAGACCGATTGCAAATTGCCACTCTTTTAAGCCCCTGTCTTTGGCTTCACCTATCAATATGCCTTCCACTTCATACTTTCCACCAGTACACCATCCGCAAGCACCTTTTTTTTCTTTGGGGCAATCAATTTCAAAAAGACGGCATTTAACTCTTTCCATAACGGAGAATTATACTATATACAAGTAAAAAATATCCAATTTTCCTCACAATTTACTTTTGTTGTCTTTTTTTCAGGGTAATTCTCTGGTTTTATGTGTTTTTTATCGGATTTTTCCTATTTGCTTGATTTTTCAAGCCACCGAAATTGTGCGGGGCAATTGGGTTTTCCTGTTTCCTGAAACAATTTATAAAAGTCTTCGCAGGGCTCCACTATACCCGAGTCATCTATAGACTTTTTCTTTGCGTGCCGACAATCTCTACACGGATCTTCAATTTTTCTATTGATTGTATTTTCAGTGCGTTTGTAGTAATCGTAACTACGTTTTAAATCAGGACTCATAGTGGCACATTGTAGTATATTCGGGGTTTGATTTTCAATTATATGTGCAATATTTACCGTTTTCGTAGAGGAGGTAAATACTTTTTTTTTGTATATCTTTTCCCGAAACCGGTTTTTTAATACCTGTACTGTCTGATATCACTCAGCAGAAAATACAATATTTCCGCACGGTTACGGGCACAGTGGGGTCCTTTGTGTCCCTGAAATACGTAAGGGCAGTATATAATTCCTGATACTCCCGTGCACAGATCCATGCAAACTCTATAATCTGCCTCCCTCCCAAGAATTATTGTATTGTCGGGAATTGACTTCGGAGCGCCAGCAAAAAACATCCTACACCTGATACTGCACGGAACAAATTCAACATTGACGAAAAGAAAGGTAACAAAAAGCAAAAGAAAGATTATAAAAAGGACAATCTTTCTTTTCATACATTGAGTCTATCACCTTCACATATTGCTATTCTACTCAAGAAAAAGCCAGAGTTATTCAGAAGAAAATACCCCCTTTTGAATGTACCGCTTAATGAGAGTTTGATATGGAATATTAAGCTCATTTGCTTGCTCTTTAACTCTGTTAAGCAAGTATTCAGGGATTCTTATTGAAATTGGCTTGGTTGTTGGTTTCAGATTAGGAAAACTAACCGGTTCTAAGTCGGACTGTTCGTAATATTTGGATAAATCCAAATTCCACCAGAAATCCCTTTCCTCGTCCTCGTTTTTTAAATTTTGGTATTGGTTTAAGATTTCTCTTTTTTTGCATATAACTCCCTTTCTTTCTCACTGGCTTTTATTGCTGAAATTATTCTTACTTTATTTCCCCTTACTGTAAAAGAAATGAATAAAATCTTGTTTACATTTGTCTTTCCTAGAGCATTGATTTTACGTTGAAAAAGCCCTTCGATGCTTATCCTCTTAGCCAACAAATCCCAAGATCGACTCAAACGATGGGGGGTTTTCCGACAAATTGATTTGACGACCGAGTTGGAATACCTAGACTTCACTAATAAAGAAGTGGATAAGTTTTTACAATTTTTGCATCGCTAAACCCATTTATTTTCAATTATTAGTTATAATAACCTCATGTTGGAACGAAAAGATGTGGCGCACCTTATTAAACACTGGCATATGCAGCCAACTCCAGAGGTTTGTGAGGAAGCTGTCGCTCTAACCAATCAATTTTCGAGAAGCGATAGTATCGCTATTCTCTGCGCTGGCCTTTCAGCAATAGCCCTTTATTCCGGAGATGACCATTACAGAAAGTTATCAACTGCTCTGTTTAACCTCGGATTAAAACATGGACAACCAGTTGAAAAATTGATGCCATGGCATGTTCCTGAAGACGGTTTAAGAAATAATGTTTACCCCATAGGAGTGGTATCGCAATTTGCTTTTATTTCCCAAGAAAAAGACTTGAGGGTTGGTTTTCTGCATGGACACTATCGGTTTCTAACACCTGCCAGCTGGACAAATGTTTTAGTCGCCAGGGAAAAATGTGATCTCCTAATTCTTGGGTTAGAAGATGGCTGGCGAACAAGAGAATATAAAGGTGTTGATACAACAACCAAAGACTGGCAGAGATGGCAGTGGGTGCTCGCCTCTGGATTTGATGGCTATCTTACCAGGATCAGCCGCTCAGAGTATATAGATAGGGGTTATGAGGGTATCCTTAGAAGGATCAAGCCAGATATTTACTTTGGTAACTTCAGTATTCCACAAGAAAGACAACAAGAAATGGCAAGGAGAGCTACAATGTGCGGCGCAATTTACATGGCTTTACCTGAACAAGAAGGTTTACATACAAGTGAGTACTTTAATGAAAAATAAATGTTCTGAAAACATTCTATCCTATAGGACTCTTGGGATGCTCAAAAATCGTAACGTTAATATAACCACCAATTTAGACCGTGTATTCAATGTATTTAAGGACTTTACGTTTGTGTCGGAGTTGAGAAAGGAAATAAATAACATAAAACCATTCCAGGACTTAGTGTCATAGTTATACTATTTCAACTTTAAACTTATCCTTGTTAGTTTGCCTGATTGTTCCCTTTTCAAGAAAGTTAAAAAATTTGGTCTAACCAGCAGGTTGGGTCCATCTTTACTTTTTGGTTTCAATGGTTTAGCGATGCCTTGTATTTGTAACGTGCCCTCCCTGGTTTGACTATCTATTACTAAACATACTGTAGAGTTATTCAGAATATTTTGAAATTTTAACGAGTCTGGTCTGCTAGAAATATAAATATTTAATTTATTATCGAAAGTGTAGTTAACAGTTGCCGCCCAGGGTATATCTTCGTAAGAGGTGGCAATGACACAATGTGTATGATTTGTCAGCCATTTTTCAATGAAATTTCGCTTGTTCATTCCCTCTATTTTACTAAATTTTCTTAAGAAATTAAAAAACAACAAATTCAAAAGGATCAAATGTTTAATATTAAATTAAGCGAAAACAGTTATATTTAGTACCAACTGGCTTCACACTGTAAACAACGTTAGAACTATTATACAACAGCAAAACGAGTACGCTCGCATTCCAGACTTGAAGACATACGCCAACACATAAACATACCCCCACCCCGCTACTTACTATTTCTTAAGGTCTTTTTACGTCTCTCGTCTAGAGTGGCTCGCCGCGCCTGAACTTCCAAGAATTACAATTTCTTCGATTCTGAAAGTCTTTGAAGATATTGTTCAGGTTGAGTTAATGAAGACTAGGTGGGAGGAGATTAAGAAACTTTAGTCTAAACCAACAATATCAGTTGCAATTTAAAATGACCCGAGGAACTGGTTCAGCTGTTCGAGTCTGTTCATTGTATCTTCATATTGTTGTTCGTCAATAATTCCCACCCTAACATAATAATCAAGCATTTGTTGCATTGTAAAAGCACTATGTAATTTCAATCCTCGTTCTTCTAACTGACTTGAACCGCCCTGTTCGCGATCTACTAGTACAACAACATCCTCGACTTCCATACCACTAGCAACAAGTACATCAGCCGCTTCGATTTTTGAATCAGCTCGTGTTACCAAATCATCTATTAAAACGACCCTACTTCCTCGATCTTCTGGCAATAAACCATCTACTTTCGCACCCGTGCCGTGACTTTTAGAGTCGGTTCTTGGGGTTACCATTCCAACCCCTATTCTGTCAGACAAAGAAGAAACAAGAGGTGTAGCTGCTGTAGGCACATCTGCAAGAAGGTCGAAATTAAGCGGTCTTACCAATTCCTCATAAACTTCTGTCGTTGCAGCCTTTACTTCAGGCACCCTCCTTAACATTCTAAGATCAATATATACAGGAGATAGAGGGGCTTCAGGGTATTGATTGTGTAATTTCAATCGAAAATCACCAAATCTTATTGAACCTATTTGATGAAGTTGTAATGCGAGGTTTTCTTGAGATAAAGTTAACCCCTCAGAGTGTTGAGGATTTATAATTCTCTCACTCATCTTATTTTACTTGTCATCTGCCTTGCCGAAGCATTTATATCAATGGCTTTATAAATTGCACTTCCAACAATAGCATGCCATTTATCGCCTGCTGCTTTAGCAAAATCTGTAATTTCACCACCTTGTGTAATAAATCCTGGTGCATACAGTGTAAAGTTTCCTTTTCCAACTAAGTCTTCGAATAAATCTTTGTAGTGCTGAACGTGCTCAACCTTGTTGCCAGGAACAACAAAATCCCTCACTCCTTCTTCAGCGGCTATTGTAAAAATCTTGTCAGGAGCATCATCGGCAACAGACCCACCCTCACTATAAAGAAACTCAGGTTGAGTCATATGTGCACCAACCAACACGCCCAGCCCTTCATCTTGAGAAGCGTGTATCCAGTCTCTCTCTGTTGCTGCTCCGCCAAAAGGAAAAAGGATGACAGCATCCACTCCTGATTCTCTACACACTCTTGCGAACTTAGACCCCATTGCAGGAATATCATTTCCTGCCTTTTGATGATCATATATCACAGGAAGTCCGGTATTGTCTTTTACTTTCCCAACTATACGAGGCAAACCTTCCTCTAAAGCAAGAACTAATCCCACCTTGTATCCTCCAATGCCTTCTACGAGACAGGTTTTCCCAACTAGTTCTGGAAGTTTCGCAGCTTCTACATCAGCAGCAACAATTACACTTTTATCTTGGGGTATTAATCTTTCTGACATAAATGAATAATTTTAATGATAGTTGTTAAGAATGATTATAGTTATTTGATTATTTCCGTCAAGTGCGACATCTCAGCATAAGTTCGAAAATGTGACAACTGGAGGGGTAGTTCGAAAATTATAATGCTCCCCTTAAAGGACTTGTTCTGCAACCACGAGTTAAAGTTTGATTTTACTCTAGAGCAGCTTAAAACAGTCATAAGCCAAATAAGTAATCCATATAGTCCAGGCTTATCGTTTACCTCGTAATCTTTGGTAAATCTTGTCTAACTTTTCAGAATCTTTCTTTGTTGCTTCGCCCTCTGTAACATTCCCCGAATAGGTTGTTGAGTTAAAGTCTATCATCATAACCCCTCCATTAGGTAAAATTCTTGGGTCTTGTTCCCTCAAGTCAGAAAAATGAACGCCAACACTCTGGGCTAACCTGATAGCTTTCTCAAATTCCCCTCTTAATCTCTTAACCTGTCCTATAGGTATACCTCCTATATCCTTTCCTTCAATAAATTCTAGAACATACCACGGATTGCTAGTATCTGCTGCATTAATTCTGTTAACATCCGTGGGGTAATAGTGAGTTCCACTCTTTTCTTCTATTTCCTAAAGTCTTAATAACACTCCTGGTTCGCTTAAAAAAGCACTTCTAGCAATAGAGGTTTTATACTCAGGCATATTCCTGCCGTATCTTCTCATTATTTCCTCATAAGGAAAAACAGTTAAACACACCTTATTTCCATTATTACTATTCACCACCAGGCTAAAGCCTGGTGGTTTAACGGCAGACTAATAGCTAAATATCTGGCCGAAACTCCACAGGCTCTATCCAACCGCTGAATATCCGTTTCATTAAATTGTTCTGAGCCCAAACTAAACCCACTAGTGGGTCTTACAATGATGTCTCGTTGATGACTATCTAAGTCTTCAGGCATATCATTTAAGATTATATCAGGGGTTTGAACATCCACTAAGGGATGTTGAGGTTTCCAGGCTAAAAATGTGTGGCTCGCCGACCATAACCTTAATATAAACAAGTATTTAGCCCAATCTATCAAGGTTTTTGAAAATTTTAAGTTAGTGGCTGAGACAAGACAGGAGATTGATAAGCTTAAAAATATGGTTAATTGGTTGAGTTTACTAATTAATTAGTTAAATAAATACTGTGGGTGTAGTTTTTGTATGATAAAACGGTATCAATAATAATGGTGGTGTAGGCTGAGCTACTTTATAAACTCAAACGTAGAAAGGATTTTGGTAAAAAGGTTTTCATCAATTCCATTATTTATCGAATATAACAATCCATTGTTAGAAAAAACATAACTATTAAAAATTCTATATGCCAATGTCCTACTAACAGTTGTCTTTTCTATTTCAGGTGGTTTTTCGGGGTCATACTCTCGGAACCCCGTTGCTTTTTCTTGAACTTCTTTATACAAATCCCCAGAGAAATCACTAACAATAATTCTTATACCGTCAAATTCTCTTGGCGGCACTTCACTGGGCCTATATTTTGATAAATCCAAGTAAAATGTTTCATCAGGACTATTCCTATCTCCCCAGTAACCTTCTTGAGTGACATAGTAATCTGCTGGATATTCAATTTTGAAATTATTCTCATTGTTCTCGTAAATTTTCCACCCAGTATTAGGGTTATAAGATACAGATTCTAAAGCTGTGTTATTACTTGGGGTATCTCCTGAACCCAAGTTAGTAGTTACATCTTCATTGGGCGGTGAAGTAGTGGTAACTTTAGCAGTAGTTTTTTTATCAGTTGAGTATGGTACGGCCAAAAGGTCCACACAATTAACTGTGTTGGTTTTTTGGTAGACAACACCAAAATAAAATCCAATGAATGGCAAAAGTATAAATGCCACCAACGCAGTTATTTTGGATAATGTAGTCACGCTTGTAAAAGGATTAATTTTAGGTTCTTTAAGATTTTTTTGTTCGGCCGTATTCATCAAACAAATTTTAATTTTTAATTTTCATTTAGTCAATAAAACCTTCTAGCTAAGATGATTATATTAAGGTCGAGTTGGCTCCACACTGTGAACAGCGTTAGAACTATTATGCAAGAGCAAAATGAGTATATTTATATCCCAGACCTGAGAGAATACGCTACCACATAAACCCACCCCGCCACTCACTATTTCTTAAGGTCTTTTTGCGCCTCTTGTCAAGCTTGGCTCGAACAATGGTATGAATTCGGACGGATTGATTGGCTCACTTACCTTGAATACCCTGAATGGACTACCAAGGAAGTCAATAGATTCCTGCAATACCGCAAAGATTAACGGGAAAGTTTTCATTGGGAGTGAAAACTTTTACTCTATCTACATACTTGACAGTTATACCTGAATATCATATATTTAAACTGTAAGTTAAATTAAAACTAACTTTTGGTTCAAAATATGCAAAAAGGTGATTATCTGGATTCTATCTTAAGATTAAACAAAACCGTCTTTACATTAAAAGACATTGCCATGTTGTGGCAAGACGATGACACAGATTCTGCCAGAGTCAGACTAAACTACTATGTTAAAAAGGACAATCTTCACAGATTGCGCAGAGGCATTTATGTCAAAGATAAAAACTACAACAAACTAGAACTGGCTACTAGGATATTTACACCCTCTTATGTCAGCTTTGAAACCATTTTAGCCAAAGAGGGTTTGATTTTCCAATACCAAACGGGCGTTACTGTTGCTTCATATTTGAGCCGAGACATTACTATTGAAGGACAAGTATATTTATACCGAAAAATGAAAGATAGTATTTTGACCAACTCAACTGGTGTCCAACAAACAAACAATAATGCCATAGCCACCAAAGAACGGGCATTCCTAGATACACTCTATAGCAATACTGATTACCACTTTGACAATTTGCGATCTCTTGATTGGGGGATAGTTAACTCTCTGGTACAGATATATGACAATAAACGCCTAGCAAAGAAAGCGAATCAGCTGTTTAAAAAATCAACTCGGCGTAAATCATTATGACACTCGATACATCAGTTCACAAAACTATTCTTTTTCAAATTTTGAAGGATATTTACTCTGATACTACCGTTTCCCCCTTTTTGGGGTTTAAGGGTGGGACAGCTGCTCTGATGTTTTATGGATTAGATCGCTTCTCTGTTGATCTTGATTTTGATTTACTGGATGATGGCAAAGAGGACCACATTTTCGAGCGGGTAATTGAGGTTGTCCAAAAATACGGCACTCTTAAGGATTCATTCAAAAAACGCCACAATTTATTTTGCCTACTCTCATACGAAGATAAAGCCCATAACATTAAAGTGGAAATCAACCGCCGACAGTTTGGATCCAAGTATGAAATCAAAACGTACCTTGGAGTGTCGATGTTGGTGATGGTGCCCGAGGACATGTTTGCTCATAAACTGATGGCGATGTATGAGCGAATAGGTAAAACTAGCCGTGATATTTACGACGTTTGGTTTTTCTTGAAAAATCTGTTTCCTGTTAATAAAGAAATCGCAGAACAAAGAGCTGGGGTGTCTTTTGACGAACTTATCGAAAAATGCATTAAGAAATTGGAGAAAATGAATAACCGCAATATCCTGGATGGAGTGGGTGAATTGTTGACTGAGGGTCAAAAAGATTGGGCTAGAGCTAAGCTACGGGAGGAAACGATTGCCCTGTTGCAGTTGCGGAAAGAAGCACAAAATGAACAATAAATCAGTGTATCAACTTAAAGTAGATATTAATAAAGTGAAGTTAAATATTGCTCCCCCTAAAGGACTTATTCGTCAACCAGAAAATAGAGTTCTCATTCTCTTTTCCCGAGATTAAAACTAACCTTGAACTTCTTGGTTTGTGCCTAGTTTAGCTGTCAACTTAATCTTGTAAATTGCCGACTTTTTACCTGAAACTAAAATGTCATATCTTTTTAGCAACTCTAAATTCGAGAAACTTGCAATAATTTCCCCCAACAATTCCTTTTGGGCCGTTAAAATTATCATTAGTCCATTAGGTTTCAAGACCCGAATAAACTCGTCAAACATTCTTTTGTAAAATTTCCTTAAATCTATATTTCTATTGTCATAAAAACCCCAAGGTGGGTCAGTTATTATTTTGTCCATAGAATTGTTGGTTAAAGAACTGAGCTTCAAAGCATTCCACCTACCCAAAACTACTTTTTTTTTGTTTTGGCTCATTTTTACCTGAAGCACCTTGAATACTCCCTTATCTTTTTCGCTTGCCACAACTTGTCTAACTGAAAACGCCTTGATACACTCCATTGGAATTGCCCCATAACCAGCAAAAGGGTCTAAGACAACATCAAGTGGCTTAAGTTCGGCTAATAGACACATAATATGAGCCAATTCCGGTCGCAATTCCCCTTTGTGTAATGTTTTTTCGTAATTAGGTGTTTTTGTAATCCTTAAGCCGACAAGGCCAAACCCCTCGCTTCTTGTAAGAAACCATATCTCTACATCCGGTAAGGCTCTATTTACTTTCAAACCGAGCTTTTTAGACAATAATGTTTCAATTTTCCCCAATAGCTGTTTGTCTATTGAAACAATCTGATTTTCCTGCGAGGCTACTACACGAAAATTTTTAACACCTTTTAAGTTTTCTGTTTGAATATCCGACAGCAAACTTGGGTTCCTTAAAGTCTTTCTGATTAATACCTGCGTTGTGAGTTTGCCCTTAAGCAATAACAATAGGAGATAGGAGTTATTAAAAAAACGCAAGTTTTTAATCTTTTCTAAATCCCCTTGACAGTGATAAACAACTAGACCATCAAGAAATAACTTAACCTTTGTGTCTTTTAATTTCTCCTTTAAGGCAGTTCTAACTATTTCCTGTGTGCCAGTAATAAAAGTTGAGTAATAAGAGGTCATATAACAGATTATATCAATAAGAAGATGGTAAGTATATCAAAATATATCAGCTCCCCCTAAAGGACTTATTCTGCAACCATAAGTTAGAGTTTGATTTTACCTTAGACGACCTTAAAATCTTTGTCTCTCAGTTTAACCAACAGGCTCAATATCAATTCTTACAAATTCAGTAACCTAATTATTTGATAACAGCTTGTTTATCTTTTTTATTAGACCTTCGTTGTCCAAATACTGAAATACATTTAGTCCAGCTTGCGATGCTGCTTGTATATTTGTTTGGCTATCATCAATAAAAATCACTTCCTTAGGGCTTTTGCCTAATTTCTTGGTTAAAATTATATAAGCCTGTGGGTCTTTTTTGGACAAGCTCAATTCTTCTGCCGAAAAGGTACCATTAAAAACTTCGTCTAACCTACTTTTTATCTCCTTTGCCTTTTGAATTGAACCAGAGGTAAAAATATAAAGTTCAATCCTATTTTTTACTGCTTCAAGAAACACAAGTAATTCCTCATTTAGCTCAAAATAATCCAAAAATTTATAGTTTGGATTTTCGCTAAGCAGCTTTTTATGTAAAGGATTCAGGTCTTCTTTGTATCCCTTATCCTTTGCAAACAACAACACTCTTGAGAAATCAAAAATTATAGTTTTGATCATATTATCGTGGCTTTTTTAACAAATCTAACACAAAATTAAATTTGTCTCCTTTAATAATTGTTGCACCGATGCCAGGTAGAACAATGTATTGGTCAAACTTCAAAGGCTCACCTTTATTGTCATAAACTTGCCCGCCAAAAGCTCTACAAGCAACTGCTGCGGGCATAATATCCCAAAGACCTGCTGTTTGAACTCTGTGGACTGTTACAGCTGACTTATGAGGGTTGATAATCGTATAAAGTGATTTAAGTCCCAGTGCCGCCTGTTTAATCACGCTAACATCGGGTATATTTATAAGTTCTTGTTCTATAAAATCTCCTGGTCTTTGGTCAACATAAACGGCAAATTCTTGAGTGTAAGCTCTTGCATTATTTTCTCTGACTAAATTTTCTGGATTACTACCGTCTATTAGGATTTTCTCTTTGGTAATGAAGTTATAACAAGCCCCAAATGTAGGAGTGCCATTTTCAACCAAACCTAACAGCAAGCAAAAATCACTTGCCGCTCCTAAATCTTCTTTGAGAAAATTTTGGACACTTCCCTTATCAATAGCACTATTAACATATTCAAGATAACCCAAAGTGCCGTCAATCGGGTCAATCGTTAGATAATTACCCGATTTCACTATTTCCAAAACTTTTTCCCCTTCTTCGGGAACCACTTGTAAGTTCTTCTCTTGGGCTATTTTTACAACCCTGTTTTCAATTTGCTTATCGCATTGAGTTACGACACTTTTGTCTGCCTTGTGTTCTGTGTTGATTGGGGTATTTAGGATAAAATTCAAAAGTTCCTCGGTAGCTTCTGAAATCATCTGGTTAAAAAGTGAGAACGTATTTGCTTTGTCCATAACTTAATAATTATAACTTAATGTTAAGCAAAGTAGTAATGAAGGGATATAAAAATGAAGCTAATATTCACTTGCTCCCCGGGTAGGATTCGAACCTACAACCTTGAAGTTAACAGCTTCCCGCTCTACCATTGAGCTACCGGGGATTGTATATACGCAAGGCCGATTATATCATTTACGTATAACTTAATCCATGCTCGAGTAAGTTTTTTTATCTTGCATAAGAATACGACTGTTTTGTAAATTTTTCCAAAAAAACAAAAGTATGCACTGATCGCAGTATAATTATTGCAGAGTATCCATTAAAGTATTTACTCCCCTACTTGACAAGTTAAACCAGAGGGTATATTATGAATATATATTCATAAGTATGATTAAAGTGAGAGGAGGTGAGAAACATGCCGAGATTTGACGGAACTGGTCCACAAGGAAAAGGTCCTAGGACAGGTTTTGGGCGTGGTTGTTGCGCCGGTTTTGGCCCTTTTGGTATGGGTCAAGGAAGAAGGATGGGTATGGGGCCTTTTTGCTGTCCTTTTTACGGTATTTGCCAACCACAAACCAAAAAGGATCAATTAGAGGTTTTAAAAAATTACAAAGAAGACCTAGAGGCTGAACTTGAAGCAGTCAAAAAAGAAGAAGAAGTTCTTTTGAAAGATAAATAATCTTTTTTTCAAACCGACCCTGCGGACAGTTCGCGGGGTCGTGCATGGCTTATGACAAGACCTAAAAAACCCAGATTTTGCAGATGCAGACCTTGTGTTCATTATTTCAAGCCCAGAGGTATTCCTTTAAGAAATCTTGAGGAAGTTATTCTGCGTCATGACGAGCTGGAAGCCTTAAAACTTCATGATGTGGATTGTTTGGAACAAAAAAAAGCCGCTTACAGGATGAAAATATCCCAACCCACATTTGCAAGAATACTAAACCGCGCCTACAAAAAGGTTGCCAAGGCAATTATCGTAGGAAAGGCGATCAGGATAGAGGAAAAATAAATAATCACTTTGCAATTTCATCTTGAATGAATTTGTGAACCGCATCCCAATCACCGGACGGATCTTTAGGTATGAATATAAACTGGCCCGACCTGCCCGTTCCCGCTTTAAGTACGTTTTCCTCCGATAAGTTTATATTTTCAATCAAAAACTTGTCCGGTTCCGGAACTCTTTTGGCGATATCAACCGCTAACTGTACATCTATGTCCGTTTTTATGATTAATGTTACCTCCTCGAAAAAAGAAAGGATCTCATTTACCGATTTTTCTTTGATTAGTTTTTTCATCACACCTTTGATTAATGCCTGCTGTCTTTCGCTTCTTGAAATGTCCCCTCCATGGGTTAGTGAATGGCGGGAGCGCACGAATTTCAGCGCCGTTTCCCCGTCCATATGCTGAGAGCCTGAATCAAAACGCAAATGCTCATAGCGGCATTCGAATTGTTTTTCCAGTTGAAATCCGTTGTATTTTTTATGAAGATAATCTATCTCTTCAGGAGTCTTTCCGCATATTTCATTTTCCAAACCTTTTACGGGATAAAAATAATCTTCAAAAGATACCGGCACATCCACTTTGATTCCCCCGAGTTTGTCAATCGCCCTTACGAATCCTCCGAAATCAACCGCAATATAGTAGTCAACAGGCATTCCGACAACTTCGGAAACGGCATATTTTGCCATTTCTCCCCCTCCATGATCACCTTTATACACAGGCTCTTTTAAAGGATAATTGATATCATCACCGCCTATGGCAAAAGCTGTGTTTATTTTAAAAAAGGATCTCATGTCGGAGCGCACGGGAAGTTCTATCCATATATCCCGCGGTATCGAAACAAGATTTATCTTTTCGTTTTCAAAATCTATGTTGGCCAGCATCATCGCGTCACTTAATCCCCCTCCGTCATGTCCTTCCCCCCCGTAACCGAGTAAAAGTATGTTATAAACTTCCCTCAAATCCTGAGACTCTTTTTTTCCGAGCGAATATTTCTCCCGCACAGTATCTTCTTCCTTGGGTTTTTCAAATATGCGCAATAAGTTATAAGTCAGTAAAGCCGAAACAAAAAACAAAAACGCCCCAAAAAAGACAAGGACTGTCTTTCTTTTCGTATTACAACCGGCCATACCGAAATATTTATTCTTCACAACCCTCATCTTACCAAAAATCATCATCCTGCTGTTTTTTTACGATAAAAAGTGATATAATCTGTCTGTTAACAATTTTACGGTAGTACTTTGGACTTCACAGAGTAAGAGCTTTTTTTAAGCTTCGTTCTTTGATAGTTTCTCCAAAGAATCTCCGTTTTCGGGGGGGGTGAGAATAAATTGAATAAAATATACGTAGGCAACCTTAATTACAGCGTAACTGCCGATCAACTCAAAGAACTTTTCTCTCAAGCGGGAAAAGTGGCTGATTGTGTAGTCATCAACGACAAATACACGGGGAGAAGCAAGGGATTCGGTTTTGTGGAAATGGAAAACGAAAAAGAAGTAAAAGAAGCGATTGAGATGTTTAATGGTAAGGAATACGAAGGCAGAAACCTGGTAGTCAACGAGGCAAGACCCAAAAACCCCACAGACTCACAATAACAGTGAAACCGTGGTAAATAAACTACCGAAAAGACCCCTTATTTTAAAAAATGTACGGGTTTGCTTTTCTTATGATTCTTTTTCCCCGCTTATAGCCGATTTAATCACTTCCCTTGGAAGAGAAGCTGCCGACATAAGAGCGCTTCTTACCGTGTTTCCGACCTCAGAACCTATCTCATCAGCCGCTTTAACGACGCCGATCACAGCCTCTTTGGTAAACTCTGTCGTGTTTTTACCGAGCTTATCTGCCGTGTCGATTGCTCCTTCAACGGCAGACACCGCAACCTGACCAACGTCAGCTCCTGTTTCTGCGGCTCCTTTGATTGCACCCCTTGATGCTCTCCTTACCGCCATAAAAACATCTTCCCCCGCATCGGAAACCGCCGAAACGGCCGCACCCAATGCTCCTTTTGCCACGTCAGTTATGCTTGATCCTATGTCTCCCGCACTTGAAACCGCTCCCGAGACAACATCCGCCACGGAATCCATACCCGCAGTCGCCACATCACTAACGTCTTTAAATGCCCCGGTTATTTGATTTTTTACGGCCCCCCTCAGTGCAGACAGCACATCATCTGTTCCTTTTACCGCACTCACTATTGTAGTTTTTGTTTCTTCAGCCAATCTTGAAAGTACCACTTTCTCTCACCCCCTTGCTGTTAATAAAATTCAATCAAACACTTTAAAAGTCTAGCACACCGATAATTTTAAAGTCTACTCGAGGTAATCCTGAAGTTTTTTTCTGCGGGAAGGGTGTTTGAGTTTCCTTAATGCTTTTGCCTCAATTTGCCTTATTCTCTCCCTGGTCACACCGAAAACCTTTCCCACTTCTTCAAGAGTCATTTGCTTGCTTCCTTCAAGCCCGAAACGCAATTTCAGAACTTTGGCCTCCCGGTCCGAGAGGGTGGACAAAACCTCGTCAAGATGATCTTTCAATAACTGTTTGGACGCGGCATCAACGGGCGAAAGAGAATTCTCATCGGGAATAAAATCACCCAAAAAACTTTCCTGGTCTTCACCCACGGGAGCTTCAAGAGAAGTAACCTCCTGGGCGATTTTAAATATCTCGCGTACACGATCCGGCTCAAGATCCACTTCCTTGGCAATCTCCTCGGGAACCGGCTCGCGTCCCAACTCCTGCATTAAACGTCTGCTCGTGCGATACAGTTTATTTATCGTCTCAACCATATGCACCGGTATTCTTATCGTCCTTGCCTGGTCCGCAATGGCCCTTGTTATTGCCTGCCTTATCCACCATGTGGCATATGTTGAAAACTTATATCCCTTCCTCCAATCGTATTTTTCAACAGCGCGAATAAGTCCCTGGTTCCCTTCCTGGATAAGATCAAGAAGAGAAAGTCCTCTTCCTATATACTTTTTGGCAATCGACACAACAAGCCTGAGATTTGACTCGATCAACTTGTCCTTGGCGGATTTTTCGTTTTTCTCATATCTTTTGGCAAGTTCAACTTCCTCCTCCGCGGTTAAAAGGGGCACTTTACCTATCTCCCTTAAGTACTGTCTTACCGGATCCGTTGTTTCGGCTCCGCCGAGCTTTGAGAGTATTTCAATTTCCCTTTCAAGTTTTTCCTTTGCCCTGTCATCACTTACAAGTTCATCCGTTGTTACGGACTCAAAAACATCTATGTTTTCGGAGAGTAATCTGTCATAAAGGTCATCCAGCTCAATAACGTTATTTTCGGCATTAGGAAATATCTCCAATATCTCATCCTGGGTCAGAAATCCCTGCTCTCTGCCCCTTTTTATAAGCACTACCGTTTTATCTTTAAACACACTTTTATCAGTCATTATAATGCCTGTTGTTTACGTACAAGTTCGGTCAATCTCCCCGTAAGGACACCGAATTTTTCTTCTTCCTTTTCCAGTTTATTCTTTTGTCCGTCTTTTTCAAGCTGACGGATCCTGATTGCCGAGCTTTTCAGTTTCTCTTTCAAATCATCAATCTCAATTTCTCTTAAAACTGTTTCTGTTTCTTTTGAATAATCCGTCTCTTTCAAAATATCACCGCGTTTTTCCAAGTCAAAATCTTCCTGTACAACAATACGTGTAAACCCGTCAAAAAGTTCGCTTGGTAATTGTCCGGCAAATTCCGAAAAATCAAAACCCTTTTTATTTTCCGAATATTTCTTATATTTCCCTTTTATTTTTTTTACAAAGGTTGTTTTAATCAGGGAGTCAACCTTCCTTTGCAAGAGGATACCAGGATCGCTTCTGAAAGCCAATACCAACAAACGCTCCTCTAATCTTTCCCTTCTCGGTTTTTCTTTTTTTTGGGCGATTATGGCGGATAAATCTTCCTTGCCTTCACCTTTTTTCTCTTTTGAAATCTGATCAATAACCGCCGAGACCGGAACTTTAAGTCTTCCGGCTACCTTACCCGAGTAATGCGCCTGTACGATACTGTCTGAAATGGAGGAAAGAACGGGTATTAATTCCCGGCTGATTTTTGCCTTGTCAGCCCCGCTGTCTTTTTTGTATTTCGAAAAAACCGAATCGATTATGTAATCCCACACACCTTGCGGTTTCTTTAATAGTTTTTTGTATTTTTCCGGATCCTTTCTTGCCATATCATCCGGATCTTTGTATCCGTATATTCTTGCCACTTTAACCTCCAGACCCGCCTCCTCGACAACTTTTATTCCTCTCCTTGCCGCCGAATCCCCCGCAATGTCCGCATCAAAAGCTAAAATAACACTTTTAGCGTAACGGCTTAAAAGTCTTGCCTGATTCCCTGTAAACGCCGAGCCTTTCAGGGCAACCACATTTTTAACTCCGGTTTGATATGTGGAAAGAAGATCAAGTTCACCCTCAACCACAACTGCCTCCGATTTTCTTTTAATGTCTTCCTTGGTTACATTCAGACCGTAAAGTAAATCCGATTTATGATACACGGGTGTGTCGGGTGAATTTATATATTTGGCAATATCTTTCCTTTTCTCGGAAGGCAAAATCCTGCCCGCAAATCCGGCAATATTTCCCCTGTGATTAAACAACGGAAAGATAACCCTGCCCATGAAACGGTCCTTTTGGTAAGATCCCCTTGAATAAAATATCCCCGCCTTTTCCAAATCCCGCCTTGAAAACTCTTTCCTCTCGGATATAAATTTAGCCAACGCGCCGGGGTCTTTCGGCGAAAATCCAAGACCAAATATTTCGATTGTGGAAAGTTTTAACCCCCTTTCTTTTTTCAAATATAAAAAGGCTTCTTTGCCGGCCCTGTGTTTAAGCAAAACATACCGGTAGAATTTAAGTATCAAGCCGTTTAGTTTAAATAATTTCTCTTTTTCATCCGTTCCGCTGAATCCTGATCGTGACAAACTTATCCCCGCTTTTTCCGCCAGAAATTTCAAACTCTCCGAGAAATCTATGTTTTCGTATTTTTGCAAAAAGGAGATAACATCACCGCTCTCTCCGCACCCGAAACATTTAAAAATCTGAAGTTCTGGCGAAACGATAAAAGACGGGGTTTTTTCGCTGTGGAAGGGGCAAAGCGCTTTGTAATTTCTTCCCGCTTTTTTAAGCTCGACATGTTCACCTACCACAGCGACTATGTCGGTTTTTTGCTTTACCTTTTCAGCATCACCAGCCATATTTCAGCAATTTTAACACAAACCCGAATATTATAAGAAAAAAGATGCTACTTGTTTAATTATTTTTCCTGTAAACTACGGCAATATCATCCTGATAAACCACCAGCCAACCGTCCTCTTTTAGTTTATCAATAAAATCAAATTCCTCTTCCTTTTCCGGACGCAACAGCAAATTTTCAAGCTTTTTTGTAATAAGCCCATATGCCGAAGGCTGTCTGGGAGCAAACCACAACACACTGTCAACACCGTATTTTTCAAAAACCAACCTGTAATCAGACTCACCCGTAAGAATATTCTTATACTCATCGTAGGCTGCACCGCTTTCTTTCTCGGGCGCGCCATCCCATCTCCAACTGGGCATCCTTCCGTCAATGTAGACTTTCTTTTCGGGATACTTCCAAATCAGATATCCTCCCCAATTATAGTTCGAGAAAAGCTCCCCTGAAGTTTCGTTGCTGCGCAAATAATTTATGGCTTCGCGGGGGTAGTAAGAGCTCTCACTTAATTTTTTAGAACCAGACATTGAAAGTATTAATTGAAGCATAAAAAGAAACAAAACAACAATAAACAGATAACGGTAAGAAACAGCAAATCTTGACAGTGCAATTTTGTCTTTACTCACCTCGTAGTAAAAGTATCCCAAAGAAGATGAAAGAACGGGAGCCGATATGATTATCCAGAGAGGAATATGTCTTGTGCTGAGAATCCCCTGCAGAAGAAAAATAAAAAACAATGCCAACTCTTCGGGTGCAAACTTACGTTTATATCTTACAATCAGAGAAGAAGATAAAGCGATATAAACCAACAACGGAAAGTTCATCGAAAAAAATGCCGGCATCCATTCGTTTATCGACCACCTTAAAGAACTGTCCGATATCGACGACCAAACCTCAAGCCAAGCCCCTTTCCCGTAAGGGTTTGCCAATGTAAAGATAAAAGATGCCGCTATGACGATCAAATCGGTGGTATTTACTTTTCTTTTCCCGAAAAACCCAACAGCCTTTACAAACAACAAGATCATCAAACCCGAGGCAAATCCCCCGTGTAGGTTTGCCCATATAAGAAAAAAAGGGGGAACCGCAAAGCGCCATTTTTTCCATAATAAATTATCAAAAAGCACACGAAGGAAAACGGCAAGCATCAACCAGGAAACAACCTGTGCCCTTATCCCGAAATAAGGCAAAATAACCGACAACGAAAGCAGAAAAGAAACACTTCCCAAAAACCGATAGTCACCTCCAAGGGATTTTTTTGCAAGAATTTTTTCCCCGGTCTCACCCTTTCTTGAAACGGACAGAATAATCGCGCAAAAAGCAATAAGTGCCAACATAAAAGAAAGCCCCACCCTGCCGACCATGGGATAAAAGAAAGCGAAAACAACACTTATTATCCAGGCATGATCAACCCAGGGAAAACTGGGCATGGAATAGGTAAAAGGGTCGGTTTTTTGAATACCCTCCGTTAAAATCAGTCCACCTGATCTGACTCTCCAACCGAAATCAGGGTCAAGAAGAATACATCCTTTTATCCAAAACACTAAAAGGGCAATAAAGATAAATACTGCTCCTAATTTTGCTTTATCTGATCTTGTCATTGTAAAACCCTCAGATCATCTGTCACATCAATTAAAAAATACGGCCTGCTCCATGTCGAAAAATAACTCTTATCCTCAAGGATCTCATAATCTGTATTGAAATAATTATTCAGTATCAGCCTAAACGAGTTAACAGGCGTAATAAAAGGATACAGGGTGTTTTTTCCCTCCCCGGGAAAAAAGTACGCGTTAAGAATGGAAAACCTCTCCTTCAGATTTGTGTTTTCCATACTTTCCCAATCAAGCTCCGATCCCGGCCCGTGATCCCCCTGAATAATAATAATAGGAGGATTTGAAGAATTCGTTAAAATCATATCCACCACTGATTTCATTTTTTGGTTGACATACTTTGTCTGGTTTCCGAAAAAAACGATGTAGTCTTCTTTTGAAATACCGTCTCTTCCTATCAGGTGAGATCCGTCAGTAAACTCAAGTGCCTTTTTGTGAGTCGTTGAACCTCCTTTGTCATCAAAAAGAAAAGGCGGATGCGGAGACATAATATGCGCAAAGACAAACTTAGGGCTCTCCCAATCGGGCAATTCTCCCAACCTGTAATATATGTTATTTAATCTTTCTCTGTACTGATCTTCAAAACTCCCGATAACAGGAATCTTAAAAATAGACATCAGACCGGGAATGGGAGTCATGTTTAAAAGGGCGTTTTCAAATTCTTCAATATTTCCTCCCCCTGTTATAAATAAATCAGCACTTTCAATCTGCACTCCCGGATACCCGGAGGAAACAACAACTATACTGTACCCTGCTTTTTTGAAATATGAAAAAACCTTGTTGTCATAAATCGTTTCATAAATAGGGGTCCTGTCGTTTGATTGATTACCCGATACATGAGCCACATTTTCGATATAGTCAAAGTTAAGCGATGACGAAAGGGAAAGAAAAGTCTGATTGTAATTTGAGCTGCTGTTTTCTGCCACAAAAAATCCTTTTTCGTTTAAAAAATCTGTAAAATCATTCCCTTCAAATCCGTAGATATCCGATAAAACATCATCCCTTGCATACCCGTCAAGAACTATGTAATAAATATCAGGGGCGTAACCGACAGTCTGAAAAGAATCTTTATACTCCATTTCCCCGAGCACTATTTCCTTTGATAAAGCACCGCCCCCTTTTAAAAAATACAAAGAAATATTAAAAAGCGCGATCACGGTTAATATCACCGCCATTTTTGTAAATGACCTAACAATTTGTGATATTTTCTTTTTTCTCATCAGCAAAGTTGAAGCTACGATAAAAACAAAAAGCCACCCGGGATACAGAAAAAGCTCTCTTTTGTTCCCTAAAAACAATATCCCCCTTTCCAAAAAAGACACTTTCAATGCAAGATTTAAAAAATGGTGATATAAAAAAAAGGATATCAAAAACAGGGAAACATAAACGCCCGATTCCCGGTAACTTTTAAAGACAAAGAAAAAAAGAATTAAAAGAACGCTTGTAAAAAGTACGGCTTTAAGAATGGGATCATAAATGGTTTTTAAAGGAAAAAAGGCAATGTTTCTTTCATAAAGAAAAAGAATAGGAAAAATAGCAAACAAAAACGGGTGAACGAGAACCTCAAAACCGATTTTCTTTTTCATTTTTTTCTCATCAAATACAACCTTCTTTTTGAACCTTTTATGTCTTTGCATTTTTCTGTTTTGAAATACCTGGCAAATACCGTTTCAAAGTTGGTTTGTGAATATTTATCAAACACATCCTCCCTGTTTAAAAGCAGCTTTTGAACGTTTGAATCGTCTTTCGGAACAAACTCGATAATTAAAAACTTGCAGATTCTTCCAAAAAAACCCGCAATCTCATCAAAAGGTAAATTATCACTTATCGCAAGATGGTGAATCAGCGCCAAGGCCAATACACAATCAGCCGGTCCCCTTTCGATTAAAGAATCCCTTTCTTTATTTTCCCACCCCAGGGCGGGACTGGGATTGGTGATATCAACAACAAGAGGAAGGATAAACTTTTCCGACTTTTTCTTCTGCAAAGAGTAATTTCTCTCAACCGCCAAAGGATCTATATCAAAAGAAACAGTATAAATCCCCTTTTGACCTGCCAGCCGGCTGAACTCCCCTGTGTTCGCACCCAAATCCCATATACTATTTGCAGGGCCTGTTGCGGATATAAACTCCCCTACAAGTTTTAATTTTTCCGAAAAGGCTTTCTTTGAGTAATTGGTTCTCTGATAATAATCTCCCCATTGTGAATTCTCTTTCTTCAAAACAATCTTTCTGACTGCCTTTTCAAGTCCCTCAATCAGACTTAAAGTTGAAGCCTTATTCACCCTTATTCCCCCAACTTTCACTTTTTTATCCTGAAAATATTTTTGTGTTTTTGAATGCAGATAAATATGAACGAAAAAAGAAGGGTTAATTAATGATCTTCTGTCAGACAGCTTGCCCGCCAAATCAAGAGGAATCCCGTCCAAAAAAATTCTTGACAGTGTTCCAAATCTTAAATCCTTGCG
>Ga0114946_10000797_pt1 | contig 21417 bp, 21 predicted proteins | sample WalLakDeSediment_FD_88676 | JGI IMG/M metagenome (GOLD analysis project Ga0114946, IMG submission 88676) | Lake sediment microbial communities from Walker lake, Nevada to study Microbial Dark Matter (Phase II) - Walker Lake 11/02/13 Deep Sediment | ecosystem: Environmental > Aquatic >...
ACGAAAAGCGGTGTGCGGGCAGCCATCATCCGGGAAAAGGGGGTGAACGGCGACCGGGAGATGGCCTGGATGATGCACCTGGCCGGCTTCGACGTCAAGGACGTCCACATGACGGATCTGGTCAGCGGACGGGAAAACCTGGAAGACGTTCATATGATTGTTTTTGTGGGAGGGTTTTCCAACAGCGACGTGCTGGGCTCGGCCAAAGGCTGGGCCGGGGCCTTCCTGTTCAATCCCGGGGCCAGGCAGGCGCTGGATAATTTCTACGCGCGTCCCGACACCCTCAGCCTGGGCATCTGCAACGGCTGCCAGGTGATGGTGGAACTCGGGCTGGTGTACCCTGAGCACGCTAAGCACCCGAGGATGCTGCATAACGCTTCGGGCAAGTTCGAATCGGCTTTCCTCAATGTCGACATCCCGGAAAACAAGAGCATCATGCTGAAAAGCCTGGCCGGGTCAAGGCTGGGAATCTGGGTGGCTCATGGCGAGGGGAAGTTCAGCATGCCCTACGACGAAGGGAAGTACCACATCCCCGTAAAATACGCTTACGAAGATTACCCGGGCAATCCCAACGGATCAGACTTTGCCGCTGCCGGCATCTGCTCGCACGACGGCCGCCACCTGGTCATGATGCCCCACCTGGAACGGGCCATCTACCCCTGGAACTGGGCCTATTATCCCTCTGACAGGAAGAATGACCAGGTTTCACCATGGGTTGAGGCGTTTGTCAATGCGAGGAAGTGGATTGAACAATGTAAGTGAAATATTGGTTTATCAAATAAAAAAATGTTCCGGACAATCTTTCTTAGTATCTTCACCATCATTTTTCTGACTATGTGCGCACAGGAAAAAAAAGACCATACAGGTTACAACAAGCTTACTCCCGAAGAGGAATACGTCATTTTGCGAAAGGGCACCGAAAGGCCCTGGACGGGAGAACTGCTGAACAACAAGGAAAAAGGGACATACACCTGCAAGCGGTGCGATGCGCCGCTCTACCGCTCCGATGATAAGTTCGACTCGCAGTGCGGCTGGCCGAGCTTCGACGATGAGATCGAAGGCGCTGTGAAAAGGATCCCCGATGCCGACGGCATGCGCACCGAGATCGTGTGCGCCAACTGCGGCGGCCATCTCGGCCACGTCTTCCTCGGCGAAGGATTTACGGATAAAAATACACGGCACTGCGTCAATTCCATCTCGATGAATTTCATCCCTGCCGGGCAGGATAAAGAAACTAAAACCGAGAGGGCCATCTTCGCCGGGGGGTGCTTCTGGGGTGTGGAATATTTCATGGAGCAGAAGCCGGGGGTGAAATCGGTCGTCTCCGGATACATCGGCGGGCATAAGGATAACCCTACCTACAAAGAAGTATGCACCGGCACGACCGGCCACGCTGAGGCCGTTGAAATCGTGTTTGATACTTCACTGGTGTCATACGAAGAATTAGCCCGCCTTTTCTTCGAGATCCACGATCCGACCCATGTCAACCGCCAGGGACCGGATATCGGCGAGCAGTATCGCACGGAAGTGTTCTATGTGAACGAGGAACAGAAGAAGATCGCAGAAAAACTCATCGGTATCCTCCAGGGCAAAGGCTATAAGGTGGCCACGAAAGTGACCAAAGCCACCACCTTCTGGCCCGCGGAGGATTATCACCAGGATTACTATGAGAACAAAGGGACGCTGCCGTATTGTCACGGATACACCAAGCGCTTTTAGCTTAGGGCGTAGAGCTTAGAACTCAAAACTCAAAACTCAGAACTCAGAACTCAGAACTCAGAACTCAGAACTCAGAACTCAGAACTCAGAACTCAGAACTCAGAACTCAGAACTTTCTTATCTTCGCTGCATGGACAATATCTCAAATATCAGCCGCCCCCTGAGCATCGTCATCAGCCTTGCAGTTTATGTAATTGCCTTCTTTTCTGCTGTTTACACCGCCCGGCTTCTGCCGGAGGCACATATCCTGGTGCGGATCGGAATGGCTGATCTGGTTGCAACGGTGGTGGTTTTCATTTTCTCCAGGATATTCAATAATTCTTCGATGTATGATCCTTACTGGAGTGTCAAACCCATCGTTATCGCGATGGCCTACATCTGGATCCTTGAAATAAACCTGATAACAGAACGGCAAGCCATCCTGCTTACCGGCGTGGCCTTTTACGCTTTCCGTCTGACCACCAATTTTTACCGCGACTGGCCGGGTTTGAAGCACGAAGACTGGCGGTATGTCAATTTCAGGATGAATTTTCCAAAAACATATTGGGTGATCAGTTTTTTAGCCATCCACTTGTTTCCGACCATCATGGTCTACCTGGGTTGCCTGGCGATGTACCCGGTTTTCAACGACCAGGTGATCCCGCTAAACGGATGGGACATTGCCGGGATTGCCGTATTGTTCGGTTCAGTCATCCTGGCATTCACAGCCGACGAGCAGCTCCGCATCTTCCGAAAAAACCCGGCTAACAAAGGCAAATCGATAGCAAGAGGGCTGTGGCGTTACAGCCGCCATCCGAATTACCTCGGGGAGATACTGACCTGGTGGGGGCTTTTCTTATTCGCTATCGCCACCGGCCCGGAAGCCTGGTGGACCATCATCGGGCCCGCTTCCATCACCCTGATGTTCATTTTTGCAAGCATCCCGATGATTGAACGGCGGCACCTGGAAAGAAGAATAGATTATCTGGATTACAAACTGTCGACATCCATGTTGATCCCGTATAAACTTTTAATAAAAAGATGAAATTCTATCTTTTTATAATAATACTCTACATTCTTCAGCTGCCTGCTTTATCCCAACCGGAGTACCGGATCATTCCGGACGTGATTTACGGCCGGAAAGCGGGTATGGCGCTGACGTACGATGTATTCATTCCCTCGGATAACGCCAATGGCGCCGGCATCATACACCTGGTCAGCGGCGGCTGGAATTCGAGGTATATGCTGCCCGATAGCATTGCCCATAATTATTATCCCCTGCTAAATGAAGGATTTACCGTTTTTGCCTTACGCCATGGCAGCAGTCCCTGGTTTACCATCCCCGAAGCCGTCGACGACGCGATCCTCGGCGCCTGGCACATTCATGCCAACAGTTTGCAATACGGGATCGATTCAACGCGGCTGGGCATATTCGGCGGCAGTTCGGGCGGGCAACTGTCACTGATGGCGGGTCTTTCAGGTGAAAAAAGCCCCGTCAGCGCCATTGTGGCCTTCTTCCCTCCCGCCGACCTCCGCAATGTCCCCGATTTTATCAAGGCATTCATCCCGGCCATGGATTTCGACACCACTTTGGCCGCCTCCGTGTCACCGGTCACCTTTGCCAGCCCCGGCGATCCCCCTACCCTGCTGATACACGGAACCTCCGATTTTGTTGTAGGCCTCTGGCAGTCTGAAAAAATGTATGCCGCCCTGCAGGATAATAACGTTGTTTCCAAACTGGTGGTTTACCAGGGAATGACCCATGGCAACAGCTACGGAGCGAAAGGAAAGTTTTACGAAGAGGCCAACAGGGAAATGCTTGAATGGTTCGATACCTATCTTCTCCGTAAAAGCAACCCCTCGCCCACCGGACCACAATAGGATAAGAGCATAAATATACTATTTACGAAAAAATAAATTGTATTACATTTGTTAGCTATTTTCGAAAACCCAAATCAAAAGATATGGAAGTAACCAGACTCTTTGATCTCTTACCTTACTATAAATCAACTTTCAGGGAAAAAGATGATGCCCTTGCCGGGAAAGAAGATGGAAAATGGGTGAAGTATTCCATCCACCAGTACATGGAAGCTTCTGATAATATCAGCTACGGCCTGCTGCAACTCGGCATAAAAAAAGGTGATAAGATCGCCACCATTTCCAATAACCGTCCCGAATGGAATTTCCTGGACATGGGCATCCTGCAGATTGGCGCCGTGCACGTCCCGATCTATCCTACCATCAGCGAATCGGATTACAAATACATCCTGTCGCATGCTGAAGTGAAGTATGTCTTCGTAGCAGGCAAGGAGCTTTTGCGCAAGATAGAACACATTCTGCCCGACATTCCGGCTATTAAAGGATTATTCACCTTTAAGCTGGTGGAAAATCAAAGGCACCTGAATGAACTGATTGAGATCGGAAAGTCCAACAGTCAGCCTGAGGTACTCAAAAAACTTAAAGACAACGTCCAGCCTGACGATATGGCCACCCTGATATATACATCAGGCACCACAGGTAATCCCAAAGGGGTCATGCTTACCCACCGGAACATTTTGAGCAACGTATTTGCCGTGAAGCACATTTTCCCGGTCGATGATACCTGCAAAGGGATTAGCTACCTTCCACTGTGCCATGTTTATGAAAGGATGAACATTTACGTTTATCATATTCTCGGCGTATCGGTTTATTACGCTGAAAACATGGGCACGATCGCCGACAATATCCGGGAGATCAAACCCGAAATTCTCACCACGGTGCCCCGGTTGCTGGAAAAGGTATTCGACAAGATCATCGCGAAAGGAAATGCGCTCAAGGGCATCAAGAAGGGCATTTTCAAGTGGGCGCTCAGTATCGCGAACCGTTATGAATTAAAGGGAAAGGGTGGACTATATCTCGTTTTCCTAAGACTGGCGGATAAACTGGTGTTTGTGAAGTGGCGGGAAGCGCTGGGAGGCCGCCTCAGGGTGATTGTTTCGGGCGGGGCTGCTTTGCAGGAACGGCTGGCGCGCATTTATACCGCTGCCGGCATACCGGTCCTGGAAGGTTACGGCCTGACAGAAACCTCCCCGGTTATCGCCGTCAATACCCTGGAAGAGGGCGGCATGATGTTCGGCACGGTTGGAAAACCGCTGAACAACGTGGAGGTAAAGATAGAAAGCGACGGGGAAATCCTGGCCCGTGGGCCGAATATCATGATCGGTTATTTTAATGACCCCGACATGACTAAAGAAGCCATTGAACCGGACGGTTGGTTCCATACCGGAGATGTCGGTAAACTGGAACCATCGGGGCATCTCCGGATTACGGGCCGGAAAAAAGAGATCTTCAAAACATCCCTTGGAAAATACATCAGCCCGCAATTGCTCGAGAACAAATTCAAGGAATCACACTTTATTGACGGCATTCTTATTCTTGGCGAAAACCAGAAATATGCCGCTGCCCTGGTGGTACCCGATTTCAACCACCTGCGCTCCTGGTGCGGACACAAAGGCATCCAGTATTCATCAGACAACGAAATGATCAAGGAGCCGGTGGTGAAAAAGCGCTTTAAGAAAGAGATCGATCATTTTAATAAATTCTTTGGAAGTACTGAAAAGCTTCAAAGCTTTGAACTGATAGACCATGAATGGAGTGTCGAAACGGGTGAGCTCACCGCCAATCTCAAGTTAAAGCGGTCTTTTATCCTTGATAAATACAAGGATGAAGTGGAAAGGCTTTTCCGTTAGCAGATCAATGCAGTATTTTATAGACCATCTCGCGCAACAACTCTCCTTCTTCGGTCGAACCGTTATTCACCCCTTTGGCGCGAAGGTCATAATCCCTCAGTAACCGGATGATTGCCCGTAATTTCCGGAAGGAATAGTTCCGGGAAGCCTGAATGTAATCCTTTACAAAAAAAGGATTAACAGACAATACGGATGCGGCATTTCCTTTTGACTTATCCTTTAACTGATGATATATCATGACCTTCATAAAGAAATTGTAAAGGATTGTCAGCACAACGACCAGCGGGCCTTGTTTCGGGTTGGCTGCGAAATAACTGATGATCCGGTTTGCCTTCATGACATCTTTAGCGCCAAGAGCGTTTTGCAGTTCGAAGATGTTGTAATCTTTACTAATGCCGATATTTCGCTCAATGATACCTGAGTCGATGGCGCTGCCGGCCGGAAGATTAATGATTAGTTTTTCCAGTTCGTTACTGATACGGCTGAGATCGTTGCCCAGGAAATCGGCCAGCATCTGGCAGGCCTCGGGCCTTATCGAAAAACCCTTTACAGTGATCTGCCGGGAGATCCAACCCGGTATTTTATCGTCGTAAAGCTTCGCCGAATGAAATACGACACCCGATCTTTCCATGGTCTTCACCAAAGTTTTTCGCTGATCCAGTTTGCGGTATTTATGTGCCAGCACCAGTATGGTTGAAGTCTGGGGATTTTTCAGATAGGGCTCCAATTCATCTATGTTATCGAGATCCTGCGCCTCCCTGACGGCCACCACCTGGTAATTGGCCATCATCGGGTAACGGCGTGCGATGTCGATGAGCTGTCCTGCAGATATATCCCGGCCGTAGACAACCGTCTGGTTGAACTCCTTTTCGGTATCGGTAAGTACCGTTTCTTCGATCAGGTCCGTGATGACATCGATAAAATAAGGCTCTTCTCCATGCAATAAATACACCGGATGATATATCTTTTTCCGGATATCTTCAACGATATTTTCAAAGGTGAGGGTTGCCATTAAAACCTCAGATGTTTGACAGTCAGGCCTTCATGGATAAGCTGGTTGAGGGAATCGATCCCGATGCGAAGGTGTGCCTCCACGAATTGCCGGGTCACTTCCTTATCTTTCTCCTCCGTTTTAATACCTTCAGGTATCATCGGTTGGTCACTGACCAGCAGCAAAGCGCCTGAAGGGATCCCGTTCGCGAAGCCAACGGTAAAAAGGGTGGCTGTTTCCATATCAATGGCGATGCAACGGATCATTCTCAGGTATTCCTTGAATTTCTCGTCATATTCCCAAACGCGGCGGTTCGTGGTATAAACCGTCCCGGTCCAGTAATCGCGGTCATGATCGCGGATGGTAGTGGAAACCGCCTTTTGCAGGTTAAAAGCGGGTAAGGCCGGTACCTCAGGCGGATAATAATCGTTGGATGTGCCATCACCCCGTATGGCAGCAATGGGCAGGATCAGGTCGCCGATCTGGCTCTTTTTCTTCAACCCGCCGCATTTTCCAAGAAAAAGAACTGCCTTGGGCTCTATGGCTGCAATCAGGTCCATGATAGTGGCCGCATTGGAACTGCCCATACCGAAATTGATGATGGTAATGTTATTGGCCGTCGCGTTTGGCATGGGCCGGTCCCTGCCGATTACCGGCACGTTGTGCCAGGCTGCAAACAGGTCAACATAATGGGTGAAATTGGTGAGCAGGATGTATTTGCCAAATTCCTCCAGTGACAGTCCCGTATATCTCGGCAGCCAATTATTGACAATCTCCTCTTTGGTTTTCATGCCGGAAAATTTCATGCAAATGTAGCGATTTATAGGGATTATTTAACTTTACAGTTTCAGGTTCAGATAATCTTTTCAACCATTATCATGCGTAAGCTCAATTTCCCTGAATATAAATTCCGGATGCATGAACGGGAAGGGAAACCGTTCATTTTTGATCCGGCCAGAAAAAAATTTGTCGCCCTGACCCCGGAGGAATGGGTTCGGCAGCATGTGATCCAATACCTGGTCAAGGATAAAAATGTTCCGGTATCGCTCATTAAAGTTGAATCTGAATTTCAATTATTAAAGACAAAGAAAAGATTTGACGTTGCGGTTTTCAACCGGAACGGGGTACCGCTGCTGATCGTTGAATGTAAATCTACCTCCGTGGAACTCACACAAAATGAGATGGATCAGGCGCTCCGTTATAACATGTCGTTGAAAGTAAAATACTTATGGCTGACCAACGGGTACCATCACATATTCTGTCAGGCAGACCCGGAAAAGGGCGCCATCCGACAGATTCATGATTTACCCGTTTTAAATAATCAAAATCCCGGTAACGAATAAAAAAAAACTTTACATTTGCGAGGCATTAAATCCAAACCCTATGAACTGGAAATTTACTGTAATAAAGATTGTTCTCACGATTATCATCATCGTCATGGCATACCTGATCTATGAAAGCATCATGCGACCTGTCAGGTTCAACCAGGCAGTCTATGAAAGAGAAAAAGCTGTCATTTCACGGCTGATTGACCTCAGGTTAAGTCAACAGTTCTACAAAAGGCAGTATAATGAGTACACTGATAGTTTTGACACCCTGATCACCTTCCTGAAAACAGGAAAGATTCCGGTCGTCAGCCTGATCCCGGATCCGACCGACACCACATTTACCAAGTCGATCAGTGACACCCTGGGTTTTGTGAATGTTGCCGACTCACTCTTCAGCAGAAAGATAAATTTCAGTGTCGACTCCTTACGCTTCATACCATTCTCCAGTAAAAAATTATTTGAAATAGAGGCCGGAAAGATCGAAAGAGGGGGCATTAAGGTTCCCGTGTTTGAAATCAGGACTCATTACAACATTTTCCTGAAGGGACTGGATGCACAATTGATCGTAAACCTGGTAAAATCCAGGGAGGATATTGAGCGCTATCCCGGACTGAAGGTTGGATCGATGCAGGAACCGTCGACCGACGGGAATTGGGAATAATCATTACCTTTGGGGTAAACCGGCGATAAACATCCCGCCGGTCAACCACACTCCCGATGAATAATTTTGAATGGCATCACCGCTTTGCCGATCCGGTTGCGGAACGGTTATCACCTTATTTCTCCCGCCTTTATATCATTCTCGGGCAACATTCACTGCAATATGCTATTCTCAACTCGGAGACGAACATGTTCGTGGCATTGAGTGATCTCAGGCTGAAAACGAACCTGAAAGGCCCGATTTTATACGCGGAACATCTCAGGCAGTTTTTCCTTGAAGAAAGACTGGTACAAAAGCAATATTCCGCTGCAACCATCGGGGTTGAAACCCCTGTTCATACGCTGGTACCTTCCGCCATGTTCGACCGCGATCATTTGAAACACTATCTCAGGTTTCATTTCCGGCTTCCGGAGGAGCGCCCTCTTTCCTGCGAGCATATTCCGGAGGTTGACGCATATAACATCCATGGCATCGAACCGGCAACCCTTGCGGTTATCCGTGATTTTTTTCCTGAAGCCACCATGGTGCATGCCGGAACATCCCTGGTCAGGTCATGCTACCAGGAGTACCGGCTGAATCAACGACCCGTATGTCTTTTTCTGCACGTTCGGGAACCCGACATCGATCTTTGCTGCATCGGTGAAAACGGCTTGCTTTTTTTCAATTCGTTTGCGTGTCATTCCAAAGAGGACCTTCTCTACTTTACTCTTTATGCCATGGATCAACTGAGATTGCGTGTGGAAGACACTACTGTCAATATTTCGGGTTTCATGGAAAAGGATACCGATGCATATGCACTGCTCAGTCATTATGTGCCGGAACTATCTTTCACTACGCGTCCCGGACCGGCAATATATAGCCCAGTCTTACATTCCCTTCCCGGGCATTTTTATCAACCCTTATTCGGACTGGCACTATGCGAATCATAAGGGGCAGCCACCGGGGCAGGAGGATCAACCCGCCGGCCGGCCTGCAGGTCAGGCCAACCACCGACCTGGCCAAGGAAAGCCTGTTTAACATATTGGATAACAAAATCTACTTTGAAGATACCCGGGTGCTCGATCTTTATGCCGGGACCGGGAGTATATCTTATGAGTTTGCCTCCAGGGGCGCCCCGCTTGTGGTAGCTGTCGATATAAACCCCCGCTGCGTCCGGTTTATCAGCGAAACAGCCGAAAAACTGGGCTTCAGTCAATTGAAAGCCATCAGATCATCTTCCCTGGGTTACCTCCGGCAAAGCGCTGGAAAATTTGACCTGATCTTCGCCGATCCACCCTATGACCTGGAAGGCATAACGGAAATCCCGGTCGCTGTGTTCGGGCGCCAGATGCTGAACCCTGACGGATGGCTTATCATAGAACATCCACAACAACTTGATTTTTCAGATTCTCCATATTTTCATGAGAAGCGAAAATACGGCAAGGTAAACTTTTCTTTCTTCAGGTTAGTCTCCAAATAAAAAAGGCCGTCCTGTCCGGACAGCCCTCTATGTGTTCATGAATCAATGCGTGTGATCAATACTCATCTTCATGGAAGAAAAAATCCTCCTTGGTCGGATAATCAGGCCAGATATCCTCTATGCTTTCATAGATATCTCCTTCATCTTCCAGCTCTTTTAGATTTTCAATCACCTCTGCGGCAGCACCTGACCGGATGCACCAATCAATCAGCTCCTCTTTCGTACATGGCCAGGGAGCGTCTTCCAGCTTCGATGCCAATTCCAGCGTCCAGTACATATCATTAAAAATTAAAGGATTAATTTTTTGCAAAAATATACTATTTTAGCACAAAGTCAAGTTGTTTTCACATCTCATAAAATAATCTTTAAAACCTTGCTTTCCAGATAGTTTCATCCACATTGAGGTCTTTTGCCAGCCGCCTGGCCAATACAAACAGATAATCTGCCAGCCTGTTAAGGTACTGAATAACCTTTGGTTCTACAGCTTGTGCCTGCGACAGGCGGATCACATACCGTTCAGCCCTTCGGCAGACGCAACGGGCCACGTGACAGTAAGATACCACCGGGTGCCCGCCCGGCAGGATGAAGGATTTCAATGCTGGAAGCACTTCATTCATACTGTCAATTTCCTGTTCGAGATAGGTGATGTCAGCATCGTACAAGGGCGGTAACTTTACCTTTGATCCGGCATCCGGGTCCTCGGCAATCAACGATTCAGCCGTGAAAAGCCGGTCCTGTATCTCCAGTAAAACTTCCTTAAAATGCGGATCAATCTCATGGTCGCGGATCAACCCGATAAAAGAATTCAACTCATCGATGGTGCCGTACGCTTCAATACGAGGATGAAATTTAGGCACCCGGGTACCTCCGATCAGCGAAGTCTCCCCCTTGTCACCAGTTTTGGTGTATATTTTATACGATGTCATGGTTTTAAATATCCGTGTTTTTTTGATCTGTCTCGATTTCGCCATCGATCAGCCGTATAATGCGTTGCGCATAACGGGCAATCGATTCTTCGTGGGTAACCAGGATGATGGTATTCCCCGCCCGGTGAATATCATGAAGTAGCCCCAGGATCTCCACGGAGGTTTTCGAATCCAGGTTCCCGGTAGGTTCGTCGGCAAGGATCAGTGATGGATTGTTAACGAGCGCCCGGGCAGTGGCTACGCGCTGCCGCTGCCCCCCCGACAACTCGTTGGGCTTGTGATTCATCCGGTCACCCAGACCCACTGCATGAAGGGCTTTTTCTGCCAGCTTAACGCGTTCGGTTTTGCCAATACCGGCATAAACCAGCGGCAACATCACATTCTCCAACGCGGTGGAACGCGGCAGCAGGTTAAAGGTCTGGAAAATAAAACCGATCTCCTTGTTCCGGATCTCCGCCAGTTCATTATCATTCAGTTTACTGACATCATTTCCGCTCAGGAAATATTCCCCGGAAGTAGGTGTGTCCAGACAGCCCAGCAGGTTCATCAGGGTCGACTTGCCGGAACCGGACGGCCCCATCAATGCCACGAATTCATTTTTTTCGATCACTGCGGAAACACCGCGGAGCGCCCTGACCACCTCCATGCCCACCTTGAAATGCCTAGTGATATCCACCAGCCTGATTACTTCATTATGCATAACCATCGTATTGAAACAGACAAATGTATAAAATGTTTAGAAATACCGCAGCCTGAAATGCTGACGTGATAATTCCTTCCTGAATAAAACCCACCCGGAACTGAAAAAATCGATACTTACCCTGACTTCCTGCCTTCCGCAAACAGTATTCCAGGCCTTCTCCATTTCCGGTGAATGACGGATATCATCGAAAATGATGATTGATCCGTTGGTTATGAAAGGAAGACACTGAACGAAATAATCCAGCATTGCGATTCCCCGGTGATGGCCATCGATATAAACCAGGTCCACCTTTCCCAGGCGGTCTAATGCCGTTCCAAGGGTCTCGCTGAAAGACCCGGTCAGCAATTCCACATGAGGCAGCCGCAGTTGATCAAAATGTTCCCTTGCTATCCGGCTCAGTTCAGGGCAACCCTCAAGGGTGATGAGTTGTGCATTTGGGTTCGACAGGGCCAGGTATGATGCCGTTATTCCCAGGGAAGTCCCCATTTCAAGAATATGCTGCGCCTGCAGGAATTGTGCCAGCCGGGATAAGCGCCTTGCTTTGGCGGGCTGGGTAATAGAGTCTCTGGCTATATCGCTGATCTTTACCGGGTAGATCCGCTTCTGGCATCCATCGGCACCCGTCCCGTAATCTGTTTTGAGGATCACTTCATCACTTTTCAGGCATTGCTTTCGGATACCATCGGCCGGATCACATTCCGGCAGGCGTCCCCTGTTATGAACAACCTGGTCGATCATTGCATAAAGAAAAGGAGAGTGCAGTTGATATCGGGTGGAGGAACGTAAAACAAATTCCATCCACCGGCGCAACAGGCGGAGTTTTTGGGCCAGGGCGTTATTCAAGGGATATCTTGTTGATATAGAATACGGTTCGCTGGCTTTTACCGGCAATACGGTTGTTCTGGATCGTATGATAACCAAAGGCGAGGAAATACTGATCATACCAGTGCTGAAGCTGGTTCAGGCCCGTTGCCGTAATCCTGTCGCCCAGTTCCGATGTGGCCAGATCCATCCTGGAAAAGGGCTCCAGTTCCGCTATTTCAAGGCAAACCCTGTAATAGACCCGCATCCCGTCGTTGTAAAACAATACCACGGGCCTGCCATCAAAGAAATAAGAAGCCCGGGATGTTTGTCGCCTGATCGGCGAAAGATTCATTTCCAAACTGTTATCCCATAACAATTCACCGTCGGTGTTGAAAGCCGTCATAATAGCGTTGAAAAACCGGTAACCGTCAAAGACGGTGTAAGTGTTCGTTACAGGCCGCCCCCAATAATCATAAGCGATGTCGCTGACGGTTCTGAACTCCGGGTAAAATGCCTCCATCATGACCACATAATTGCTGTCGCGAAAATCCAGGTCATGTATCAGTAATTCATAATTGAGTGAGTATTCCGATGCCTCCTTCGGTTTTTTTCGCTGTAAACGATAGAAATCACGGGCGCTGACCCCTGCCCTCAGATTGCTGAATTCCAGAAAATTGTAGTAATTTATGAAGGACTGCTTCCTGTTGTTAATCAGGGTTGTGAATACGCCGGCCGATTCAATGCCGAAATACTCGGTACCTGCCGGGATCTTTGCTGAAAAACCTCCATAAGTGCCGATCAGCATGATACCCGGTCCTTCTTCCAAAGGGTATACCCGGGCGGTATTGAGGTATTTTCCCTCCATGACCGGCAATATTTCCTCATCGTATGCATAATTCCCCTCGGGTGTAAGGGATACCATATACATTTTGCACTGCCTGCGGGAAAGGAAATTGCTGAAAATGCCGATAACTTTATCTTCATAAGGGTGATAGGCCAAATCCTCGATGAAATTCTGATCCGGCATAACGACTTGAAAAGGATTTATCTCTCCGGTTCTCAGCGTCAGAGTGTAAACAGCAGCCTGTTCATTTTTTAGGTTCAGCCCCAGGTAGGCTGTATTCTGATGCACAACCATTTTTTTCAGGCTGCTTTCACCGGGAAGGGAAGTTTTGGTCTCATAAGATATCCCATTCACCAGGTCGATGATCAGCACCTGGAAATTTTCAGCGCCCTGCCTCGCTTTTCCCGGATTTAGAAATGCCAGGTAGACGAGTGAATCTGAATAAATATACTGCTGGAATTCAGCGCCATTGACCACAGGGATAAAAGTCTGCCAAAGTTCTTCCAGGTTCCGGTCCAGGAAGCGGAAAAACCAGTTTTTGCTGTTTTCCCCGGCAAAATCCTTAGTTTCATAAAAGGCCATGACGCCTTTGTTTCCGCAAGGCACAAGTTTGTAGATATCGCTGTTGAGAACTGCATCCCATTCTACGCGTATCACTCCCGGTTGGGCATGACCGGAGAACAGGATGAACAGGAGGCCTATGGTTAAGATCTGTTTCATTGCAATGCAAACGACCAGCACAAAGTTAATATTATGGGATGATATACCTGCAATAAACAAAAAGGCTGCCAAATCTGTATGATCAGACAGGCAGCCCGGGTTTATATATGGTGTGAATGATTATTTCACTTCTTCAAAATCGACATCTGTCACTTCGCCATCCGATTTCCCATCAGTATCCTGTCCGGGGCCTTCGTTTGGCGGCTGGCCTTCTTGCTGCTGGCCTGCCTGGGTGCCCTGGTACATTTCGGTGCTGGCCTTCTGCCATTTTTCATTGAGGTTGTTCATGGCGGCATCCACGGCGGCAAGGTCCTGGCTTTTGTGAGCCTCTTTGAGCTGGTTCAAAGCCGATTCCAGGTCGCTTTTTAAACCCTCAGGGATCTTATCGCCGAATTCTTTCAGTTGTTTTTCGGTTTGGAAGATCAGTCCATCAGCTGCATTGAGCTTATCGACGCGTTCCCTGGCCTGTTTGTCGGCATCGGCATTTTCCTGTGCTTCTCGCTTCATGCGGTCGATCTCGTCCTGGCCGAGGCCTGATGAGGCTTCGATTCGGATCTGCTGGGAGCGGCCGGTTGCTTTATCATTGGCCGAAACATTCAGGATGCCGTTGGCATCGATATCGAAGGTCACTTCGATCTGTGGTATACCTCGCGGCGCCGGCGGGATGCCGTCGAGGTGGAACCGCCCGATGCTCTTGTTCTGGGCAGCCATGGGGCGTTCCCCCTGCAGCACATGGATCTCTACCGATGTCTGGCTGTCGGAAGCCGTAGAAAAGGTCTCCGACTTCTTGGTCGGAATGGTGGTGTTCGATTCGATCAGTTTGGTAAACACCCCGCCCAGCGTTTCGATACCGAGCGAAAGCGGTGTCACATCGAGCAACAGGACGTCTTTCACTTCACCGGTCAACACGCCACCTTGAATAGCAGCCCCAATCGCCACTACTTCATCAGGGTTCACCCCCTTCGAGGGATCCTTACCAAAAAATTCCTTCACCATCTTCTGGATCACCGGCACTCGGGTAGAGCCGCCCACCAGGATCACCTCGTTAATATCTTCAGCCTTCAGCCCGGCATCTTTCAAGGCTTTGCGGCAAGGCTCAAGGGTCATCTGCACGTATTTGTCGATCAGCTGTTCAAACTTGGCCCTTGTCAGTTTCCTGACCAGGTGCTTCGGCACGCCGTCGACCGGCATGATATACGGCAGGTTTATCTCTGTTTCCGTCGAACTCGAAAGCTCGATCTTGGCTTTTTCGGCCGCCTCTTTCAGGCGCTGCAACGCCATGGAATCCTTCCGCAGATCAAGGCCTTCATCCTTCTTAAACTCATCCGCCAACCAGTCGATCACCGTCTGGTCAAAGTCATCGCCTCCCAGGTGGGTGTTCCCGTTGGTCGATTTCACTTCAAAAACCCCATCTCCCAGTTCAAGGATGGAAATATCAAAAGTGCCACCGCCGAGGTCGAAAACGGCCACCTTCACATCCGAGCTCTTTTTGTCCAGGCCATAAGCCAGCGCGGCAGCAGTCGGTTCATTGATAATGCGGCGTACCTTTAAGCCGGCAATCTCACCGGCTTCTTTGGTAGCCTGGCGCTGCGAATCGCTGAAATACGCCGGAACCGTGATCACAGCCTCCGTTACGGTCTGCCCCAGGTAATCCTCGGCAGTCTTCTTCATCTTCTGCAGCACCATGGCCGATATCTCCTGGGGAGAATAAAAGCGATCGTCGATCTTCACCCTGGGCGTGTTATTATCACCTTTTACCACTTCATAGGTCACCCTTGCGGTTTCCGTTGCCACACGGTCAAAGGTCTCTCCCATCATTCTTTTGATCGAATAAACCGTCCGTTTGGGGTTCGTGATCGCCTGCCGTTTAGCCGGATCACCTACTTTTCTTTCATTATTATCCGTAAAAGCAACGATGGAGGGCGTCGTCCTTCTTCCCTCGCTGTTGGGGATTACCACAGGCTCGTTCCCTTCCATCACGGCTACGCAGGAATTTGTCGTTCCAAGGTCAATGCCAATAATCTTTCCCATAAATATAATAAATTAATCGTTAAATAATTCAAAGTTTGATTATGGCCGTCAATGATTATGCCATTTGCCAATTTCTGACAAAACGTCAGGAAAAGGGGGGGGGGGATTAATAAACAAACTTGAGTTCGGGGGCGAGGTTGCGGATATCCTGCACGGTCTCGGGATGGATCTTTTTCTCCCGCACATTCAGGTAGCGGCTGGAAAAGATGCCAAGGCCATTGCTGATATTGGTATAGTCAGGCTTATCCTGTATAATGCTATTCGAAGGTTCATTTACCTCGATATAAGTATTCAGTTCTTCAGCGGCAACTGCGAAAAAGAACTCGACATTGTTTGTAAAACGGGCTGAAACCCGGGCCTCTTCCACCGCATCTCCATAGGGAACCCGGTTCTTTATAATGGTGTAAAAACTATTGTTCTGATACTTGATAAACATTTCTTCCCCGCCATTTGTGTGGATCGACTTTCGTGTACCCAGCGCCCAGTCGATTTGCCGGAGCAGCGTATCCGGACTGTCCAGGAAAACCTCCTTGAATTTGAAGCGGATCATCACTTCATATCTGCGGCCGTTGTTTGCTGAATTCCATCTGACCTCTCCCTCATTGCCCGGCTTGAACATAATGAATGCCGATCCCGCGCTGGGTCGGATGATCGAAAAATTGCGGACAAGGGTCGTTTTCGCGGTAACTTCCTTGTTGTTTACCTGTATGGAAAGGCGGTATTCCCTGGAAGTATTCGGCTGATAGGGGGCATAATAAAGTACCTGGTAGGGATTGTAAAAAGTTCCGCTCTCCTTGTTCTTGATGGTGATGGTATCCATTGTATAGGATTTCACCATATTATTGTTTTCCCATTCCTCCACCACAGCCAGCAGGCCGTTGACGTAAATACTGGAATCCTCTATCTGCGCCATCACAAGGGCATTTCCATCTCCTAAAAAAGCCTTGTTAATCCGGAGAAAGATGGTATCCTCACCCGGGTCAATCAGTCCGTAAACCACCGTGATATCCTGGTACGGGGCATTCATGTCGAACTCCTCCTCGCAGCCGCTGGCGAAGAAGAGCAGGGAAAAAATAATGAGCGAAACGAAATAGGGTTTCATTTAGTTGGGTTCTTGGTTCCTGGTTCCTGGTTCCTGGTTCCTGGTTCCTGGTTCTCAATATTCTATATTCTAACTTCTATATTCTAACTTCTATTTCCTGTTATCAGCCTGCAAAATTAATCTATTATCCCGAAATAAATCTTATTAACTTTGCACTGATATAACGCAGAAAAACCGAAATTATGCAATCCGAGTCCAGAAAATATGCCAAGATCACCACGCATGTGTTGCAGGAGATGAAGCTGAAGGGGGAGAAGATCGCGATGCTGACGGCCTACGATTATTCTTTCGCGTCTATTCTTGATGAAGCGGGCGTCGACGTGGTATTGGTGGGCGATTCGGCTTCGAACGTGATGGCGGGTCATACTACTACATTGCCGATCACGCTCGACCAGATGATCTATCACGCGTCATCGGTGATGCGGGCCGTTCGCAGGGCACTGGTTGTGGTAGATATGCCATTCGGCACTTACCAGGGCAATTCGATAGAAGCGCTGCATTCGGCCATCCGCATCATGAAAGAATCGGGGGCCAACGCGGTGAAGATCGAAGGGGGCAAGGAGATCCTCGAATCGGTCGACCGCATTTTATCGGCCGGCATACCGGTGATGGGGCATCTTGGATTAACACCGCAATCGATCAACAAATTCGGGACTTACGTGGTGAGGGCCACGGAAGAGGCGGAGGCCGAAAAGCTTAAGCATGACGCCGGCATACTGGAAGAGGCTGGGTGTTTCGCGATCGTGCTCGAAAAGATCCCGGCTAAACTGGGGAAAGAGGTTACCGGAATGATCCGGATCCCCACGATCGGCATAGGCGCCGGCCCGCATGTCGACGGCCAGGTGCTGGTATTGCACGACATGCTCGGCATCAACCAGAAATTCTCTCCCCGTTTCCTGCGGAGATACCACAACCTCAACGAAGAGATCAAAGGCTCCGTGCAGGCTTATATTGACGATGTGAAATCGGTGGATTTTCCGAATGAGAGGGAGCAGTACTGAAAGAGTGTTGAATTTTAAGTGTTGAGTGTTAAATGTATTATCAATTATGATTTTACTGCACGAAGACAACCATCTCCTTGTAGTCAACAAGCTACCAGGCGAGCTCGTGCAGGGCGACAAGACGGGCGATGAGCCGATGGTGGAGTCGTTGAAGCGGTACCTGAAGGAAAAATACAACAAGCCCGGCAATGTATTTTTGGGGGTGGTGCACCGGTTGGACCGGCCGGTGAGCGGTGCGGTGGTTTTTGCACGCACGGGCAAGGCTTTGTCGCGGATGAACGCGATGTTGCAGAAGAGGGAAGTGCGGAAGGTGTATTGGGCGGTCAGCGGTCAGCGGTCAGCGGTCGGTGGTCGGCGGTCGGCGGTCGGCGGCAGGAACCAGGAACCAGGAACCAGAAACCAGGAACCAGGAACCAGGAACCAGGAACCAGGAACTTATACCCATCTGATCCACTACCTCAAAAAGAACGAAAAACAGAACAAATCCTACGTATACGATACGCCCGGCCCGGGGAGGTTAAAGGCGGAGCTGAAATACCGCCAGATCGGGCAATCGGACCGGTACCGGCTGCTGGAGGTGGAGTTGCTGACAGGGCGGCACCACCAGATCAGGGCGCAGCTGGCACACATCGGCCTGGCCATCAAAGGCGACCTGAAATACGGCTTTGCCCGCTCCAATCCCGACGGGAGCATCCATTTGCATTCGAGGCTGGTGGAATTCACTCATCCGGTGAGCGGGGAGTGGGTCAGCGTCACGGCGCCGGTGCCGGAGGAGAAGGTTTGGGGGGTTGTAGGTCCCTCGCTTCGCTCGGGATGACGGCGGGGTGCAGAAAATAAAACATTAGGGCGGCGCGCTGCGCGCGCCGCCCTTTTATTTTTTTCAACGCACAATGCCGTCATCCCGACGAGCGAAGCGAGGAGGGGCCTGCTAGCCTATCCAAATAAATCGTAATTTTCCCCAAAAATTTCATCCCCATGGAATCAAAACCGAAACCCAAACCGTCCGCCCGGAAAAGATCTTCCGGAAAATCTCCCTCCCCTGCCCGTCGCATCGGCTACATCTTCGCCATCCTGTTCATGATCCTCTTCATCTGGGTGCTCCGCCACCTCAGGGAATGGGGCGTGACGTTCCTCACCGAAGACTTCGACCGGGCGCTGGTCTATATCGAGCTCTCCATCTACGCCTCCATCATCGCCCAGGCAATCTTCGTCTTTTACGATAACCGATGGTTCAAGCACCTCGCCCAGGGAATTACCAGCGTCTTCGCCGCCCTGTCGATCATCATGATATACGTAATCTTCCCGTTTAACATAGCAGATGACACCTGGATCAAATGGATCAAGATCGGCGTACTGATCCTTTTCATCATTACCGTCATCACCATCCCGGTGGAGTTGTTCAAAGGCGTCAGGGATTTGACAAAGGATCCGGAGAAGGTGTGAGGATGTTATATGTTGTATGTTCTATGTTGTATGTTCTAAGTTGTATGTTCTAAGGTTTTTCTCTAAGTTAAGGTCACAGGCTCGACAAAATCCTTAGAACTTAGAACATACAACATAGAACATAGAACATTTCACTCCCCCGCATTCTTCTTCGCTTTGTTCCTGGTAACGGTGAATATTGCAATCAGTTCCCTGCATTCTTTTAAGAGATTATCTGCCGATTCCCCGGTTTTCAATATTCCCGATTCAATGATGATTTCCATATTCACTTCAGTTTCCTTCAGTTCTTTCAAAACAATCCCCAATTTATGCGCAAAATCTTTTCTCGTTTCGGCCGTTTGTGCTTCGCCATAATTTAAAGCGGAAGAAGTTGCCGACCTGATCAGTTGAGAATACAAATGTTTTCCGGCAACACAAGGTTTCATATCTCTGGCCAGCCAGATTATACCTGCTGAAAATTTCACCAATCTTTTTTGCAATTCAGGCTTCATTATTTCTTCTTTCCTGTTAATACCAGAAAATCATAAAATATACCCGGTGGAAGTGGGAATTTTTTATGTTGTATGTTCTATGTTGTATGTTCTATGTACTAAGTATGGACTTCCCCTTTTACCTTAGAACATATAACTTAGAACATACAACATACAACATTCTTTCCTTACTTTGTACAAAAAAACATCCTTTCCATGCCCCACGCCCTACGCCCTACGCCCTACGCCCTAAGCACTAAGCCCTATGCGCTACGCCCTTCGCCCTTCGCCCTGCGCGCCACGCTCTTAGCCCTATGCACAATGCCCTTCGCCCTCTTCGCCCAGTACTTCACCCTGGGCACCGCCCCCGCTTCTGTCCGCTGGAACCAGATCCGCACCGAAAACTTCCGCATCATCTATCCCAATACGCTCGACTCCCAGGCGCTTTATATCGCCAATGCTTACGAACACATCCACAAACCGGGAGCGGCGACGCTCGGGGCCAACCCCCGCAAGTGGCCTGTCATCCTGCACAACCGCTCGGTCATCTCCAATGCAGTCGTTCCTTATGCCCCCAAACGGATCGAAATGATCACCACCCCGCCGCAGGACAACTACGCCCAGTCGTGGATCGACCAGCTGGTGCTTCACGAATACCGCCATACCGTGCAATATACCTCCGTAAACAGGGGGCTTACCCGGGCGCTCTCCATCGTTTTCGGCCAGCAGGCGGTGCCGGCGGTGATGGGCCTTTTCGTGCCGTTCTGGTTTATCGAAGGAGATGCGGTGGTCATGGAAACGGCACTCAGCAGTGCGGGACGTGGGAGAGTGCCCTCGTTTGAAATGAAGCTGCGGGCGCAGTTCCTGGAAAAAGGGATCTATGCATACGACAAAGCGGTGAACGGCTCCTATAAAAACTTCATCCCAAACCATTACGAGCTGGGCTACCAGCTTGTCGGACATACCCGCAGGCAATACGGCCCCGAAACCTGGAGCCGCGTGATGCGGAAAACCGGCATTATCCCGCTGATGCTGGTGCCTTTCTCCAACACTTTGTACAAAGAGACCGGCTACGGCAAATCGAGGCTGTATGATAAGATCACCGGGGAACTGCAGGAAAACTGGCGGGATGAAGACCGGGAAATATGGCATACTGATTATCAGCCATTAAAAGATTATCGCAGGAAATTTTACACCAGTTACACCCGGCCGGCGGTGCTGGATGACGGCACGGTCGTCGCCCGCAGGACATCCATCGACGACATCGCGCGGTTCGTGGTCATCGATACCAGCGGCAGGGAAAAGGTGTTACTGACACCGGGCAGCATGATTGACGAGGGGCTTTCGGGGGCGGGGACGCTGCTCTGCTGGGCCGAGCTCGACCTCGACCTGCGCTGGGAGCAACAGAGTTTCTCGGTCATCAAAATCTATGACTTACAGACAGGGAAGCTCAGCCAGCTTACAAGGAAATCACGTTACTTCTCCCCTTCCCCCAGCGCCGACGGGCG
>Ga0114946_10000798_pt1 | contig 21404 bp, 18 predicted proteins | sample WalLakDeSediment_FD_88676 | JGI IMG/M metagenome (GOLD analysis project Ga0114946, IMG submission 88676) | Lake sediment microbial communities from Walker lake, Nevada to study Microbial Dark Matter (Phase II) - Walker Lake 11/02/13 Deep Sediment | ecosystem: Environmental > Aquatic >...
GCGCGGATCGATGCTCACCGCGCCGGCGGTTACACCTGCACCACACGCGATAACCAACACCTGGTCGGGCTTGTCGACGAGCAGAGTGGTCATGTGCCCAAGCATGCGCTGCAGACTCATGTCCTGCGGCAGGCTTGACGCCTGCACCTTGCCGGCGCTGTGATAATTCAACTCGCCGCTTGGCTCACGCGATACTGCTATCGATGAGTTCATCCCCTCACCCACGTATATGAACTCCTTGGCATCCCCCTGCCAGGTAGCCACATAGCGGCCATGCCCGACGAGCAGCGGCGGTACTGGATTCACGGTGGTATACAGGAAAAACGCCATCAAGGCGGTAGCGATTCCCCAATACCCGCCCGAGGGCGCGAGGCGGATCTTGTTGTCGCTCCGGGAAACCGTCAGCGCCAGCATCAGCAGCGCGCTGACTGCTGCGAAGATAATCATGAGCTGCTGGGCACCCTGGGACCCGAGCCATGCAATACCAATGAGGCTGGCGAACATGGCGCCCAGAATCGCACCCACGGTGTTGGCGGCGTAAACGGTACCGACCAGGCGGCCCGGATCCTGCTTGTCTGTTGCGATTGCCGCAAGAGCGAGCGGAAAGCTGGCGCCCCAGAACAGTGCGCCCGGAAGCACCACAAACAGGCAGCGCATGAAATCCAGCTGAAAGTTGTAAATCGGCGCAACCGTGAGGTCGGGGTTGACCGGCCAGTTGGGGAGCGCCGCTGTGAGTGCATAAGCGGCCCACGCAATTCCTCCCATCACCATGAGCTGGCAAACCCCGAGTGCCACTCGCGGACTGGCGATGGAACGCACCATCGACGATCCCACCGCGCTGCCAATACCGAGTCCGATGAGGAAGCCTGCAAGAATGAGCGAGAAACTGTAGGTGGTGCCGCCAAGTGAAAGAGCGAGCAGCCTTGCCCAGATGACCTCGGAGCCGAGCGCCGTCAGGCCCGACAGCATGATGGTGATATAAACGAGCCACGCACCGGGCACACTCACAGGCTGACCTTGAGCGGTTGCTGGATAGGTGGCTGACGGGGCATATCGGGTCTTCTTCGCCAGACCAAAAGCGACCACCGCAATGGCAAGGTTCAACGCCACCGCCGCGAATGTCGCCACGGTGACGTCGTGCACGCGGAGCAGGTAAAAGCCGGCCAGCAGACAGCCAAAAACCGCACCCGCGATATTGCCGCCGTAGAAAAAGCCAAGCCATGAAACACCCGTGGGGGTGGACTGAACCCAGCGTGCGATTGCGGGCAATGTTGCGCCCATCAGGATTGCGGGAGGCAGAAGGCAGACAGCCGCGATGATGGCCCGCACAAAAATCCCGGTCATGCCGGGACCACCAATAGTTGTGTAAACACCACCGACCAGCGGATAGATGTACAGCACCGCGAGTCCGGAGAGTGCGATACCGACTTCAATTATGGCGTACACCCGAAGCGGGTGTGGCGTGCTCGATATGTACTTGGGGAGTAGCAGGCTTCCCAGGCACATACCACCCATGAATGTGCCGAGCAGCACGCCGAGTGAAATGGACGACGACCCTAGGTTCAGCGACAGGAGCTGGAACCAGACGATCTCGTAGATGAGCGCGGCGCAACCACTGCCGACGAAGAGAACAATCAGCAGCGGCATGTACCGGTTCTCGACCGGCGATCCTGTCGTAGCCTCAAGGTTGCCGCTCACGGAGGCTGTAGATTCTGTCATTCTGCAAAGTTACCCCAAAGTCGAAGTTCTCTTGTCATTATCACTCAGTCGAAAAACGGCACAAGGAAATGCAACCCCTGGTCGGGAACCCTGCTGTCCGCGTTGCCAAGCATACCCGCCGGCCTCCTGCACGACAGCGTAGATTGTCCGGGTCGTTGCGACCTATGATGGTCGGACGACGCGCCCCGCCCGCTTCGCTGCGGGCCTGGCGCCGACCCTGGAGGCGAGACTTGAGCAACGCCATTCGCTACGCGCGCGACAATGACGGTCAGAGTGTCGCTTACGAAGTCAGCGGCGCGGGGCCGCTGGACCTGGTGTTCATCCCGGACTGGGTCACGAACCTCGAGGTCATGCGCGAGGAACCATCGATTGCGCGGTTCTTCGACCGCCTCGCGTCCTTCAGTCGCCTCATCTTCCTCGACAAGCGTGGCAGCGGGCTGTCGGACCCGGTGCCGCTGGGCGCGATCCCGACCATCGAGGAATGGATGCACGACGTCCGTACCGTGCTCGACGACCTCGGTTCACAGCGCGCAGCGCTGTTCGGCCACGGCGAGGGCGGCGGCATGGCCCTGCTGTTCGCCGCCACCCATCCCGAACGCACCCACGCCCTCGTGCTGGCGGACACCTGCGCGCGCCGCCGCCGTGCTCCCGACTATCCCTGGGGCCTGCCAGACGAGGCGGCGGAGCGCTACATCGCGGCCATCATCGGCGCCTGGGGTTCGGGCGAAGCCGCTCGAGTGGGCGCGCCGAGCGAGGCGCACCACGCGGGCTTCGTAGAGCGGCGCGCACGGCTGGAGCGCCTGGCCATGAGCCCCGGTGAATTTGCGGCGATCTACCCGTCCACCTACGAACTCGATATACGCCCGGTGCTCGGCACGATCGGGGTGCCGACCCTGGTCTTGCATCGCAGCGAGAATTCATACATGCGTGCCGGCAACGGGCGCTACCTGGCGGAACACATCGACGGCGCCAGGCTGGTCGAGTTGCCCGGCCGGGATCACTTCTTCCATGCCGGCGACGCCGCGGGAATGATTGATCACATCCAGGAATTCCTGACCGGCACCCGAGAGGCGCCCGACCACGACCGTGTCCTCGCTACGGTACTGTTCACCGACATCGTCGGGGCCACAGGGCTGGCTGATCGGCTTGGCGACCGCGCCTGGAGAGACCTGCTTGACCGGCACCATGCGCTCGTGCGGCAGGAGCTCGAGCGCTTCCGCGGCCGCGAGGTGGACACCGCGGGCGACGGGTTTTTTGCTACCTTCGACGGGCCTGCGCGGGGCGTGCGTTGCGCGTTGGCCATCCGCGACATCGTGCGCACGCTCGGCATCGAGATCCGCGCCGGCGTGCACATCGGAGAATGCGAGATCATGGGCGAAAAGGTGGGCGGCATCGCGGTCCACACCGCGGCGCGCATCATGGCCAAGTCGCGGCCGGGGGGTGTGCTGGTCTCGAGGACGGTCAAGGACCTCGTGGCCGGCTCGGGCCTGGTCTTCGAGGCGGCTGGACGACACCTGCTGCGCGGCGTCGCCGAAGAATGGGACCTGTATTTCGCCGTGAGCCGTCTGCCCGCCCAATGATGCGTCGGGCGCTGTGGCGCCCTTTCCCAGGCTCGTCCCGGAGCAACCGCATCAGTTCGGGCGACCACCCTCCATAGCCGCACGATAACTCGCGCGCAATAACTCGTGGAAATGGTGCACGCCGCTCTCCCGGCGCGGGTTCAGCCGGCCGGCATGGTACGAACCCGAAGCCAGGCCGCGCTGCACCTGCTCGCAGATCGCGACGTCTTCCCTCTGCACCATGTCGCTGAAATCATGGTCGCGCTCGTGCCTGGCGGCAATGTCGCCGGCCTCCGCCGGATAATAGTAGTCAAACTCGACGCGACAGCGCTCGCTTCCCAGCGGCAGCACCCGGTTGGTCTGCAGCCGGTCCGGGAGGATGTTGAGCATCGTGTTCGGCCAGATGAAGTAGTACAGCGCTGCGCCGTCGCCGTACAGGTCGCCGGCGCTTTGCAGCGGGCTATGCTGCAGCGAGTACCAGGAGGCGGTGGCCGTCGTGTAGCCGCGGTAGTCGAGCATCCGGTTGAGTTCCGGATGAACGTGCGGCACGTGGTAGCCCTCGAGGAAATTGTCTACATAGACCTTCCAGTTGCAGTCGATCTCGTAACCGATCCGGCGGTGGAAGCCATAGGTGTCCAGCGACCTGTTCCCGAGGCGCGCATCGATGCCACCGAGCACGATTTCGAGCGGCGGCGGGGAGTCGTCCAGTGCGGCGAACACCAGCCCCTGCCAGGTTGCTGTCCTCGCCCGGGGCAACCGAATCCGGCCCGGATCGAAGTCGCGCGCATCGTCCATATCCGGGGCGCTTTGCAGCCTTCCATCCAGGTCGTACGTCCAGCCGTGATACCTGCACTGCAGACGCCTGGCTGCCAGGCCATCGCAGGTCGCCAGCGGGCCGGCACGATGGCGGCAGACGTTGTGCAGCGCCCGCAACACCCCATCGGCGCCGCGCACGATCACGAGCGGCACCCCTGCAACCTCGGCAACCGCATGGTCGCCCGGGGCACCCAGGCGCCCGGCGGGCCCGATCAGTTGCCAGCTACGCGCGAACACGGCGCGCCGATCCAGCTCCGCACTGGCCGTCCCGGTGTAATATCGGGCGGGCAAGGCAGAGGCACGGACCAGCGATTGCGCACCAAGATCATTTTCCGGCATGCCGTTCACTCGGTCGTGGTTCGGACCGAGTATCCGTGGTTGCGGCGAGGAAGGAAAGCCGCCGCGAATGTACTGGAATACCCTATTCAAACGCCCCAATTCGATGATTACCGTGGGTGGCAGTTCATCTTCCCATCGGCACCGAATCGTTCTCCGATCAAGGCGCCGCAGATCAGGAAAACCGGGGGTCTGTCATGCGTTACCTGCTCGTAATGGCCGCGGGCGCCCGGCGAGGGTAACCTGACGTTCAAGAACCTGCCGCACTACAGGTCGTACCTGCAAAACAACGACGACTCGCACATGACCGAATGCGGCGGCTCGGTGCAAACCCGGAGGCACAAAGACTTCGATCCGCTTCCGAAGGGCTACAAGCATGCCCAGCCTTATCTGAAGAACCTGTGGCTGGGTTAGCCGTTCAGTTACGAATACGATCGGGCGCGCGGTCACACGTATGCCATCGAGGCCGTGACCAAGATCGACCGCATCAACCAGTATAGCGAGCAGGCAGGGCTGCCGACGACCTGTTTCAACTACAAGACCAACACCATGCCGCAACTGTATGCGGAGTATGGCGAGGCTCTCTGGTCGAGGAATTTTCACGACTTCCGCGAGCGCCACGATTACGAGCGGCACTCCATCGGTTGCACCAACTGCCACGATCCGCACGATCACATGCGCCTGCTCATCACCAGTATCCCGCTGGACGAGGCGCTCAAGCTGCAGGGCAAGGACTGGCGCAACGCATCGCGGGACGAGATGCGCTCCCTGGTCTGCGCGCAGTGCCACGTCGAATACTACTTCGAGACACGCGAACACGGCGTCGCCGCCAAACCCCACTTCCCGTGGGACTACGGCATGAACGCCGAGGATATCTACCGCGCTTCAAGAAAGACGGCGATCCGGAACGTGACGGCTTCAAGGGCCAGTTCGCCGACTGGGTGCATGCGGTGTCCAAGACGCCGATGGTCAAGGTCCAGCATCCCGAGTACTAGATGTTCCACGACAGCGTGCATGCCCAGGCCTGCGTGAGTTGTGCGGATTGCCATATGCCGCGCGTCAGCAGCGGCCCGGTACCTCCTAGTCAAACGGGTTGCGCAGGACGATCGTCTCGGCGCGATCCGGGCCCGTCGAAATGATGTCGATTGGGACGCCGACGACTTCCTGCAGGCGATCGAGGTAAATGCGCGCGTTTTCCGGCAGGTCCTCGTAGCGCGTAATGCCGACGGTTGAACTCTTCCAGCCCGGCACGTCCTCGTAGATCGGCTCGCAATCCGCGTACTGGTCGGCGGCCAGCGGCGGGGTATCCACGACCCGGCCGCCGACGCGGTAGCCGACACAGATGCGGATCGTGTCGATCGCATCGAGCACGTCGAGCTTGGTGATACAGAGCCCGGAGACGCTGTTCAGGGAGATCGAGCGGCGCAATGCGACGGCGTCGAACCAGCCGCAACGTCGTGCCCGACCGGTGACGGAGCCGAATTCGTGGCCGACCCGTGCAAGATGCTCGCCCATTTCGTCGAACAGTTCGGTCGGAAACGGCCCGGCGCCGACACGCGTCGTGTAGGCCTTCACGATGCCCAGCACGTAGTCGATGGAGCGTGGCCCGATGCCTGCCCCGGTGCAGGCCCCGCCCGCCGTGGTGTTCGACGAGGTCACGAACGGATAGGTGCCGTGGTCGATGTCGAGCAGCGCCCCCTGGGCGCCCTCGAACAAGACGTTGCCGCCCGACTTGCGATAGCCGTCCAGCAGAGCCACGACGTCCGCGACCAACGGCTGGATCCTCTCGCCGAGCCTGAGGAGGTGCTCGAGCGTCTGCTGGAAATCGACGGTTTCGCGCCCGAAGTAGCGTTGCAGGACGAAGTTGTGGAAATCCAGCACCTCGCCGAGCTTGGCGGCGAAGCGCTCGCGATGCGCCAGGTCCGAGACCCGCAATGCGCGCCGCGCCACCTTGTCCTCGTAGGCCGGCCCGATGCCGCGCCCGGTCGTGCCGATCGCGGCTGCACCCTTGGCGTGCTCGCGCGCGAGATCGAGCGCCACGTGTGAGGGCATGATCAACGGACAGGCCGGGCTGATGCGCAAGCGCTCGGGGACCGGGACGCCGTTCGCCATCAACTCGTCCATCTCGGCCAGCAGCGCATCCGGGGACACCACGACGCCATTCCCGATCAGGCATGCGACGCCGTCACGCAGGATGCCCGACGGCAACAGCCGGACAATCGTCTTCTTGCCCTCGATGACCAGCGTATGGCCGGCGTTGTGGCCGCCCTGGAAGCGGACCACCGCCGCCACGCGTTCCGTGAGGAGGTCGACGATCTTGCCCTTGCCTTCGTCGCCCCACTGGGTGCCGATGACGACTACGTTTTTGCCCACGCTCGAGTTCCTCTTCCCGGATCGCTCAGGAACGCACGAACCACAACAACAACAGACCAGCAATGATGCTGACGAGCCCCGCGATGCGCAGCTTCTCGTCCGGCATCTGTGCCAGCATCGCCATCGTGCGACGCGAGCCGCGCGGATTCGCGAACGGCAGCAGGCCTTCGAGGACCATCAGCAGCGCGACGGCCGACAACAGGTCAGTCCAGTTCATCGGCGGGATGCGGCTGTCAGCGGCCCTGGCCCGCCATCGGGTCCTTCAGGTATCGGAAAAACTCGCCTTCCGGTTCGAGGATCAGCACATCCTCGCCCCGGCCAATGGACGTCCGGTAGGCCTGCATGCTGCGCCAAAAGTCATAGAATTCGCGGTCTTTTCCGAACGCCTCGGCATAGATGTCGGCCGCACGCGCGTCGCCGGCGCCGCGGATACGCTGCGCGTCGCGCTGCGCCTCGGCGATGATCACCGTCCGTTGCCGGTCGGCGTCCGAACGGATCCGCTCCCCGGTCTCGGCGCCTTCGGCGCGGAGCTGGGAAGCCACCCGGGCACGCTCCTGGCGCATCCTGTTGAACACACTTTCGCTGACATCCGGCGGCAGGTCGAGGGTCTTGACCCGCACGTCCACGATCTCGATGCCCAGCTCGCGCGCGGTGAGCCCTGCGGTGCCCATCAGCTCGTCGATGACCTCGCGCCGGTCGGCTGTCACGACCTCCTGCAGGGTCTGCCGGGCGAACTGCGCCCGCAGGCCGTCCTTGATGATTTCGAGCAGGCGGCTGGTGGCGAGCCGCTCGTCGCCGGCGGTAGCGCGGAAGTACTGGCCGACATCCGTAATACGCCACTTGACGTAGAAGTCGACCCGCAGGTTCTTCTTTTCGGCCGTCAGGAAGGGTTCGTTCGGGTTGTTGCGCGTCAGCACGCGGTTGTCGAACTTCCGTACCGTGTTGACGAAAGGCATCTTGAAGTGCAGCCCGGGTTCGTAGTCGAGCCGGACGATTTCGCCGAAACGCAACTTGATGGCGTACTCGCGCTCATCGACGATGAACACCGACATTGAAAGGCCCAGCGCGGCGACGGCAAGGGCCAGCAAGGCATAGGTAGCGCGTGAGCTCATCAGCGGGTCCCCCTGGCGCGCAGGTCTTCTGGCTGCTGGCGCTCCGTCTGGCGCAACGGCGTTACCTGCCCGAGATCTGCCGGATCGCCAAGGCGCCTTGCGCCCGCGCCCGAGCGCTTCATCAGTTCCTCGATGGGCAGGTACAACAGCGTGCCACTGCCCTTCGCGTCGAGAATCACCTTGTTGGCGCCGCCGAGCACCTGCTCCATGGTCTCGTAATAGAGGCGCTGGCGCGTCACGTCCGGCGCTCTCTGGTATTCGGTCAAGAGTGCGACGAAGCGGTCGCCTTCACCTTCCGCCTCGGCGATGACCTGCTCGCGGTAGGCTTCGGCGCTCTGCATCAGCCGGGCGGCATTACCGCGGGCACGCGGCACCACGTCGTTCGCGTAGGCCTCGGCCTCGAGGGCCAGCCGCTCTCGATCCTCGCGCGCCTTGATGGCGTCCTGCACCGCGGCCTCGACCTGCGACGGGAAGTTGGAGTCCTCGAGGTTCACAGAGGTGATCTCCATCCCCGCGCCGTACGAATCCAGCGTGGCCTGGATGATGTCGCGGGTCCGCGACGCGACTTCCGCGCGACCCTCGGTCAGCACGAAGTCCAGCGTGCTCTTGCCGACGACCTCGCGGATTGCGGTCTCGGTGACCTCGCCGAGGGTCTCCTCGGGAGAGCGCACGTTGAACAGGAAAGCGCGCGCATCCGCACGGCGGAACTGCACGCGCAGGTCCACGGTAACGATGTTCTCGTCGGCGGTCAGCATGCGGGTCGAGTGAGTGAAGGAATCGACCTGGGCGACGTTCACCTTTTCGGCGGCCTGGATCGGATAGGGAATATGCCAGTGCAGGCCCGGCATGGTGATCTCGTGGAAGGACCCGAATTGCAGCACTATCCCGCGTTCAGCCTCGTCCACCTGGTAAAACCCGGACAGGGCCCAGAGAACGACTGCCGCCGCCCCGATCAGGCCGAGGCCCGCGCCGGCCATGGCGCCGCCGCCGCCACCACCACTACCTGAGCCGCCGCCGCGTCCGCCGAAGATCCCGGAGATCTTGCGCTGCAGGTCCCGTACGACCTTGTCCAGGTCGGGTGGACCATCCTTGCGACCGCCCGAATTCCAGGGATTGCCGCCCTTGCCAGGTTCATTCCAAGCCATGATGTTCCTTAAGATTTCTCTCCGCCCCACGGCGACCCTGAGGCTTGTCGCCGTCAGGCCACCGTGCGCGATTGTAGGGATGCCCCGGACCTCTCACAAGGACGGGGCCGGATACGACCTTGATTCAGGCCAGTATCACGACAGAATCTCTCCAGCGCCACCTTCGGCGCTTCGACTTCGATATCCCAACCGCCGGCTGAATCCTCCGATTCGTGCCGGACCATGTCCGCATCGTACAGTTTCGCCCGCATTCTTGCCTCCGATGCATCCAGGTGGACGGTACCCGCCACCTGGCCCTCGCCGAAATGCTCGCGGAGCGCCACGACGAGCAGCTCGAGCCCATCGCTCTTGCGCGCGGACAGCCGCACCGCGCGGGCCCGACCATATTCGTCTCTCACCACGCCGGAAAGTTCATCATTGACGTCGATCTTGTTGTAAATCAGCAACTGCGGCACTTGCCCGGCGCCGATCTCTTCCAGGACGCGATTGACGTGGCCGATCCGCTCGTCGCGCAGCGGATCGGCGATGTCCACGACGTGCACCAGCAGTGATGCGTCACGCACTTCCTTCAGCGTCGAGCGAAAAGCGGCTACCAGCTCGTGCGGCAGGTCGCGCACGAAGCCGACAGTGTCCGCCAGCACCACGTCGAGCCCCGGCGCCAGCCGCAGGCCGCGCAGCGTCGGATCCAGCGTCGCGAACAACTTGTCGGCCGCATAGACCTGTGACTCGGTGAGCCGGTTGAACAACGTGGATTTGCCGGCATTCGTATAGCCGACCAGCGCCACGGTGGGCACCTCCGCCTTGCGCCGCGTCTGCCGGCCCTGCTCACGCTGCTTGTCGACGCGCTCTAGCTTGCGCGTCAGCATGCGAATCCGGTTGGCGAGGAGGCGCCGGTCGGTCTCGAGCTGGGTTTCGCCGGGACCCCGCAAACCGATACCGCCTTTCTGCCGCTCGAGATGCGTCCAGCCTCTTACCAGGCGCGTGGAAAGGTGTCGCAACTGCGCCAGCTCGACCTGCAGCTTGCCTTCGAAGCTGCGTGCGCGCTGGGCGAATATGTCCAGGATCAGCCCCGTACGGTCAAGCACGCGACAACTGAGGGCTTTCTCCAGGTTGCGCTCTTGCCCGGGAGACAGGGAGTGGTTGAACAAGACGAGGTCCGCACCGGTCGTGCGGATCAGCGCGGCGAGTTCCTCCACCTTCCCGGAACCGATGAAAAACCGGGCATCGGGCGCCGCGCGCGAAGCCGTCAGGCGCTCGGCAATGCTTGCGCCGGCCGACACCGCCAGCCGCTCGAGTTCCTCGAGTTCCTCGTCGGAAGGACGGGTGCCGAACCCGATCTGTACCAGAATGGCGCGCTCACCGTGCCCCGGACGTTCGAACAACAGGCCCTCCCGGTCCCGACCTCAGTCTTCCTCGCCTTCGACGGACGCATCGTCTCCGGTCGCGATCTTTACGTTTCGCGCTGGCACGACAGTGGAAATCGCGTGCTTGTAAACCATCTGGCTCACGCTGTTCCTGAGCAACACGACGAACTGGTCGAAAGACTCCACTTGCCCCTGCAACTTGATGCCGTTCACCAGGTAAATGGAAACCGGTACTTTTTCCCTGCGCAGGGCATTGAGGAACGGGTCCTGCAGCGACTGTCCTCTGGCCATTGGATCAACACTCCCTCTCGGGCCATTATTATTCCGGGAGTTCCCTCCACCGGTCGGGCAGGAGCAGGCCCGCGCCCAGGCGCCCGAAAGCGAAGTTTATCACATCGACCCTGCATGGCCCCCGGGATGCGCGGCCAACCACCGCAGCGCCAGCGTCCTGCCCGCCGCAGCATCTTCCAGCCAGTGCAGCTGGGGTTCCGCGCGCAGCCAGGTCATCTGCCGCTTCGCGAGACGGCGGGTCGCCGTGATGGCGGCCTGACTCGCCTCCTCCAGCCCGCACTTGCCCTCGAGGTGGTCCCACAACTGCCGGTAGCCGACTGCGCGCATGGAAGGCAGACCGGGGTGCAAGTCGCCGCGGCGGTGCAGGCGCTCCACTTCGTCCAGGAAACCGGCCGCCATCATGGCGTTGAAGCGATCCTCGATGGCCGCATGCAGGCGTGGCCGATCTTCCGGCGCCAGGCCCAGCTTCAGGAACAACCAGCCTTCCGGCGCGGCGGCACCCGTCGACTGGAGGTCCGACAGCGGCGTCCCGGTGAGGCGCCAGACTTCCAGCGCGCGCTGGATCCGTTGCGAGTCGCCCGGCCGGATTCTCGCTGCGGAAACCGGGTCCACGCGTGCCAGCTCGACATGCAGCGCCGGCCAGCCCTGTTGCGCCGCCAACGCGTCGAGTTCAGCACGCAGCGCTGCATCGGCCTCGGGAAGGTCGGCCAGGCCGCGCTGCAACGCGCGAAAATAGAGCATCGTGCCGCCGACCAGGATCGGCACGCGGCCGCGGGAACGAACCACATCCATGGCCGCCAGCGCATCGCGACGGAATCTCCCCGCCGAGTACGCTTCGCTTGGGTCCAGCAGGTCGAGCAGGTGGTGCGGCACCTCGACCCTCATCGTCCGCGACGGCTTGGCGGTGCCGATATCCATCTCGCGGTACACGAGGGCGGAATCGACACTGATGATCTCGGCCGGAATGGCGCGCGCAAGGTCCATGGCGAGCGCGGTCTTGCCGGACGCCGTCGGCCCCATCAGCAGGATCGCCGGTGAAGCGGTCACGTGAATTCCTTCAGCGGCCGCGCAGGAACAGCTTGTCCAGTTCCGACAGGCTCAGCTGTGTCCAGGTCGGCCGGCCATGATTGCACTGGTCGGCGCGCTCGGTGCGCTCCATGTCGCGCAACAGCGCGTTCATTTCCGCCAGCGTCAGCTGCCGGCGGGCGCGCACCGCACCGTGGCAGGCCATCGTGGCCAGCACCTGGTTGACACGATCCTCCAGGCGTCGGCTGCTGCCCTGCTCCGCCAGGTCCGACAGGATGTCGCGCAGCAGCGCCTCGCCATCGGCCGCCCCCAGCACCGCAGGCAGCTGGCGGATCACGAGCACATCGGGTCCGCGCCGGTCGAGTTCGAAACCGAGGCTGGCCAGGTCGGCCGCGACGGATTCGGCGAGCTCGGCCTCGGCCGCCGACACACGCACGCTGATCGGCACGAGCAGGGGCTGACTGCCCACGCCTGTGCCCGGCCCCGAGCCCGACAGCGATGACTTGAGCCGTTCGTAGAGCACCCGTTCGTGAGCGGCGTGCATGTCGACGATCACCAGCCCGTCTTCATTCTGCGCGAGTATGTAGATGCCGCCGAGCTGCCCCAGTGCGTAACCCAGTGGCGCTGACGCTTCCCGCGTCGGCCCGGCCTGCCCCGCGGTCGCCTGCTCCGTGAAAGCGGGCCAGGAAGAGCCCAGCGGTGACGACTCCGCCACCGCCAGCGGCATGGCGCCCTGGCTCACCATCCCTGTCCACGTGCCGGTCGGCGAGTCGGTACCGAAGCGCGGCGTGGCCGGCGCCGGCGCGTCGCTTTCGGCCGCGGGCCGGGTTCCCGCCAGGGCCCGTTCCACCACCTGGTACAGAAAACCGTGGATGCTGCGCGCATCGCGGAAGCGCACTTCGTGTTTGCTCGGGTGTGCATTCACGTCGACCAGCACCGGGTCCATCTCGAGAAACAGCACGTAGGCCGGATGCCGGCCGTGGAACAACACATCCGTGTAGGCCTGTCGCAACGCATGCGTCACCAGCCGATCGCGGATCATGCGCCCGTTTACGAAGAAGTACTGCAGATCCGGTTGCGCCCTGGAGAAGGTCGGCAGGCCCAGCCATCCCGAGAGGCGCAGCGCGGCTGCAGCATGTTCGACCTCCATCGCGTGCGCCGCGAAGCCCTCGCCACAGACTTCCGCGATGCGCCGGATCCGTGCGGCGGTATCGGGTGCGGGAGGCAAGTCGAACATCGGCCGGCCATCGCGAGACAGGCTGAACGCGGTATCGAAACGTGACAAGGCGAGCCGGCGGGCAGCACGCTCAACGTGCGTGAACTCCGTGCGCTCGCTGCGCATGAAGCGGCGACGCGCGGGCGTGTTGTAGAACAGGTCGCGCACGATCACGGTCGTCCCCTGAGGATGGGGCGCCGGGGCGGGCGCAGTGACCCGACCACCATCGGACTCCACCCGCCACGCGGCGTCCTCGTCGAGCGCGCGGGATGTCACGGCCAGACGAGACACCGAGGCGATGCTCGGCAGCGCCTCGCCTCGGAAACCGAGTGTGCCGACCCGCTCCAGGTCCTCCAGGCTGGCGATCTTGCTGGTCGCATGGCGCGACAGGGCAAGAGTCAATTCGTCACGCGGGATGCCGCAACCATTATCCCTGACCAGGCAGCGTCGCAGCCCGCCACCCTCGATTTCCAGCTCGATCCGTGTGGCGCCGGCATCCAGGCTGTTCTCGACGAGCTCCTTGATGACGGAAGCCGGCCGCTCGACGACCTCGCCGGCAGCGATCTGGTCGATGAGTTGCGGGGGAAGCTGGCGGATGGGCATGCGCCCGTAGAATACCAAATGGGGACATTCCTTATTTCGAAACAAGGAACGTCATCATTTTTATTGCGTCAGCCGCCGGGGATCGTCAGTACCTGGCCGACGCGGATGTTGTCGTCCTTAAGGCCGTTGTGACGGCGCAGTACCGGCACGCTGACGTTGTAGCGATTGGCAATCCCGGACAGAGTGTCGCCGCGCGCGATGACGATCTCGCGCGGCGAGCCGCCGCGCGAGGACCGATTGCGTGCAATCCACGTGCCCGGCGGCGGGTTCACGTAGAAATATTCGCGCACACCCGACATGACCGCGGTGGCGAGCTGTGACTGGTAACGCGCCTCGCGCAGCCGTTGCTCCTCCTCGAGGTTCGAGATGAACGCGGTTTCGACCAGGATCGAGGGAATATCCGGCGCCTTCAGCACGACGAAACCCGCCTGCTGCACCGAGCTCTTGTGAAGCCTGTTGACCGCTCCGAGCCGGTTGAGGACGAAGTCGCCGACTTCGAGGCTCGCGCCAATCGATGCGTTCTGCGACAGGTCCAGGAGCACCGAGGCGAGCATGTCGTCCTTGTCGTCAAGGCTTACGCCGCCTACGAGGTCGGCGGCATTTTCGCGCGCAGCGAGCCAGCGGGCGGCCTCGTCGGTGGCGCCCTTGGCGGACAGCACGTACACGGAAGATCCGCGCGCATTCGGGTTCTTGAAGGCGTCGGCGTGGATTGAGACAAACAGGTCGGCCCGGTGCATGCGGGCCTTTGCGACGCGCTGCTGCAGGCTGAGGAAGTAATCGCCGTCGCGGATCAGCACCGCGCGCATGCCGGGCTCGCGGTCGACCTGCTCCGCAAGGCGCCGGGCAACCGCGAGCACGACGTCCTTTTCGCGTGTGCCGCGCCGGCCGATTGCACCCGGGTCCTCGCCCCCATGGCCCGCATCGATCGCGATCACCAGGTCCCGGCTGCCTGCATCTGCCCGCATCACGGGCACTTGAGCCCGGGCTCGTTTGGCGTCGAGCTCGATGATCAGGCGATGTCCATAACGCCCCTCCGGACGCACGAGGAAACTGCGCGGCGTCGCTGCGCCGGCCAGGTCCAGCACGATCCGTACTTCGCCATCGGCACGATTGGCCCCGCGCACGGACCGCACAAGCCCCACCCCGGACGGCAGGCGCACGGCGCCCAGATCGATCCGCGCCGGCTTCAGGTCGACGACGACACGGCCCGGGTTCTCGAGCGTGAACAGCTGGTGGCTTGCCGGGCTGGACAGGTCGAGCACGATCCGGGTGGTGTCGGGACCGGCCCAGAGGCGCACGTCGTGCACCTGGACCTGCGCCCAGGCCATCGACGTCGGGAGGAGCACTGCCAACAGCAGGCCGGAAAGGATATTCCTTGGCATTTCCAACAGTTTGGTTGGATTTCGGGAACCAACTTTAACCACATTCGGAGGTTGCTGGCAATATCCATCGAATAAACAACCAAATGGAGTTGAAACCTGCAAGCAGTTCTCATGCAGGATGCCTGTCGGATCCTCAGGGCCCGTCGGCGGAAACGACGGCGCGGCCGGCCGGAGTCAGGGCCTCGCAAACGGCTGTCCGGGCGTCCCCGTCATAATCGAGGCTGATGTGCAGATCCGCTTTGGGCAACCGATCTCCGCCACGCTCGGCCCATTCCACCAGCACCAGGCTGCCGGGCGTGAGCATGTCCACCAGGCCCAGGTAATCAAGCTCGGCGGGATCGGCCAGGCGGTACAGGTCGAGGTGGATCACGCTGCAGACCGCAAGTTCGTAGGGCTCCAGCAGCGTGAACGTCGGGCTGCGCACGCGCCCGGTGTGCCCGAGGCCCTGCAACAGGCCTCGGGCCAGGGTGGTCTTGCCCGCGCCCAACGGGCCCTCGAGGTGGACGACGACGGGCGCGCGCCGACAGCTTCGCGCGAGCGGCGCGGCGAGCGTCCGGCCCAAGGCCTCGGTCGCTGCGGCGTCAGCGAGACGGACGCGCATCGACAGGATTGACCCAGGGACGCAAGGCCTCCAGCAGGTCGCCGGCGAGCATGCCGCGCTCGCCGCGCATCGCGGCGTCGTCGGCAGCCAGGGCATGCACCAGGACCCCGGCGCAGGCGGCACGCTCAAGATCGCCGAGTTGCGCCGCAAGCCCGGCGATGATCCCTGTCAGCACGTCGCCGGTGCCGCCGCTGGCCATCCCCGGGTTGCCGCGGTCACAGAGCCACAACGTAGCGCTCGCACCACAGATCAGCGTACCCGCGCCCTTCAGGACCGCGATGCAGCCGTAACGGTCGCGCAGCGCGCGCACCGCCGCGGGACGGTCCGCCTCGACGGCCTCGGTATCGCTGCCGAGCAGTCGCCCCGCCTCTCCCGGGTGCGGCGTCAGGATCCAGCGATCGGAACGCCGCGGGTGTGCCGACAAAAGATTCAGGGCATCGGCGTCCAGCACGCAGGGCAAACCCGACTGCAGCGCCGCCTCCAGCATGCCGCGCCCCCAGGCCGAGCGCCCGAGTCCCGGGCCGGCGGCAATCACCGTCGCGCGCGCCAGCAGCGCATCCAGCGCCGCCGGATCATCCGCCCCATGGCACATGAGTTCTGGACGCGCCGCGAGAATGGCCCCGACATGCGCCGGCCGGGTTGCCACGCTGACCAGCCCGGCCCCGGCGCGCAGCGCCGCCTCCCCGGCGAGCCGCACTGCGCCCCCCATCCCGGCATCCCCGCCGAGCACGAGCACATGGCCGAAACACCCCTTGTGCGCATCGCGCGGTCGACGCGGCAGCCAGTCGCCGAGGACCGTCTCCCCGAGGCGGCGCGCCGCCGGACTCAACCCCGTTTCAAGGCCGGCAGGCACCGCGAGACCGGCAAAAACCACCTGCCCGGCCAGCGCGGGACCACGACCCGTGAACAGGCCGAGCTTCAGCCCGATGAAGCACACCGTCAGCTCCGCAGAGATCGCCTCCCCCATCACGCGCCCGTTGTCGGCGTGCAGGCCGCTGGGGATATCGAGCGCAACGACCGGCCTGACCGCGGCATTGATCGATGCGACGGCTGCGCTGAAGCTCCCCCCGAGCTCTCGGTCGAGCCCGGTGCCGAGCAGCGCGTCCACGATCGGGCCGTCGCCGCCCGGGTCGCCGGCCCCATCCCAACGGGCGAGTTCGCCACCCTCGCGGCGGAAGTCCTCGAGGGCCTGGGCCGCATCGCCCCGCAGCCGGTCCGGATCGACCACCGAAAGCACTCTGACGGCGAGCCCTGCGCGGCGCGCCAGGCGCGCGACGACGTAGCCGTCGCCGGCATTGTTCCCCGCGCCGCACGCCACGGTGATCGCGCGGCTCGCCGGCCAACGATGTAACAAAGCGTCGAGTACGGCCGCCCCCGCGCGCTCCATGAGCTCCCGACCCGCGATGCCGTGCTCCTCGATCGCGCGACGATCGAGCTCGCGCACTTGCGCGGCGGTCCAGAGTTCGCGGGGCGTCGATCGCATGCGCGAGATTATACTGCCGCCCATGGAGAGTCCTGCCCGATGAGCGAAAATACCACTCCGCCCGCGCCCCCGGCGGCACTGCCCGACCTGCAACTGCTCGCACGAGAAATCCGCGCGTGGGGACAGCAACTGGGGTTCGGCGCGCTCGGGATCGCGCGGGTCGCGCTCCCGGAGGACGAGGCCTGGTTGAAGCGCTGGCTGGCGCTCGGTCGCCATGGCGAAATGGGCTGGATGGCTCGCCATGGGACGCGTCGCAGCCGGCCCGCGGAACTCGTGCCCGGCACGGTGACCGTGGTGGCGGCGCGCATGGACTACCTGCCCCCCGGATGCGCCGCACCTGAAGCAGTACTCGCGCAGTCAACGCTGGCCTACATCTCTCGTTACGCACTCGGGCGCGACTACCACAAGGTGCTCCGTAACCGGCTGCAACGCCTTGCCGACCGCATCGGCTCCGCCGTCGGACCCTTCGGCTACCGGGTGTTCACCGACAGCGCGCCGGTGCTGGAGAAAGCGCTCGCGCGCGATGCGGGCCTGGGCTGGATCGGCAAGCACACCAACCTGCTGGCGCGGGACGCGGGCAGCTGGTTTTTCCTCGGCGAAATCTACACCGACCTGCCGCTGCCCGGTGATGCCGCACCCGGCGCGCATTGCGGCAGTTGCACCGCCTGCATCGAGGCCTGCCCGACGGGAGCAATCGTCGCGCCCTACCAGCTGGATGCCCGCTTGTGTATTTCGTACCTGACCATCGAACACCCCGGCGCGATTCCGGAGCCGCTGCGCCCCGCGTTCGGCAATCGCATCTTCGGATGTGACGACTGCCAGCTGGTGTGCCCCTGGAACCGCTACGCGCATCCGGCGGGGATCCCGGATTTCCATGCCCGGGACGGCCTCGACGCTCCGCAGCTCAGTGCGTTGTTCGGATGGTCGGAAGAGGAATTCCTGGCCCGCACCGCGGGCTCCGCCATCCGGCGGATCGGGCACGAACGCTGGTTGAGGAATATCGCGGTCGCACTCGGTAACGCGGCCCCCGACCCGGGGGCCCGCGCGGCGCTGGTGAGCCGTGCCGACCATGCCTCCGCGCTTGTCCGCGAGCATGTGCGCTGGGCCCTCGAGCGCCACGCCGGACCGCCAGGCCGTTGAGTTTAGGCGCCCCACGCCACAGAATTGCCAACCAGATCGTTTTCCAGCCGGAGGCGGATGCGCAAGGATGAGCATTTGATGAACGAATCGAGCCCGGATTCCGGGAAGACGGCCAACGTGGATTTCGTCGACGCGCCTGACATCAGGCATTTTCTTGCGGGCCTGCTGCTATTCAACGGCGTGGACATCCGTGCCGTCGGGCCGTTCCTGGCCCGCACCCACCGCATGGACATCAAGATGGGCGAGACCCTGATCTCGCCCTCGGCGCGCAATTCCCGGGTATTCGTGATCCTGTCGGGGGCACTCGAGGTACGGCTGGAGTCGGCCGACAGCCCGCCGCTGACGCTGCTCCACCCGGGCCTGTGTGCCGGCGAGATGTCGATCATCGAGGAAAAGGACCCGTCGGCCTGGGTGATCGCCGCGCGGGATTCTCACCTGATGGTCATCGAACAGGACATCCTGTGGCGGATGATCAACGTGTCGCACGCCTTTGCCCGTAACCTCCTGGTGATCCTGTCGTCACGGGTGCGCTCGGACAACCAGGTGATCCTCGACAGCGCGGGCGTGCTGCGCGAATTCGAGCGCCACGCCGTCACGGACGCACTGACGGACCTGCACAACCGTCACTGGCTCGACAGCATGTTCCGGCGTCGCCTGGAGCGCTGCCTGAAGGACGAAACGCCCGCCTCGATGGTCATGATCGACGTGGACCAGTTCAAGCAATACAACGACCGCTTCGGTCACGTCGCCGGGGATCGGGCGCTTCGCCTGGTGGCCGAGACCTTGCGAAGCCATTTCCGCCCGGGGGACATGGTGGCTCGATTCGGCGGGGACGAGTTCAGCATCCTCTTGCCCGGCGCGGACATCGAAGCCGCCCGCACCTGCGCCGAACGCGCGCGGTGGGCCGTGCTCAAGGCCACCGAGGCGGACGCGGGCACGCCCAAGATCACGATGTCCGCCGGCGTCGCCGGCGCGGAGCCGGGAGACACCCTGGAAACGCTGATCGCGCGTGCCGACGACGCGCTGTACCGCGCCAAGCTGGGCGGGCGTAACCGGGTCGAGAGCTAGGGGCCTCAGGCGGCCTGGACGGGTATTGCGTTGCCGGTGCGGGTGACGCGGTCGCCCGGGCGCGCCTTGTGAGCCGCCGCGCCGTTGACGGAAATGACCCTCGAGCCAGCCTCAGCACGAATCGCATAAGTCGTGAACCGCTCGCCGCCGGTGACATTGTAGATCTGGATCTGCTCCAGTCCCGGGGACCATTTCTACAGTTCGACGGCCAGGTTGTCGATCAACCGTGCCCGACCCAGCCGGGCGGCCCCGAGTATGACAAGGTGCCGGTCCGCCGGTTCCGCCGGCTCAAGGCCCTCTTGCCGGCGGAATTCGAAATACTCCGGATCCAGTCCTGCCGACCTGATCTTGTCCATGGCGGCTTGCTGTAATGCAACAAAGTCACCCGTGCCTGCCGCGAGCGCGTCGGCCGCAGCCCGCAGGGTCTTGTAGAGCGCCGGGGCCGCCGCCCTTTGCGCAACATCGAGGTAGCGGTTCCTCGAGCTCATGGCGAGGCCATCCGGTTCGCGCCGCGTGGCGATACTGATGATTTCTATGGGAAAGCACAGCTCGGCGGTCATGCGCCGAATGACGGCCAGCTGCTGGTAATCCTTCTCGCCGAATACCGCCAGATGGGGCTGGACGAGGTTGAACAGCTTGGCAACCACGGTCGCAACGCCGGAAAAGTGCCCCGGCCGGGAAGCACCGCAGAGAATCCCCGACAGGCCCGGGACCTCGATCCGGGTCGTGCCGTCGCGTCCGCGCGGATACATGATCGCCTCGTCAGGCGCGAATACCAGGTGGCAATCCACGGTCGCGAGTCGCTCCAGGTCTTCCGCGAGGGTGCGCGGATAGGCTGCGAAATCCTCGTTGGGGCCGAACTGCAACGGGTTCACGAATATGCTGACCACGACGCGGTCGGTGCGCGATGACGCCGCGCGCACGAGATCGAGATGCCCGGCATGCAGGTTGCCCATGGTGGGCACGAGGCCGATCCGCCGGCCCTCGCGCCGCCATTCGTCGAGCTGCCCGCGCAGCCCGGCGGGCTCCGCGATGACGACCGGAAGATTCACGTGAAGCAGTGCTCCGGGGCCGGATAGCTGCCGTCCTTGACCGCGGCGACGTAGGCCGCGAGCGCCCCAGGCACGCCGTTGCCCGAGTCCGCAAGGAAGTCGCGCGCAAACCGCGGCTTGCGACCCACCGTCACCGAGAGGATGTCGTACAGGACAAGGATCTGGCCGTCGACCTCGGGGCCGGCGCCGATGCCGATCACGGGCACCGCGAGCGCCGCGGCAATCGCCTGGCCGAGCGACGAAGGCACGCATTCCAGCAACACGATGTCCGCGCCGGCCTCCTGCAGGGCGTGGGCATCCGCAAGCATCTGCTGCGCGGTCTGTTGCTCGCGCCCCTGGACCTTGAAGCCGCCGAGCTTGTGGATGGATTGCGGCGTCAGGCCGATATGCGCACACACGGGGATATCCCGCGAGGCCAGGAATTCCACTGTGCGGACCTGCAGCGCGCCGCCCTCCAGCTTCACCATCGCCGCCCCGCCCTCCTGCATGAGGCGCACAGCGTTGGCGAACGCGGGCTCGGGCAGGGCGTAGCTGCCGAACGGCATGTCGGCGACCAGGAACGCACGCCGCACGCCGCGCCGCACGCAACGGGTGTGGTAGACCATGTCGGCGACCGTCACCGGCACGGTGGTGTCGTGGCCCTGGATCACCATGCCCAGGGAATCGCCCACCAGCACGAGGTCCGTGCCGGCCGCATCGACGGTGGCGGCGAAACTGGCGTCGTAGGCCGTCAGGCAGGCGATCTTCTCGCCGCTCGCCTTCATGTGCCTCAGGCTGTCGAGGGTCACCGGTTTTTCCGCGCGAGCCCTGTCCTGGAGGTGGCTGTACATCGTCATATTGCGATCCGGCGCGACGGCAGGCGCGTCAGCATGGCCAACTCGCGGCCAAACATCAATCCGGGTCGCCGAAGGGTACCGGGTTGTAGTACTGGCGCCCGCCCTCCATCGCCTGGATTCGGCTCAGCAGGTCGCGGTAGTCCTCCTCGCGCCGCACGGGATCGATCAGCGCCGCATTGACGATCAGCAGCGCCCCCGCGTCATATCGATGGAAGAAGTCCATGTACGCCTCAGAGAGGCGCCGCAGGTAGTCCGGGCGCACGGTCTGCTCATAGGCAATCC
>Ga0114946_10000799_pt1 | contig 21400 bp, 17 predicted proteins | sample WalLakDeSediment_FD_88676 | JGI IMG/M metagenome (GOLD analysis project Ga0114946, IMG submission 88676) | Lake sediment microbial communities from Walker lake, Nevada to study Microbial Dark Matter (Phase II) - Walker Lake 11/02/13 Deep Sediment | ecosystem: Environmental > Aquatic >...
AAGTCGCTGCCGAGACCGAAGTCGCTGCCGAGACCGAGGCGGTTGCCGAAACCGAGGTTGCTGAAGAGACCGAAGTGGTTGCCGAAACCGAGGTTGCTGAAGAGACCGAAGTGGTTGCCGAAACCGAGGTTGCTGAAGAGACCGAGGGGGAGACCCCGGTCAAGGGCTGAGGTCCAGCGCGCTCGCCCCGGGGAGCGCCAGCGGGCCCTGGCCCGGAATGAAAGCCGCCCGGACGCCCGTCGTCCGGGCGGCTTCGTGCATGTCGCCCGCCACCGTCTGTCCAGGAGTCGGACCGAAATGAGGATGCCTGCCTTGCCCAGGAGGAACCCCGTCGCATGCCGGACCCCCGTCCGGTGGCTTGCCATGGCCCTCGTGGCGGGAATCGGAGCCGGGTGCACCCTGGTCGGGGCGCCCTCTCCGGTGCCCCCCACGCCGCCGGTCACCGTTGGCCCTTCCATTACCGAGGGAGAGACCACGGAGCTCCGGGACCGGGCGGCGGCCGAGTCGCTGGCCGAGGGTGAGGCGCGCCTGGGCGCCAGCGACGCGGAAGGCGCCCGGCTCCTCGCCCGGGAGGTGATCAGCCGCTATCCGGAGGCCCGTGGGTCATCCGCGGCCTACTGGCTGGAGGCCCGGGCCGAGGAGGCACGGGGCGAAGGTGAGGCGGCCGACAGGGCGGCCGGCCGCTTCGTGGACCTCGTGGGAACGGGAACGCGCGAGGGGGCCTCGGCCCAGCTCCTCCGGGCCCGGGTCCGCGTCCAGGGAGGAAGGGAGGGGGCTGTGGAGGCTCTCTTCGCCGTCCCGGAGTCGCTTCCCGCGGCCCTCCCCGAGACCTTCCGGGAGGAGGCCCTCGTCCTGGCGCGGCAGCTCGCCTCCGGGTACGACGACTCCACGCTTCGGGTTCTTCTGGAAGAGGCCCCTACCCACCCGTGGATCCTTCCGGTCTTCCTGGTGGAACTGGGGGAGCGCCGCGTCATGGTCGGGGATGCGGCCGTGGGCCGTACCCTCGGTGAGCGTGCCCTCGCCATGGACCCCGGGAGCGCGGAGCGGGAACGCGCCGAGCGGATCCTCACCGGCGAGGTGATCCGGACGGGCCCCACCGGGACCAGGGTCGCCGGTGTCCTGGCCGCTGTGCTCTCGGAAACCGGCTCGCCGGGGCTCCAGCAGCTCTCCCGGGAGATCCGCGACGGGATCGAGGTGGCCCTGCTCGACGCCGAGGTCCGGGGGGGCGTCCGGCTCGAGGTCACCGACGACGGGGGCCAGCCGGCCCGGAGTGGGCAGGCCCTCCTGGCCGCCCAGGGGCGCTCCCCCTTCGGGGTGATCGGCCCCCTCACCGAGCCCGGACTGGCCGAGGCAGCCCGGATCCGGACCGGAGGGCTCCCCATGATCTCTCCCACCTCCCGCATCGTTCCCGAGGGAGTCGACGGCGTCTACACCATTGCCGGAGCTGATCCGGAGGCCCTCCGGGTCCTGGCCGACATGGTGTGGCGGGACGGTCACCGCCAGATCGCCGTCTTCCACCGTCGCGGTGCCGAGGACGAGATGGAGTTCCGCTGGTTCCGTGACGCCTTCGAGGCGCAGGGCGGCCAGATTCTCCGCACCTGGAACTACGCCCCGGGGACCACCACGTTCAACGAGCCGCTGCGGGCCATCGCGAACCTCCGTCCACGCGCCCTTCTGGTCCTGATTCCCCCGGAGGACGTGGAACTGGTGGCGCCCCAGCTCGCCTTCTACGGCGTGGACGACATCGAGGATCTCCAGATCTATGGCGGGTCGGCCTGGTCCACCGAGGGCGTACTGACCGGGGTCCCGGTTCGGCATACCGACGGCGTGCGGACGGTCACGGCCCACCTGGGGCCGGGGTATGGCCCTGCATGGCCCCGCTTTGTGGCCGCCTACCAGACCCACTTCCAGCGGACCCTCCGAAGCCCCGTTCCCGGGCTCGGCTGGGACGCGGCGCGCCTCCTCCTCGAGGCGGCGGCGCTGGCGGGCCCCTCCCCGGCGGAGGTCGCCCGGGGGCTGACCCTCCTCCGGGAGGTTCAGGGGGCCACCGGGACCTTCTCCTTCCGGAACGGCCGAATCAGCCGGTCCTACACGGCGGTGCGGATCGAAAACCGCACCCTCCTTCCCCTCGACGACCTCCGCTGAACGCTCATGTCCATGGAAGAACGCATCGCCCAGCTCGCCGACCTCCGTGCCCAGGCCCTCGAGGGTGGCGGGGAGGCCCGGCTGCGGGCCCAGCACGCCCGCGGCAAGCTGTCGGCCCGGGAGCGCGTTGACCTGGTCCTGGATCCCGGATCCTTCGTGGAACTGGACCGGTTCGTGACCCACCGCTCCACCGATTTCGGGCTCGAGGAGAAGAAGTTCCTGGGCGACGGGGTGGTCACCGGGTACGGCACGGTCCACGGTCGCCTGGTCTACCTCTTCTCTCAGGACTTCACCGTCTTCGGCGGGTCCCTCTCGGAGACCCATGCCGAGAAGATCGTGAAGATCATGGACATGGCCATGAAGAACGGGGCCCCCGTCCTGGGGCTGAACGATTCGGGAGGGGCGCGGATCCAGGAGGGGGTGGTCTCGCTGGGAGGCTACGCCGACATCTTCCTGCGCAACACGCTGGCGTCGGGCGTTGTTCCGCAGATCTCCGTGATTCTCGGGCCCTGTGCCGGGGGCGCCGTCTACTCGCCGGCCATCACCGACTTCGTCTTCATGGTCCGGGGCACGAGCTACATGTTCGTCACCGGCCCCAACGTGGTGAAGACGGTGACCCACGAGGACATCGACATGGAAGGGCTGGGCGGCGCCGACGTCCATGCCTCGACCTCGGGGGTGGCCCACTTCGCCCACGATTCGGAGGCGGAAACCCTGGAGGCCGTCCGGGCGCTCCTGCGCTTCCTCCCCCAGAACAACACCGAGACGCCGCCTTCCGGGCCGGGCACCCCTCCCCCGGAGGCCGCGGCTCGGGGCCTTCTCGAGGTGGTGCCCGACAACCCGAACCGTCCCTACGACATGCGCGATGTGCTCCGGGGCATCGTGGATGGCGGGGACCTGCTGGAGGTCCACGCACAGTTCGCCCCCAACCTTCTCGTGGGCTTTGCCCACCTGGGGGGGCACACGGTGGGCATCGTGGCGAACCAGCCCTCTGCCCTGGCCGGAGTCCTGGACATCGACGCCTCGGTGAAGGGGGCCCGCTTCGTCCGGTTCTGCGACGCCTTCAACATCCCCCTGGTGGTCTTCGAGGACGTGCCCGGCTTTCTCCCCGGCGTGGCCCAGGAACACGGGGGCATCATCCGGCACGGTGCCAAGCTCCTCTTCGCCTTTGCCGAAGCCACCGTCCCAAAGATCACCGTGATCACACGGAAGGCCTACGGCGGCGCCTACGACGTGATGAACTCCAAGCACATCCGCGGAGACCTGAACTTCGCCTGGCCCGCGGCGGAGATCGCGGTCATGGGCCCCAAGGGGGCGGTGGAGGTCCTTTTCCGAAAGGAGATTTCCGAGGCGGAGGATCCGGAAGCGGCCACCGAGGAACGCATCCAGGCCTACCGGGAGATGTTCGCCCACCCCTACGTGGCGGCGGCCCGCGGATTCGTGGACGACGTCATCGACCCGCGCGAGACCCGCGACCGTCTCATTTCCGGACTGGACATGCTCCGGAACAAGCGGGACCAGAACCCCCCGTCAAAGCACGGCAACATCCCGCTCTGAACCTCCCTCACCTCCGGCCTCACCTTCCCCTCAGCTCCTCCCTCACCTCCGGCATCGGCACGAAAGATTGACAGACCGGGGTCCTCCCCCCGATTCTGCCCCATCCGTCTCACCCCTTGAATCCGAGGTACAGGCATGCTCCACGCTCCCTCCCCCGTCATCACCCCCTCCACCGGGCTTCGTCGCCTGGCCATGGGGGCTTCCCTCCTGGGCCTGGTAGCCGTCGCCCCCGGGCTCGACGCCCAGTCCCAGGAACGGTCCATGGACGCCCGCGTCGGCCTTGCTCCAGGACTGTACGATGCCGGAGAAGCGGCGTGGAACATGGAGCTTCTGGCCACGCGCCCGAAGCCTGACGGCTTCTTCATTCCCGGCGACCCCGGGGCCGGTGGCCTCACGAACACGGACTTCGCCTTCCAGGGCCACCTGGCCTTCATGGGGAGCTACCACGGCTTTCAGGTCTGGGATGTGGGCAACCCGTCGAACCCCACGCTCCGACTCGCCGTGGTCTGCCCCGGGGGCCAGGGGGACCTCTCCATTTTCGGGAATCTTCTCTTCATGTCGGTGCAGGACACCCGTGCCCGCATCGACTGCGGGACCGAAGGGGCCCCGGGTGCGGTGAACGCCGAGCGGTTCCGCGGCGTCCGCATCTTCGACATCACCGACGTTGACAACCCGTTACAGGTGGCGGCGATCCAGACCTGCCGGGGCTCCCACACCCACACCGTGGTGCGCGACCTGAAGGACCCGACCCGGGTCTTCGTCTACAACTCGGGCACGAGTCAGCCCCGTTCCGGCGAGGAGCTCGCCGGGTGCGACCCGGATCCGGATCCGACCAACCCGAACACGGCCTTTTTCAGCATTGACGTGATCGAAGTGCCGCTGGCGAACCCCGCCGGCGCCCGGATCATTGGCTCGCCCCGCGTCTTCCAGGACTTCGAGACCGGGGACCTCGACGGCCTCTGGCCCGGCGGCGTCCACCGGGAAGGAAGCCAGGCATCCCGGGTCACCAACCAGTGCCATGACATCACGGCCTACCCCGAAATCGGGCTGGCGGCGGGGGCCTGCTCCGGCAACGGAATCCTCTTCGACATCTCCGATCCGGCGAACCCGGTTCGGCTGGACGCCGTGGTGGACGAGAGCTTTGCCTACTGGCATTCGGCCACCTTCTCCAACGATGGCCGCACGGTCATCTTCACCGACGAGTGGGGCGGCGGTGGGCAGCCCCGCTGCCGGGCCGAGGATCCCATGGAGTGGGGGGCCAACGCCCTCTTCGAGATCGTGAACCGGAAGATGGAGTTCCGGGGCTACTACAAGATGCCGGCCCCGCAGACCGAGCTCGAGAACTGCGTGGCCCACAACGGGTCCATCGTTCCGGTTCCGGGCCGGGACATCAAGGTGCAGGCGTGGTACCAGGGGGGCACGTCGGTCTTCGACTTCACCGACCCGTCGAACCCCTTCGAGATCGCCTACTTCGACCGGGGTCCCATCTCGGGCGAGACCATGATCGGGGGCGGATACTGGTCCACCTACTGGTACAACGGTTACATCTACGGATCGGCCATGGTCCGGGGGCTCGACGTCCTCGCGCTGACGCCCAGCGAACACCTCTCGGCCAACGAGCTGGCGGCCGCGGGGCTCGTGCGGTTTGGCGAGTTCAACCCGCAGGAGCAGCCGACCAAGCGCTGGCCCGCCGCCTTCGTGGTGGCCCGGGCCTACCTGGACCAGCTCGAGCGGGGTGAGGGACTTTCCGCCGCCCGCGTGGCCGAGGTGCGCCGGGAGCTGGACCGTCTCGAGGGCATGGCCGCGCGTGCCAGGACGGCGCCCCTGACGGAGCTTGCTCTTCGGGTCGATGCCGATGCGCGAACCGCTCCGGACCGTGTTCGGGTGCGGGCCCTGGCGTCGGCGATCCGGGACCTGACCACGCTGGACTGAACCCCGAAGGGGGGGGTGAAGCAGGGAAGGGAACCCCCGGGGGATTCCGGGGGACTCTTGCTGATGCGACACTGCCTCTTCTGTGACCACGCCCTGGGTGCCGGCATCCCTGATGCCCCGGCCCCGGGGCGTCGTCATGCCTATGACCCGGGAAAGGGACGACTCTGGGAGATCTGCCCCCAGTGCCGCCGGTGGAACCCCGTCCCCCTGGAGCTGAGGTGGGAGACGCTGGAGGGGTGGGAGCGGGCCGTCCGGGACCGGGGCTCCATCCTGCTGGAGGCCGGGGAGCTGAGCCTCCTGGAGGTGGACGACGGCCAGGTGGTCCGGGTGGGCGAGCCACCCCTCACGACGTGGGGGGGCTGGCGCTACGGCTCCCGACTTCCGGCCCCGCCGGCTCCCCGGGTGGGCTTCCTGCGCCGCCTCCTGGGCGGGCTTCCGCCGCCCCCCCTGGAGGGGTATGACCCGTACGGCCTCTCCGGACCCATGGGGGGCGTGGCGGGCGCCCGGGGGCCGGTGCACTGGCTCGGGTCCCCCTTCCTGGACCGGGCCCACCCCCTCACCCTGGTCTTCGCGTCCATTCCCTTCGCGCCCACCTGCCCGTCCTGCGGGGGCCTCATGCCGCTCAACCCCTGGGATTTCCAGCGGGTGAGCTTCACCGATGCTGCCCTGGACGGGGGCGGCCCGGAGAGACCCGGCCCGGAGAGACCCGGCCCGGAGAGGCCCGGGCTGGAGGGAGCCGGGGGCGAGGCCACTCGCGCCGGACTCCTGGCCACCTGCGGGCACTGCCTCACGCAGGTCGTGGTCCCGGTAGACGAAGCGCGCCCGGCTCTGCGCCTGGGGCTTTCCATCCTGGATTCGGGACCCGAGGCGCGGGAGGTGGGAGCCGAGGCGGGCGCGGCGCTGGACCGGGTCGGCGGAAGCCGCCTCCTTCTCGAGGGACTGGCGAAGATCGGAGCACCCCTTGGGGAGCTGGGGCGGGTGGAGCGGGTGGCCCTGGGAATCGCCCTGGATGCCCGGGCCGAGGCCGATGCCCTCGTGGCCGAGTGGCGCGAGGCGGAGGAGATCACGGCCATCATGGATGCGGACCTGACCGAGGTGGCGGGATTCCTCGCCTTCCGGGCGCGAGTCCTGGGGGAGGGGGGCGGGGGGTAAGGGGTTCCAGCCCCTGCGCCTCCTCGGTAGCTTCAGGGGCTGCGGGGCCTTCCGGTCCCGCCACACGTTCCGCCACCTCTTCCGCCCACTTCGCATCCCCGGGAGGCCAGGGGCTCCATGAAGTCCGTCCTCATCGCCAACCGCGGCGAGATCGCCGTCCGGATCATCCGCGCCTGCCGGGAGCTGGGGCTCCGCTCCGTGGCCGTGTATTCCGAGGCCGACCGCCTGGCGCCTCACGTCCTCCTGGCCGACGAGGCGTACCTCCTGGGTCCGGCGCCGTCGTCCGAGAGCTACCTTCGGGTCGACCGGATCCTGGACGTGGCCCGGGCCGCCGGCGTGGACGCCGTGCACCCGGGCTACGGCTTCCTGGCGGAGCGCGCACCCTTCGCCCAGGCGGTGGCGGAGGCCGGTTTCCGCTTCGTGGGCCCCTCGGCCGCGACGATCCAGGCCATGGGCGACAAGACCGAGGCCCGGACCCGGATGGCGGCGGCGGGGGTCCCCATCGTTCCCGGCACCACCGAGCCCCTCATCGACGGCGACGACGCCGTGCGGGTGGCCACGGAGCTGGGCTTTCCGGTTCTCCTCAAGGCCGCGGCCGGAGGGGGAGGGAAGGGGATGCGCGTGGTGGAGGAACCCGGGGCGTGTGTCCGTGCCTTCGAGGCCGCTTCCCGGGAGGCCCTGGCCGCCTTCGGTGACGGATCGGTCTACGTGGAAAAGTACCTGGGACGTCCGCGGCACATCGAGATCCAGCTCCTGGGCGATGCCCACGGGAACGTGATCCACCTGGGCGAGCGGGAATGCTCCATCCAGCGCAGGCACCAGAAGCTGGTGGAAGAGGCACCCTCCCCGGTGCTGGACCCTGCCACCCGTGCCGCCATGGGCGAGGCCGCGGTCACCGCCGCCCGGGCCGTGGACTACCAGGGGGCGGGAACGGTGGAATTCCTCTGGCAGGACGGCGCCTTCTACTTCCTGGAAATGAACACCCGGATCCAGGTGGAGCACCCGGTCACCGAGCTCGTGGCCGGGATCGACCTGGTGCAGTGGCAGCTCCGGGTGGCGGCGGGGGAACGGCTCCCCTGGAGCCAGGACCAGGTCCAGCTCCGGGGCCATGCCATCGAGTGCCGCATCACCTCCGAGGATCCGGAGGGAGGGTTCCTTCCCTCCACCGGAACGGTCCGGCACCTGGAGCTCCCCGGCGGGCCGGGCGTGCGCTGGGATGGAGGGATCACCCGGGGATTCGAGGTGGGGCTCCACTACGATCCCCTCCTTGGGAAGCTCGTCACCTGGGCGCCCACGCGAATCGAGGCCATCGATCGCATGGCCCGGGCGCTGGACGAGTTCGTCGTGGACGGGGTGGAGACCTCCGCCCCCTTCCACCGCCGGGTCATGGCCGAGCCCGACTTCCGCGAGGGGCGGCTCTCCATCCGCTACCTGGAGGAGCATCCCGGACTCACCGAGGCCGAGACCCCGGAAGAGGGAGCCGTGTCCGACCATCTTCGTCCCGAGGAGGTGGCCGCGCTGGCGGCGGTTCTGGAGGAGGAGGCCCGGGCCGCCCTTCGTCCGCCCCGCCTCGACGGACCCCATGGGGGTCGCCCCCGGACCGCCTGGCAGGCCGCCTTCCACCCCCGGGCGAGGGACGTGTGACCGGCTCGGGCACCGAGGATGTGGAGATCCACGGGATCGCGGCGGGCGGTACCGGGGTGGGGCGGCTCCCCGATGGCCGGGTGGTCTTCGTGCACCGCACCGCCCCGGGAGACCGGGTACGCATCCGGCTGACCGTGGAAAAGGACCGATGGGCCCGGGCCCGGCTCGTGACCCTGCTGACACCGGGCGAGGGCCGGCGCCCCGCTCCCTGCCCGTACTACGACCGCTGCGGTGGATGCACCCTGCAGCACCTGGAGCCGCAGATCCAGCTCGAGGCCCGGGGAGGGCTCGTTCAGGATGCGCTGACCCGGATCGGGAAGCTGGAGGGGCTGCCCCCGGTGGAACTCCACCGGACCCAGCCCGATTTCGGCTACCGGAACCGAGCCTCCTTCACCCTGCGGCGGCTGGGAGTCCGGCCGGAAGCCGGAGCCATGGTGACCGCTGGCCGCCCCCCCGCAACCCCCCAGGTGCTCGCCGGCTTCCACGCCCTGGAGCGTCCCGACCGTCTGGTGGACGTGGGAGGCGAGGGCCCGTGTCTCCTCCTGGAGCCGACGGTGGCCCGACTCTGGCACGACCTCCGCGCGGCCTGGGGGCACAACGCATCCCGGCTCCCGGCGGGGGCCGAACTCCGCCTCACCCTCCGGGGCCTGGTGGATGGGACCGGTGTCCTCCTGGTGGAAGGGGGAGGGGGGCGTGGGGACCCGGAGGCTCTCCTCGCCGATGTGCCGGGGCTTCGGGCCATCTGGTCCCGTCCCGCCAACGGGGGGCGCCCCCGCCTCCTGGCCGGCGAGGAAGCTCCGGAGGAGCCGTGGTTCGGCGAGCGCGTCCCGGTGCGGCCCGGCGCCTTCCTCCAGGTGAGCAGGGAGGGGGCGCACGCCCTCCACGCCCTGGCCCTGGCGGAACTGGACCCTCAGCCCGACGACCGGGTGGTGGATGCCTACTGCGGCTTCGGCGTCTACGGCCGCGCTGCGGCCCGGAGGGGCGCCCGGGCCGTGGGGATCGAGCTTGACCCGGAGGCCGTGGCCATGGGACGGGCTCGCCCGGTGGACGGCTTCGAGCTCGACGAGGGAGCCGTCGAACTGCGCCTTCCCGGCGCGCTCCCGGCCGATCGCGTGATCCTGAATCCACCGCGAGGGGGCGTGGCCCCGGGCGTGATGGAGGCCCTGGCCGCGTCGCCGCCCCGGCGCCTCGTCTACGTGAGCTGTGACCCGGCGACGCTGGCCCGGGATCTGCGACGTCTCGGTCCCGGCTTCCGGGTGACCCGGATCCAGGCCGTGGACCTCTTTCCCCAGACCTCCCATGTGGAGACCGTGGTCACCCTCGACCACGTTTCTTCGACGCCTTCGACGTCTTCCACGCCCTCGACGTCTTCCACGCCCTCGACCCCTTCGATCCCGGCATGACCATGGACTTCTTTGCCCACGTCGACTCGTCCCGCTACCGGGTTCGGCGCCCGCGGAACGCCGCCTCCCGCGCATCCCTCGAAGTGGAGGGAGAGACCCTCGAGGGGGAGGCCATGGAGCTGGAGGCCATGGAGCTGGAGCCCGTGGAGCCGGAGCCCATGGAGCTGGAGCTGGCTCCGCCGACGCCCTCGCCGGTTCGCAGCGTGCGCCTGGGTGGCCGGTCGCTCCGGGTGCTTCCCCACCGGGACTCCGACGGCGTATGGACGCTGGAGGTGGAGGGACGACGCTACCGGGCCGAGGTTCTTGACCGCGGTCAGGAAGCCGTGCGCCAGGCGCGCCGGGCGGCGGGGGGCGGGGGCGGTCTTTCGCCCCTCAAGGCGCCCATGCCCGGCCTGGTGGTTCGGGTGGAGGTCGCCGAGGGCGACGAGGTGGCGGCGGGGCAGGGGCTGGTCATCGTGGAGGCCATGAAGATGGAAAACGAACTGAAAGCGACCCGTGCGGCCCGGGTCAGGGCCGTGCACGTGGTGGCTGGAGCCACGGTGGAAAAGGATGCGGTGCTGGTGGAGTTCGAGGCCATGGACAGCGACACCGGAACCGACACCGTTACCGACACCTCCCGACCCGGAGAGGACGCATGAGCGACGAAGCCCGAACCGACTCCGGACTTCCGGTAAAGGTGGTCTACGGTCCTGGCGACGCGGCCCTGGACCCGGCCGTGGACCTGGGTCACCCGGGGGCCTTCCCCTACACCCGGGGCGTCTACCCCACCATGTACCGGGGCCGGCCGTGGACCATGCGGCAGTACGCGGGCTTCGGCACGGCGGCGGCCACCAACGAGCGCTACCACTACCTGCTGGAGCGCGGGCAGACGGGGCTATCGGTGGCCTTCGACCTGCCGACCCAGATGGGGTACGACTCGGACCACCCCATGGCGGCCGGCGAGGTGGGCCGGGCCGGGGTGGCCATCGACTCGCTGGAGGACATGCGCGTCCTCTTCCAGGGCATCGACCTGGGGGCCGTGTCCACCTCCATGACCATCAACTCCACCGCCGCCATCCTCCTGGCGCTCTACCTGGCGGTGGCCGAGGAAAACGGGGTGTCGCGCGCCGCGGTGGCGGGGACGATCCAGAACGACATCCTGAAGGAGTACATCGCCCGGGGCACCTACATCTACCCGGTGGATCCCTCGCTTCGCCTCATCTCCGACGTGATGGCCTTCTGCGCGGCCGAGGTGCCGAAGTGGAATACCATCTCCATTTCGGGCTATCACATCCGGGAGGCGGGGGCGACGGCGCCCCAGGAGGTGGCCTTCACCTTTGCCAACGGTCTCGAGTACGTGAAGCGGGCGCTGGATGCCGGCATCGAGCTCGAGGACTTCGCTCCCCGGCTCTCCTTCTTCTTCGCCGCCCACAATGACTTCTTCGAGGAAGTGGCCAAGTTCCGCGCGGCGCGGCGGCTCTGGGCCCGCCTCATGCGGGAGCGGTTCGGGGCCTCGGACCAGGCGGCGAGGCTCCGGTTTCATACCCAGACCGGGGGATCGACGCTGACGGCGCAGCAGCCCCTGAACAACGTGATCCGGGTCACCACCCAGGCGCTCTCCGCCGTGCTCGGCGGGACCCAGTCCCTCCACACCAACGGGTTCGACGAGGCCCTGGCCCTCCCCACCGAGGAGGCGGCGCGGATCGCGCTCCGGACCCAGCAGGTTCTGGCCCACGAGAGCGGGGTTGCCCGGACGGTGGATCCGCTGGCCGGAAGCTGGTTCGTGGAGGACCTCACGAACCGGGTAGAGGCCGAGGCCCTCCGGTACCTGGCCGAAATCGACGAGCGCGGCGGTGCGGCGGGTGCCGTCCAGTACATGCAGGACGAGATCCATGCGGCCGCCTACCGCTTCCAGCTCGAGGTGGAGAGCGGGGAGCGCACCGTGGTGGGAGTGAACCGCTTTGCCGAAGACGAGCCACCGCCCCGGATCGACCAGACCGACTACTCGACGCTGGAGACCGAGCAGAAGGCCCGGCTGGCCGAACTCCGTTTGCGGAGGGATGCGGGCCGGGTCACGGCGGCGCTGGGGGCGCTGGCCGAGGGAGCCCGCGGGGATGCGAACCTCATGCCCCTGATCCTGGAGGCCGTTCGGGCCCTGGCCACCCTGGGCGAGATCTCCGACACCCTGCGAGAAGCGTGGGGCACCTACGCCCCGGCAGGATAGCCTGCGCCCTCAGTCTGGCCTACGATCCCGGGGTTTGAATCGTTAGATTTCGAGGCTGCGCGCCTCGCATTCCCTGCCTTCGGAGCGGGCGCGAATGCGGGGTGGATGGAACGAGAACCGGGCCGGTGATGCGTGACGCGCTCACTGGAGTCCCTTTCAGGGTAAGGAAGAGTCCGATGCCGACCTACGAGTACCGCTGTCCCCAGGGGCACGAGTTCGAGCTGTTCCAGCGGATGTCGGACGAGCCCCGCACCGCCTGCCCCACCTGTGGGGAGGAGGCCGCGAGGCTGCTTTCCGGAGGCGCCGGGTTCCTCTTCAAGGGCGACGGCTTCTACATCACCGACTACCGGTCCGACGCCTACCGGGCGGCGGCGAAGAAGGAGGAGGGGGCCTCGGCATCGTCTTCGGCAGAGAAGCCGTCGACGGCGGCCTCCGGGACCCCTGCGGCCTCCGGGACGTCCTCGACGACGTCCGGCGCCTCGACATCGAAGGCCCAGGGGAAGCCGTCCGGATCCACCGCGAAGCCGGCCTCTTCGTCGTCCTCCTCCTCGTCTTCCTCCTCGTCCTCCTCCGACTGACCGGAGCCCGCCGTGTCCCTTGACCGGATCCAGGCCAGCGTGGCCGCCGCCCTCTCGGCCCTCGGCGTCGAGGACGTGGAGCCTCGCTTCGAGCGCCCCCGCGACCCCACCCACGGGGACTGGGCCACCAACGTGGCCATGACCCTGGCCGGGCGGCTGCGGCGCGCCCCCCGGGCCATTGCCGAGGAGATCGCGGGCCGCATCCCCCTGTCGGGCGGGATCGCCGCCGTGGAAGTGGCGGGCCCGGGCTTCCTGAACTTCCGGCTGGATACTGGGGCGGTGACTTCGGTCATCGATGACATCCTCAAGTTGGACAACGCGTTCGGCTCATCGACCTCAGGTGGGGGCGAGCCGGTGATGGTGGAGTTCGTTTCCGCGAACCCCACGGGGCTCCTCCACCTGGGCCACGGTCGGCAGGCGGCACTCGGGGATGCCATCTCGGCCCTTCTGGAACGCACCGGGTGGAAGGTCTACCGGGAGTTCTACTACAACGACGCCGGCCGCCAGATCGACCGCCTGGCCGAGAGTGTCCGGGCCCGGTACCACCAGCACTTCGGTCACGACGTTCCCGTGCCGGAGGACGGCTACCACGCCCAAACCGTGGTGGAACTTGCCGCCGAACTCGCCGCCTCCGACGGCGACCGCTGGCTCGAGGCCGCCGGGGCGCTGGACCGCTTCCGGAGCCACGCCGTGGCCCGCCTCCGTGAGGAGCAGGACCTGGACCTGACGGCCTTCGGGGTCCGGTTCGACCGGTACTTCCTGGAGTCCTCCCTCTACGATGAGGGTCGGGTGGAGACGACCATCGCCGACCTCCGGGCCACCGGGCTCGTCTACGACCTGGACGGGGCGGTCTGGCTTCGGACCACGGAGTTCGGCGACCAGAAGGACCGGGTCATGGTCAAGTCCGACGGGTCTCCCACCTACTTCCTCCCCGACGTGGCCTACCATGTGACCAAGTGGGAGCGGGGCTTCCATCAGGCCATCAACGTCCAGGGGGCGGACCACCACGGCACCACGGCCCGGGTCCACGCCGGGCTGCGGGCCCTGGGGCTTCCCGAGGGGTTCCCCGAGTACGTGCTGCACCAGATGGTCACGGTGGAGCGGGGGGGCGTGGATGTGAAGTTCTCGAAGCGGGCCGGCGACTATGTGACCCTCCGGGACCTGGTGGAGGAGGTGGGGGCCGACGTCACCCGCTACTTCTTCCTCATGCGGAAGCCCGAGGCGCACCTGGTCTTCGACCTGGACTGGGCCATGGACCAGTCGGACAAGAACCCGGTGTACAAGGCCCAGTACGCCCATGCCCGCATGTGCTCGATTCTCCGGAAGGCCGGGGCCGATGAGGCCGTGCCGGAACCCGGCTCGGCTCCCCTCTCCGGTCTGGACCACGAACTGGAGCGGGAGCTGATCCAGAAGCTGGCCACCCTCCCGGAGGCGCTGGACCGGGCGGCCCGGGGGCGGGCACCGCACCTGGTCTGCGAGTGGCTCGAGCAGACGGCGGGCGAGGTGAACTCGTGGTATCATGCCGGGAACCCCTCGCGGAACCCGGAGCTGGCGGTCCTCACCGACGACGCGGACCTTCGCCGGGCGCGCCTGGCCCTGACCTGGGCGGTCCGCATCGCCCTCCGCAACGCCCTTTCGGTGCTGGGGATCTCGGCACCCGAGCGCATGGAGCGAGCGGAGGCCGAGACGGAGGACGACCCTGTGACCGCTGTCCTCCCCCCGGCGCCCGGGAACTGATCCCCCGCGCATCCAGAGACGACCCCCGGACGAACTCCCAACCCCGAGGAACAATCGTGGCGATACTGGCTGTGGGCAGCGTGGCCCTCGACGACGTGGAAACCCCCTTCGGACGTGTCACCAGCGCCCTGGGAGGCTCGGCGATTCATTTTGCCGCCGCCGCCTCCGTCTTCGCCCCCGTGCAGGTCGTGGGTGTGGTGGGCAACGACTACCCCCTCGATCGCCTGGACTTCCTGCGGGCACGTGGGGTGGACCTGACGGGGCTCGAGGTCACCGAGGGTGAGAGCTTCCGGTGGTCCGGCCGATATACCCACGACCTCTCCACCGCCCACACGCTGGACACCCGGCTGGGGGTCTTCGCCGATTTTCACCCCCGCATCCCGGAAGCCTTCAAGGCCCCCGACGTTCTCTTCCTCGGGAACATCGATCCCCGCCTTCAGCTCGAGGTGCTGAACCAGGTGGACCGTGCCGGCATCGTGGCCTGCGACACCATGAACTACTGGATCGAGGGGAGCCGGGCTCCGCTTCTCGAGGTGCTGGCCCGGGTGGACGTGCTCCTGGTGAACGAGGCGGAGGTCCGGCAGCTCGCAGGCGACGCCAACCTCTTCCGGGCCGCCAACTGGATCCTGGACCAGGGTCCGAAGCGCCTCGTGGTGAAGAAGGGCGAGCACGGGGCCATCCTCTTCGACAAGGGCTTCGACGACGGCGGCATTTTCTTCATCCCGGGGTATCCGCTGGAGGATGTGTTCGACCCCACCGGGGCCGGGGATGCCTTTGCCGGAGGGTTTCTGGGGTACCTGGCCGGAAACGGCGACGGGTCCCCGCGAACGCTGCGGAACGCCCTGGTCCACGGCTCCGTGCTGGGCTCCTTCGCCGTGGAGGACTTCAGCGTGGGCCGCCTCTCCCGGGTGACCCGCGACGAGATCGCCGAGCGGGTCCGGTCCTTCCGGGCCATGACCCACTTCGACCTTCAGCCCGTGACGGGGGCCCCCGCGCCCCCCGCCTCGCCATGACCGATGACATTGACGCCCGTGGCTCTGACGCCCCGACGCCTGGCCTCGACTACCGCGCGGCCGGCGTGGACCTGGACCTGGCCGAGCGCGACAAGGAGGGGCTGAAGGAGCTCCTGGCCTCTACCCGCGACGCCCGTACGCTCTCGGCGCTGGGCCAGTTCGGCGGAATGTACGCCGTCCCCTCCGACGTTCCGGATCCGGTGCTCGTCTCCTCGGCCGACGGGGTCGGGACCAAGCTCATGCTGGCCTTCGAGACCGGGGTCCACGACACGGTGGGTCAGTGCCTCGTGAACCACTGCGTGAACGACATCCTGGTGCAGGGGGCCGTGCCCCTCTTCTTCCTGGACTACCTGGCCACGGGGGTGGTGGAGGAAGGTGTGGTGAACGACGTGGTCCGGGGTGTGGCCATGGCCTGCCGGGAGAACGGATGCGCGCTGGTGGGGGGCGAAACCGCCCAGATGCCCGAGTTCTACGCCGAGGGGGAGTACGACCTTGCGGGCTTCATCGTGGGCATCGTCTCGCGCAGCGGCATCGTGGACGGAAGCCGGGTGCAGGCAGGGGACCGGATCCTGGCGCTCCCGTCGTCGGGGCTCCACACCAACGGCTACACGCTGGCGCGGAAGATCGTCTTCGACCGCGCCGGGCTCGGGGTGAACGACCCGTTCCCGGCGGCGGACGCGGGCCCGGACGCGGGCCCGGACTCGAGCCCAGACTCGGGGCAGAACGCCGAGACCGTGGGGGAAGCCCTCCTCCGCATCCACCGAAGCTACCTCCCCCCTCTCCGTCCGCACCTGGAGGCCGGGTCGATCCGGGCCATGGCGCACATCACCGGCGGGGGCATCCCCGGGAACCTCCCCCGCTCCCTTCCGGACGGCCTGGGCGCCGAGATCCGGAAGGGGAGCTGGACCGTTCCCCCGCTCTTCCGGACCCTGGCGTCGCTGGGTGGGGTCGAAGAGGATGAGATGTTCCGGGTCTTCAACATGGGGGTGGGGATGCTCGTCGTTTTGGCCGAGGCCGATGCGGACGGCGTCCTCGAGGCGCTCCGAGCCTCGGGGGAGGCAGCCTGGGAGGCCGGGCGCGTGGTGGAAGGGGAAGGGGTGCGGTTTGTCTGAGCCCCGCCGGAGCACCTGCCGGATCTTCGATCGATCTCCCGGGAACTCGGACGGGCGGACCCTGGTGCGCCTGCTTCCGTTCGTCGCTCTGGTCCTTGGGAGCGTCGGCATGGCGCCCGCGGGTCTTGGGGCCCAGGGCGTGGTCCAGCTTCCTCACCCGGCGAACGGGCTGCACGCGGCATCCTATCCGACCGCACCATCTCCCACCGTGCTCCCCATCACGTTCGCAGACCCGCGAGCGGCCTTCCTCTTCGAAGTGGGCCGGCAGGGGCGGGGGAATGCGCACATGCTCCAGGGGACGCTGGGTCTGCTGGCCGCCTCCGGGGGACCGATTCCGGCCTCCCCCTCCACGGCGGGGCAGCGCGTCCAGGGGTCGCCCCGCTGGGTGCTGGATGCCGGGATGGGGGTGGTCCGAGGGAGACTCCCCGCGGGAGGTGGGGGCGAGACGGTGAGCAGGGAAGACCGTCGCGCCCTCCTCCTGGCCCCCCGGCTCACGGTGGCCGCAGGGCTCTTTGAGGGGTTCAGCCTGGCCCCCACCGTGGGGGGGGTCGGGTCCCTGGACCTGGTGGGCGAGCTCCGGATCCTCCCGATTCCCTCCCCGGACCACCTGGACGGCCGGGCGCCGGCCTGGGGGGTGGGTGCCCGGGTCGGCGTGATCCGGGAATCCTTTTCGCTCCCCGGGGTGACGCTGGTGGCCATGCACCGCCGGGTGGGGAGCGTGTCGCACCGGGGGCCGTCCAGGTCGATCGTCATCGACGGCGCTGAGGTCAGGGCCGGGTACGACGTGGAGCTGGCCCCCCGGGTGACCTCCCTGCGCGCCGTGGCCGGAAAGGACCTCTGGGAAGTCGGGATCTCCGGAGGGGTCCAGTGGGATCGGATCCGGGGCGACGTCCGGATTCCGTTGACGGAGCTGTCAGCCTCGCCGGCGGGGACCCCGGTGCCGGGTTCGAGCGAGAGGAGGGGGATGCCCGTGGATCGGGCCACCTGGTTCGTGGGGATCAACCGGACCTGGGTCGTGACCCAGGTCACGGCCGAGCTGGGATGGTCACCGGAACCGTCAGGGCCGTCGGATCCCATCGGGGCGGCGCTTTCGAGCCTCCGGGGTGCGAGTTCCGCCATGAGCGGCGCCATCTCCTTCCGCATCACCTACTGACCAGGGTCACATCCATGGGTGAGATGGCCGCCGCGCCCCTCTCCGACCGCGACCCTGCCTTCATGGACCGAGCCCGGGAGCTGGCCCGGCGCGGCTGGGGCCAGGTGCATCCGAACCCCATGGTGGGATGCGTGGTGGTCCAACCCGGCGCGGAGGACCGCGTCCTGGGCGAGGGCTGGCACGCGCAGTGGGGGGGACCCCACGCCGAAGTGAACGCCCTGGCCGCCACACGGGCCGCCGGTCATGACCCGGCCGGCGCCACGGTCTACGTATCCCTCGAGCCCTGTCGCCACGAGGGGAAGACCCCGCCCTGCACCCGGGCCCTCCGCGAGGCGGGGGTGGCGCGGGTGGTCTACGGCGCCGCCGATCCCGGTGCGGCATCGGGAGGCGGGGGCGACGAGCTCCGGGCGGCGGGGCTGGAGGTGGTGGGCCCGGTCCTCCCGCCCGACGAGGCGGCCCGGGAGAACCCCGCCTTCTTCCACGCGTTCGGCCCCCGGGCGCACCGACCCTGGGTGATGCTCAAGCTTGCCCTCTCCGCCGACGGTTTCCTGGCAGCTCGCCCCGGAAGCCGGACTCCCATTTCGGGGCTCGAGGCCGGGAACCGGGTGCAGCGTCTCCGGGCCGGGGTGGATGCCATCCTGGTGGGGGGACGCACCGCCCGGGTGGATGACCCCCTCCTCACGGTGCGGGGGGCGGTGACCCCCCGGGTGCCCCCGCGGCGCGTGGTGCTGGATCCCGGGGCCACCCTGCCGCCCACCTCCCGGCTCTTTCACGAGGGCAGGGGAGAGGTCATTGTCTTCCAGGGCGAGTCGGGCGCCGCGCAGGGCGCCGAACTCCCGGCGCACGTCCGTGTCGAGCGGCTTCCCCGAACGGCGCCGGGGCGGCGGTTCGACCTGGACGCCGTGCTGCGCCGACTCCGGGCGCTGGAGGTACGGTCCATCCTCTGCGAGGGCGGGGGAGAACTGGCCGAGGCGCTCCTCCGTGCCGACCTGGTGGACCGCCTGGTTCTGCTCCGATCGGAACGGAAGACAGGGGCCGGGGGTGTACCCGCCTTCCCCGGGGGCTGGTCGGTGGATGCGACGGACTGGGCCATGGTGCATCCCCCCGAGACCCTGGGTCCCGACCAGTGGTGGGAGGCCGATCGACGCCGTGAACCGTTTTCCCCGTCGTGACTGCCCGCCGCCCCCGCCGCGCCTCTCTCGCGCCTGCCTCGCGGCTCTCTCGCAACCGGAACCCTGCCGACGCCATGTTCACCGGTCTCATTGAAGCCCTGGGCCGCCTCGACTCCGTGGAGGACCGGGGGCCCCTTCGGGTCTTCCGCATCCGCACGCCGGCCGGCTTCCTGGGCGACGTGGCCCCGGGGGATTCGGTGGCGGTGGACGGCGCATGCCTCACCGCCGTCCACGTCGATGCGGATCTCCTCACGGTGGAAGCCATCCCCCAGACGCTGGAGCGAACGGTGGCCGGCCGCTACCGGAAGGACACCGTGGTGAACCTGGAGAAGGCCATGATCCTGGGTTCACGACTCGGCGGGCATCTCGTTCAGGGACATGTGGATGGCGTGGGCAACCTCATCCGGGTTCTGGAAGATGGTGATGCCTGGCGGCTCCACTTTCGCCTTCCCCCCGAGGTGCACCGGGGTACCATCCTCCACGGATCCATTACCCTGAACGGGGTGAGCCTCACGGTGAACGCCCTGGAGCACCCGGACCCCGAGCACCCGGACCACGAAGACCCGGACCACGAAGACCCGGACCACGCGGACCCGGACCACGCGGACCCGCATCACCTGGAGGTGGGGATCATCCCCCACACCTGGACGCACACGAACCTTTCCCTTCTCGCGCCGGGCGACCCGGTGAACGTGGAGGGCGACCTCATCGGAAAGTACGTGGCGCGCTGGATGTCGGGGGCGAACCCCCCTCCAGCCGTCTGACGGACCCGAACCCTGAAGCCAGAGGACACATCCAGCATGCCCTTCGACCGCGTCGAAGACGCCATTCAGGACATTCGCGACGGGAAGATGGTCATCGTCGCCGACGACGAGGACCGCGAGAACGAGGGCGACCTGGTCTGCGCCGCCTCCGCCATCACGCCGGAGCTCGTCAACTTCATGACGGTCTACGGGCGAGGGCTGATCTGCGTCACGCTGACCGGGGAGCGGGCCGATGCCCTGGACCTTCCCCTGATGACGGACCGGAATACCGACCCCCACGGGACGGCCTTCACCGTCTCGGTGGACGCGGAGCGCAGCTTCGGTGTCACCACCGGAATCAGCGCGTCGGACCGGGCCACCACCATCCGCATCATGACGGAGGAAGCCACCCTTCCCGGGGATCTCCGGCGGCCCGGTCACGTCTTCCCCCTGCGGGCCGTGCCCGGCGGGGTCCTGCGGCGGGTGGGGCAGACCGAGGCCAGCGTGGACCTGGCCCGCCTGGCAGGGCTTCCGCCGGTGGGGGTGATCTGCGAGATCCTGAACGCCGACGGCACCATGGCCCGGCGCCCGGAGCTCGAGGTCCTGGCCGAGGAGCACGGGATCCGCTTCATCACGGTGGCCCAGATCGTGGCCTACCGGCTCGCCAAGGAGCGGCTGGTGAGGCGGGTGGCCACGGTGCGGCTTCCCACCCCCGTCGGCGAGTTCACCCTCATCGGCTACGACAACACCCTGGACAACCGCGAGCACGTGGCGCTGGTCAAGGGCGACCTCGAGGGGAGGGACCACGTCCTCGTGCGCATGCATTCCGAGTGCCTCACGGGCGACGTCTTCGGCTCCATGCGGTGCGACTGCGGGGAGCAACTCCATGCCGCCATGCAGCACATCGAGGAGGAAGGACTCGGCGCGATCATCTACCTGCGCCAGGAAGGTCGGGGCATGGGCCTCCACAACAAGCTTCGCGCCTACGAACTTCAGGAGCAGGGGCGCGACACGGTGGAGGCCAACGAGGAGCTGGGCTTCAAGCCCGACCTCCGGGACTACGGCATCGGGGCCCAGATCCTCCTGGACCTGGGGCTGCGGAAGATCCGCCTCCTGACGAACAACCCGAAGAAGATCGTGGGGCTCGAGGGCTACGGACTCGAGATCACCGGGCGGGTGCCGATCCAGGTCGCCCCCGGCTCCCACAATGCCGGATACCTGGACACCAAGCGAACCAAGCTGGGGCACCTCCCGTGAGGCGGTGGACCCGGACCCTCGAAGGAAGGAAGGAGTGGGCCGGATGATCGAACGACAGGGAAGGGCCGATGGCGAGGGGCGGCGGGTGGTCGTCCTCGTGTCCCGATTCAACGAGGGTGTCACCGGGCTCCTGGAGGAGGGGGCGGTGGCGGCCCTTCGCGCGCATGGCGTGGCCGAGGGCGACCTGGAGGTGATCCGGGTCCCCGGCGCCTGGGAGCTTCCCGGCGTGACGGCGCAGGTCCTGGCCCGCGGAGGCGTGGATGCCATCGTGGCGCTGGGATGCGTGATCCGGGGCGAGACGCCCCACTTCGACTTCGTGGCCGGTGAGGCGGCCCGCGGACTGGCGGAGCTCGGCCGGGCGCCCCACGGGGTTCCGGTGGTCTTCGGCGTCCTCACCACCGACACCCTGGAGCAGGCCCTGGTCCGGGCCGGGGCGCGGAGCGACGAGCCCCGGGACAACAAGGGGTGGGAGTCGGCGGAAGTGGCGCTGGAACTGGTCAACCTCTACGGAGAGCTCCGATGAGCGATGCGCGGAAGGGCGCTTCGGCATCGACGACGGCCGGTGCGGGAGCCGGGGGCGCCCCGGGAACGGGGGGCGC
>Ga0114946_10000801_pt1 | contig 21386 bp, 15 predicted proteins | sample WalLakDeSediment_FD_88676 | JGI IMG/M metagenome (GOLD analysis project Ga0114946, IMG submission 88676) | Lake sediment microbial communities from Walker lake, Nevada to study Microbial Dark Matter (Phase II) - Walker Lake 11/02/13 Deep Sediment | ecosystem: Environmental > Aquatic >...
AACTGATCCGGCAGCGCCAGCAGGGCGAACTCGTGCAGATCCAGCGGGTGAACGGTCGAAAGAAGCGTCCGTCGCAGCACACGATGCTCGCCTGCGGCGGTGGCGGGCAGCTTCACGAGGAGATGGAGACGGAGGCGGAGCCGGACTCGGTGTCCACCACCTCCGGACCCGTCGCGTGATTCACTCCGCGGCGTGCGAGTACGCGATCCGGGCGGCGGCCCACCTGGCGGGTCATCCCCCGGGGGAAACGGTGAAACTCCGCCAGATCTCGCAGGATGAGGAGATCCCCGGTCCCTTCCTGGCCGCCCTCCTCCCGCGCCTCGTGGGGGCCGGTCTCCTGGATTCCACCCGGGGGCCGGCGGGCGGCTACACCCTGGCCCGTCCGGCGCGGGAGATCTGCCTCCACGACATCGTGGTGGCCGTGGATGGGCTGGAGTCGCTGGAGCGCTGCGCTGCCGGTCTGGGCCGATGCTCCGATGCCGTCCCGTGCCCGCTTCACCACGCCTGGTCTCCTGTCCGCGAGGGGGTCAGGGGCTATCTCCGTCGCACGACGCTGGCGGACATGTCCAGGGCCATCGACGCCAAGCGGACCCGGACAGAGGTGCCGGCAGCGAGTCTGGACATCCTCCCGGTGGCGGCCCCGTGACTCCCGTGGGCATCACCCTGTCGCCGGGTCGGCCCGGCGCCGGCCTCCCGCAAGGCGAGGAGCGACCTGCGCCGGGGCGGATCGGTCCCAATGCCCTGATCCAGACGGCCCGAGCGCTGGAGGCCCGGTACGGAGCGGACGAGGCCCGACGGATCCTCCGCCTCTGCGGGATGGACATCCTGATGGAAGAGGATCCCCAGGGGATGAGGGACGAAGGGGAGTTCCTCTCCCTCGTGACCTTCCTGACGGGGCTTCTCCCGTCGGAGGAACTGCGCGCCGTCCTCCATGACTCCGGGCGTCGCACCGGGGCCTACGTGCTGCGCCACCGCATCCCGGGTCCCGTGAAGCTCCTGGTCCGGCCCCTCCCCCGGAAGCTTCGGCTTCGCCTCCTGCTCGAGGCCATCCGACGCCATGCCTGGACCTTTGCCGGGAGCGGTTCGTACCGGTTCCGGATGGGAGACCGACCCCTCGTTTCGCTCCGTCATGGGGCGCCGGCGCAGCGGGTGCCGTCGACCGAGCCCCTCCATGCCTACTACCGGGGTGCCTTCGAGGAACTGCTCCGCGCCATGGTGGCGCCGACCGCCGAGCTCGAGGAGACCGACGCCTTCGGAGTGTGTCGCCGCGACGGGGTGGATTTCCACATTCGATTCCCGACTGACGAGAGGAACACGCGATGATCCAGGCGGCCCGGTCCTCCGGGGTTCGGCGTCCCCCCCCGGGGCAGGCCCTGACCCCGGAGCGCGTCGAGCACTACAATCGCTCCGGTCCCCGGTACACGAGCTACCCGCCCATTCCGTTCTGGAGTGAATCCTTCGATGAGAAGGACTACCGGGCGGCTCTGCGGAGGGCAGCCACGGCGTCGGATGAGCCGGTGGCGCTCTACGTTCACCTCCCCTTCTGCGCGGAGCGGTGCGCCTACTGCGGGTGCAATGCCACGGTGACGAATCGGAGTTCGGTGGTGGATGCCTACCTGGACCGGGTGGAGCTGGAGATCGCCTCCGTGCTCCAGACGCTGGGGCGCGGGCGGAAGGCGCTGGAGCTGCACCTGGGCGGGGGCACGCCCAACTTCCTGACCGAACCCCAGATGGAGCGCCTCCTCCGCCTCCTCGAGGACGCCTTCGACCTGGGGGCGGAAGCCGAACGCTCGCTGGAGATCGATCCCCGGATTGCCACCCCGGAGCAGGTCCGGTTCCTTCGCGGCCTGGGATTCACCCGCATCAGCCTCGGGGTCCAGGACATGGACCCCAGGGTCCAGGAGGCCATCGGGCGAATCCAGCCCGAGGCCCTCACCCGGGAGATCTTCCTCGCCGCCCGGGAGGCCGGCTTCCCCAGCGTGAACCTGGACCTGGTCTATGGCCTCCCCTACCAGACCCCCGAGGTCTTCCAGCGCACGCTGGACTCCGTCGTGGAGCTGAAGCCGGATCGGCTGTCCTGCTTCTCCTACGCCCACCTCCCGCACCTCCGGGCGAACCAGAAGCAGGTGGACGCACGAGGGCTGCCGGCCACGGCCTGGGACAAGTTCTCCCTCTTCCAGCAGGCGGTGGATGCCCTGACCGAGGCGGGGTGGAGCTGGATCGGGATGGATCACTTTGCCCTGGAGACCGACGAGCTCTCCCGGGCCCTGGAGGAGCGCCGGCTCCATCGGAACTTCATGGGTTACGTGGAGAGGGCGGCGCCCCACCTGGTGGCCTTTGGATGTTCCGCCATTGGAGAGGTGGGCGGGGCCCAGATCCAGAGCGATCCGAAGCTGGGGAGCTGGCAGCGCGCCCTGGACGCCGGAGCCCTGCCGGTGGTCCGGGGGCATGTGCTCACCGACGAGGATCTCCGCCGCCGGGACGCCATCCATCACCTCCTCTCGAACCTGGAGCTTCCGCACCGCCTCCTCGAGGCCCGGGAAGGGGCGTCGGGACGTGAGCTTCCGGCCCTGGTCCGGGAGCGGGAGGCGCTGGAGGCCCACGCCGACGACGGGCTCCTTCGGCGCCTCGAGGACCGGTACGAGGTCACGCCGCTGGGTCGGTGGTTCCTGCGGAACCTCTGCATGGAGCTGGATGCCTACCTGCCGGTGTCGCTCCCGACGGCGCAGTCCGGGGCTCCCCGGTTCTCCATGACGGTCTGAGGATCCGTGGTGATGCCATGAATGATCCGGTGGTGGTGGTGGGCGGTGGGGTGGCCGGCCTGGGTGCGGCGTGGGCGCTTCACCGGGCCGGGGTGCCGGTTCAGCTCCTGGAGGCCGGAAGCGAGGTGGGCGGTGTCGTCCGCTCCCGGGCGGGGTGGGAGGCCGGCGACCCGGCCGTCGCCCCGCGGGGCCCGGAGGATCTCCCCCTCGAATTCGGTCCCCAGACCCTTTCGACGCGGGATCCCGAGCTCCTTCGTGCCTTCCGGGAGCTGGGCCTCGAGGACCGGATGCGGAAGGCGGATGCGGCAGGGGGACGCCGCTACGTGGTGCAGAACGGCCGGCCCGTGGCCGTGCCCCACGGGCCCGGGGATTTTCTTGCCTCCCCTCTCCTTTCGGCCTCCGCCAAGCTCCGTCTGCTGGGGGAGCCGTTTCGCCGCCGCGGCCAGGGCCATGGGACCGCGGCGCTGGACGAATCCGTGGCGTCCTTCGTGCGCCGACGATTCGGTCCCGAGGTCCTGGACCGGCTCGTGGACCCCTTCGTCTCCGGCGTCTTTGCCGGTGACCCGGAGAAGCTGGCCCTGGGCGCCGTCTTTCCGGACCTGGTCCGGGCCGAGGCTTCCCATGGAAGCGTGGTTCGGGGGATGATGGCGCAGGCTCGTGCCGCCCGTCGGGAGCGAGGCGGTGAGCCACGAACCCCCTCCAGCATCCTTTCCTTCCGTGGTGGACTCCAGTCCTGGCCGCTGGCCGTGGCTGAGGCGCTGGGGCCCGGGGCGGTCCGGCGGAGTGCCAGGGTGGTGGCCGTGGAGCGGGCGTCGGAGGGGCGGGACGGGTGGCGGGTGGCCTGGGAGGAGCCGAGTGGGAGCGGCTCCTCGGTGACGCGCCGCGAGATCCGGGCGGGTGCCGTTGTTCTCGCGACCCCGGCCCCGGCTTCCGCACGGCTCCTCCGGACCCTGGACCCGGGGGCGGCCGAGGCGCTGGCCGGCATCCCGTATGCCCCCGTCTCGGTGGTCCACCTGGTCTGGCCCCGATCGGCCGTGGCCCACCCGGTGGACGGCTTCGGGGTTCTGGTTCCCTCGGGCGAGGGGCGACGCATCCTCGGGTCCCTCTGGCCCGGAACGCTCTTTCCGGGGCGGATCCCGGAGGACCTGGTGGTGACGGCCAACTTCGTGGGCGGCGCCCGGACCCCCGAGCGGGCGCATCTGGCCGACGAGGAGATGCTGGCCATGGTCCGGGAGGAGCTGGGCGATCTCCTGGGGGTCCGCGGGGAGCCCGTCCTGGGTCGCGTGCAACGCTGGCCCGAGGCCATCCCCCAGTACGTGGCCGGCCACGCGGGTCGGGTCGAGGAGGTGGCGCGGGCCGAAGACCGGCTCCCGGGCCTGTTCCTCGCAGGGAACTGGCGGAGCGGAGTCAGTCTTGGCGCGGCCTGGACGTCGGGGATCGAAGCGGGAGGGCGGGGCGCCGCAGTGGCGGGATGCCGGGTGGGCTGACGGAGAGGCGCGGGTTGGCTCCTTCCTGAGGGCGCGTTTCCCGGGGGGGCGCGGGTCCGGTCAGCCCCGCTGTCCGAGCCGGGCCAGGCTTTCCACGAAGGCGGGATGGTCCTCCACACATCCCACACGGACGAGGTTTCGGCCTCCTGCCTTGAGAAAGATCTCCTTCCCCTCCTCCCCGATTTCCTCCACCGTCTCGAGACCTTCGGTGATGAAGCCCGGAGTCACCACCGCCAGCCGCCGGATGCCGGCGCGAGCCAGTGACTCCAGCGTGTCGTCGGTGGCGGGCCGAAGCCAGGGCTCGGGGCCGAAGCGGGACTGGAAGGCGGTGGTGGCCTGCGCTTCGGGCCAGCCGATCCGGGCCAGGAAGGCCCGGGAGGTCCGCTCGCACCCCGTGCGGTAGACACTCCCCTCCCGACGGTCGTGCCGCGTCGGAATCCCGTGGTAGGATAGAACGACGTGCTCGGGCTCCACGTCGGCCGCCCCCAGGGCCTCCTCCCATCGTCCAGCCAGCGCCTCGATGAATCCCGGGTCATCGGGCTTCGGGTGGAGGACTCGAATGACCTCCGGATCTGCCGGGGCCCCCACGGTCCGACGCACCAGTTCGTCGATGGTTCCGGTGGTGGAGGCCGTCTGATGGGGAAAGAGGGAGACCACCGTCACGGGTCCCTCCTTCGAGGCCTGGGCCACGGTCTCCTCCAGCCCAGGTTCCCCGTAACGGTAGGCGACCCGGACGTCGACGGCCGGATCCACGCGGTCCCGGATCCCGGCGGCGATGCGCTCGGTGCCAACCCGGAGGGGGGCCCCCTCCTCGGTCCAGATGGAAGCATAGAGCCGGGCCACCCGGTGGGGGCGGATGGGGAGGACCATGCCCTTCAGAATGGGCCGCCACACCCAGGCGGGCCAGTCCACCACCATGGGGTCACCGAGGAACTCCCTGAGGAAGTCCCGGACGCCCTGGGGGGTGGGGGTTCGTGTCGTGCCCAGGTTGACCAGGATCAGGGAGGAAGTCATGGTGTGCAACGTCGGGTCGGGAAGGTCCCGGCCGCCCTTGAAGGGAGGGGAGTCAGAGCCCCTGGTGGGGGCAATTCCCATGCCTGGGAGCGTCCTTCCGCTCCCTGGGACCGGTCGCCGGATCCCGGGGTCCACTGGGACGAAAGGTCCGTCTCGCTGGGCATTCTGTCACCGCTCCGGAGCCGTCGACACCGTGGACCTGGAGGGGAGAAGCACTCCGGGGTTCAGCGTCCCCCGGGGATCCAGGACGTCCTTGATCCTCCGAAGCTCACGGACCCCCTCGTCCCCATACTGGATGGAGACGAGGGAGCGCTTGAGACGTCCGACACCGTGCTCCGCCGTCACCGAGCCCCCGAGCCGGACGGCCTCGCGGGCCAGTTCCAGGTGCAGGGCCCGCGCATGGTCCAGTTCGCCCTCGGTTCGCGGGAGGAAGTTCAGGTGGAGATGATTCTCGGCGGCGTGACCGAAGAGAACGGATTCGAGTCCCGAGGCGTCCCGGACCTGCGCGTAGAGCCCGTACATCTCGGCGGCTGCCTCGTCGGGGACGGCCAGGTCCGTTCCCACCTTGTGGAGAGAGGGCACGGTTCTCCGGTAGCGCGTGATTCTCGCATTCACGGCCTCCGGAACCGCGTGCCGGAGGGCCCGGAGTTTCCGGCGCTCGGCTGCGTCGTCCCCGGCCCATGTGTCGTCCATGGACGCTCCGCGGCGGGCAAGGACCTCGTCGAGGCCTTCCAGGGCCGTGTCCACCTCGGCCTCGTCGTCGAAGCCCAGTTCCAGGAAGAGGGCGGAGTGGGCCGACGCAGGGAGTTCGGGAATGCTCCCGCCCCGACCCTGGGCGCGTTCTTCCCGAAGGAGGCGGAGACTCGCGGCGTCCATGAACTCGATGGCCATGGCCGGGAGGCGGGAATCCTCGCGGAGGTCGGCCACCAGCGCCACCACATCCACTCCGGCCGGAAGGAAGCCCACGATCCCGAGTTCAACGGACGGCGCAGGGGTAAGGGCAAGTTCCGCCTCCACGACCACGCCCAGGGTCCCCTCGGATCCGATGAAGAGGTCGAGGAGGTCGCCCCCGGGGGCCAGGTCGTAGCCCGCCACGCAGCGGCTTCGGGGTCGCGGGATCCGAGGCACGGGAATCGGCGCGGCTCCCGGCGCATGGGGCCAGAAGACGGCGTCCCGGCCGGCGAGAACCTCGTGTCGCCGAAGGTCCACCCGCCTGCCATCGGCCAGCACGAGCGTCAGGCCGCGAACCCAGGATCCGGTAGGTCCGTAGCGGAAACTGCGCCCCCCGGAAGCGTTGGTGGCCACCGTGCCCCCCACGGAGGCGGACCACTCGGTGGGATCCACGGGGTAGACGAGACGCGCACCCGAGACCGACCGGACGCCGCCCAGGTTCCGTGCAAGGTGGTCCAGCGAGACCCCCGCCTCCACCCGGACGGTGACCTCCCCGGAAGCCGGGTCGACCCGCGGGGGGTGCAGGCGCTGGAGCTTCTGCAGGGACAGAACCCAGTGCTCCCCCGTGACCCCTCCCACCGGCCCACCCGCCGCGGTTCCATCCCCTTCGTCCGGGACAGGAACGGCCCCTCCCGAGATCCCGGTGCGGGCTCCACTGACCGTGATCGTGGCGCCTGTGCGCGCCGCCTCGGCAACCACGTCGGCCACCTCCTCTGCCGAGGAGGGGAGATAGACCCGTGTGGCCCGACCTGCCGCCAGGTTGGATTCGTCCCGGAGAAGATCGGGGAATCGCTCGCGGGCCTGGTCTGCGCCCTCTGCCGCGGGTCGGATCACCGCGAGCCTCGGCCTCCGAAGCGAATGCCGGCGCCCACATAGATCCCGAAGCCGCCGTGCCGAGCCGATTCCCGGAACTCCGCATCGCCGATTTCGGCCATCGTGGAGAGGCCGAAGCCGTAGCGGAGCCCCCCGGTGAAGATCAGGGGCCCGAGCCCCGCTGTGACGCCCCCTCCCGCGATGGCACCCACATCGACGGTGCGGGTGGAGATGTCATCGCGGTCATCGCAGTCCACCGATGTCCCCTCCACGGTGCAGTCGATCTGGATGCCCAGGTACGGACCGGCGTAGAGGTGGGGGGTGAAGGAGGACCGGGGAGCGAGGGACACCCGCAGCAGGAGGGGGATCTCGAAGGCGTCGAGGTCGAGACTCTCGCGGAGGTCCGATCCGGCCTGGGCGCCGCGGCTCACCACCAGGGCCTCGGGCTGAAAGGCGAAGGCACCGCGAAGAGGGAGGAGAAGGGAGATCCCTGCCATCGTCCCGGATCGCCCGTCGAAGCCGTCCACATCCCTGAGGTCCGAGTAGGTGGCGCCCCCGATCACGGAGATCTGCGTCCCCTGGGCGTCGGCGGCCGCCGGGAGGAGGGCGGCAGTGGTGATGCCCGCCGTGAGCGTGGCCAGAACCACGCCAAACCCCCGTCGCCGGCGGGCAAGCCGCGGAGGGTGGATGGTGTGGCCTGCGGCTTCCGCTCCGGGGGTGCGAGGCTCGGGTCTGCAGGGTTCCGGGGGTTCGGTCGTGAAGATTCCGGGCATGGTGGCTCCTGGAGAATGCGGACGAGCGGGGGCGGGGGGGAGAGGGCGCAAAGAATCTACCCGCTCGGGACATGCGGGGTCCGGTCCGCAGCGGGGGTCCGGGTCCCTCCTCGCCGCCGTCTCCCTGGTGGGGGCTACCCGTCGTTCGGGAGCTCCGGCTGGCAACGGGGGCAGTAGAAGGCGGACCGGTTCGAGAAGACGATCCGGTGGACCGGGCGGCCGCACCGGGGGCATGGCTCTCCCTCCCGTCCGTAGACACGGAGGCTGTGCTGGTAGGCGCCTTCCCATCCCTGCGCGGTGCGATAGTCCCGGAGCGTGGTTCCTCCCCCCTCCACGGCTTCCGCCAGCACCCGCCGGATGGCCCGGTGGAGTCGGCGTGCCCCGGCTGCATCCACGTCCGAGGCCGGCAGGGCCGGATGGAGCCGGGCCATGTGGCAGGCTTCCGAGGCGTAGATGTTGCCGACGCCCGCCACCTTGCCCTGGTCCAGGAGCCAGGACCGGAGCGGGGTGCGGGAGCGGGCGAGTTCCAGGGCGAGGCGGCGGGCCGTGAACCCGCGGGAGAGGGGCTCGGGACCCAGGCTCCGCGACCAGGTCCGGTAGGCGCTTTGCGGGAGGAGGCGGATGCGGCCGAACCTCCGCGGGTCGTGGTAGACCAGTTCACCCTCGGGGGCCGCCCGAGGATTCGGCGTCTGGGCCGCAGGACGCAGTCGGAAGACGACTCCGGGATGGGAGGGGGGCGGCGAGGGATCGCCGGCAGGCCGCCAGAGGAGGCGACCCGACATGCCCAGGTTCACGACGAGGTGGTCGCCTCCCTCGAGGCGCAGGACCACGTTCTTCCCGCGCCTTCCCACCGCCTCGATGAGGGCGCCCGTGATCCCTCGGACAAGGGCCGCCGGCCCCATCTCCACGAGGTCAGCGTGAAGGACGGACACCCCGGTGATCGTGCCCCCCTCGACGGGGGCACGGAGGCCACGGGCAATGGTCTCGGCTTCGGGAAGTTCGGGCATTCCGGGAGGGGACGGAGGGAGCGAGAGGACGAGCGTCCGGCTTCGAGGCGGGTTTCGCCCAGCGAATCCGACCGGCAGGAACAGGACCAGGGCCGCGAACGCGACAACGGGTCGCCGGGAAGAACCCCGACGACCCGCCGTCGATCCGCCGGACGGCGCCCGGGGGCGCGTCCGGGTCTGGCGAACCTCAGCGCGTGAGGAGCGGCGCGATCACGAGGCTCACGATGGCCATCACGTTGATGAGAATGTTCATGGAGGGTCCGGAGGTGTCCTTGAGGGGATCCCCGACGGTGTCGCCCACCACGTTGGCCTTGTGGGTGTCGGAGCCCTTGCCGCCGAAGTTCCCCTTCTCCACGTACTTCTTGGCGTTGTCCCACGCGCCGCCGGCGTTGGCCATGGTCAGGGCCAGAAGCACCGCCGAAATCAGCGCGCCCCCGAGCATGCCGCCCAGGGCTTCGGCACCCAGGCCGAAGCCCACCACCACCGGCCCGAGCACGGCCAGGGAGGCGGGGAGGAGCATGCGCTTGATGGCGGACTTGGTGGCAATGTCCACGCACCGGGCTGCGTCGGGCTGGGCCGTGCCCTCGAGGAGCCCCGGGATCTCCCGGAACTGCCGGCGGATCTCCTGGATCATCTCGAAGGCCGCGGCACCCACCGCGGTCATGGTGATGGAGGCCACGAGAAAGGGGAAGAGACCGCCGATGAACATCCCGATGAGGACGTTGGGGTCATCGATCCGGAGCTCGAAGCCTTCGAGTCGGTAGCTCACCTCGGCAATGTAGGCCGCGATGATGGTGAGCGCCGCCAGGGCCGCGGCGCCGATGGCAAACCCCTTTCCGATGGCGGCGGTGGTATTTCCGAGTTCGTCGAGGCCGTCGGTGATCTTGCGGGTCTCCTCCCCCAGGCCTGCCATCTCGGCGATGCCGCCGGCATTGTCCGCCACCGGTCCGTAGGCGTCGATGGCCATGGTCATCCCCACGGTGGAGAGCATGGCCACGGCGGCGATCCCCACGCCGTAGAGCTCAGCCTGGCCGTTGGCGATGAAGATCATCAGACAGATGGTGAGCACCGGGATCACCACGGACTGCATGCCGATGGCCAGCCCGGCAATGATCACGGTGGCGGAGCCGGTCTGCCCGGCCGCGGCAATGTCGCGGACCGGCTTTCCGGCCGTGTAGTACTCCGTGGAAAGCCCGATGACGACGCCTCCCACCGAACCCACGATGGTGGCGATCCAGACGCCGTTGGAGACCTCGAGCCACGAGATGAGGAAATAGGCCAGGGCCACGAATCCTGCAGCCGCCGCAATGGTCCCCGTGCGAAGCGCCACCTCGGGGCTCTGACCGGACGCGAGTCGGACAAGGCCGATGGCCAGGATGGAGCAGACGAGCCCAAGCGACGAAAGGAGGAGGGGGAGTCCCATCAGGGCGCTGCCCGGTCCCATTCCCGGGATTATCGCATCGACGCCTCCGATGCCTCCCTGCTGCTGGATCATGACGCTGGCCAGGGCCACCGTTGCGATCATGGCGCCGCAGTAGGACTCGAAAATGTCCGATCCCATGCCGGCCACGTCGCCGACGTTGTCCCCGACGTTGTCGGCGATGACGCCGGGGTTCCGGGGGTCATCCTCGGGGATTCCCGCCTCGATCTTCCCCACCAGGTCGGCGCCCACGTCGGCCGACTTCGTGAAGATCCCGCCACCCACGCGGTAGAAGAGGGCCACCACTCCGGCGCCCATTCCGAATCCGTGGATGCGGTGAGCCGTTTCCGGGTCGGTGCCGAAGATGACGTAGAGGGAGCCGAGCCCGACAAGACCCAGAGAGGCCAGCACGATGCCCATGACCGAGCCGCCGTAGAAGGCCACGGTCAGCGCCTCGCTCGTGCCGTGGTTGTGGGCCGCGGTGGTGGTCCGGACGTTGGCCCGTGTGGCCGCGATCATCCCGAGAAAACCGGCGGCGGCGGAGCACACCGCACCCACCAGGAAGGAAGCGGCGGTCTCGATGCCCAGCCCCGACACGGTAATGGCCACGAAGATCACGGCCACCGAGAGCGCGATGAGGATGAGCTCCCGGCGCATGAAGGCCATGGCCCCCTGCTGAATCAGGATGGAGATCTCGGTGGGTTTTCCCTCCATGGCCGGATACCGCATCATGGCGCGGTAGATCACGAAGGCCACGCCGAGTCCCACGATCCCGAGGATCGGGGGAATCATGAGCTGGTCCATTGCTGCTCCCTGGGTGTGATTAGGGTTCGGGTTCACGGAACCGCCGGCCCCGGAGGGCCGCAAAGACGGCGGATCTTAGGCCCAATCCGGCGTCGAGGCAATGGTCCGCGCTCGCCCCTGCGACGTCTGGACGGACGCGTGGCCGAGCCGTACGTTCGCCGGATGATCATCCCGAGCCCGCTCCTGTGCATTTCCCGTGGCCCCGCCGCCGCCCTCCTTCTCCTCGTCACAGCCCTGGGGTCAGGGCCGCTGGACGGGGCCGTGCCTCCCGCCGTCTGGCCCGGTGACGGTGCCGCCGCGGCGCCTGCCGGCCATGCAGCCGCGCCTGCTGGCCATGCGGCAGCGCCTCCTGGCTACTCGGCGCTTCCCGATACGGTGCTGGAACCGGCTGACGAACGGCTCGTCGTAGTCGGCCTGGATGGACCGGTGGAGATCCTTCGGGATCCGTGGGGCATTCCCCACATCTACGCCCAGTCCGAGCGGGACCTCTTCTTCGCCCAGGGATTCCAGGCCGCCCGCGACCGGATGTTCCAGCTCGAGGTCTGGCGCCGGCGGGCCTCGGGAACGGTGGCCGAGATCCTGGGTCCCCGGGAGCTGGACCGGGACCACGGCGCCCGGCTCTTCCGGTTTCGCGGCGACATGGAGGCGGAGCTCCTGCACTACCATCCTCGGGGAGACGCGATCGTCGGCTCCTTCGTGGAGGGGATCAACGCCTGGATCGACCGGACCCGGGAAGATCCTGCCCTCCTCCCCGTGGAGTTCAGGATGCTCCAGATCGAGCCCGGGTACTGGACTCCCGAGGTGGTGATCTCCCGCCACCAGGGGCTCCTGGGCAACGCGCCCAACCAGCTTCGGATCGGCCGGGCCGTTCACCTCGGGGGAGAGGACCTTGTTCAGCGCATCCAGCACTTCCACCCGCATCCCAGGCCCCCGAACCTGGCGCTGGACCCGGCGGTGGATGGGCAGCATCTGGTGGACCATGACATCCTCCGCCTCTACTCGGCCTACCGGAGCAATCTCTCCTTCCGCCCCGAGGACGTGGCTCCGGAGTTCCGGGAAGGCACGGATCAGGATCGAGCGGGGAACGGGCAGGCTCCGGCCACCGATGTCCCCGCGGGTGCCACCCTCGGTGCGCCCGTCGATCCCTTCGAGCTGGACCCGGAGCTGGCCTGGCTCGAACTGGAGGGGATCGGGAGCAACAACTGGGTGGTGGCCGGGCGGCTGGCGCAGGACGACTACCCGCTGATGGCCAACGATCCGCACCGGGCGCATCAGGCACCGCCTCTCCGGTACTGGGCCCACCTCAACGCCCCCGGATGGAACGTCATCGGGGGCGGCGAGCCGGCCATTCCGGGGATCTCCATCGGCCACAACGGAATGGGGGCCTGGGGCCTCACCATCTTCGCCACCGACCACGAGGACCTCTTCGTCTACCGGACCCACCCCGATGACCCCACCCGGTATTCGTACGGGGGGGCGTGGGCCTCCATGGAGGTCGTCGTGGACACGGTCCATGTCCGCGGCCAGGCGCCGGTGGAGGTGGAACTCCGCTACACCCGCCATGGCCCGGTGGTCTACCAGGACGAGGAGGCCGGAATCGCCTACGGCGTGGCAGCCGCGTGGCTCGAAGTGGGAGGTGCGCCCTACCTGGCTTCCCTCCGGATGAACCAGGCTCGAAACTGGGAGGAGTTCCGGGAGGCGGTGACCTACAACCACGTGCCGGGCGAGAACATGGTCTGGGCGGATCGAACCGGGACCATCGGGTGGCAGGCCGGGGGGATCTCTCCGCTGAGGCGGGGCTTCAGCGGGCTGGTGCCGGTGCCGGGCGACGGGCGGTTCGAGTGGGATGGTTTCCTTCCGCTGGGCGAGCTTCCCCATGCGGTGAACCCGCCGGAAGGGTTCCTGGCCACAGCCAATGCCAATGTCACCTCCCCGTTCGACTACCCGCATCTGGACGAGGCCATCTACCGGATCTGGGCCGACCCCTTTCGACAGTCCCGGGTGAACGAGGTCCTGGCCTCGGGGCGCCGCTTCAACCTGGCGGACATGGCCGAACTTCAGCATGACTACCTCTCGATTCCTGCCCGGTCCCTGGTCCCCCTCTTCCGGCCGCTTTCGGCTCCCGATCCTGCCGTGGAGGAGGCGCGGAGGCGGCTCCTGGCCTGGGATCATGTCCTGGACCCGGGGTCTGTGGAGGCGGGGGTCTGGGTGGCCGTGGAGCGCGAACTCCTGAGCCGGACCCGGGAACGCTTCGTTCCCGAGGAGGCCCGCCCCTACCTTCCCGTGGGGATGAAGCGGACCCTCGACTTCCTGGTGGCCCCGCCGGGGGAATTCGGCCCCGATCCCATCCGGGGCCGGGATGCCTTTCTCCTGGACGCGCTGGCCGCGGCGGTGGAGGACCTGACCCGGCGCTTCGGTCCCGACATGGCCGGATGGCAGTACGGGCAGGAGCGGTACAAGCACGCCCTGATCCGGCATCCGCTCTCCGGTGCCGTCTCGTCGGCGTGGCGGGAGCGGCTCGATGCGGGCCCGGCGCCGCGAGGGGGGAACAACTTCACGGTGGGCGCCACGGGGGCGGGGAACAACCAGACGTCGGGTGCCTCGTTCCGCATCCTGGTGGACACCCGGGACTGGGATCTGGCCCTGGGAATGAACACCCCCGGGCAGTCCGGGGACCCGGACAGCCCCTTCTACCGGAACCTCTTCGATCTGTGGGCGGCAGACCGTCTCTTTCCGGTCTTCTATTCCCGAGCCCGGGTGGAGGACGTGAGCGTGGAGCGCCTGGAGATGGTGCCCGGGCGGCCGTAGGCCGATGTGGGGCGTGTACCTGGGGTGGGGCGTGTACCTGGGGTGGGGCGTGTGGCCGGGGTGCGGCGTGTGGCCGGGGTGCGGCGTGTGGCCGGGGTGCGGAGGGGTGGCTTCAGGAAGCCGACGTCTGGAATGCCCGCCACCCGATATCCGCCCGGAACGCCTTCCCTTCGAAGTCGATGGCCCGCGCTGCGGCGTGACTCCGGTCCCGGGCCTGGCCCAGGTCGTCGCCCAACCCCACCACCGACAGCACTCGTCCCCCGGAGGTGACGACCGCCCCGGCGTCATCGCGGCGCGTTCCGGCGTGGAAGAGGAGCAGGTCGGGGTCATCCACCCCCAGTCCGTCCGGGATGTGAACCTCGTGCCCCCGGGCATAGTCCCCCGGGTAGCCTCCCGACGCCAGCACCGTGTTCAGGGCCACCCGCCCCGTGGAGGCCGGGTCCCCGGCGCCCTGGAGGCTTCCCCCCCGGGCCACGGCCACCAGGAGCTCCAGGAGGGGCTCGTCCATGAGCGGCAGGACCACCTGGGTCTCGGGATCCCCGAACCGGGCGTTGAACTCCACCACCTTCGGGCCGTCGGGCGTCCGCATCAGCCCCGCGTAGAGCAGTCCGCGGAAGGGCGCCGCGCTGGCCTCCATGGCTTCGAGCACCGGAAGGAAGACCTGCTGCCGGATCTCTTCCAGGAAAAGGGCATCCAGGCTCGGAACCGGTGCGTAGGCTCCCATTCCGCCGGTGTTGAGTCCGGTGTCCCCCTCTCCGACCCGCTTGTGGTCCTGGGACGGCAGGAGGAGAGAGACGTGCCGGCCGTCGGTGATTCCGAAGACCGAGACCTCTTCGCCCGTCATGAACTCCTCGATGACGATCTCACGCCCGGCATCGCCAAAGGAGGCCTCCGCCAGCATCTCCCGCGCGGCGTTGAGCGCCTCGGTCTCGGTGGAGCAGACGACCGCGCCCTTTCCGGCGGCGAGGCCTGAGGCCTTCACGACGATGGGGGCGCCCTTCTCCTTGAGGAAGACCTCGGCCTCGGGCCACCGGGTGAAGGTCCGATGCGCCGCCGTGGGAACGCCGGCCCGCTCCATGACCTGCTTGGCATAGGCCTTGGACGACTCGATGCGAACCGCGGCCGCCGAGGGTCCGAACAGAGGGAGGCCCCGCTTCCGGAAGATGTCGCCCATCCCCCTGGCCAGCGGCACCTCCGGACCCACCACGGTCAGGGTGATGCCCTCTCCCTGAGCCCACGTGGCGAGTCCCTCCACGTCATCGGGGGCCAGGTCGACTGCGGAGGCCAGCGCCTCCATGCCAGGATTTGGACGCGTGGCGTAGAACCGGGCGCCGGGGGCGTCGCGACGCAGCTTCCAGAGGAGGGCGTGCTCTCGCCCACCGTTTCCAACGATGAGGATCTTCATCAACCAGGGGTTCCTGCGCGACCGAAGGCGGGAGGACAGGTGCGGTGGGCGGCCGGCCAGGCGGCGCGGCCCCATGCCGTCTCGAGACCCCAATCTAGCCCGACCGGGAGGAGGAGGCGAACTCGTGAACCCCGGATTCGTTCGCCGTCAGTCCCGGACCGCCGTGCGGGTCACCACCCGGCGCCGGGGCTTCCGTCGCCCCCTCGGGGTCCTCCACTCCGGGGCCCGCCGGTTCGGAGGCCCTCGAAGATGGAATCCCGCATCTTCCGGGCGGCGCTGGCCAGGTCGTCGACGAAGGCCTCGGCCTCCTTTCGGTAGCTCTGCCCGGCTTCCTTCAGGTCATCGAGGTACTCGGGCTCCGGGTCGCCCCGGCGCGGATACTCGCCGCGGAGGACCCGGTCGTACTCGCCGGACTCGATCCAGCTGCGGAGTTCGCCCACCCGCAGGACGAAGAAGGGGTGGGTCGCCCCCAGCAGGTTGAGGACCTTGAAGACCGAGTCGGCCACATCCTCGCTCTCGCGGTAGGCCTCGGCCTGTTCAAGAAAGGCCGCCAGATTCATGTCGTCGCCCCGTCCACCGCCCGCCATCTTCATCATGGCGCCGAAAACCACCTCCGGGTCCTGCACACCGAGGAGACCGGCCCGGTCCGATGAAAGCTCGCTCTTCCGGTACCACTCCAGCAGTGCCACGAGGACCGCCCGGGCGGCGAGCCCCACCAGCGGAAAGCCCCGTTCGGCCAGCTGGAGGAGAATGACCATCATCGTCCGGTAGAGGACGTGGCCGCTCAGAATGTGCCCCACTTCGTGCGCGAGCACGTAGCGAAGTTCCTCGTCGTCCAGGAGACTGAGGGCGCCCGAATTCAGAATGACGAAGGGCTTGTCCATTCCGTAGGCACCCGCGTTCACCATGGGCGTCTGGGAGACGAACAGCGGATAGGCCTCCGGGGCGTCCAGCGTGTGGAGGACCTCGTCGTAGATGCGGTGAACCCGGGTGAACTGACGGTCCGACACCTGCACCGCGTTGGCCTGGAAGGCGAGGCGGATGGGCTTTTCGCCGAGGATCCCGAACAGCTTCTTCAGGACCTCGTCGAAGACCGGGATGGTGCGGAGGGCCGTGAGCGCGGCCCGGTCGGCGGGGTGCTCCCAGGCCCGGGGAGAAATGGCGTCGAAGCGGACGCGTCGCGGGCCGCCGTGGTCTCCAGCCGGCCCCTCGGTGAAGGATTCGTCGATCACGCGCCGTAATCTCCTGTGCGGGATGCGGGCCGGGGCCGATGGATCCGGGGAAGAGGGATCCAGGGAGGCCGGCGCCGAAGGACCAAGCTCGTATTCTCCAGTACGAACGGGCGGCCCGGATGTTTCACGCCCCACTGGCGCCGGACCCCTTTGTAGCCTACTTCTGTGCGCGTGGGGGAGACGACTTCAACCAACGAAGGGCTCTCATGACCTACCTCTGGCTCCTTGCCGTCGCGGCGATCCTCGTCTACGGCATCGGTCGATACAACCGCCTGGTCACGCTCCGCGAGCGTTACCGCAACGCCTTTTCCCAGATCGACGTGCAGCTCCGGCGCCGCTACGACCTGATCCCCAACCTGGTGGACACGGCCAAGGGGTACCTGAAGCACGAACGCGAGACGCTGGAGGCGGTGGTCCGGGCGCGGAACGAGGCCATGAAGGCCGACAAGGTCGCCGCCGCGGATCCCGGGGCACCGGCCGCCATGCTCGGGCTCGTGGCCGCCGAGCAGACCCTCACCGGGCACCTGCAGCATTTTCTCGGTCTCGTGGAGGGGTACCCGGAGCTTCGGGGGAACGAGACCATGCTCCAGCTGCAGGAGGAACTGGCCTCCACCGAGAACCGCATCGCCTTCGCCCGCCAGTCCTACAACGACGCCGTGATGCGCTTCAACGCCACCAGAGGGGCCGTCCCCACCAACGTGATCGCCAACGCGTTCCGATTCTCGCGGGCCGAATTCTTCGGCATCGACGACGATCGGGAGCGGGCCACCCCCACCGTGGCCTTCGGCGACTGACCCGGCCGTGGATTTCTTCGACGCCCAGGACCACGCCCGGAGCCTCTCCAGAAAGCTCGTCCTTCTCTACGGACTGGCGGTGGCCGTGCTGGTCGTGGGGGTATACCTGGTGGCGCTCGTCGCCTTTGGCTTCGGGTCTGCGGAGGCCGGGGCGGAGGGAGCGGCCTTCGTCCAGCCCGGCCTCTTCCAGCCCGGACTCTTCCTGGCGGTGGCGCTGGGAATGGGACTGCTCATCGGGGGCGGAGCCAGCTTCCGGACGGCCCAGCTCCGGAAGGGCGGAGGGGCCGTGGCCGAGCTTCTGGGAGGGCGCCGCGTGGATCCCGGGACCACCGACCCGGCGGAGCAGATGCTCCTGAACGTGGTCGAGGAAATGGCCATCGCCTCGGGCGTTCCGGTGCCCGAGGTCTTTGTCATGGACCGGGAGGCGGGAATCAACGCCTTTGCCGCCGGCCACACCCTGAACGACGCGGCGGTGGCCGTGACCCGTGGCGCGCTCGAGGCCTTTTCCCGCGACGAACTCCAGGGCGTCATGGCCCACGAGTTCAGCCACATCCTGAACGGCGACATGCGCCTTAATGTCCGCCTCATGGGCCTCCTCTTCGGGATCCTCCTCCTCACCATCGTGGGGCGCGGCATCCTGAGGGGAGGCTTCTACTCCGGCGGTCGGGCGCGTCGGAGCTCCGGGGGGCGGGACGGCGGGGGGGGGCAGATGGCCCTCATCGGTGTGGCCCTGGTGATCCTGGGCTACCTCGGGGTGCTGGCCGGGCGGCTGATCCAGGCGGCGGTGTCCCGCCAGCGCGAATACCTGGCCGATGCCGCCGCCGTCCAGTTTACCCGAAACCCGGAAGGCATCGCGGGTGCGCTCAAGCGCATCGGCGCCGCCTCGCACGGTTCCCGTCTGCAGGACCATCACGCCGAGGAGGCGAGCCACCTCTTCTTCGCCCGGGGCACGCGAAAGGCGCTCTCGGGGCTGACGGCCACGCATCCACCCCTGCCGAGCCGCATTCGCCGCATCGACCCGTCCTGGGACGGATCCTTCGAGGTTCCTCCTCCCCGGGCAGCGCGCGCGGCCAGGAAAGCGCGTGCGCCGCAACCTGGCGGCCGTTCGGTCCCTGGCGGACCGCAGGGGGGCGAGAGGAGAGGGCGGTTCGGCGCCTTTCCCGGCGGCGGTGGAGCGGAGGGAGCGGCCGGAGGGGGTCTGCTGCTGGGGGCCATCCTGGCATCGGCAGGGTCGCTGGAGGCGGGAGATGTGGACGAGGCCCGGCGCCTGCTGTCCGCCATCCCCGACGAGACCCGTGCGCAGCTCCGCACCCCGGAGGGTGCCCTCGGGGGTGTCCTGACCCTGGTCCTTCCCGCCGCCGGCCCGGCCCGCGACCGGGCGCTCGAGGCCACACGCCGAAGGGTGGGCGAACGCGTGGCCCGCGGTGCGCTGGCGATGCAGCCCCTTCTGGACGGCATAGGGGCCGAGACCCGGCTTCCGCTCCTGGAACTGGCGCTCCCGGCGCTCCGGTCCCTCCCCCGCGAGCGGGGAGCCGCCCTCCGGGACCTGCTGGCAGAGATTCTCGGCGACAAGGACAGCGGGGGACGCGTGGACCCCTTCGCCTTCGCCCTCTACCACCTGGTGCGGCGCAACCTTCCCCCCGGCGTGGAGGGCGATCCTGCCTCCCGGCGGAGCGGCACCACCTCCCTGTCCCGGCTTCTTCCCGAAGCCGGGGTGCTTCTCTCCCTCCTGGCCTGGAGCGGGGCCGGGGATGAGGGTCCCGAGACGGAGGGCCGGGCCCAGATGGCCTTCCGGGCCGGGGCCGCTCGCCTTCCCGGGGGCGGAGACGGCCTTCGCCTCCTTCCACAGGAGGGAACGCGGCTCCAGGCGGTGGACGAAGCCCTCTCCCGCCTCGAGATCTCGGCCCCGCAGGCACGGCGGGAGTTCCTGACCGCGGGCGCGGCAACGGTGGAGGCCGACGGGCGCATCGACCTGGCCGAGGCGGAGCTCCTCCGGGCCCTGGCCGAAGCCCTCGAAGTCCCGATTCCTCCCGTACGCGTCGCCGCCCCGGATTCGGGCCGGGAAACGGACCCGGAGGTTGATCATGGATGAGTCCGAGATCTTCCTTCTCTGGATGGGGTTCTTCGCGGCGATGCTGGGCGCGTGGCTCACCATGACCGCCCCGATGCACCGGATCTTCTTCCGCAACAACCCCGGGCCGGGGATGGTCCGGGCAGCCCTGCTCCTCTCCGTGGCGTGGGTGTGGCTCGTCTGCATGGTATGGGCCGACGAGAGCGTGCAGGGTGTCTACGTTCCCTTCTACATGACACTGGGCTACGCGGCCACGAAGCTCTTCGGCCACGCCGGATCACGGTGGATCGGGTACCGGTACCGGGTCGATGTCCTGGAGCGGCGCAATGTCTCTGCCGCGCTCGTGATCGCGGCCTTCACCCTTGCCACGGGGCTCATTTTTGGCGGAAGTCTCTGGGGCGATGCGGATCCGGCGGGCGACGACGAGGGGGGATGGTGGATCGTCGGCGCCTTCTTCCTGATGGGGTGGGGGTTCCTGGTGGCGGCGTTCCGCATCTACCTGTGGCGGGAACGGGCACGCCGCGGGGGGCGGGCCGGAAGGCTTCGGCGGAGCCATGACCTTGCGGACGGAAGGGCGGCGGCCCTCTTCCTCCTGGCTGCCGGAGTCACGCTGACGGACGCCGTTTCCGGAGACTTCTGGGGCTGGCGGCACGGGATTCTGACCTTTGGGGTCCTTGCCGGCCTGCTCCTGGCCCACGAGATCTTTTCCGGGATCGCCCGGGGGGGTGGGGGAGGACCCGCCGGAGCCCCCGAGGATGCGTCGGCCTCCACCTCCGGAGGGGTGGCGCCCGAGGTGCGGTCGGAGGGGATGCGGGCCACCGAGGGGCTCGTCTACCTCTTCCTGGCGGTGGCGGCGTGGGGGGTGAACCGGCTCCTCGACGTCATGCTGGGGGCCGGGTGACCACCCTGGCTCCCCCCTCGGCCTGGGGGCTCCGGACCCGGCCCTGGGCGCTGGAGCCTGCGGCCCACCGCGAGCTCCTCCGTGCCCTTCGCTTCGACTATCACAAGTGGGACACCTTCTCGGCGGGCGGCTTCACCATTCTCCCCGAATCCATGGTGGTTCCGGAGCCCCTCCATGACCGGGTGGTGAGGGCGGTAGAGGGGCTGAGCGCCGGGCTTTCCCGCTTCGAGGCCCGGGTCCGGCATGAACCCGAGGCGCTGGAGCGGCTGGGGATCCCCCGCCCCCTGCATCCCCTCATCGCGGCCGAACCCGAACGTCCCCACCCGTGTGCCCGGTATGATCTGCCCCCCTGCGCAGACGGGCGCCTCATGGTCTCGGAGTTCAACGAGGACGTCCCCGGGGGCTTCAACGAGACCGAGGGGATCCCGGCACTCCTGGGCGACCCCGGTCCGGGATGCCGATGGGAGGCGGGGCTGAGGGAGCACTTCGTCCGGGCCTTTGCGGAGGCCGACGGCGTGGGACTCCTCTACGCCACCGCGTTTTCCGAGGATCTCCAGCACATGCTGATCCTCGACACCTGGCTCCAGGCCGCCGGCCACCCGACGGTACGGGGATCCCCGGCGCACCTGCGGCCGCGGGGGTGGCTGGGCCGGGGGAAGGCCCGGGTCCTGGGGACGCCGGTGGACGCCGTCTTCCGGTTCTACCCCGGGGAGTGGATGCCCCGGCTCCCCAACTTCGATACCTGGCGGAAGGTGGGGCCGGAGCTGCCCATGATGAATCCCCTCCGCCATCTCGTTCGCCAGAGCAAGAAGATGTTCGAGCTCTGGTGGGAGGACTCGGCCGGCGATCCCGAGACCCGGGCCTTGCTGGAGGCCCACGCCCCCCGGACCTTCCCCTTCCAGGCAGACGAGGCGGAGCGCCTTCGGGAAGAGCGGGTCGACTGGGTGCTGAAGCGGGCCTTCGGGCGCATGGGCGACGCGGTGGTGATGGGCTCCCTCGTGACCCCGGCCGAGTGGGATGCCGCCCTGAAGGAGGCGGCCGGGGACCCCGCCTCCTGGTGCGTCCAGGCCTGCTTCGGGGTGGTCCCCCTGGACTTCGAAGCCGGACCCCTCTACCCGACACTGGGGGCCTTCGTCGTGAACGG
>Ga0114946_10000802_pt1 | contig 21372 bp, 21 predicted proteins | sample WalLakDeSediment_FD_88676 | JGI IMG/M metagenome (GOLD analysis project Ga0114946, IMG submission 88676) | Lake sediment microbial communities from Walker lake, Nevada to study Microbial Dark Matter (Phase II) - Walker Lake 11/02/13 Deep Sediment | ecosystem: Environmental > Aquatic >...
CGATCTTGCTCGACGAGGAGAACCGGGTCCGCCAGGCTCGGCTGCACATCATCGAGTTCCGCGGGTTCGAGCGGTTCGTCCAGGGCCGCCCGTACTGGGAGGTGCCGGTCCTGGTGCAGCGCCTGTGTGGCATCTGCCCCGTCAGCCACCACCTGGCCGCCGCCAAGGCCATGGACCGCATTGTCGGCGGCGAGGACCTGACGCCGCCGGCCGAGAAGCTGCGGCGGCTCATGCACTACGGCCAGATGCTGCAGTCACACGCGCTGCACTTCTTCCATCTGTGCAGCCCCGACCTCCTGTTCGGGTTCGATGCCGACCCCGCCGTTCGCAACATCGTGGGGGTGGCGCGAGCCCATCCCGAGCTGGCCAAGCAGGGCGTGTTGCTGCGCAAGTACGGGCAGGAGATCATCAGGGCCACGGCCGGCAAGAAGGTACACGGCACCGGCGCCATCCCCGGCGGCGTGAACAGAAACCTGTCCCTTGAGGAGCGCGACGCGTTCCTGACGGAGATCGACCAGATCTCCGCATGGGCCACCGCCGCGCTGCAGCTGGCGCGCGACTACACGCTGGCGCACCTCGACTCGCTGGCCGAGTTCGGTTCGTTCGACTCCAACCACCTGTCGCTGGTGCGCGCCGACGGCGCCATGGACCTGTACGACGGCGGGCTGCGCGCCATAGACGCGTCCGGCGCCATCCTGTTCGACCACCTGGACAACCAGCGCTATCTGGAGCAGATCGCTGAAGACGTGCGGTCGTGGAGCTACATGAAGTTCCCGTTCATCCGTGATCTGGGGCCCGAGATCGGCTGGTACCGGGTAGGCCCCCTGGCCCGCGTGAACGCATGCGACTTCATCGACACGCCGGAGGCCGAGGCGGCGCGCGCCGACTTCAAGGCGACCTTCGGAGGACCCAGCAACGTGACCATGGCGTACCATTGGGCACGGATGATCGAGTTGCTGCACGCGGTGGAGAAGATCCGCGCGCTGCTCCACGACCCCGACCTGCAGGGCACCGACCTGGTGGTGTCGGGCCAGCGTCGACACGAGACGGTCGGCATCCTCGAGGCGCCCCGCGGCACCCTCATTCACCACTACCGCGTGGACGACGACGACTGCGTGACCATGGCCAATCTCATCGTGTCCACCACCAACAACAACGAGGCAATGAACCGGGCCGTGCAGAAGGTGGCGGAGGACCACATCTCGGGCCAACCCGAGGTGACCGAGGCCCTCCTCAACCACGTGGAGGTGGCCATTCGCGCCTACGACCCGTGCCTGTCATGCGCCACGCACGCGTTGGGCCGCATGCCGCTCGCGGTGCAGCTGATCGGCCCGACCGGCGAGGTGCTGGCCCAAGGGACGCGCTGAGTGGTGCAGCGGGTGCTGACGATCGGGTACGGCAACCCAGGCCGGCTGGACGACGGCCTGGGACCGGCCATGGCCGAGATGCTGGAGGCCCTTGCGCTGCCCGGAGTCACGGTGGACGCGGACTACCAGCTCACGGTCGAGGACGCGGCGGCGGTGGCCCAGCACGACGCGGTGGTGTTCATGGACGCCGCGGTGACGGGGCCCGAGCCGTTTTCCTTCCAGCGGGTCGTGCCCGACGACCGATCTGCCGTCACGTGGAGCAGCCATTCCTTGGAGCCGGCCATGCTGATGGCGCTGGCCCGCGACCTCTTCGGCGCCGGCGCCGAGGGGTTCGTGCTTGCCGTGCGTGGCTACGAGTTCGACGACTTCGGCGAGCGGCTGTGTGACCGCGCGCGTGACAACCTTGCCGCCGCGCTGCAGTTCCTGGTCCCAGTGCTGCGCGACCGTCGCCTTGGCGCCGTCGCCGACGCCTCGTCGGCGCGACCCGCCGTTCCCCCCGTGTGAGGAAGCCGATGGAGAGCGAAACGAAGACGGTGCTGCTGGTCGATGACGATCCCGACGTGCTCGATGCACTGCGGCTGGTGCTGGTGCACGGCGGCTACAGCGTCGTGACTGCGCCCAGCGCCGAGGAGGGTCTGCGGGTCTACGACGGCACCGCCCCGGACGTCGTCATCGTCGACCTGATGATGGAAGAGGTGGACGCGGGAACCACCTTCATCAAGGAGTTGCGGCTGCGCGGCAACACGTCCCCCGTGTACATGCTCAGCTCGGTCGGCGACGCCATGAGCGGCATCGTGGACACCGCGTCGCTCGGCCTGGCCGGCGTGTTGCAGAAGCCCATCGACGGGCCGACGCTGCTGCGGATGCTGTCCGAGCGCCTCGCGGGCTGACGCGCTCGCGGCAGATGACCATCCGGACCGGCGCGTGCCGGCCCGGCGGCTGGCCCTGCTCCAGTGGGGCGGCGCCCGGCAGCGGTGGTGGTGTCCGGGACGGGCCAGGATTCGCTATGGCGCCGGCTTCAGCCGGTGCGCGAACGAGCGGCGGAGCTTGGCCACCTTGGGCGCTATCACGGCCGCGCAGTAGCCGTTCGCCGGGTTGCGCCGGAAGTAGCCGCGATGGTACGCCTCGGCCGGGTAGAACTCGCCCATGGGCTCTACCCGGGTGACCACGGGCGCCGCCCAGGTGCCGGCATCCTGCAGCCGGGCGATCACGGCCAGGGCCGTCCGCCGCTGCGCCTCGTCGTGGGCCAGGATCACGGAGCGGTACTGGGGACCCACGTCCGCTCCCTGCCGGTCCTTGGTGGTGGGGTCGTGCACGGCAAAGAAGACCTCGAGCAGCTCCTCGAAGCCGATGTTGGCGGGGTCGTAGGTGACCCGCACCACCTCGGCATGACCGGTCTTGCCTCCGCACACCTGCTCGTAGGTCGGCCCCGCCACATGCCCGCCGGCGTAGCCGGGCACCACCTCCTCCACGCCGTCGAGCAGCTCGAAGGCCGCCTCCAGGCACCAAAAGCAGCCACCGCCCAGCGTGGCCGTCTCCCATGGCCCGCGGTCGCGGGCTCGCAGCATCCCTTCCGCCTCATCCATGTTCGCACCCCCGGAATTCCAGACCCATCACGTGCCCACCGGTCTCGCCTCGTCGTCGGCGGCGGGCAGCGAGACCGTGAACGCCGTCCCCCGCCCCGCGGCGCTGGTGAAGCCGACGGTTCCCCCGTGCTGCTCCGCCGTCTGCCGGACGATGGCCAGCCCCAGTCCCGTTCCGGCGGCGTCCGACTGCTTGGCATTGGACGCGCGGAAGAACTCCTGGAAGACGCGCCCTTGCTCGGACTCCGGAATGCCGATGCCGGTGTCACGCACCGTCAGGCGGACGCGGCCGACCTCGTCCGGCGTGACGTGCACGTACACCGAGCCGCCGCGCGGCGTGTACTTGACCGCGTTGGACACAAGGTTCTCCACCAGGCCGGCCAGCGCCTTGGAGTCGCCCCTGACAACCAGTCGGTGGTCGGGCGCGTCCAAGCTCACGGTCACGCCGCGCTCGTCGGCAAGTGAGCGGAAGGTCGCGGTCACCTCGCGGGCCGTCGCCGTCATGTCGACCAACTCCGCACCCGGCGTGCGGCGCACGCGGCCGCGCTGGGCCAGGGTGAGCAGCTCGCCCAGGGCATCGCCCAGGCCGCGGAGCCGGGCCGCGGCGCGGCCGACGGTGGCCGCCTGATCGGCGTTGAGCGCGCCCAGCATCCCACCGCTGACCAGCTCGATCAGGCTTACCGCCGCCGCCAGCGGCGCCCGCAGGTTGTGCACGACCTGCAGCGTGAGACGGGCGCGCTCCTCGGCCAGGTCGGCGCCGGCCCGCAGCGCGCGCGCGTTCTCCGCGCGCAGCCGGGCCATGATCGCCGTCACGGACGCGGCCAGCACGAGCGCCGTCACGGTGAACGACAGCAGCAGCGCCGCCGCGAAGGTGCCCGGCAGCGTGCCCGTGACTGCCCTCGGCCACGCCTCGGGGCCCGCCGGAGCCAGGTGCCCGCCCACCTCCAGCGCCGTCATCAGAGCCATCCCGCCGGCTCCGACCAGGGCGAACAGCCAGGCCGCCCCGGCCGGCAACAGCACCGCGGCGAACACGACATGGAACAGGAAGAACAAGAGAAGCGGGCTGGCAATGCCTCCAGTGAGGTGGACCAGCCCGAAGGTCACCCCGTAGTCGAGCGCCACCTGCAGCGGCGCGGCGCGATCGGCAGCCCAGCGCGCGGCTCGATGCCTCCGGCCGGCACCCCGCGCGAGCAGGAGCCAGAAGGCGCTGTTGTACAGCAGGACGACGAGCGCAAGCGCCGCGATGGGCGCCGGCGCCACGTCCACGCCAAGGGCCCGAGCTCCGGTCGTGCCGGCGATCAGCGAGGGCGGCACGAGCCAACGCAACCGGATCTGCCAGCGCGCGTCGCGCCCCCACAGCGCCCGACCGTCGAGCGGGACCGCGGCCCCACCCCAAGGCAATCCGCCCGGCCTTTGCGGTTGCCGGCCGTCCCCCGTCGGGTCTCCGGTCATCCGGGTCCCGCCCCGCCGGTGGCGGCACCGCGTTCGCTGAAGCTCAACGAGGCATCCACGTCCAGCGCCAGCCCATGGTCCTCCGCCACCGGTCCGCCGTCCCGAAGCCGGGCCCCGTGTCGCCAGTAGGCCGCCGCCGCGATCATGGCCGCGTTGTCCGTGCACAGGACCAATGGCGGGCACAACACGGGCACCTCGACGGCCTGGCGCAGCTGCCGTCGCAACACCTCGTTGGCCGACACGCCGCCGGCCACCAGCAGGGCGCGCGCCGCGGTCGAGCGCAACGCCGCCCGCACGCGCTGGACCAGTGCCCTGGCCACGGCCTCCTGGAAGGAGGCGGCAATGTCGGCCGTCCGCGGCGGCAGACCGGCCTGGTCCGCGGCCTGCACCAACCGCAGCACCGCCGTCTTCAAGCCGCTGAAGCTGAAGTCGAAGGGCGACGCCGTCGACGCAACCGGCAGCCGGAAGGCCTGCGGGTCACCGCCGGCGGCGGCGCGCTCCAGCGCCGGCCCCCCCGGGTAGCCAAGACCCAACATGCGCGCCGCCTTGTCGAACGCCTCGCCGGCGGCGTCGTCCAGTGTGGCCCCCAGCAACTCCACCACGCCGTGCCCGGACACGAGCAGCAGATCCGTGTGCCCGCCCGAGATGACGAGCGCCAGGTGAGGGAACGGCGGGTCGTCCGCAGGGTCGGCAGGGGGGTCCAGGGGCCCGCGCACCCGCCGGCCGTCATGCAACCAGTTGGAGTAGAGATGGCCCTCGAGGTGGTTGACGCCGAGGAGCGGCAGGCCGGTGGCCAACGCCATGCCCTTGGCCGCGTTCACGCCGACAAGCAGCGACCCGGACAGGCCCGGGCCCACGGTGACCGCCAACGCGTCGAGGTCCGTCCATGCGACCCCGGCCGCGGCCAACGCGTCCGAGACCACGCCCGTGATGTCGCGAATGTGCTGGCGGGAGGCCAGTTCCGGGAACACGCCCCCGAACGGCGCGTGCAGCGCCACCTGGCTCGCCACGACATTGGAGAGCACAACCCGACCGTCGGCGACGACGGCGGCCGCAGTCTCGTCACACGACGTCTCGATGCCCAGGATCAACACGGGGTGCTCTCCACGTTCGCCGCACCGCACCATGCAGCCGGGAGCCGGCATCCGGGCACTGCCGGGCAACACCGCCACGCGCACCGGGGCGAGACGGCGGGTTAGCGCACGGCAGCCACCTTCTCCAGTCGCTCGACGGTGTCGGCGGGCACGTGCGCCGCACCCAACTCGCGCCCCGACCGGCCCGGGCCATGGTAGTCGCTGCCGCCCGTGGGCACAAGGCCGAAGTGGTCGGCCAGGACGACCAGCCAGCGCGTGACCCGCTCCGTGTACGCGGCGTAGTGGCACTCGAGGCCGCCAAGGCCGGCGCCAATGAGCGGCGGCAGGAAGGTGCGCAGGCGCTTGGGGTCGCTGTACGGCCGATCGATCGGAACCGGGTGCGCCAGCACCGGCACCCCGCCGGCGCCCCGGATGTGCCGGCAGGCCTCGGCCGGCGTCATGCGCCTGCGGTCGACGTAGCCCGGCCCTCCCCGACGCAACAGGGACGAGAACGCCTGTGCCACGTCGGGCACGGCGCCGATCGCAACCAACGCCTGCGCCACGTGCGGCCGGCCGACACAACCATCACCCGCTTCGAGCAGCACGGCGTCCCATGTCAGCTCATGGCCCAGGCTGCGCAGCTGCTCCACCATGGCGCGGGCCCGCTCTTCGCGCGCCGACCGCAAGCGCCGGGTCAGTGCCAGCAAGTCCGGATCATCCACGTCCACGAAGTAGCCCAGAATGTCCGCGTTGCCGGCGCCGACATCCACACCCAGGTCGCAGCTGAGCTCCAGGCCGGGCACCACGCGAACGCCCAGCCGGGTGCCGGACCGCGCGGCCTCGGCGACACCCGCCACCGTGTCGTGATCGGTCAGCGCCAGCACCGCCACGCCGCGCTCGGCGGCCGCGGCCACCAGGGCCGCTGGCGCGAGCAGGCCGTCGGAGGCCGTGGAGTGGGTGTGCAGGTCGATGCGGCCGCTCACCGGCGACGGCTCAGAGGCTGGTCGGGCCGGCACCGGCGGCCGCGGCGGGCGCCCCACTCGGCGCGCCTCTTCCGTCGCCGTCTTCGCCGGCGCCCCGCCCCCGGCCGCGCCGGCGTCCAAGGCGCGCCACCTGCTGCTCGGCGCGATAGGAGCTTCTGACCAGGGGACCGGCTTCCACCCAGGCCAGACCGAGCGCCAGCCCGGTGCTGCGCAAGGCGTCGAACTCGACGGGCGTGTAGTAGCGGGCAATGGGCAGGTGACTCTCCGTCGGACGCAGGTACTGGCCGATGGTCAGGATGTCCACCCCTTGGGTCACGAGGTCGCGCATCACGGCCTCGACCTCGTGCGTCGTCTCGCCCAGACCGACCATGATGCCCGTCTTGGACAGCACGGCGGCGTCCATCTCCTTGGCCCAGCGCAGAACGTCCAGTGACCGCTCGTAGAGCGCCTGGGGCCGCACCGTCCGGTACAGGCGCGGCACGGTCTCCACGTTGTGGTTGAGAACGTCCGGCCGCGCGTCCATGACCACCTGCAGCGCCGCGCGGTCGCCGCGGAAATCCGGGATGAGAACCTCTACCGAGCACTGGGGCGCCAGTTCGCGCGCGCGGAGCACGCAGCGGGCAAAGACCGCGGCGCCGCCATCGGCAAGCTCGTCACGGTTGACCGACGTGATCACCGCGTGGGTGAGGCCCATCTGACGGATGCTCCGCGCCACCCGCTCCGGCTCGCCCAGGTCCAGGGGCTCCGGCCGACCCGTCTTGATGGCGCAAAAGCCGCAGCTGCGCGTGCAGGTGTCGCCCATGATGAGAAAGGTGCCGGTGCCCGCTCCCCAGCACTCACCGATGTTGGGACAGCGAGCCTCCTCGCACACGGTGTGCAGGCCGTGCCCGCGCATGGCCTCGTGCACGGCCTGGTAGCCGTCGCCCCATGGCGCCCGAACGCGCAGCCACTCCGGCCTGCGGTGCCGAAACGGCAGTTCGGCGCTCCCGCCGGCGCCGCCGTTATCCACCTCGGTGTCGCTCATGGGGAAATTATGGCGCCCGTTCTCCCGCTGCCCAACTCCAGGGCAGCGCGGAGCGGTGGGCACTACTGCTCGACCAGGCCTTGCAGCCACTCCAGCACCAACCGCACGCCGTAGCCGGAGGCACCCTTGCCGATGTAGGCAACGTCCGGCACGCTCCAGGCCACGCCGGCGATGTCCACGTGCGCCCAGGGGTAGTCCACGAACCGTTCCAGGAACTTGCCGCCGAAGACGGCGCCGGCGCCGCCCTCGCCCTCGTTGACGTTCTTGATGTCGGCGACGTCGCTCTCGATCATCTTGCCGTAGGCCGGCCAGAGGGGCATCCGCCAGACCCGCTCGCCGGACTTCTCCCCAGCCGCGATCAGGGCCGCAGCCAGGTCGTCATCGTTGGCAAACAGACCGGCGGCGTGCTTGCCCAACGCCACCACCACGGCGCCGGTAAGCGTGGCCAGGTCCACGACGGCGGCCGGGTCCAGCCGCCGCGCGTAGGCAAGCGCGTCGGCCAGGACCAGCCGGCCCTCGGCGTCGGTGTTGAGGATCTCGATCGTGGTCCCGTTCAGTGCGGTCACGATGTCACCCGGCTTGGCGGCGTTGCCGCCCGGCATGTTCTCGGCAGCCGCGACGATCCCCATCACCCGCACCGGCAGGCCCAGATGGCCGACGGCCTCCAGCGCGCCCAGGACCGCCGCCGCGCCGCACATGTCGAACTTCATGGCCCCCATGCCCTTGCCGGGCTTGAGCGAGATCCCGCCGCTGTCGAACGTCAGCCCCTTGCCCACCAGCACGTACGGCTTGTGGTCCGCCGCCGCCGGCGGCGCGTGCTCCAAGACGATGAAGCGCGGCTCCTGGTGGGAGCCTCTGGCCACGGCCGCCAAGGCGCCCATGCCTTCGGCCTCGATGCGCGCCCGGTCCCACACCTCCAGTCGCATCCCGTGGCGATCGGCGATCTCGGCGGCGCGCTCGGCCAGGAAGGCGGGCGTGGCCACGTTGCCGGGATGGTTGGCGAGGTCGCGGCCCAGCTGCACGGCACGCGCCAGCGATTCGCCGACCGCGGCACCGGCACGCAGCTCTTCCAGCCGCGCCGCGTCGGTCCCCAAGACCGTCAACGAGCGGACGACGCGCCGCTCGGCCTGATCGCCATCCCGCTTCGCCGACTTGTACGCGCGGAACTGATACAGGGCCAGCAGCGTGCCCTCCACGGTTGCCTGGGCGGCGCTCCGCGGCGCCAGGCCGCCCAGCCCCGCTCCGTGGGCGATGGTGGCCAGTCGCTCCACGCCCAGCTTCCTGGCCGCCGCGGCGGCCGCGCCGGCGGCGCGCCTGGCCTCCTCGGCACCGAAACGCTCGGCCGGCCCCAGTCCCACGACGATCACGCGCGGCGCGACCATCCGCCCGTTCGTGTAGAGGGTCACCGTGTCGCCGAGCTTGCCGGTCAGGTCGCCGGCGGCGATGACGGCGGCCACAGCCCCGCCCAGGGACTCGTCCACGGCGCCGGTCGCGCCGCCCGGGCGGCTGACGCCCTGGAACAGGTTGACCACCACGGCGTCGGCCTCGAACGAACGCAGATCGCCCTGCAATACCTGCAGCTCCACCCCTCGCTCCTTTCGTCAGAAGACTCCCGACCGGCGGCTGCCGGCCGGCGAGAAACAGACCGAGACACCGGTAGCGCGCTGGAGCCCTGCGCGGGCCACGGCCGCACCCGCCGCCCTTCGCTCGGGCGCCGCCCCGGAGGAGACACCGCTACGGCACGCCCCCATCAGCCGTGGGCCGAACCGCGCGCGCCGCCGCGCCGGCCCGATCCCCAGCCAAGCAGGGGCCGCGGCGTCGTTGGACCGCCGGCCAGCCGTTGGACCAGCGCCAGCGTGGCGGCGGGATCGCTCGTGAGCACCGCGTCCACGCCCAGTCGCATGTACCGCGGCAGGCGACGGTGGAGGTCCGGGTCGAGGGGCGCCACCAGCCGACCGCGGCGGTGCGCCATCCGCACGTACCATGGGTTGACCACGAGCAGCGGCCAGTAGGGCCCCAGCAGCTCCGCCCGCTGCAACGGCAGCGGTTGGCGCAGCGTGATGTGCCCCACCGGCACGGCGGGACACACGGTCTTGAGCGCCCTCAGGAGAGCCATGGAGAACGAGACGACGACCGCGGTGCGCGTCGCGACGCGCGGCAGGATGGCCTGGATCAGCGCGCGGCCGTGTCTCGGCTCGGCAAACCGCGGATCCTTGAGCTCCAGCACCAGCAACACCCCGGGCGGCGTCATGGCCAGCAGCTCGTCGAGGGTGGGCACGCCCTCGTCGGCGGGCCCATTGTCTCCAGACCGGACCGGTCCGCGATCGGCGCGCACGGTCAGCGACCGCACCTCAGACAGGCGCATGTCCGCGATGCGGCACGGGTTGCCCGTCAGCCGCTCCGCCGTGGGGTCGTGAAAGAGAACCACCCGCTCGTCCCGCGTCAGCCACAGGTCGGTCTCCAGCGCGTCGGCGCCGCCCTCCAGGGCCAGGCGGAAGGCCGTCAGGGTGTTCTCCGGCGCGTGCGCGGAGTCGCCGCGATGGGCAATGATGCGTGGGCGATAGCGCGGCACGGGTGTAGTATAGTCGGCCGTGTCCGAAGGTCAGCGCCACGAGCAAGGCCTCCTCGACGAAGACGCCGCTGCGCCGCGAGCGGCGGGACCAACCCGGGCGCGCATCGGGCTCGTGTCCGACACCCACGGCTGGCTGGACCCGCAGCTTGCGGAGTGGTTCCGCGGCGTGGACCTGATCGTGCACGCGGGCGACGTAGGCCGGGAGGAGGTGTTGGCGGGCCTCCGAGCCGTGGCGCCGCTGCTGGCGGTGCGCGGCAACATCGACGGCGGCCCGCTGGCCGACCTGCCGCTCGAGGCAGTGGTGGACGTGGCCGGCGTGCGCATCGCGGCCCTGCACATCGGCGGCCCGCCGGCGCGACCCAACCGCGCTGCCGCGGCGCTGCTGGCCGCCGTGCGGCCCGACGTGCTGGTGGTTGGGCACAGCCACATCCCGCTGGCCGGCCGGGTGGGCGAGGTGCTGTGGGTCAACCCGGGCGCGGCAGGCCACGAGGGCTTCCACACCGAGCGCACGGCGGCGTTGCTGGAACTGCCGGCGCAGGGCGAGCCGCGATTGCTCCGCGTTCACCTGGGCCCCAGGGGACGGCGACGACCCGAGCCGTGCCCGCCGTGACGCCCCCACGCCGCAGCCGCGCGCAAGGACGGCGGCGCGCCGCTCTTGCGGCCCCGCGTCCGGCCCGCCGAGGGGCGGTGTGCTGATCGTCCCGCCCCGCGTCCGGCCCGCCGAGGGGCGGACCGGACGCTCGGAGCTACTGCCCAGGCCGACGGAAGCCTACGGCCAGCCCGTGGGCGGGCACCCGAACACCTCCGCGATCTCCGTGTAGATCTCGCGCAGGCGATCGGCTCGCGGGTCGATGTAGGACTTGGAGGGGTCGCTGGCGCACTGCTCCAGCAACCACGCGTTGACGCGGTCGGCCGGGTCGGCACCTTCGTCGTCGTGACCGAAGCCGATGGTGTAGACGGTGACGCCGGCGTCGTGCGCGCGGCGCGCAGCCTCTATGACGGTGTCCTCTGCGCGGCCGGTGCCGGGATGCGGCGGCACGCGGTTGGGAACGCCGTCCGTCAGCAGGATGATCACGGGCTTGTTGCCGGCCCTGCGCAGCCCCGGGTCCAGTGCCGCGAGGCCGGCGTCGAACGCCAAGTCCAGCCGCGTCCCCGAGCCCTGGCGCTGGTAGAGCCGCGTCAGCGCAATCCCAACCTCGGTCGGGTCGCTGGTCAGGGCTTGCTCCAGCCAGGCCTCGTCGTGGAAGCCCACGATCGCGACCTGGTCGTGACGGCCCAGCTCGTTGGGCAGGAACGACAGGCGAGACAGGAAGGTGCGCGCCGCCTCCAACACGGCGTCCTTCTTGGCCGGGCCGTCGGGCGTCAGGCGGTTCATGCTGGTCGAGACGTCGATGACGAGCGCGATATCGCCGTGGCGCTCGTCCGGGCGGCAGGTGAAGCGCAGAGCGAGCGGCAGGAACAACGGCAGGGGCACCGGCGTCGGAACCACAGTGGCCGTCGGTGGGACGGCCGTCGCTGTCGGGGGCTCTGGCGTATCGGTCGGCGGAGCCGGGGTGGGCGTGGGCGTGGGCGGCGTGACGAGCGGCTCGCACAGGCCGGCCACCGTGATGGCCCGCTCCGGCACGGGCAGCAGCCGCAGCCGCTCCGACGCGTCAACGAAGGTCACGTGGCCGTCGATGACCCAGACACCCTCTCCCAGTGGCTCGACGCCGTAGGTCAACGTTTGAGCTGCGCTCGCCGCGGCTCCCTGCCACTGCCAGCGCAAGACGACCTGCTCACCGTCGCTGGCCACGCTCGGCGGCGGCTGGGCCGAGTCCTCGATGTAGGTCAGGCCCTGCGGCAGGCGCTGGGTGACCTCTAGAGACGACAACTGGGACGCGCGCGCCAGCCCCGCCACCTCGTCACGCGCCATCTGCCGCATCTCGCCCTGGCGCGGCGCCTCGGTGTAGAAGCGCGCCGAGGCGGGCATGCGCCCCACCTGCACGCACAACCGCTGCTTGGTGCAGCCGACCAGAAGGGGAACCTTCTCGTTGTGGATCATCCGCGAGGCTTCGACCAACGTGCTACCGCCCACGGCGGTAGGCTGGGCGCCTCAGCCGGGTGTGGGGCTGTCCTGGGCAAAGAACAGCACCAGCTTGCACGGCTCCAGGTCGGGACTCTCGCCGGCGCCGGGTTGCAGTTGCCGGATCGCTTCACGCGCCGCCGAGGACGCGGCGTTGTTGTGGTCCGGCGGGTTGGCCGCGGCCTGCGACCGGCTCAGGGCGCTGCGCACGAGATCGAGCTTGTCCGTCATGGCCACCGCCGCGCGCGCCCGGCCGGGACCGTACTGGACAACGGCCGCGCTCAGACCGGCGCTGCCGTACTGCTGGCGCAGCGTCTCCAGGACGTCCAGGGCCTCGTTGTTCATCCAGCGCGACTCCGTGGCAATCTCGCGCTGGACAAAGACGACCTTCATCCCGCCCGGGCAGATGGGGCATGTGGGCTGCAGGCTCAGGCTGACCGTGGACGGTTCGCAGTCGCGCACCGTGTCCGGCTCTGCCCGGCTCGTGACCGCCGCCGTGCAACCGTTCTGCCCGCCGGCCTGGTCCGTCCGGTCGCCGGCGAGGGCCGGGCCGGGTAGCGTCATGGCGCCGAGAGCCGCGAGAGCCGCGAACAACAGCAGCCCCGCGACCACGGCAAGGGTGGGAGACCTACCGAGACGTGCCACCGCCCTCTCCTCTCGAGTGGCCGTCGTCTCCCGGCCGCTCCGGCACGACTGCCGGACCGGGGCTGGCGACGACCGCGTGCGCTCCCTCGTCAGGGCTGTCCGCCCGACGACGACACCGGCAAGGCGTCGGCCGCAGCCGCACGCCCGGCGAACGGTGTCCGTGCGCCCTTCAAGCGCGGCAGGATACTCCACCCCGCCGCCGGCACGCAAGGCGGCGCGCAATGGCGCCGGCAATAACCGCGTGGTATCGTGTTGTTGTCGGTCAGCGCGGTTTCGCGCACCGCAACGTTCTCATCCCAAGCGTTCCGAGGAGTGGTTCATGAGCCTTCTGCGCAAGCTGGTTGGATCTCGCCGGACGGAGCCCGGCCCGGTCGTGGCCAAGGCACTGGCTGCGGCGGAGTCCGTGCGCGCGATCCCCGAGATCGGAGGCGACCAGAGCAAGAACCGAGAGCTGGTCGGCATCATCGAGAGCCTGAAGGCGGCCCAGCTCGGACTGGAGACCGGAAAGGACCGGGAGGGCATCCCAATCTCGCCGCTCGAGCTGTCGGAGCGTCTGAGCCGCACGCTCGGCTACATGAAGCAGCGCGGCATCTGGGCACGCTTGACGGCCAAGGCGGGCCGCGACACCAAGGCCCAGCTGCATCGGCTGGAGAAGGACATCGCGGAGGCAGCAAGGGCCCTGAAGGGGTAGGGGCAGCCCTTCCTCATCGCCGGCTCGCCGTCCCGATCGTGGGCAGGGACGTTTCCGCGGAAACGTTGCTGGACGCCAGACCCGTCTCAGGCCACCGGTCCGGTGCCGGACCGCCCCGCGGGTGGCCATCAGTCGGCTATGTCAGGCTGCCGGCTGGAGGACCCTCAGAGCGTGCAGCGCGCGTATCGTGACCCACTTGCTGGCCGCTCGCTTCCGACCACGTCGCGCAGCGCCAGATAGCGCGGCCCCGGATCGGTCTCGGCAAGCAGCCAGTCCAGCACATCCCGCTCCCAACGCAGCTGTCTGGGTCGTTGTGCGGCAGGACGCTAGAAAATCATCCCGCCGTCCACGCGCACCACCTGCCCGGTGACAAAGGCCGCGTCGTCGGACGCCAGGAAGGCCACCACAGCCGCTACGTCGTCGACCGTTCCCAGTCGTCCCAACGGCGTCAGCTCCTCGGCCTTCCGGATCAGGTCTGCGGGCAGGTCCTGGGTAAGCTCGGTGGGGATGAACCCCGGCGCCACCGCGTTGACCGTGATTCCGCGCGGTCCCAGCTCCTTGGCCAGGGTCTTTGTCAGGCCCACGATGCCGGCCTTGGAGGCCGAGTAGTTCGCCTGACCCGCGTTGCCGGCCAGGCCGGCCACCGACGAGATGTTGACGATCCGCCCGCCGCGCTGCTTCATCATCGGCCGCACCGCGGCCTTGCTGACCAGGAACACGCTCTTCAGGTTGACGAGCAGCACCAGGTCCCAGTCGTCCTCCGACATCATCATGAACAGGCCGTCGCGCGTGATGCCGACGTTGTTGACGAGCACGTCCAGGCGACCATAGTCCTCCACGGCGGTCTTCACCAACGCCGCGACCTGCTCGGACCTGGTGACGTCCGCCTGAAGAAACGCCGCCTTGCCCCCGGCCGACGTGATGGCCTCCGCAGTGGCCGCCCCGACGGCGTCCTTCACGTCGGCGATAAGCACCGTGGCCCCCTCGCGCGCCAGACGCTCCGAGATGGCCCTGCCGATGCCCTGCGCGCCCCCGGTGACGATCGCCACCTTGCCGTCGAACCGCATGTGGAGCCTCCCCTCGTTGGCCGGCGGATGGTCGCGAGAGTCTAGCGCGCCGCGCTGCGCCGGACAAGCCGCTTGCGCCGCCCTGCCGCCCCGCTTCCCGGCTCCCCCGCGCCGGCGCGGCAGCAGCGTCCGGGCCCCGGCGGCCGGCATCGTGCCCATGACGGGGCGCGGTCCCGACGGCCGTGGGCTCCGGGCTACGCCGGACCGGGCCGGCGCCGCAGCCAGTCCTGCACGAAGGGGTTGAACCGCCGCTCGTGACCTACGGTGGTGGCCGGCCCGTGGCCGCTCCAGAGGATGGTTTCCTCGGGCAGCGTCAGGATCTGTCGCTCGATCGACGTCATGAGGGTGTCGTAGTCACCACCGGTCAGGTCCGTGCGGCCGATCGAGCCCAGGAAGATCACGTCCCCGACCAGCGCGAACGGCTGCCGGCGGCCCTCCCAGTCGATCACCGGCCCCACCAGCGTGACGTGCCCCGGGGCATGACCCGGCGTGTGCCGCACCGCGAGGGCAAGGGCCCCCACGTGAACGGCAGAGCCCTCCTCCAGGTAGCCGTCCACCCGAGGCACGGGCACCGCCGGAAGGCCGAACATGGCCGCCTGCTGCGGCAGCAACCGCAGCAGCGGCTCCGCATCCGGATGCACCAGAAACGGCGCTCCGGATCTGCGCTGCAGCTCCTCCACCCCGGCCACGTGGTCGATGTGGGTGTGCGTGTTCACGATGGCCTGGATACACAGGCCACGGTCCGCGGCCAGGCGGATGATGTCGTCCACCCGGCCGCCGGGGTCCACGACCACGCACGCCCCGTCGTCCGGATCACCGATCAGGTACGTGTTCTCGTCAAAGGGCGGGACGGTGAGGATCTCGATCAGGGCGCGCATAGGCTCGGCATTATAGCACCGCGCCCAGCTGCCGTTTCGCCACCGGCAGTCCGTGAAGCGCCGACAAGCGCTCGCCAGTCAGCGCGCGCCGGCGCCCGGTGCCGGCAGGTAGGCAATGGCGAGCGCGAGCGTGAAGGCCACCACCGCCACCACGAGCGCGGGCCACTGCCAGCGCGCCACGTCCCGTCGCACCGCTTCGGGCCGGTCCCGCAGCCAATCGGGCCCGTACAGCCAGCGGTAGACCCCGCGCACGCCCACCCCCGTCCCCAGCACGCCCATCACCAGGGCCAGCACCGACAGCCCGCCAACGTGGCCGGTCCAGCGCGTGGACAGGAGCACCACGGCAAACAGCACGGCGTAGGCCACGAAGTGCCGCCCGGGCGAGAGCGGCCGCGAGCTGCCCGCGCCGACGGCCAGCACGAACGCCAGCGGGATGGCCGCCGCCACGGCGGCCGCCAGCACGGCCTCCAAGCCGCCCATCATCACGGTTGGGGCGCCCCGCCGCCGCGACGGGCTACCAGCTCGCGCCAGGTCTGGGCCACCAGCACGGCGTCGGCCTCGCGGGCAGGGCTCTCGACCACCAGGCTGCCGCCCACGCCACGCTCGGCCATGACGGCCAGGAAGCCGCGGTGGTCCAGGTCCGAGTCACCCAACGGCAGGTGCCGGACTTCGCCCTTGTCCCCGTACTCTATGCCCGACAGGTGCACGTGAGCGTCCGCCAAGGCGCCCGGCCCCAACTCCGCCAGCACGCGGTCCCACAACCGGTCGAACTCGGCCCGGCTGTTCCAGGCCCCACCGCGGGCGTGCAGATGCGCGATGTCTATGCACGGGGCCAGCCCCTTCACCTCTCGGCACAGGGCCAACACGTCGTCCAGGTCACCGAACTGGCTGGCGCGGCCCATCACCTCCGGCCGCAGCGTCACCTGCACCCCTTCGCGCGCCAAGCCGGCACCTACCTCCGAGAGCGCCGCCGCCATGCGCTCCAGGACGACGGCCGGCGGGTCATCGTGGACAAAGCCCAGGTGCAGCACCACGTCGCGCGCGCCACACCACGCCGCGGCCCGCGCCGCATCGGCGATCCGCTTCTTGCTGGCCGCCACCACGTCGGGGTCCGGGCTGTTGAGGTTGATGTAGTACGGCGCGTGCACGGACAGCCGGACGCCATGCCGCTCCGCCGCCTGCCGCACCGCAGCCGCGCCGTTCTCGGTCATGGACACGCGGTGCACCCAGGCCATCTCCAAGGCGTCCAGGCCCAGTTGGCGGCAGCGCTCCACGGCATGCGCGCTACCGGAGCGCGGGGTGCTCTCGGGCGCGCCGCTGATGCCCACCCACACGCCGCCGGGCGGCCCCTCGGCGGCCGCCGGCGCGCTCGGCGAGGCACCCGGCGATGCACCCGCGGCGGTCACCACGCCACGCGCCTGACGGCCGCAGCGCCCTCTCGCCGGCAGAGCCGGGTCATCGCCGGTCCAGAGGCACCCAGTCGCGCTGCAGCGGGCCCACGTACTCGGACCGCGGCCGCATCAGCCGGTTGTCCGCGTACTGCTCCATGACATGCGCCGTCCACCCGCCAACGCGGCTCATGGCGAACATGGGCGTGAACTGATCGGTGGCGATGCCCGCCGCGTGCAGCACGGGGGCCGAGTAGAAGTCCACGTTGGGGTACAGCTTCAGCTCCGGCCGGTAGCGTTCGAAGTACGCCACGGCATGATTGGCCACGGCAATGGCCGTCTGCAGCAGGCGGCTGTCGCCCTCCACCGCCAGGTCCTCGCTCAGACGGCGCAGCACGTGCCCGCGCGGATCGAAGGTCTTGTAGACCCGGTGGCCGATGCCCATGATCCGTTCCCGGCGCTCCAGAGCCCCAGCAACATAAGCCTCGGCGTTGTCCGGGCTGCCGACTGCCTCGAGCATCACCATCACCCCCTGGTTGGCGCCGCCGTGGGCCCTGCCCTTGAGCGAGCCAATGGCGCTGGTGATGGTCGAGTACATGTCGGCCACCGTGCTGGCCGTCACACGGGCGGTGAAGGTACTGGCGTTGAAGCCGTGATCGGCGAGCAGCACCAGGTAGGCGTCCAGCGCCCGCTCGGCAGCCGGGCCCGGAGGCGCGCCGTTCAGCATGTACAGGAAGTTGGCGGCGTGGCCCAGCTCCGGGCGCGGCCCTATGGGCTTCTGGCCACGCCGGCAGCGATCGAAGGCAGCGATGATGGTGGGCACGCGGGCCACCAGTCGCACCGCGGTGCGCCGCCGCGCATCTGCCTCCTCGGACTCCGCGTCCGGGTCGTCCCCCGCCAGCGCGCTGACCGCGGTTCGCAGGGCGGCCATGGGATGGATGTCGGCCGGCAGGCCCGCCAGGCAGTCGAGCACGTAGGCCGGCAGCGGGCGCGCGGCCACCAGCTCGGACCGGAGGCGGTCCAGCTGGTCGCGCGTGGGCAGATCGCCGTGCCATAGCAGGTACACCACCTCTTCGTACGTGGTGTTCTCGGCCAGGTCGCCGATGTCGTAGCCGCCGTAGATCAACCGCCCCTCGTCGCCGTACACCTTGCTGATGCCGTTGGTGCCAACGACGATCCCCTCCAGACCACGCGCGATCACCGGACCGCCGGCCGCATCCGCCATAGCCGTCCTCCCATGGTGGGCGCCGCAAGCCCCGCCGCTTGTTCACGGCGGGCAGCGCCGTCGCTCAGTCGATGGAACCCGACACGATGGCTCGCTTCACCTCGCCGATCCTGCGCGTCACCTCGATGTCGCGGGGGCACGCTTCCGTGCAGTTGAACACGGTCCGGCAGCGCCACACCCCGGTCACCGCGTCGAGGGTGCCCAATCTCTCCGCGGCGCCCCGATCGCGCGAGTCGAAGAGGAACCGGTGCGCCTGCACGATGGCTGCCGGCCCGATGAAGCGATCGTTGGACCAGTAGCTGGGGCACGAAGTGGTGCACGCGGCGCACAGAATGCACTTCGTAGTGTCATCGTAGCGCTCCCGCTGCTCCGGGCTCTGCAGTCGCTCGCGGCCCGGTGGCGCATCGGGAGCGATCAGATACGGCTTGACGGCCCGGTACTGGGCGAAGAAGGGACGCATGTCCACGATGAGGTCCTTGACAACACGCAGACCCGCAATGGGTGCCACCGTGACGCGCGGGCCCACGTCGCGCAGCAGCGTCTTGCACGCGAGCCGATTGCGGCCGTTGATGGCCAGGGCGTCCGAGCCGCACACACCGTGGTTGCAGGAGCGGCGCAGGGCCAGGGTTCCGTCGTGCTGCCACTTGACCGCGTTCAGAACCGAGAGCACGGTGTCGCCTGGCTCCGCGTCGACGGCGTAGTCGGCCCAGTACGCGCCGCCGGCGCGATCGGGGTCGAAGCGGCGTATCCGGACGTGCACCTCCATGGCTGGCCCTCCCTAGTACGTGCGCGCCTTGGGCGCGTAGCGCGTGATGGTCACCGGCTTGTACCGCAGTTCCACGCCGCTCTGCGTCTGGTACGCCAGACTGTGGACCATCCAGTCCGTGTCGTCCCGCTGCGGATAGTCGTCGCGGGCGTGGGCGCCGCGGCTCTCGCGCCGTTCCAGCGCCGTCGCTGCCGTTACCTCGGCCAGGTCGAGCAGGCAGCCCAGTTCCCAGGCTTCGAGCAGGTCCTGGTTGTGCCGGCTTCCCCTGTCGTCCACGCGCACCCGCCGGAACCGCTCCTGCAACTCCCGGATCTCATCGAGCGCCTGCTTGAGTCCCGACTCCACGCGGAACACGCTCACATGGTCGGTCATCACCCGCTGCATGGCCTCGCGCACCTCGACGGCGCGCTCCGTGCCGCCATCGGACTTCAACCGGGCCAGAGCCTCGCGCGCGAAGCGCTCCGGCTCCTCCGGCAAGTCCCGCGCCTGGGGCTGCAGCGACGGCAGGTCGGCCGCCATGGCCTTGCCCGCCCGCCGGCCGAACACCACGAGATCCACCAACGAGTTGGTGCCCAGACGGTTGGCTCCGTGCACGCTGACGCAGGCGCACTCGCCCGCGGCGTACAGGCCCGGCATGACGCTGCCCACCTCGTCTACGCGTACCCTGCCGTCCACGTCCGTCGGGATGCCGCCCATGGCGTAGTGGGCCGTCGGCTGGACCGGGATCGGGTCGGTCACCGGGTCCAGCCCCAGGTAGGTGCGCGCAAAGTCGGCGATGTCGGGCAGCTTGCGCCGCACGTCGTCCGCAGTGATGCGCGCCGGCGATCCGTCCGGCCGTCGCACGCCGTCGCGCTCGAAGTACGCGTTCACCGTGTCCGGGCGCACGTCCAGGTGGACGTAGTCGCGGCCGTCTATCCCGCGCCCGGCCTTGACCTCGTCGAAGATGGCGCGGCTGACCACGTCGCGGCTGGCCAGGTCCTTGATCATGGGTGCGTAGCGCTCCATGAAGCGCTCGCCGCGGCCGTTGATCAGCACCCCGCCCTCGCCGCGAACCGCCTCCGAAATCAGGATGCCCAGGCGATGGATGCCCGTGGGGTGGAACTGGTAGAACTCCATGTCCTGCATGGGAACGCCGCGCCGCAACGCGACGGCGTTCCCGTCACCGGTGAGCGAGAACGCGTTGGACGTCACCTGCCACATGCGCCCGAAGCCGCCGGTGGCCAGCAACGTGGCCGGCGCCTCGAAGACGTGCAGTTCACCGGTCTCGATCTCGTAGGCCACCACCCCGCGGCATGTCCCGTCCTTCACGATCAGGTCCACGACCTGGAACTCGTCCAAGAAGGTCACGTCGTGCTTGATGCACTGCTGGTACAGCGTCTGCAGGATCATGTGCCCGGTGCGGTCTGCGGCGTAGCAGGCGCGATACGCAGGCTCGCGTCGATCCGGCTGGTCCGGCAGCGGGGCCGGGCGGGTGTGCCCGCCGAAGCGGCGCTGGTCGATGCGGCCGCCGGCCGTGCGGTTGAACGGCAGCCCCATGTGCTCCAGGTCGATGATGGTGTCCACGGCCTCGCGGCACATGATCTCGACGGCGTCCTGATCGGCGAGGTAGTCGGAGCCCTTGACCGTGTCGAACGCGTGCCACTCCCAGTGATCCTCGCCGACGTTGCCCAGCGCCGCACCGATTCCGCCCTGGGCGGCGCCGGTATGGGAGCGCACCGGGTGGAGCTTGCTCAACACGGCCGTGCGCGCGCTGCGCGCGGCATGAAGGGCGGCCATCAGGCCACTGCCTCCGCCGCCCACGATCACGGCGTCGTAGCGATGACGCATGCTCATCTCTCCACCGCGCTCACGGCACGGGCGCCGTAACGATGATCTGCGAGCCCATCAGGAAGAACCCCACGCCGACCACGTACAGGAGCCACTTGGCACCCACGTTCCGCATGCCGGGCGCCACGTAGTCGTCGATGACCGTGCGCACGCCGTTGGTCCCGTGCGCCAGCGCGAACCCCAGCAGGAGCCAGTCGTACAGCCGCCAGAGCGGATTGGCCCAGCGCGCCAGCACCCAGTCGTAGTTGATGTTGTCCACGCCGACCACCAGATGCATGTACAAGAGGTGGCCCACCGCCACGGCCAGCAGCAGCACCCCACTGACCCGCATGAAGAGCCAGGCATAGCGCTCGCCGCTGCCGGCGCCGCCGGCGGTGAACGCGGCTTCGTGACTCACCGTCATCGCACCCTCCCATCACAACACCGAGCCAGGGCCGGTACCGGCCGGGCTAGAACAGGCCGCGCAGCGTCACCCACGCCGCAGGGATCAGCACCCCGAGCAGGATGACGGTCTCGATGGCCACCAGCCGGCGCTGGTGGCGCGCCATGCCCGGCCAGAGGTCCACCAGGATGATGCGGCCGCCGTTCAGCGCGTGGAACAACACGCCGAAGATGAGAAACACCTCGAACACCTTGGCCACCGGATTGTGGTACAGGAACAGGAAGCGTTCGAAGACCTCGCGGCCCAGCCCGATCAGCCAGATGTCCAGGATATGAAGATACAGGAACAGCACCACGCCCAGACCGGACAGCCGGTGCAGCAGCCACG
>Ga0114946_10000804_pt1 | contig 21352 bp, 17 predicted proteins | sample WalLakDeSediment_FD_88676 | JGI IMG/M metagenome (GOLD analysis project Ga0114946, IMG submission 88676) | Lake sediment microbial communities from Walker lake, Nevada to study Microbial Dark Matter (Phase II) - Walker Lake 11/02/13 Deep Sediment | ecosystem: Environmental > Aquatic >...
CCGGGTCAGAACGATCTTTGGTTGGTAAACAAAGGCTGTTTTAAGGCCCTGTCATGGACAGCCTTTGTCAAAATACCGTGAAGGAATCGTCCGGAAAGATGATATGGCAAGGATTTCATGGAGCTTGATCCTTGGTTGTGTGCTGTCCCTCTCTCAGGTCCCACACGCCAATCCATCCCCAACTGGCCCCAACCAACGCAGAATGAATCTGCTGCAAAGCCCTTCAGGCTCAGAGGAGACGCTTTCTGCCATTTCTGTGGCATTGGAGGATGACAACGAGGTCGTTCGCAGAACCGCTGTTCGTTTGCTGGCCGAGCATGGTGTCCTGGCCACAAACCTGCTTCAAAGAGCCTTGAAGGATGAGGATTCCTTGGTGCGGCGCACCGCCCTTCTTCAGCTTCTGGCACTGGAACCCATCGAGCTGTCCGAGACCCTCACTACGGCCATGGATGATCCGGAAGTCATGGTCCGTTGGGCCGCGGTCGCCTTTCTTGCCGCCCAGCGCCCGGCCACGGAAGAAACCATCAGGCTCTTGACCCTGGCCAAGGGCGATCCAGATGAATCGATCCGGTCCATGGTTACCCGAGGCCTTTGGCCCTTCCACAGGAATGACATTTCTCTGCGGGAGAGGACGGACTACGATCACGACGTGATCGTTCTGGATTCCTTGCCCCTTCCCAAAGAGGATTGGCGCTTTCGAATCGACACGGCCGAAGAGGGACATCTCAAGGGGTGGTATGAACCCGGGTTGGACGACCATGATTGGGACGTGATCTCCGTGGAGCAAACCTGGCAGCAACAGGGTCATGATTTCATTGGAACAGCCTGGTACAGGAGATGGTTCGATCTGCCGGAAAAGATGGACTGCTCCGCCGTGGATCTCCATTTCATGGGCGTGGATGAATCGGCATGGATCTGGCTCAACGGCGTTTACGTGGGAGACCACGACGTGGGACCCGGCGGATGGGACCAGCCTTTCCTCTTGAATGTGACACGAGAAATACAGTGGGGAGATCGCAATCAGATCACCGTGCGGGTCATGAATACAGCCCATGCCGGCGGAATCTGGCGTCCCATTCTCATCGAGGTGCTTCGATGAGGTTTCGTGGTTGCCAAAGGATCCCCTTGCGTCCCAAGTTGTCAACGGCCTGGATCCTGTGGCTTTTGCTGTCCATAGCCCAGGGACAGATCGAAACATCGGCACCATGGCAAACGCTCTATGAAGGAGAAGAAGCCACCGGAGACTCGGTCATCGCCTTGTGGCAATTCTTGCCGGGACAAGAGGAGAAGGACACCTCCGGACATGAACACCACCTCGTCCTTCGAGGCCAATCCAGATTTGATCCCAACGGACGTTTCGGTTCCTGTTTGCGATCTTTTCCGGGGGACAAAGACAACGATCATCCACAAGGCGCCATGGCCCGCAACCACCCGGACTTGAGTCCCTCCGGAGCTTTTACCCTGGAACTCTGGTTCCATGGAAGCCCGGAGCTGGAGCAAAGCAGACACGTCTTCCTGTTGGACAAGAAATATTACCACTACCCAAAGGACCTCCCCCAGGCCAATACGGACTATTGTCTGACGTTGCGTCGCACACGAGGGAACACATGGACACTCCTTTCTCACCTTGGTTTCGGGTCAGATTCCGCTGAATTCTGCTCCGATGAAATACAAATTCTTCCAGGCACCTGGTACCATGCGGCCTTCACGTATGACGGCCGAGGAACCGGACGTTTTTTCCTGGACGGCCGACCTGTGGGAAGAATCACGCACGAGGGACGCGCCGGGATCACGCCAGGATCCTATCCTCTGGTCCTCGGAGATCGATACGGAAGCATCCACGCGGGCTTCCCCGGCCACATCGACCAGGTCCGCTTGTCCAGCGGCAGGGTGTCCTCTTTCTCCGGCGCCTTGGAGATCAACGTGGGACTGGGACGCTTGAGCTTTGTTCGCATGGAAAAAAACGCGCTGATCCCGTTGATCCTGTTCAATGACACCCCTGAAGATCTTTCTCCGGTAAGACTATCATGTCGATACGATGATCAAGCGTGGGAAACTATCCTAAAGGATCTGCCTTCTTGCCAATCCCATCTCTTCGAGATCCCTTTCGATTCCAGCCTTCGGCCTGATTCCTATGAATGGGTAGTATCGGCCGAGGCTCCATCTCTTTCGAAAAGCCATGAAGCAGAGATTCGTTTCACCGTAAACCTTGTGCCCAGACCGCTACCCCATACCATGCCGGTGCTCATGTGGGGCACGGGCGATCTGGATACCCTGCAACGGATCGGCTTTACCCATCATCTGGTTCATCTGGCGGATTACGAAAAGATCTGGGCCGCGGGCCAGCCCACGGACGCCGCATCCCAGTCCCAGTCGGTTCGCCATTTCCGCATGCTCGACGAGTGTCTGGCGCATGGAATCGGCGCCGCGGTGGTACTTCATCCGGGTCGCTGGGTCATGGGAAAAGAGGATCTGAAGGATCGCTTCCAACGCGTGGACAGGACCGGCAAGCCAAGAGAACACGACAATGCCTGCGCCGCGCATCCCGATCTTTTGCGGTTCGGATACGATGTAGGAGCCTCCGTGGCCAAGACCTTTGGTTCACATCCCGGGCTTCAAGCCTGTCTCATCCACTCCGAGATTCGGGATCATACAGGGATCTGTTTCCACGATCATGACAGGGAAGGATTTCTCTCGCACGCGGGTTTCGATATTCCGGTTCAGGCACAGGCCAAAGGAGGTGTTCGATACGAAAACCTTCAGGACATTACCTTCCATCGTATTGTTCGAGACGATCATCCCCTGCTGACCTTCTATCGATGGTTCTGGAAAGAGGGAGATGGATGGAACCCGTTGCATACTCGCGTACACGAGGGCTTGCATTCCACGGAACGCGACGATCTCTGGTCCTTTTTCGACCCGGCTGTCCGTGTCCCCAGCCTGTGGGGAAGCGGCGGCGCGGTCGACGTCGTGTCCCAATGGACCTACAGTTATCCGGACCCGATCAAGATCGGTCAGGCCACGGATCAACTCTTCGCCATGGCCGAGGGATTCCCAGGACAGCGGGTCATGAAGATGACCCAGATCATCTGGTATCGTTCCCAAACCGCCCCTAACCTGCCGGAGGATGACTCCCGACACGCCACATGGGAAAAGGAGATCCCGGACGCTCGTTTTATCACCATAGCCCCGGATCATTTGCGCGAGGCCTTCTGGTCCAAGATCTCGCGTCCCATCCAAGGAATCATGTACCATGGCTGGGCTTCGCTCGTCCCATCGCAGCATGGAAGCTACAGATATACCCACCCCCAGACCCAGGAGGTCCTTTCCCAACTGATCCGCGACGTGGTAAAACCTTTGGGACCTACCCTGCTGCAAGTGGGAGACAAGAGAACGGATGTGGCTCTGCTGGAAAGCTTCACATCCCAGATGTTCGCCAACAGAGGCACCTGGGGATGGAGCAGCAGTTGGGAAGCGGACATGCATCTGATCCTGCAATGGGCCCATCTGCAGCCCAGGATCCTGTACGAAGAGTGTCTGTCGAGGGACGGACTCAATGAAATCAGGGTGCTGGTCATGCCCTTCTGCGATGTTCTTCCCCAATCCGTGTTGGAGAAGATCGCGACCTTTCAGAGGCAGGGCGGGTTGATCGTCGCGGATGAGACCCTGACCCCGGCGCTCCATGCCGATGTTCTCATTCCATCCTATAAGCGAAAACGAATTCCTCACGAGGACAAGGCGGCCCTCCAAGAGCGTTCCAGGCTCTTGCGAACGGAACTGGATCCCTTCTACCAAGCCGAGTGGAAGGCCTCGGAGCAGGACGTGGTGCTACGGGTGAGGAGCCATGAAAGCACGGACTATCTCTTCGCCTTGAACGACAGGCGTCAAGCCGGGGAATACGTGGGACATCATGGATGGGTCATGGAAGAAGGCGTTCCCATCGAGGCGGACATCTCCTGTCTGAAATGGCAAGGGATTCCGGAGGAACAGGTGCATATCTACGACCTGGTATCTCATGAAAAGATCCCCATGTCTACCTCTGGTCGAGACGCTTTTCATGCGAGATTTCAGCCAGGAGAGGGCAAGCTCTTCATGATCACTCGGGATCCCATCCAGGAGGTCCGAATTCATCTTCCAGAGGTTGAAAACCCCTTGTCGTTTCAAGTTTTCGTGCTGGGGCCTCAAGAGAAGACGCTTCAGGCCGTGATTCCTGTTCGCGTGGAGATTCTGGATCCAATGGGTCGCCTAGCCGAAGGATCAGGATATTACGGAGCCCCACAGGGAAGCCTCTCCTTGAGCCTGGACCTGGCCCGCAACGACGTGACGGGAGAATGGACCCTGCTGGCCACAGAATTGGCTTCAGGCCTGTCTTCCACCGCGAAATTCCTCCTCAGATAGACTTTGCAGCGGCTCAGAGAGAGATGAAGATCCCCGGTCTCTTCCCACAACCAATATACCCATGGTCGAGCTGATTCGGGATGCGACACAGAATCTTCTCTCAAGGAACCGATTTCACCAAGAGCCGGGAGAATCGCCGTCGCCCAAAGGACCACCCGAACCAGCCTTAATCCATGGCAGACTGTCTCATGCTCGGCTGGAAGGCTGCTATAATCCTTAAGGGTCTGTTTTCGCGAACCGTCACTGAGCCCCATAGAGCAAGAGTTTCATGAAAACCGAACAGAGGTATACATGAGCGTAGTCCAATATACTTTTCATTCCTCCTCGGCTGTGGCAAAGTTTGCCTTCCACTCCGAGGGACATATCAATACAATCGGCGCCGAGTTGTTGCACAGCCTGGAACAAGCCATACAAAAGGCTCGAGACCACAAGGCACAGGGGATTCTTTTCACTTCAGAGAACAAGAAGAGTTTTCTGGACGGCGCCAACCTTTCCGAGATCAGAAGCTTTGCCACTCAAGACGACCTGCTACTGCTTGTGGAGAAATTTCTTCGGATCCTGGCTGATCTGGCGGCCATGCCTGTGCCGGTGGTAGCCGTCTTGAAGGGCCAAACCGCCTTGGGAGGAGGGTTCGAACTGCTCCTTGCCGCTTGCGACCACGTGGTGGCAACCGAAGACAGCAGGATGGGGTTTCCTGAGGTCAACCTGGGATTGATCCCCGGGGGAGGAGGAACGCAAACCCTGCGAAGGGCAGTGGGGTTAAAAGCCTGCTGTGAAATCATTCTGGGAGGCAAGGTGTTGCCCTCCACCGCCTTTGCGGGAACCTCTTGGATCACCATCGCCGAAACGCAAGATCTCTGGACCTTGGCGCAGACGTGGATCGAAACCCACCAGGGCATCCTTCATCGCAACCTGGATCCCCAATATCAGGAACCTGAGGTCTTGGAAGAGGAGGAACGTCGAAGTCTGTTTGAAGCCTTGCGGCAACGCTATGCCATCTGTCCAGACAAACCTCATTTCTCCGCTGCCTTGGACGCCATTGAGGCGGGTTTGGACAAGGAGTTGGCGTCCGGATTGAAGGAAGAGACACGGCGTTTTCTCCCTCTTTTGTTCGATCCGCGTTCCTTGAACAAGATGGATCTCTTCTTTCTGACCACCAGCGTCGGCCCCACCTTGTTCCAGATCAATCCGGCCAGGGTGATTCCCACGCCTCGTATCGCCATTTTGGGTGCTGGGCTCATGGGGCAAGGCATAGCGCAAGTCGCCGCAGACGCAGGCATTCACGTCCTGTTGCTGGACATTCGGGAGGATATCGTGGACTCCGCTTTGGAGAATCTCTCCCGTATCACCGAGGGACTTGTCAACAGAAAACGTTGGCAACCCAAGAGAAGGGATGCCCTTCTTGCCCACCTGAAAGGGAGCACAGAATACGATCTCCTCTCCGAATACCCCTTGGTGATCGAGGCGATCCCGGAAGAGCTCTCCTTGAAACAGAAGATCCTGCAGCAGACACAAGAGATCCAGCCCAATATCCTCTTCGCCAGCAATTCCTCGGCCCTGCCCATGGAACTCATCGCCGAGCATTCGAACCATCCGGAGAATGTCGTGGGCATGCACTATTTCTCCCCTGTTCCTCTCATGGCGCTCTTGGAAGTGATCCGGGGAAAGGAGTCCTCCATGGCCGCAGTGGATACGGCCGTGGCCCTCGGAAGACTTCAGGGCAAGACCTGTGTGGTGGTACAGAGTGCGCCAGGCTTCTTCACCACCCGGATCTTCGTCTCTTTTGTCAACATGGGATTCCATCTGGCCGAACGAGGCGTGGATCCTTTTGAAGTGGATCGTCTCGCAGTGGAAGCAGGATTTCCCAGAGGACCACTTCACATGTTTGGATCTGTCGGAGGAACCATCAGCCATCATATCGGGCATTTCCTGGAGAAATCCTATCCAAATCGCCATGAATTCCCTCGCAGTATCGACCTTCTCGTGGCGTCAGGCTTCACCGGAGCAGGAAATGCCTCGTTCTATCTGGACGAACGGGGATCTGAGCCAAACACAAGGGCGCTCGACCATCTGGTCCATAAACGAGGTCTGCCCCTGCCGAATCGCGCTGAGATCAAAGACATGCTTCTTCTTTCCATGGTATCCGATGCCTTCGCCGCCTACAGTGATGGGATCATCGACTCCCTGATCGTCATGGACCTGGCAGCCAGCTTGGGTGTCGGTTTTCCGGACTGCTGGCAGGGACCAGCCCGCTATGTGAGCTGCAAAGGAGTTCGCGCCGTGGTTCATCGAATGGAAACACTCGCTCAGAGATTCGAGATGAAATGCCTGGTGCCTTCAAACGCTCTTTTGGATCTGATACAAAGAGGAATCGACACAGGCCTCAACTAGACCATGCAGACGCTCAAGTCCCGTTCTCTTTCATCTGCTTGCGCGGCCAGGATCCTGCTCGCGTGCTTGGCCTTGCTGGCCTTCGCGCCATGCCTGGTAAATGATTTCGTATTGGACGATATTCCTCTGGTACAAAACAATCCCACCCTGAGCCAGGCGGGAAATCTGGGAGTTCTTGTGACACAACCCTACTACAGGACCTCTGGTTCCGGCTTGTACAGGCCGCTTACCATGGTGAGTTTTGGTTTAGAGTACAAGCTGTGGGGTCCTCGCCCCATGGGATATCACGCCACGAACCTCGCACTGCACGCCTTGACAACCCTTCTCCTGTTTCAGTGGATCTGGAAACTGGCAAACAATCTCTCTTTGGCGTTCATCACGTCCTTGTTGTTCGCCTTGCATCCTGTTCATACCGAAGCGGTGATCCCTGTCTCAGCCAGATCTGAACTTCTCTCCGCTTGTTTCGGACTGGGCGTGGTCCTCGCGTTGGATACGGATCGATGGCACAGATTGTTCCTTGGATCTGTGCTCCTTCTCCTTTCCATTCTGTCCAAGGAAAGCGGGGTTATGTGGGCAGTATTCTGTATTCTTGGCCTTTGGACCACAACAGGACGCTGGCCACGTTTCAGGCTCTGGCCTTTTCTCATGGCGCCTATCCCTGTGGCCATTGCGCTTCGTTTCCTGGTGATGGGACGCCTGGCACCGACCGGGGCAAGCGCTCATTTTCTCCATACCCCATTGCCCACGATGTTGTTGTCCATGGGGAATGTGCTATGGCAATACCTCAGGCTCCTGTTCTTTCCCGTCCACCTGGGCGTGGACTTTGTCTATGAAGAAAATCTGCTCGGCCATCCTGGACTTAATCTTTTTCGTGGCCTCGCCGGCTACATTCTGACCGTGTCCCTGGTCCCTTTGGCCTGGATCTTCTGGCACAAGAAACAACGCCTGGCCTGCTTCGGGTGCCTGGTTTATCTGACAAGCCTCTTTCCCTACTGTCACATTGTTCCCATGGGAGCCCTGATGGCAGAGCGTTTCCTCTATGTGCCGTCCATGGGCGCGATCCTGGCCTGTACCAGTCTGGCTTTGGATCCGCTCAAGGCGCGGCGTCCTATGGTGATCTGTGGCCTGGTTCTCTGGAGCCTTCTCAGCCTCGGACTCAACTGGACAGAATGTCGGACCTGGAGAGATGGAATGACTCTATGGCAAAAAACGGCAAAACGGGCCCCCAGTTCCATGGAGGTGCAGAACAACCTGGGAAACGCGTTTCTGGACGCAGGTGATTTTGCTTCCGCAGAAAAGGCCTTTCGCGCAGCGATTGAGGCGTCTTCTCATCCAACAGGACCTCTGGTAGGTCTCTCCAAAGCCCTGTGGTTTCAAGGACAATCCGAAGAGGCCAAGAGGGCCCTCGTCGAAGCGATCCATCTCGACCCCAATCTGGCCATAGCCTATCTGAACCTGGGCAACATGCTCTCCCTGGAGGGGAACCTCGACGAAGCGGAAAATCTCTACCTTAGAGCCATTCAAATCGACCCGCAAGACCCTGAGCCCTGCTTCAATCTGGGGAATCTCATGGCCGAAAGGGCACGTTTCGAGGAGGCTTTGGCGTGGTACCGTCAAGCCCTTTCGCTCAAGCCAGACCATATCCTCGCCCGTAAGACGCTCGAACGCGTATCTGCTTTCGTGTCCCAACCGTGAGGCGCTCGATATAGGAAGACTGCCAAGGACAACGGGGCAAGATCAAGAGCTGGACGATCTGCTAGCAGTCCATTTGAGACGATCGCATGGATTCAGCCGGGGGGGCGGACAGAGAGTGGGTGCGCGTGATACGCGAACGGGATAACTTCCAGCGCCACCGAGTCCATTCATTCACCACGCAGACAGCGACCAAACTCCGTCTTACTGTCTCGGCCACTCACGGCTCCATGTCGGCATCTCTCTTCGAGATTCGCGTATATCACGAAGCGAAGTAGTACAATCCTGGATATTTCTAAAAAAAGAAGTCAAGAAAAAAGCTCCCCAAGGACACAATCGAGATCGAGGAGATCAGGGAGGCGGAGGTCTATCAGGGTCTGCGGGTCAAGATTACAGGGCGGCTGGAAAACACCAGGCTCCACGTCTCGGTGGATGTTGGATTCGGCAACGCCATCGTTCCCGATCCAAAGAAGTTAGGTTGTCCCTATCGGAAATTCCATCCTGCCTTGCAAGGCACTGATTTCGAGGGATGAAGAGGACAGGGGTTTGTGTAGTGGTCCAAGACCTCTGAAAACGGGAAAATGGCCAGGAAGAAGGGTTCCGGCCAAAGCAAGCGCCAGCGGATCCTTCTCGGAATGACGGAACGGACGGGCCCCAGGGACGGAGATGCGGCGAGATTAAGCGAACGATGCGGACTGGTTCCTTGGGAGGCGTGTTCTGGATAGAAGCGAAACCCTTATCTTCCTCGATACGGCGAACGCACGTCTAAATGTGATGCAGATAGACCATATTATCCTTCATACGGAAACGGCCTCCTGAAGCACACGGTCGCGGAAGTCTGTGTTCAGGGCGCTGTTGTGTCTCACCGGCACGGATAGGGTTTCTGAACGGGACAACGCCGAGCTGAAAGCATCTTCGACCATGGCGTAGAGAAGGAGTTGAGCTCGGTATGCTGGTAGCGTACAATGGTGATTGAGGTGGTAAATGGACGTCTTTGCCAGGATAAAGAGATTGGTGCTCGCTGGAGACGTGGCCTTCACCCGTAAAGCAGCTAATGAACTCAGAAGAGATGGCTTGAAGCGCTCCGAGGTCTACGAAGCGATCATCAATGCTCCCTGCATAAGCAAGACTCTCTCCTCTCACAGTCCGACCGAAAGAGGAAGAGAGAAGCTGTACGTCATCAAGGGGATGACTTTCGATAGCGTGGCCATCTACACGAAGGGTAAGATCCAGAAGGAACTGGACAAGGAGATATTCTATGTCCTCATCTCGTCGAAATGCTCCGAGGATGTCTAAGTCAAGATCTAAGGAAAAGATCTTGACTTGCCCAACGTGTGGCAAGCGTACCATGGTGCGTGTGAGAAAAACAGTACGATTCGACGATGGATTGGTCATCCCGAGACTGCTACACTATGAGTGCCGCTCCTGTAGAGAACAGCTGTTCGATGATCACGCCATGACTAGGATTGAGGAAGCATCACTTGTCCCCATCGAAAATTCTATCGGCGATGGAATGCCTTGACCAATATCGCACCTAACCATAGTCGCCTCCGAGGTCATCCCCTGTCATCCAACCCCTTGAAGGAGGAGTTTTTTATGTTTTTTGGGGCCATCATTTTTGGCCCCCTCCTCGCCAAATATCCTTAGAATCCCAGTGCCATCTACCGTAAGAGCTAGCAGGAATATCCTCCAGAATTGTGGCGCCGTTGAAGTAAATCCAATGCCCAGCAAAGAACGGTTCAGTCTGGAATGTCGGGTCCCGTGCCTGGCCATTGAAATGCAAGAGCAGAAGATGCTCTGGGTGCATCCATTTATAGCGGTTGAAGAATTCAAGCACCCGATCGTTATCACCGAACTTCTCCTCGCCCAAAGCTTTCCCCACGATACCCATCGATCGGGAGAATTTCTCATACCATGGTTGCCGCGGAATCCCATCGCGAGCTTTTTGCGATGCAACGCGAAAGAAGAGAACCTTTGGATGCTGATCCGACTGCAGAGCACGCAACGCAGTCAGGTTTCTAGTTTTATCACTATCCAGATGCAAACGATCAGGCCGTGTCTTACCATCATCGACGTGCAACTCTGCATCCTGGGCTGCCGCGAGGAATACAGGATGCAGGAAGGAAATGCTGATCATGACAATCAGAAAAGCTTTGAGTCTTTCCTCGCCAGCGCAAGGAGAAGGCTCTCTACGATGAAGGACTTTCATTTCGCACACCCTCCCTGTGCCAAAATGAGTTAGGATCTTTTCCGCCGCTCAAGCCGGCAGAAAAGGTTCGTTGGAGTGAACCGCAGGGCGGTAGCAGGGATTGAAAAAGGTCCCCCAGATTGCCGCCCCTGATCCATGATATTCTCTCGATCATGTTAAACATTCCAAGCTTTATGATCGTACTTGTCGCGGACTGGGATAGGCACCAATTGAAGGAGGTGCTCACGTTCACCTGAATCGTCCGATACCATGTCCTCTTCGCGGTCCATCTCAAGACCCGAGAAGTCCAGATCGTTGGGATCAAAGCCAATCCGTCAGAAGAATGGATGAAGCAGATGGCGCGGAATCTCACTGATTGCTATGACGGCTTCCTCAAGGACATGCGTTACGTCATCATCGACAGGGATCCCCTGTACACCCCCTGTTTCAGAAAGATGCTACGTGACACTGGAACAAAGCCGCTCAGGTTGCCCAGAAGGAGCCCGGATTTGAATTCTTTTGCGGAGCGCTTCGTCTTGACCGTAAAGGGAGAGCGTCTGGACAAGATCATTCCGCTGGGCAAGGGGCATCTTCGCTCCGCCATCAAGGAATTCATGGCCCACTATCATGCCGAGCGCAATCATCAGGGAACTGTCCCTGCCCTTCCGTTCGGCTCGATTGGGAAATCTGACCGATTTCACGACGTCTCATGCCAGTTCCGGGCCGAAAATTCGATCTCCCTGCCCTGCCCAGAATGCCTCTGGAAGCAATCACACAGCCTATTCGGGACCGGATGAATTTTGGCACAGGACGCGCACATATGACAGCCCCCACAACGCCCGCTCACCAACTCTTCACCACCCCACATGGAGGCAGGTGGCGGATTGTAGCCTCCATTCAACCTTGACTTCTCTTCTCAAGGCAAGTAGTTTCAATGGAACATGAAACGATTTCTCACATCGCGCCATGCATGCTTCTGTCTTCTGTTGCTGGGACCGCTTGTTGGATGTTCCAGGCAAAGCACGGTCCCGTCAGAAGGGATGCGCTTATTTGAAGAAGAAGCGGCGAAGATCGCTTCCGAGTCGGCGGCCCTCTCCGTGGAACATTTGATCGACCTGGATTTTCGTGAAAAGGAGGCCCTAGAACAGATCCAATGGCTGGGTTCCACCCCTCCTGTTCAAACGCCAGAGGGATCGCTTCTGGTGGAAGTCAGGGATGATTCTTGTTTCCTGGTCCTCCCCTTTCATCGAGACGCGTCCGAAGCCAATCTTTTTTCAATTCGTTACAGGAGGGTCGGAGCGGGCGAGAAGACCTTTCCCAAGTTGTACTGGACCACACCCGCACAGCCCATGGGAACCGAGGAAAACGCACTGACCACGGCGCGCAGCCCGAACGTCTCCCCATCCCTCATTCATTTCCCCCTATGCCAGTCCCTGCAATGGCAGGGAAGAATCGAACTGCTGCGCTTTCATCCCTCTCTCACACCCGGCCGTTTTGAGATCGATTTCATTAAAATCAGCAAGGCGAGTCACCCTTCCCTTTCCTGGTTGATCACGGGACATCCCCAAATCGACGAAGCCACCATGGGAACGGAAACAAGACCTGCCACCCTGTGTCCCGCGCCGGAACAAATCTCCTGTTCGATCGTTCCAGGTCCTTCCACCGTTCTCTTGTTCGGAATCGGAATCCACCCCTACCGTTGGGCATCTCTGCAGGAGACAGTGACAGCACGGATTCTCCTAAAAGGAACCTTGGGTCGAAAAACGCTCTTCTCCCACACCTTGGATCCGACCCATCGTGAGGAAGATAGGCGTTGGATGGACGGCCGAGTCGATCTCTCGGATTTCGCCGGGAAAAGGATCCATCTGATCTTTTCCATAGAATCTTCCGCTGCCGATCCCATGGCTATCTGGTCCTGCCCTCGTCTGGTCCACGCTCTCCCGGAACACAGGCCCAAGCGCCCGAACCTGGTTCTGGTTTCCGTGGATACGCTCCGGGCTGATCATGTGGGATGCTACGGAGGTGATGAGACATCTACCCCTCACATGGACGCCTTGGCTGACAGAGGGACTCTTTTCGAAAACGCGGTATCTCAAGCCTCTTGGACCCTGCCCTCGCATATGTCTCTCTTTACCTCCCTGTATCCTGTTCAGCATGGTGTGCACACCTTCAACGACCGCAAGGGTATGGCCACTCCAAGCGTGATTCGGGCCTTGCGAGACGCAGGATACCACACGCTGGCCATCACCGAAGGGGGGGCAACCTCGCATCGTTGGGGGTTGAGCGACGGCTTCGACTCCTATTTCGAGTTTCATGAGATGCCCAACCGAATGAGCCGGGTCGTAGATCGTGCCGCTGAGATCCTCAACCAAAACACGGAAGAACCGATCTTCCTCTTCCTGCACAGCTTTGAAGCCCACGACTACTGGATGTGGAACAGTCTGTCGGACAAGGCTCTGGCGGTTCTGCCGGCTTTTCTGGGAAAGAACCCCCCATCCAGGATGGAACCAGTTTCATCCCTCCTGGAAAAGCTTCAAGCCGGAGCCAAAGGCATCTCTCTCTTTACAAAGGAGGAAGGAGAATGGCTTCATGCCATGTATCGCGCCAGAATCGCGTCCGTGGATCAGGAATTGGGTAGGTTAAGAGAGATCCTGGATTCCAGGAATGATACGATCCTGGCCATCACCTCGGATCATGGCGAAGAATTCGAAGAACATGGAGCACGACATCATGGACATTCCCATCACAGGGAACTACTCCATGTCCCCTTGATCCTGTATGGACCTGGAATCGAACCGGGAGCGCGCCTGACTCAACTCATTCGCCTGGTGGATATACTCCCAATGCTTTCAGATTTATCCCAGGTTTCCATTCCGTGGATGATCTCAGGCTCTTCTCCCTTCTCTTTGGAGGCTCCCTCTCTGGCCGCCGGCCAGACCACCTTCCCTTTCATGAAACCCGCCAAGAGTTCCTTGACCCGCTTTCCTTGGCACTATATCTACGACCATGATCGGGACAAGGAGCTTCTCTACCGCTGGGATGAAGATCCAACGGAAACGGTCGATCTGTCCCAACGTCATCTGGAAGAGCTTCAAGTCTTCAGGACACATCTGCTGCGAGCCGTATGCTCCGGGCAAGGCCATCATTTGATTCTCTTCGGCGCCCCTGATCTGGAGATTCAAGTCTCGATTCAAAGCCCGACTCCCTTGACCAAGATGCAGGGACTCTTTCTCGATCCTGCAGGATACGATCTGAGCCTGTTCCCCGAGACCGTACTGTGTCGCTCCAGGTTGTCCAGGGGATGGGCGTGTCTCACTTATGATGGAGACTTTTCTTCCGGGGATCCGAAGATTCGAATTGAAACCCCCTTTGGAGAACCCCCACTGACTCGCCTGAAAGGCTCCTCTGGAGAAGCCCAACGCTTCTGGTTATTACAAGGAGAAATAGGATTGCCTTCCGCCCTAGACGAGATCCTTGCTCAAGGTTCGTGGCAAGAAGGACATGCCTTCCTTTTGGAACGAAAGGGACTTCCCGGGGCGGTCTTTTCCCCGGCCATGAGTTCCTCGGCGCACCAGGCCCTCAGGGACCTCGGATATTTACAGTAAACTGGAAGTCGATGCACAACATGTCGGATCCCCTTCAACTTGCCAAAGACACCATAGAGCAGATCGCTACCCCGGGAACTCCTTGGAAGAATATCGAGGCCTTATCCCAAGGCCTGAAGCACTACAGGGAGCATGGCAGATAGCGTATGGTTCCGTCGTCCTGAAGTACGACCACCGCTGGCAAGGGCTTGATGAACCGTTGTCTCATGCTATACGTATAGGCTCCCTGCATGGGAATCAGTAAAACGTCCCCTGGCAAAATGTCTTCACCGAAGTATCCGTATCCCCAAACATCATGGGGAGTACACAAAGAACCAAGAACATGACAAGGATGTTCCGTCAAGGCTGGTCTGGAAAGGTTGATCACCGGAAAGTAGTCCGTTTCAAATCGCTCCCACCCTATGGCGTTGGTGCCTCCGTCCGTGATCGCGATATCTTCCGCCTTCTTGTCCACCACTGTGAGAAGAATGTGCATCCCCTCATGACACAACCAACGTCCCGGTTCCAACCAAATCTCACAGTTCACATGGGGCAAGACATGCTGTTCTATCGCCCCACGGATCTCGCGCGCAAAGACCCCAAGAGGCTCGGAGGGGCGTTTGGAATGGATCAAGGGATTCTTTCCCCTTTGAAGCCATTCCCCGCAGGCTGGCCAGATTCCTCCCCCAATGTCGATGAATTCGATTTGGCGCTTTACCTGAGAATCCAGTCCTGATAAAGACTGTCCAAGTCGGGCAATGAATTCTGTCTGGGCTCCAGGATCCAGATTCCAGCTCGTATGAAATTGAAGTCCCTGAAAACAAACGCACGAGATCTCATTCGCGGACTTAATAAAGGTGTCCAACTGATCGAGACCAATCCCAAACTTTCTCCAGAGTCCTTCCTCGTTCACGGTCAGTCTCACAGCGACCCGGAGGATTTCCTTGGCCTGTCCCTTTCTTCTTCCAAGCCTCTCCAGCTCGCCAAAGCTATCCACCAAAAGGATCACCCTATCGGCATGCTTCATCGCGAGATCCAGTTCGGCCTCGGTTTTACCGGGACCACTAAACACGATGGATGCGGCCCCTCCACGAAGAGCCATATCCAGCTCCTCTCCACTGGACACGTCCAGTCCCATTCCCTTTTCGCACAGGATCCTCAATACCTCTGGATGGTTGTTGCTTTTCACCGCGTAATGAACACGTCCCAGGGGACATCCGAAACCCTGGAACTCTCTCTGAAAGCAATCCAAAAACTCCTGGGCCCTGGATTTCAGCCCCATCTCGTCCAACAGATATAGGGGAGACCCATGCCTTTCGCAAACATCCAGAAACAGGTTCCTCTTCTCCAAACAGAGGGAGACAAATTCCCCTATCTCGGCCGGATCAAATACAGGATGTTCTTCCATCAGGTCCCCTGTTCCAGGATCACATCCAACTTGTCCGCCACCTCCAAACATTCGCTGTCCGCATCCTCCCAGCAATTGGGCTTCATGATAACGTATCCCAAAACCCTGGAATCATAGTCCTGGGGCGGCAAGACGATCTCATGTCCCTGTCCCACCCTGAAATGACAGTCCAGGACACGAGGATCTTCCTGGATCGCTCGGTCATCCAATCTCGCGACTCGACCAGCACGGTCAGCCAGCAATCGAACACCTGCCAGTCGTTTCCACTGTTCGAGACTGGGGATATGGATCCTCTTGCCTTCGGCAAAGTCGATCATGGCCTCAATGGTATCCAGTCCGCAGCATTCCCGGACAAGGAAGGGAATACAATCCCCCCCTGGACGCGGGGCCAATTCCAAGAAACAGGCCTGTCCATCTCGAACGATAAAATCCACCATACAAAGCGCCTCGTTCATTCCCAAGGCATGGGCACAGCAAGCCAACTGATCATAAAATCGTCCATGATCCAATACGTGTGGAATCTCCGATGGAATGAGGTAAGCCAGGGTCGTACCAAAGCTTTGTTCGCGCGACAAAACCTTTCGGGCCAGTCGCAGAATTATCACGTTGGCTTCTTGTATGATAAAGTCGCAACTATACTCCCGCCCTTCCACCCATTCCTCCAAGACAAACACCTCGCTCGGATCCTCCTTCCCTTCCGCGATGTACATCCTATGCCCACTCCTGGAAGAGAGTCCCTGACGCACACTATCCATCCCTCGAAGCAATTCCTTGGAGTCATGGCAGGCAAAGGTCAACTCAGATCCGCTTCCGCAAAGAGGCTTCAGGACCACAGGTCCCGCAATTCTCTTCATAAACGCCAAAGCGTCCTGATCTTTTGCTGCCAGAGCGACCTGTGGGCACGGAAGATTAGCAGCAATCCATCGTCGTTTAGATTCGAATTTGCTTCGGCAAGCAGCCACAGCAGCGGGAGATGGATATTTCAGGGAAAACGCCTCACCGAGTAGGGCCGCCAAAGCCATGGATTCACAGTCAAAGCACGCGATCCCTGTGAAATGAATTTTGTATTGATTCACATGGGATCGGACCGCATCCACCACGTCGTCATACCGGGTCAAATCCTGTAGGATTTCATCCTTGTCGGGCGGAACCTTCCATGGAGCTTTTTGTCGCTCTTGAGGATCCGTGAGGAATACGGCGCGTCCGGGCATCCGTTCTTCCACAAGCGCAATATAGTCCCATGTTGTTCCAACGACCAGAACCCGATCTCGGGCCTTCTCGCGTGGCTCTTCCCTCACGTCGCATTCGCTTCCAGGATGATTCCCTGTTCTTCGGGTATGGAGGACGAAAGAAGATAGAGAGGCTTTTTCGAGAGATGAAAAAGGGTCTTCCAGGAGAAATCTCCACACAGGAAGTCCACTTCCTTCATCTTCTCCTGGCAAGCCCATTTCATGTGGTGCAGGTTGATCACCTTGGCCACCCCGGGAAAACCGCCATGCGTTCCCCCGGCCAGAAGGGTGTATACGCCCTGGCGGACACACCCCATATCCACCGCGGCCACCGTGTCGTTCACGAGAACCGTGGTCATCCGCAGCCATCCCTTTTCCAGAAGGAATTCCTGCAACGCCCTGAATCCAGCCTCAAACCGAGGATCATGGAAATAGGAATGCTCACCAAAGCGCTCCAGATTGAGACCTACCAGATCGTCGAAATCGGAAGGAGCATCATGACGAAACGATATCCCTCTTCCCATGAAGTCGGCTAGCTCCCGTCTGAGCCGCTTCGCCGACTTGCCGGAAAACTCCTCGAAATAATTCTCGAAGTCATACTCATAGCGAGGTGGATAAAACAAGTATCCTATCTCATCCACTTTTTGATCGGCCAGAGGAAGACATGGAACGGACCTGAGATAACGAATATGATAATCGGCATTACATTGAGATAGCAGCTCGTCCATCATGTTCTCATCACGACAAAGAATCCTGTTCTGCTCCAGCCAGGTCTTTCCATGCCAAGTCTCCCCTGGAAAATAACCGAAGCCATGACTCTCTTCGATCCAACTCAAGGGCAGCATACCCGCCACGATCCCATTCTCTTCCATCACGACGAAATGGAGAGGCCGCTGAAAAGTCTTATGGAACAGGAGGCGTACTTCCCACAAATCGTACAGGGTCCTTTCTTCGAACGCCGTACGCCAAAGGGATTCACATTCCTCCAGATCCCCCACGACCCGGACGGAGCCCATACATCAATACCTCTTGTTCACATGCTTCACGGATCGGGTCCCGCCGAAGTAGGCCACAGAAAAGGCTTCCACCACTTCCGGATCATAGGGCTTACAACTGAATACATCCAGATAGACCGTATGGGTCAGGTTGGCGAAATGAGCCGAAATCAAGGAGGTCTCGATCAACTGCACCATGGAATATCCTGCAACGCGCTCGTCTTCACCAAAATGCACTACAAGTGTCTCTCCAAATCGCTTCATCTCGATAAGATCACAGAGCTGAACCACAAACTCCTTGATTTTATCCGCGTTTCGAATGGCCTCCGGATCGCAATCATAGATGTCTATGCTCGAAGCGATCCCCCAAACCTGTGTTTGAGAATCAGACCCTATCTCAGGCTCTGATCCGACCTTACCGATAGGCCATCCTGGGCCAACGGCAAGGCCAACTTCAGCCACATCATCTATCTCCTTGGTTCTCAACTCCATCGCGGGTTCTCCTTTCTCTTGCATCTCTCTCATCCAGAACCTGGGTTTCTTGTACAAACCTGACCAAACCTGCCACCATGGCACCTCTCAAGGAACGGAAAGCCTCATCTACATTCTCTTCTGATGAAGCTACCGCAGCGAAGGCATAATATCCGGAAACGAATCCTGCGACCGCACAGGCTATTCGGCTCAAAACATTCTGTTGAATATGAAACCTGAGAACAGATGCGATATGTGCCTCGATCCGTTCGAGATACCCCATGAAGGGCGTCTCCATCCCGGAATATCCCTCTCCCAGAGCCAAATCACTTCGTCCCTGGAAGAAGAGGACGAAATCCTCCCATCGGTTGGAAAAAAAGGAGATATGAGCTCCAATAATCTTATCGATGAGGGTATACAGATCCGTACATCCCTCGCATTTTTCATCAATCAGGGCCACCAATTCCGCCAGCATGTCCTCAATCAGATAGTTGATCAGTTCTTCTTTGCCTTCAAAATGATAGTAGAAGGTGCCCTTGCCCACATCAGCTCGTTCCGTGATCTCTTCTATTCCTGTGAGATCCATGCCTTTTTGGGCAAAGACAGACCGAGCCGCAGTCATGATTCTGGATCGAGTCGCCGCAGCTCTACGCGTCTGTCTGGAGCGTCTCTTTCTCTTGGATATTGGCTGGTCCATTTCTTTCCTTTCTCACTCTACCGACTATACGGTCGAATTCGACCTCTATGTCGAATTCGACTTTCCGGTCGAAATTATGCATGGTGTTTCTTTCTTTGTCAATAGAAAAAAAAGATTTTTCTTTCCCCCACCAGATCTAGAGAAAGATGGACCATCCAGTGAGTCCCATGCTAGATGATCCTACCACCCTTGGTAGTAGATGGAAATGAAGCACTGCGAGAGCCACCGTTTCCAAGAGAACAATCAGGATCCGCTCTCCTTGGGCAGCATGGCCAAAGAAGTCTGGATGCTGAAACCACAGGTACATCCTGAACTGGCCTCCGGGATCAGAACCAGCCCCCCGGCGGGAATGATATTGATCCAGCAGCCTGGGCGCGTCACGGATGTCAGGCGTTGAGCGGTTCCTCCCTGTCGCAGATCCCAGGTCCAGGGATTGCCTCCCCTCCAGAACAAAGCATGTATGGAGGAAGAAACACCACCGCATCCATGACCATGGCGTTCAATTTTCCATTCCTCCAATCGCTTCCCCGTCTTGAGATCATAGGCATAGGGCCAGCAGTAGGCCAGTCCCTGTACCACGGTGGGATGCCTGTTGTATTCACCGTGTCCCCCGTCCGTTGGCAAATCCGTGGGATGGCTGGTCTTCCAGACCAGATCCCCCGTGGTAGCGTCAAAAGCGAAGAAGGAATACACGATGTTTTCCTTTCCGGTCAGCTCATTCACCGCTTTCTGGCCGGAAGAAATCACATGGGATCCTTCCTCCAGACGCGACCCACTCAACAGGACGATCCCCCGAGCGTATTGGATATAGGTAGGTTGCTGCAACTCCTTGATCTCCAGTCTTTTTCGAAAACATGGATCCCCTGTCACCAGATCCAAAGCCACCAGAAATTGCTCTCCCTCCTCTGTCATCTCCCTCATGGTAAGCCGCCCCGTCCCATCCGCCAAAGCCCTGGGACTGTGCGTCTCCAAAAAGAACATCCTCCCTTGTCCCACGGCGAATGTGGTATCGACCAGTCTGCCGGAAGTATAGGCCCATCTCTTTCTTCCGTTTCTTCCATCCAAGGCGAAGACGGATTCGCTCGTGGCCAACCTCATGTTCGGATACCACGCCGATTGTGTGTTCAGGTTCGCTTCCCTTTGAAGCCGTTCATAGGTCACGCCTTGTCGTCTCCCGCTTCCCAACACCAAATCGTCCACACAAGCCAGATACCCCCATTCTCGAGAAGAATCGCCGAGTTGGGGCAATTCAAAAGGACTCAATCTCTTTCCATCCATCGCCCGAAAACGATGGCATCGATCTTTCGCCACGATATAAAGCGTATCCCTTTGAACCACCATATGGCTCGAATCCAAAAACACGCCCAGCCTTCGCGATCCCAAAACTTGAGCCTCCCAAAGGGGCACTCCATTGTAGGCATCCAAGGCATAAACCATCTCATTGCCTGGAACGAAGAGACGTCCATCCTGGAACAAAGGGGGGACGTTTCTGAAATGCCTGTCCACCATGGTCCTGGGTCCAGGTTCGCCGAACCATTGCATTTCAAAAGGACCTTGAACCAGGAGATCTCCGCTGCACGCGGAATTCCCGGGTTCCGCGTAACCATGGGTCCATTCTCCCATCCCCCGCAGGGCTTGCCTCGTCGACACACCGGTATCCTTCGAGACTCGCAAATCAGGCAGCCTCTCCTCTTCCCTGCCCCACTTTTTCAGACTCCGCTCGCCTTGCAGATAAACCACACCTTGACATGGCCTCTGAACCCGCGCCAATTCTCCGGACCGAAGCGAAAGGAAATCAGAACTTCCACATCCATCCACGGCAAGAACCAGGTTGGCGAAGTAATCCGTATAGGGGAGTTGATCTTCTGTCACGAGATGTACCGCGAGTCGGTTCCCATAGAGTCCTTCCCTGGACAGAAAGGCCTGGGCCTTCCTGGCAGTATCAATACATCTTTCCGCGACGAGAATCTGCCATTCCGTTTTTCGAGCCAGCCTTAGGATCAGTCCAAGATCCCGAGCTCCCAGGATCAGGCAGTAGCCTTTGTGGGTGGGGGCGTTGTTCAGGATTTCCCTAGCCAACGCGCGAGATGAAGGCACGCTTCTCTCTGAATCTTGCAAACCACTGGAGAGCGTTTCCTGTGCCCGGACCCAATGCCCAGGCTTTGAGGAGACACCGTATGCAAAACCATGAATAAATCCATTGTCCGTGCTCACGAAAAGCCGTGTATGACACGCGGCGATTCCATAGGCGTTCCCTTCTACAGGAGCCTCCCAGATTTTCCTCCCATCCCGCGCGTCA
>Ga0114946_10000805_pt1 | contig 21336 bp, 12 predicted proteins | sample WalLakDeSediment_FD_88676 | JGI IMG/M metagenome (GOLD analysis project Ga0114946, IMG submission 88676) | Lake sediment microbial communities from Walker lake, Nevada to study Microbial Dark Matter (Phase II) - Walker Lake 11/02/13 Deep Sediment | ecosystem: Environmental > Aquatic >...
CGTTCGGATGTCCTAGGAGCCCGTGGTGAAACCCCTCACGACCCAGAGCACGCCCTTGGGGCCCGATCCCTGTGTCCCGAAACCTTGTAGTACGCCCGGTACAACTGCGGTTTCGGTCCTTGGCCTCGAGCCCCAATGACGCACTCTGAGCCGCGATGGGTTTCACCACGGGCTCCTAGAGCGCCCGGTCACTTTCGCGGTAGTCTTGCGCGGATGCCGGAGTCGGGGTCGGTCGAATCGTCGCCAGGATTTGAGCCTACGCTGCCGGGCAGCGGAGGCGAACTCGGTGAATACCGAATCGTGCGGCGACTCGGATCCGGCGGCATGGGCCAGGTGTTCGCGGCCCGCTCCGGCGACGGCGAGCTCGTCGCGCTCAAGCAGCTTTCGCTGACCGAACCGACGCTGTTGTATCGGTTCAAGCGAGAATTTCGCTCGCTCGCCGATCTCCGCCACCCGAACCTCGTCGACCTCGGCGAGCTGGTCGTGCTCGCGAGCGGCCTCGCGTTCTTCACGATGGAGCTGGTCGAGGGCCAGGCGTTCGTGCGCTGGGTAGGCCGCGATCTTGTCGAGCAAGCGCGGCCCGAGCACCCCGCAGGCGCTGCCGAGCTGGGCATGGATCTCGCCGGCCTCGGCCGGCCCTGGGCCGTCGACTTGAACCGGCGCAGCGCGTCGTCGAGCAGCTGAGCGGCGGTCACGGGCTCGCGCTCGAGCACGGGCTCGCGCGCGTAGCTGAGCAGATCCTCGACGATCCGCTGGCATGCGGCGGCCTCTTCATCGAGGATCGCGAGCTCCTCGCGCAGCTCGGGCTGGGCCTCGCCGTCGACCGCCGGCAGCATGGTCTTGAGGTAGCCGCGGATCACGGCGATCGGGTTGTTGATCTCGTGGGCGATGCCGGCGGTGAGCTGGCCGATCGCCGCGACGCGCTCGGTTTGAAGTAGCTGCCGCTCCCGGGCCTCGAGCTCGATCGCCGCAGGGCGAGGGCGAGGGCTTCGCGCCGTCGGCGCGGGTGGCCTCGAGCGCGGCCGTTACGCGGACGTGCAGCGTGATGATCCCGGCGCTGAGCAGCCCCGCGATGAACACCGGCAACGCCAGCGATGCGGCGATCCGGCGGCCGAGCGAGGCCCCGCTCGGCTCCCAGCTCGCCGGGTTGGGGCTCGGATCCGCAGCCACGGCTCGGTCATAGCACTGCGCGGCGGCGCGTAGGAGTCGGTGTTGGTTAGCGCTGAGATATGCTCCCGCCGTGAACTCGCGATGGGTCCGTTGCTGGGCGGTGGCGGTGGCGCTGGTGTTCGTCATCTTGCTGCTCCCGCGCTTCGCCGAGGGGTCGCGTCCGGTGATCAAGCCGGGCCGCGAGGCCGAGGTCACCGCGTTGGTCCAGCCCTACGGGTTTGGGGACGAGCTCGCGCCGGGTTGGAGGCTCAATTCATTCGCCATCGACGGCGCGACGATCCGCCTGTGGATCGCCGGGCCCGAGGACAGCTACGCGCAGCTGACCCTCGACCACCGCGACTACGGCCCGAGCGGCGCACGCTTGACCCAAAGCTTCGCGCTCGCCGTGGTCGCGCAGCCGCCCGGCAGCGAGGCCGCGCTCGCAACCCTGAGCGCGACCCTCGAGCGCAACGACGACGGCAGGTTTTGGCTGGCGAAGGTCGCCTACGCCGAGGACGAGCTCACCAGCGGCGATCACCAGCGAGAGGAGCTCGGGCGTTGGGCCCAAGATGGGATCGTGCTGCTGGCGATCTTCATCGTCGTGTTGCTCGGCTTGGTCGTGCACAAGCTGCGTGGCGCCGAGCCGTGGATGAAGGTGGCGCTGCTGGTGATCGTGGTTGGCGGCGCTGCGCTGCGCTCGAGCTTGTCGCCCGCGATCAGCCTGGAGCCGTGGGCGTACACCCGGGTGTTGCTCTCGGCGAGGTTGATCTACACCGGGCCGGGCTTGGCTGCGCTGCACCCCGAGCCGGTCTGGCTGACCGACTTGACCTTGACCAGCACCTTGGTGTTCGGGCTGCTCGCTCCGCTCGCGGTCTATGTCCACGCCCGCTACCTGCTCGACGACCACCGCGCCGCGCTGGTCGTCGCCGCGATCATGGCGGTCTTGCCCCTGCATTTGCGCTTCGCCCACACCGACGTCGCGTTCATCCCGTCGATCACCGTGAGCTCGGTGTTGTTCACGCTGATCCACATCGCCACGCGCGAGCGCTCCAAGCTGCTCGGGTGGTCTGCGGTGGTGATCGTCGGCTTCCCCCTGGCGATGGTGTACCTGGTTCGACCGCTCAACATCTTGTACTTCGCGCTGCTGATCGGGACCGCGTTCGTGAACCAAGGCGTGTACAACGACAAGCCCAAGGTCGATCGGGTCCGGACTGGGCTCGCGTTCACGGTCGTCACGCTGGTGACCGCGCTCGGCGGGATCCCGTGGCTGTTCACCAGCTTTGGCGCGGACGTCAGCGAGGGCCTCAGCTTCACGACGCTGATCTCGGCGCTAGAGGTGATGGTCAACCCGCGGGTCAACGCGCTGCTCAACCCTGGATTCACCCCGCCGGGCCTGGTCGCGCTCGCGGTGCTCGGAGCCATCGATCTCTGGCGCCGGGACCGGCGGCCGCTGGCCGCGTTCTTGGTCCTGTGGCTGTTTGGCTTCCTGATCGCCCACGCCTATGTGATCCCGCAGTCGCCCTATATGCAGGCTCGCTATCACCTGCACTTGGTCGTGCCCTTCGTGCTGCTGGCCGCGTGCGGGGTCGAGGCGGGGTTGCGCTGGCTCGCGGCCCAGCGCGATCGCTCAGCGTGGCTGGCGGGCCGGCGCTACCACGCCGTGATCGCGGCGCTGGTCGTGTATATCGGCGCCTCGCCGCTGATCCACCGGGGCTTCATCGAGATGACGGATTTAAACGACACGCGGGAATGGGTGTTCGTGCACTCGCTGCGCGATGAGATCCCGGAGCAGTGCCACGTCGTTGAATACACCGGCGTCGGCTCGGGCTCCCGGTTTGAGCGGGTCGGCACCTACGTTGCACACGGAGAGTTGGCCGCGCGCTTCCAGGTCCACGCGATCACGGTCGCGTCGGTCGAGGACTCCGAGCTCCCCGCCGAGCTCCGCGAGCTGCTCTTGGATCCGCCCGAGTGCCTCTATTGGTACGAGGGCCTGCCGTGCTTCGGCAACAAGCCCTTGCACGCGAGCAAGGCCCCGGCGTGCCGCGCGATCGAGGGGTTTGTCGCGCTCGAGGAGGTTGCGAAGACCGAATTTGATTCGGTGATGTATGACGATAACCTCAGCGCCGGGCTCGAGCCGGGGACGCCGATCGAGCTGACGCTGTATCGCGCGTCTCGCCGCCGGTAAACCGCTCGAGCGATCACCGAAGGGTCAGCCGAGCGATCAGCTCCCCGGCCCGATCGGCCTCCAACTTCGCCCCCAACACCCTGAGCTGGGCCTCCCCGAGCCGCGCGTGATCCAACGCCCCGCGCGGATCATGCGGGGCCAAGACCTCAGCCTGCGCCACTAAACATAGCCCGACGTGCCGCTGCGCCCCGAGCTCATCGGCCCGATCGGAGAGCTGCTCCAACGCTACATAGTCATCGCCCGCGTGATTCGGATCTCCCAAGCCTAGGCGCAGCCCAGTCAGCGAGACATCGAGCTCCCGATAGGGGTTGGCGAAGCCCTCACAGGCCGCGCGCGCGCGCCCTAGCAGCTCCGGCCGGCGCTCGGCCTCGCTCGCCTCGGCGAGGATCAACAGCGCCCCAATCAGCAACCCATCCAGCCGATGCACGCTCGCGGTCTCAACGGCTTTGTCCGCGTGCCGCCGCGCCTCGCCAAGCTCGCCACGCACCAGATCGATCGTCGCGAGCAACTCGAGCGCGGCGCCGAGCTCCGCGACCGCGCCGGTGCCCCGGGCCATGTCCTTGGCCGCCCGCGCGGCCTGGCTGGCGACATCGAGCTTACCCGCGAGCACGTTGTTGCGGCCCAATTCGACGTGAACCTGGGCGAACAGCCGGGGGTCTTCAATCTCGTCGGCGAGCTCTCGGGTCTCGACTAGGGTCTCGCCAGCGTCCGCGATCTGGCCAAGATCGCGGAGCACCTCCACGCGAGCGAGCTGGGTATACGCCAGGCCCTCGCGGTCACCGATCGCCCGCTTGTCGGCGGCCGCCCGCTCGAGCTCGCGCAGCGCCCGATTCGAGTGGCCCGCGAGCGCGCACGCCTGGCCCAGATTGAAGCGCGCGACCGAGAGCGTCCAGCGATCGTTGCCCGGGTTTAGCGATAGGCACCGCTCATAGGCCTCAATCGCCCCGTGCGCGTCGCCCTGCGCCATTCGATAATTGCCGCGGCTGCGCTCGAGCTCGGCCGCGACCCGATCGCGGTCGGCTTCGGCCGGCAGGTAAGTCTCGAGCTCGGCGGCCCCAGCCTCGAGCTCGGCGGCCGCTCGATCGTGATAACCGGCGGCGACGTGCGCGAACGCAGCGAGGGCCCAGAGCCCCACGCGCTCGAGCGAGCGCTCGCCGGCGAGCTGCTCGAGCCCCTCACGACAATAGCCGATCGCCGTCTCATAGTGGCCCAAGCGGCTGGCCACGCGCGCTAGCCGTTGCAGCTGGCGAGCCTCCTCGTTCTGATCGCCGTCGGCGGCGGCTCGGCGGCGGGCGGTGTCGTAGGCCTCGCGGGCCGCCGTGTACTCGCCGTGCATCAGGAGCAGATCGCCGATTTGCATGGACCGCGAGCTGGTCGCGGGCCGCAGCGCGGCGAGCTCAGCCCGGGCCCGGCGTTGGCGCTCGGCGGCTCGGCGGTCGCGGGGCCGCAGGCCCAACAGCCGATCGGCGAGCTCGCGGCGATCGAGCTGCCGGGCCAGCTCCGCGCCACGCTCACCGAGCCGCGCGAGCCGAGCGTCGTCGCTGTGATCGAGGGCCGCGGCGAGGCGCGAGAGCGCAGCCACGGCCGGCTCGGGCTCGCCGCGGGCGAGCTCGAGCTCGGCGAGGAGCAGCTGCAGCTCGGAGCGATCGGCGATCGGGAGCGCGCCCGCGACCGCGATCAGCTGGTTGAGCTGGGTCAGCGCTCGCTCGGGCCGGCCCTCGTCTAGGGCTTCGTGGGCGAGGCCGACGACCAGCGGCCGCGCGTCGCTCAGCGCCTCGGCGGCGATCAGGTGGGTGAGGATAGCCTGCTCGTTCGGTTCGGCGTCGCGGCCCGAGAACGGCTGCCGGCGCAGGCGCTCGGCGCAGTGGAGATGAAGCTTGCGCCGGGCCGAGGGTGACAGCCCAGCGTGGACGATGCGACGCAGCAGCTCGCTGGTGAAGCGCAGGGTGATCCGGTCGCCGCCGCGGGTCTCGCTGATCAGGTCGCGCTCGATCGCCCGCTCGAGCAGATGCTCGCTCTCGCTGTGCGAGCGGCCTTGGAGCTCGACGAGCTCGTCGAAGTCGAAGCTGCCCAAGCTCGACCCTTGGCCGCGGGCGAGGCATGAGCCGATCCGCAAGGCGGCGAGCGAGGCCGAGGGCAGCCGCCGGAGCCGGGCCTCGATGACCGCGCGGAGCTGGCGGGGGATCGGCCAGTCGAGCGCGTCGAGGCGCCAGGTCCCGTCGCGCTGGACCAAGACGTTGGCGTCGATCGCCGCGCGGACCAGCTCGCGGGCGAACAGCGGGCGGCCGCCGCTCTCGTGAAACAGCTGGGCGGCGAGCCCAGGCTTGGGCTGCCCGCCGCCGAGCAGCTGGACCATCAAGGTCTCGTAGACCTCCTCGTCGAGGGGGCCGAGCGCCAGCGTGAGCGCGCGTGGGTGGTCGGCGAGGCGCAGCGTGAGCCGGGCGAGGGGATGGTCGGGGCGCAGCTCGGAGCGCTCGTGGGCGAGGATGAACACCAGCGGGGCCTGGGGTAAGCGACGAAACAAGAGCTCGACCCGCTTGACGGTCTCGCCGCTGAGGTGGGCGTCGTCGATCGCCAAGGTCAGCGGCCGGCCGTCGGCGACCAACGCAGCGAAGGCCCGAACCAGCAGCGCTTCGGTGCGCTCCTCGGACGCGGGAGCGCGGCTGCTGGCGACGAGGGCCTGGGCGCGGGCCTGGGCGCGGGCCGGGCCGGCGCGTCGCGGGGCGAGGCTCTCGAGCCCCGCCCACGACGGCTCACGCCGCGGCTCGTGGGCGTGCCAGCCGGGCCGGCTGCGGGCGAGGCCCGGGAACAGCGAGACCAGCCCGGCGGCGTGGGGGGCGAGGAGCTCGACGGCCTCGGGTCGCTGGGCCAAGCCGGCGGTCAGCAGCTCGCCAAACGGCCCCAGCCAGCTGCGCCGCGAGCTGCCCGACCAACTGCCCGACTGCTCGCTCCAGCGCTCGAGCTTGTCGGCCGTCGCGCTCGTGCGCAGCAGCTCGATCTCTCGCTGCTGGCAGGCCAAGGCGAGCTCGTCGAGGATCGTGGTCTTGCCGATCCCGACCTCACCGCTGAGCAGGATCAGCTGCTGTGCGCCAGACCGGGCCGCGGTCAAGCGCAGGTCGATGGTGCGCAGGATCGGGTCGCGGCCGACGGCGTCGTGGAGCAGGGCCGTGCGGCTGTCGCTGGGCTCGAGGTTGATCGGCCCGCTCCCGAGCGAGGTCCCGACCGCGTGGGGCAGGCCGAGCACGGTCGCAAGCTCGTAGCCGCGGGCGTAGGGCTCGAGCCGCTCGGCGAGCTCGCGGGCGTCGGCTGGGCGCTGGTCGGGATGCTTGGCCAGCAGCGCGACCAGCAGCGCATCGAGCTCGGCTGGCAGCTCCGGCCGGACCAGCTTGGGACGCACGGGCGGCTCGGTTTGGATGGCCTCGAGCAGCGCCTCGAGATCACCGGTGAAGGGCGGGCGCCCGACGGCGCACTCGTAGAGCACAGCGCCGAGGGCGTAGAGATCGGAGCGGGCGTCGGCGGCCTCGCCCCGGGCTTGCTCGGGGGCGAGGTAGGGCGGCGTGCCCACCAGCCGGTTGCTGGGCGCGGCCTCGCTGGTGATCTGCGCGAGGCCAAAGTCCATGAGCCGCACGGTCACGCCGCCGCCGTCGCTCGTCAGCATCAGGTTGCCGGGCTTGATGTCGCGGTGGATGACCCCAGCGTCATGACTGTAGGCGAGCGCCGCCGCAGCCTGGCGGCCGATCTCGGCCAGCAGCGGGATCGGGAGCGGGCCGGCGTCGAGGAGCTCGCGCAGGCTCCGACCCTGGACGAGCGGCATGACCAAGAACAGCAGCTCTTCGTCGCGGCCAAAGTCGTAGACCGGCACGATGCCCGGGTGCTCGAGGCTCGCGACCAGCTTGGCCTCGCGGCGCAACCCAAGCTCGAGCACGTCGCGGTCGCCGTGCTCGCCGATCAGCTTGATCGCGACCTCGCGCTCGAGCAGGTGATCGCGCCCGGCGTAGACCACTCCCATGCCTCCGCGCCCGAGTTCTCGCTCGAGCACGTAGCGTTCGCAAAGCGTGCGGCCAGGTTCCACGAGCGGGCAGTGTGTACCGTCGGCGCGCGCTGACCAAGCGCTTCGGACGTGCAACACTGCGGTCGATGGCCGACCCCCGCTGCGTGCACTACCAGTTCGCTCACGTCGCGCTGCGCGGGCTGGTGTTCAACGAGCCTCGGCTCGCGCTCGCGCTGTGGGAGCTCGAGGAACCCGGCGCGCTGCTCGACGAGATCGCCGTGCAGGTCGCCCGGGCGTGCCGAGCCGAGGGCCAAGGCGGCGAGCTCCAGGCGGCGCAGCTCGAGGTCCACAAGTGCCGGCTTGGTAGCAACCCGTGCGTGATCATCAAGCTGCCCGAGCCGATCGCCTCGACCGAGGCCTACATGGTCGCGATCATCGCCTTGCGCGACCTCGATCGAGCGCCCGGTCGCGAAGCCGTGGCGTGCCGCTACTTCACGCTCGAGTACTCGGACCAACGCGAGGCGCCGCATACGGTGATCGGCGAGTGGACCGAGCAGGGCGATCACCTCAACATGGGCGCCGGCCCCGAGCCCAAGGTCGCCGCGTTCGTCGGCGAGCTCGTGCGGTTCTTGGCCGCGTAGCGCGGTTCTTGGCCCGTTAAATTGCGCGGTCGCAGTCGCTCTGCTCGAGCGGCGGCTCGCCCTCGTACCAGCTCGGATCCAAGGGGCAGTCGAGCAGCAGCTCGACGAGCTCCTCGTACACGGCGGTGAGCTCGATCATGCCCTCGGGCGGACACAGGCCCAGGTACTCGAACGCCTCGCCATCGACATAGACGACGGCCGTGAGCGTGTCGGAGTAGGTGCAGGCGTACTGGCCTGGGGCGGGGTCGGGCTTGCTGGTGTCGACGGCCGCGAGCGCGTCGGCGAGGCGCTGCTCGCCGACCGCCGTCAGCGTGCCCTCGCCCCAAGCGTAGACGGTGGTGCCGTCCCAGCGGTCGCGGAGCAGCAACAAGCTGCCGTCGGCGCGCCGGTAGAGCAGGGCCCGTTGCGATGTAGGCTCCGACCACCAACGAAGCGCCCGCTGGAACAGCAGCTCGTCGCGCTCGCGGTCGATCGTCGGCGCGTCGTCGAGGCTCGGCGGCGGCGGCTTGGAGTAGTCGACGGTGCAGCCCAGCGTGAGCGCGAGAGCGGTTGCGACGACGAAGCGCGGGGCCATCGGCGGGACCATAGCAGCCCGATCACTCGCCGTCTTCCTCCTCCTCTTCCCCCTCCTCATCATCGTCAGGCGTCCACCCGACCACCAACCCCGCCGCGCTAATCTTGCCCTTGCGCAACAGCTCCTCCTCTTCGCCGAGCCGCTCCTTCGCGTGATGAATCACGCCCATCACGATCCCCCCACACAGCGGGCAACGCTCGTCGTCCTCGGCCAATTTTGAGCCGCACTTGACCTCTGAGCAGCGCCGATCGGTGAACATGCTGCCGATCCCAAGCCCGAGCACCGCGAGCCCGACGGCGACCGGGGCGACGATCTGCATGGGGACGTCGATGCCGTAATTGCCCCGGCTGAGCAGGGCGCCGAGCAGCAAGACCGGGAACCCGAGCAGCTTGGCCACGCGCAAGGCGGCGCTGCGTTCGATGCGAAACACGGGCTTGCCCCGGTTGGCGTCGCGGACGCCTTTGTCGATGTCGAGCCGGGGCTCGTCATACTCAGGCTCGTGCTCGTGCTCGTGCTCGTCGTCGAGCTCGGCCGCGAACACGCCCGAGCCGGCGACGAGCTGCTCGGGGCTGGACTTGCGCCGCGGATCTTCGATGGGCCCGCACAGCTCGTCGAGCTTGGCCGCGGCCGGCCATCGATCGGGGGTCGGGATGCCCAGGCGCGCGCGAACGGGGGTATCGAGGGTCGCAAACCACGCCGTGGCCTCGCGCACGAACCCGGCCTGATTGGGCGCGAGCCGGGCGAGCAGGCGCCGGCGTGTGCGGCGATCGTAGCCGCGGGCCTCGAGCTGCAAGGCCAGCAAAAAGCTCATGTCCTGGACCGAGAGCGCGCCCAGGCGAAACTGCGCGCGCGTGGCTTTGAAGCCGCCGGCCGACTTGGCGTAAAACCGCTGGCAGGCGTCGGTCGTCAGCAGGCCAAAGCCGAGCGCGAAGCCGGTCAGATCAACGAGGCGCTGGTTGTCGGCGGGGGTCAGCCCGGCGATCACCCGGTGGGCTTGGGCGACGGCGCGGGCGAGGGAGGGGACCAGGTTTTCGGGCTCGCGCAGGGCCTCGTCTTCACAGGCGAAGTGCAGGGTCTGGCCGTCGCGGCGCACGAACCATGCGACCGGATCATGGCCGCGCATCGGCGCTGGCTTGTTGAGGACCTCGTCGCGCCGCGCCGGATCGGCGTCGTGGATCACGACCTCGACGTCGAAGGTTGGGTGCCCGGCGTAGCGCAACAAGCGTAGGAACAAGCGGCGGACGCTGGGCTCGCCGCCGGCCCAGCGATCGGGGAAGTAGTCGGCGGTGGGCTCGAGCAAAGGCGCGCGGACATAGGCGCCCCAGCCATCGGCGTCGAGCAGCTTGGCGGTCTGCTCCAACAGCCACCGCCGCTCCTCGGGCGGCGGCAACGTGACGTCTTTGGGGTCCGCCTCGGCGCCGAGCATGGGCGGTTCTTAGCACGGTTCCCAGGGCGCCTGACGGCGGCGCTCAGCCCCCGCGCAGGTCGACCCAGGTGGTCAAATGCGGGGGCCCGTGGCCGACGTGGATGGTCCCCGACTCGGGCTCCATGACGACCGCGCCGTTGCTGCTGATCCCGGCGTAGTCCGTGCGCGAGATCGCGTTCTCGCCGTTCTCACGATCGGCCAACCACCGCTTGGCCGCGTCTAGATCGGCGGTGTCACAGTCCGCGGCGATCAGCGCCTCGAGCCGATCTTGGCGGGCGTGCGACGAGTCCGAGGGGGTGTTGCCTTCAACGGCCTGGAGCTCGGGCGAGAGGCAATGGTTGGTGTGCACATAAGCGCCGTTTTTGACCTCGACCCGCTCGACCCGGGTCGGGCTGCACTCGAGCCCGAGCCCGCGGCCTCCGCCGTCGGCCAAATAATAAAAGTGCGCGCCGGCTCGGTGCGCGTCGGTGATCGCCGCGCTCGCCTCGGTCAGCGTGGTCGCGCTCAAGGCCTTGTGGATCAGGCTCAGGTAGGTGACCCCGGGGCGCGCGTCGGTCGTGCGGATGTTGGTGGTCCCGCAGGCGATGCCGTGGTCGTTGAGGCCGATCAGCGAGAGGCAGCCGACGGTCGTCAGCGACCAGGTCTCGGGGCCCTCGCTCGGCCGCCGGTGGACCGTGAGCACGTGGGGCATGTTGTCGGTGGCCAGATCCCAGGTTTGCCCGCAGACCAGCTTGCCGTTGGCCGTGAAGTCGCCAGCGACGACGAACGCCGTGCACCCGCCGAAGGCCTCGAGCTCGCCGGCCCAGGCGAGCACGTCGCGGATGTCGGTCAGGCCGTTCATCGCGACGATCTGCTCGATCGAGAGGCCGGCCCCGCGGGCGATGCCCTCGAGCTCGGCGAAGCCGTCTGGGTGGTGATCACGGGTCGGTGCCAGGCACGCGCGGGCGACCTCGAGCACGGCCGGCTCGCCGACATCGCGGCCGCCGTGCTGCTTGGCTTGGCCGATCGCGTTGCGCAGCCGGGCCGCGTAGAGCTCGGCGATCTCGGCTCGGCACTGCTCGCCAAACGCCTCACCGATCGCCGCGGGAGCGCCCGCAAAGCTAAGTATGCGCATGCCAGCATGGTACTGCGGTGGACCGCGCCAGCAAGCCCCCGGGGTCGGCGCTGGCCTGCTATGGTCCGCGCATGGCGGCGTTCCCTTGTCCCTACTGTGGTCACGCCCTCGTCGCAAACGGTGAGGGTGAAGCCCAGCTCGAGTGCTGCCCGAGCTGCGACGGCTCGCTGCTGATCGCTTACCGCTACCGCTTGGTCGCGCACCACGGGCCAATCTCCGGGGGCGAGCTGTACGAGGCCCTCGACGACGGCTTTGGCGAGCGCTTCGCCGTGGTGTTCGTGGCCGAGCGCCACGATCCCGCGGCGACCGAGCGCTTCATCGCGGGCAACGAGCTGTTCGCCGAGCTCGGCGGGCGCGGGCTGAGCAAGATCCACGACATCGCGAGCCGCGGCGATCCCCGGACCTACGTGGTCATGGACTGGCTCGAAGGCTCGACCCTCGACGACGTCGTCGCGCACCAAGGCGCGCTCGAGCCCGACTCGCTGCGCGTGCTCGTGGGTGACCTGCTGTCGGGCTTGAGCAAGGCCCACCGCTCGATGCCGCCGACCGTCCACGGCCACATCCACCCAGGCAAGATCGGCTTTCGCGGCGATGATGACGAAGAGGCCGTGCTGTTTGGGTTCGAGTGGGCCCGGCAGGTTCGGGCGCGAGCCAGCCGAGTCGGCGAGTCCGAAGCCGACGACGAGAGCCGCGGGCGCGGCAGCGATCTGCGGCAGCTCGGCGCGGCGGTCTACTACGCGGCGACCGGCCAGTGGCTCGGTGATGAAGCGCTCGGCGCCCAGCGCCAGCGAGTCGCCGCGACCCTCCAAGGGCCGCTCGCGCGCGTCGTCGACCGCCTGCTCGGCGCGGACCTCGACGGCTACGAGTCCGCAACCGAGGCCGCCACCGACTTCGAACGCCTGAGCCGGGGTCAGGACAGCTGGCAGGCCAAGCCGCCGCCGGCCGTCGACCGCAGCCACGAGCGCATGGGCACGGCCTGGACGCAGCCGGGCCAAGCTGCCGACGACGACGACCACCACTACACGACGCCGGGTCCAGCGATGCACTCGCCAGCGCCCGACTACGCGGCGTGGGCCGCCTCGCCACCCGCCGAGAGCGTCGCCGCAGCCCCGTCGCCGCCCTCGGCCGGGCGCTTTGTCGGGCGCATGATCGTCAGCATGGTCATATTCGGAGCCGTCACGGCGAGCCTGTTCTGGGTCGAGGATGATCCGCCCGCCGTGGCGCCCCAGTTTCCAGGGCAGCAGGCCCGGCTCATCGAGGCGCCCGCCCCGGACACGCTGTCCGGCACGTTCCGCTACACCGGCGCGGTCACGGGTCCGGCCGAGTTCGCTGGGCTCGGCTTGGGTGAGCGCTGCGATGTCTGGATCGAGCCCAGCGCTCGCGGCTACTTGAACTGCCGCTGGTACGTCGATTGCGGCGAGCCGCGCCGACGCATCTACGGCGGCGGCGAGGTCGGGTACAGCACCTGCGAGATCGCGGCCGGCCGGCCGGTTCGGGCCAGGGACGACGAGGACGACGCACTTGACGGCGCGTTCGTGGCCGACCTCGCGTTGACCAGCCCCCGCCCCATGATCATGGTCGAGGACCGTTGGATCCTGCCGCCGGTCCGCGTGCTCATCAGCCTCGACGAGGGCCAACTCCACCGCGGGTCGGTGCCCTTCGTCGCCCATGCGCCTCGCTTCAATCGCGCCGCGATCGAGGAGCGCATGAACCGCGAGGAGTTCCCCACCATCGAGCCCGGCGTGCTCGGGGGCTGGTGAGCGGCCGTCGAGCCCGTGCTAAAACCGCCGCCCGTGCCCCTCCGAACCTCGCTGCTCGGTCTGTGCTTCACGCTCGCGTTAACCTCAGCCTGTGATCGGCCCAGCGTCTCACCCAACTCGTCCGGCGACGGCCAGCTGCTCGGCGCTGTCGAGCCGACCCCGCTGTACTCGCCGAAGTTCGTGATTCGAGGCATGGTCGCCGATCAGCGGAGCCTCTATGTCAGCGGCTCATGGTTGCCCGAAGCTGACCAATCGACGCCGACCGGGGTGATCATGAAGGTCTCGCTGCTCGGCGTGCCCGAGGTCCTCACCGAGGGCCCGTTCATCCCCATGAACACCCTGCGCTTGATCGATGGCCAGCTCTACTGGCACGAGCGCCACGACTCGCCCGACGGCCGCGGGCTCCGCTCGGTCCCGATCGACGGCGGCGCGCCCGCTCGAGTCAGCGACATCGCGGGGAACAGCTGGGTGATCCGGCCCAATGTGGTCTACTTCACGCGGCCCGACGATGAGATTGACGAGGGCGGGTTTTATCAGCTGGAGCGCGGCGCCAGCAAACCCAAGCTCGTCGGTCGCCGGCGCGGGGTCGTGCGGACCCTGCTCGCGCCTCCGATCCGTGACGGGGCTGGCGACGCCAGCGACGACAAGCTGTATTGGACCACCCGCGCCCGGCGTGACGGGACCTGGGCGATCTACGAGTGGGACGGCGACCAGTCGGGCAAAGAGCTGCTCCGCAGCGACGAGACATTCGCGAGCTTGACCATCGACGGCGACGACTTCTTGTGGGTGACCTGGGCCGAGGATCAGGGCGAGCCCCTGCACAGCCTCTACCGCCGGCCGATCGCCGGCGGCGACACCCAGGTGTTGGCGCGCAAGCTCGGGCAGCCGGGCTTCATGGAGGTGTTCGCCGATGACCAGCACGTGTATCTAACCACGGTCCGCGGGGGCGAACTCCGGCGCTTGGCCAAGGCCGGCGGCGCGATCGAGGCGCTCGCTGGTTCGGGCGATCGCATCGTCGTCGGTAACCAGCTCAACTTGTTTTGGGTCGACGCCCAGCGCGTGTATTGGATGCGCAAGTAGCGGGCGTAAATCTTGCTAAGGTCCGCGCCCATGCGTCGGCCCGCCATCGCGCTGCTCACCCTCACGACCCTCGCTTGCCAGCCCGCCAAGCCCAGCGCCGACAGCTCTGGCGCGGAGCAAGCCCGCGCCGCGGAGCAAGCCCGCGCCGCTGACCCAGCGCCCGCGCCCCGCAAGCCGATCCCCGCGCCCAAGCCCGAGCTGGGCCCGATCCCCTCGCTCGAGTCCGTGTCCGCGCCGGTGCTCGCGTCCGGCGAGTTCGCGTTGCCGGCGGGCACCGATGAGCTGACCCCGCGTGTCGCCCTTCAGCTCGGCGATTCCTTGCTGCTCGCGGGCCAGGCCTACCATCAACGCAGCTCGGCCCCGCCGCCGCAAAGCTGGCGCTGGATCGGCTTGATCCCGCGATCGGCCGACGGCCGCGAGCCCGAGTCGCGGCTGTTCGACCCGGGCGCGATCCGGGCTGGGATCGTCAGCGACGGTCGGGCGCTGCTCGTCGGCACCAGCGGCTTGGGCTTCGACTCGCGCGGGTGGTTTGCGACGGTCGACCGCGCCGGCGTGCTCGAGCACGAGACCGTGCTCGCGAGCGAGAGCTCGACGGAGCTGTTCGATCTCGTCCCCGGCCGCAGCGAGGGCGAGCTCGCCGTGGTCGGCGGCTACGTCGACGCGCAGGGCTGGCTGGTCTCGCTCGACGCTCGCGCGCAGCCGCGCTGGGACAAGTACATCGGCAGCTACGGCTACACCCAGATCCGCGCGCTCACCCGGCTCGAAGGCGGCGACCTGTTCGCGCTCGGCAGCCGCGGCGAAGGGGTGCCCGAGGCTTGGTCCGCGCGGGCGCCAGGCGACGGGGGCGAGAGCGCGGCCGGGACCGACGTCAGCCAAACCAAGATCGAGATCCAAGCCGCCGATCCAAACCAGGGCCTGCGGCTCATCGTCGACCTCGGCGAGGCGGGCTCGATCGGGCTCGGCACCGCGAGCAAGCAGTTTCGCCAGGCCCACGAGCAGCTCATCGCCGCCCGCTTCGATCGCGCCGGCGGGCTCGGCTGGACCCGGGTGATCGAGGGCGTGCGCGTGGTCGAGCTGCTCGACGCCCAAGCCCACGCGCAGGGGGTCGCGCTGGTCCTCGTCGCGGTCCCGGTCGACGACAGCGCGACCCCCGAGCGCGCGCTCGCGCTGCTGACGATCAGCGCAGACCCGAGCGTCGCGCCGATCATCCGGCGCCTAGCCGAGACCGAGGGCTGGACCAGCGCCGGGTTCGTGGGTGGCACGAGCGCGACGCCCGAGCTGCTCGTCCACAGCTCGAGCGCGGCCGGGCTTCAATGGCGGCGCCTGGCCACGCTCGAATTCGCGCACTGAAAATGCGGTCCAAGTGTTACGCTAAACTGTCAACAAAAAAAAATGCTGGCGTGGCTTACGCTAACGGCGATTCACGACGAGTGAGTCGCGCGGCTGGGCTCTGGATCGCCAGCGCGCAAATTTTTTCTCAGCGCCCCAAAACGCTGCTTCGTCGGGTTTGAGTGGCCTAACGATGAGCCCCTCTCGCTAAGCCGAGACGAATTTCATCAATGATTACGCAAGATATGCGGCTACGCAAAAAATGCGCTAGCCGCGGGCGCAAACCTGTCGGTATAAATCTCGTCCTCGGCTCGATGCATCCGCAAACGCGGACATGGAGGCGGTCTCGGCGACGAGACTGCTCCTCTCTCTTTGGGCCACGGTGCGACACAGCATGAGTGCACAACACAGCGATCTCGGGAATCTGGTCATCGGCATGGACATCGGTTCGACCACGGTCAAGGCCGTCGTCATCGATCGTCACTCCAACGAAATCTTGTGGAGTAAGTACCAGCGCCACCACACGAAGCAACCCGAAAAGGTGCTCGAGCTGCTCGAGGCGATCATCGAGGCGCACCCCGAGGTCGGGCGAGGTTGCCAGATGTTTTGCACGGGCTCGGGCGCCGGTCCGATCGCGGGCCCGACCGGGGCCAAGTTCGTGCAAGAGGTCAACGCCGTGACCTTGGCGGTCGAGTACCTGCACCCCGATGTCCGGGCGGTGATCGAGCTTGGCGGCCAGGACGCGAAGATCATCGTGTTCAAGGCCGACCAGCACGGCAACCTCACCGCCAACGCGTCGATGAACGACAAGTGCGCGTCGGGGACCGGGGCGACCATCGACAAGTGCATGATCAAGGTCGGCGCCGAGCCGGGGTTTGCGAACAGCTTGCACTTTAGCGATCACGCGCTGCACCACGTCGCGGCCAAGTGTGGCGTGTTCGCGGAGACCGACATCGTCAACCTGGTCAAGTCGGGGATCCCCAAGGACGAGGTCCTCAACTCCCTCGCCGACGCGATCGTCTTGCAAAACCTCTCGGTCCTGACCCGCGGCAACACCCTCAAGCCCCGGGTGTTGCTGCTCGGCGGGCCCAACACCTACCTGCCGTTCCTGCAAGAGTGCTGGAAGAAGCGGATCCCCGAGACCTGGCGCGACCGCGGCTACGAGCCGCCGGCCGACATGGATCCCGACGACATGATCTTCGTGCCCGAGAACGCCGAGCTCTACGCCGCGTTTGGGGCCGCGATCTACGGGATCTCGCTGAGCGACTCGGGCGGCCTGTTCAAGGGCCTCGACTCCCTGCGCGACTTCATCAAGATCGGCCGCCGGGCCAAGCTCGGTGATCAAGCTGGGCCGCCGCTGTCGGCCACGGCCGGTGAGACCGACGCGTTTCGCGAGACCTACACCATCGCCAAGTTCCAGCCGCCCAAGCTCGAGCCCGGCGAGGTCGTGCGCGCCGTGATCGGCCTCGACGGGGGCTCGACCTCGTCGAAGGCCGTGCTCGTGCGCGAGGACGGTGAGATCGTCGCCAAGGCCTACCAGCTGTCCAAGGGCAACCCGATCGTCGACACCAAGGATCTGCTGCTCTCGCTCAAGACCCATGTCGAGAGTCAGGGCGCGACCATCGAGTGCCTCGGGTTTGGGGCCACGGGCTACGCCGCCGACGTGCTCGAGCAGGTCGCGCTCGCCGACGTCAACATCGTCGAGACGGTCGCGCACATGATGAGCGCGGTCCACTTCTTCGGCGACGTCGACGTGATCTGCGACATCGGTGGGCAGGACATCAAGGTCTTGTTCATGCGCAACGGCGACATCCAGGGCTTCAAGCTGAGCAACTCGTGCAGCGCCGGCAACGGCATGCTGCTCCAAGCCATGGCCGATCAGTTCGGCGTGCCGATCACCGAGTACGCCGACAACGCGTTCGAGGCCGCGCTCGCGCCCAAATTCTCCTACGGCTGCGCGGTGTTCCTCGACACCGACCGGGTCAACTTCCAAAAAGAGGGCTTCCAAAAGCAAGAGCTGCTCGCCGGCCTCGCCCAGGTCCTGCCCAAGAACGTCTGGCAGTACGTGGTCCAGATCCCCCGGCTGGCCTCGCTCGGGCGCAAGTTCGTGCTCCAAGGCGGGACCCAATACAACCTCGCGGCGGTCAAGGCCCAGGTCGACTACATCAAAGAGCGGGTCCCCAACGCCGAGGTCTACGTCCACCCGCACACCGGCGAGGCCGGGGCGATCGGCGCGGCGATGGAGACCTTGCGCCGCTACGAGCGGACCGGGACCTCGCGCTTCATCGGCATCGAGGCGACCCTCGGGCTCGAGTTCTCGACCCAAAACGACGAGTCGACGACCTGCCACTTTTGCCCGAACGAGTGCAGCCGCACCTTCATCGACACCACCCGCCCGGACGGCAGCGTGTCGCGCTACATCTCGGGCTTCTCCTGCGAAAAGGGCACGGTCGAGAGCAAAGAGGCGATGCTCGAGATCGTCCGCGAGAAGAAAGAAATCGCGGCGCAATACCCCAACGTCATGGCCTATGAGGGCAAAAAGGCCTTCACCCACTTCTACGATCCGCTGCCGCTGCCCAAGGCCGGCACGCCGATCCGCGACGTCGAGGTCCGCGCGGGCGTGCTCAAGGTCGAGCGCCGCGACATCACCCGGCCGTTCGAGCGGTCCGACAGCGCCGAGCGGCTCAGGCGGATCCGCATCGGGATGCCGCGGGTGCTCAACTTCTATTCGACCGCGCCGTTCTTCCGGGCCTACTTCGAGACCCTCGGGATCCCCAAGCAAAACATCGTGTTTAGCGACGTGACCGACGAGAACATGTGGGCCGAGGGCGGCCGCTACGGCAGCATCGACCCCTGCTTCCCGTCCAAGGTCTGCCAGGCCCACATTCACAACCTCCTGTTTCACAAGCACGATCCCGTGCGCAACCGGGGCCTCAACTACATCTACTTCCCGGTCAAGACCTTCATGCCCAACTTCATCGTGGACACGCTCAATAACGGCGTGTGCCCAGTCGTGGCCGGGACCCCGAACGTCATGAAGGCGGCGTTCACCAAAGAGACCGACTTCTTCGCCACGCGCGGCATCGAATACATCGATGAGCCGCTCAACATGGACGAGCACAACTTCCTCAAGAAGAACCTGTTCGACACCTGGGGCCACCGCCTGGGCATCACCCAAGACGAGAGCGACTTCGCCGTGACCCAGGGCTTCGCGGCGCTCGACGCCTTCAACGCCGACGTCGAGCACAAGGGCCAGGCGATCCTCGACACCGTCGAGGCCGAGAACGACATCGCGATCTTGGTCCTGTGCCGGCCCTACCACGCCGATCCGGGCATCGGCCACTCGATCCCCGAAGAATTCCAGGCGCTCGGCTACCCGATCTTGAGCATCCGCTCGATCCCCAAGAGCCGGGAGTACCTCGACCGCTACTACCAAAAAGAGCTCGACTCGGGCCTGCTCGAGACCCCGCTGCAGATCAGCCAGGTCTGGCCGGAGAACTACCTGGCCAACAGCGCCCAGCGGGTCTGGGCGGCCAACTTCGCCGCCCACCACCCCAACGTCGCGATCCTCGATCTGTCGAGCTTCAAGTGTGGCAGCGACGCGCCGACCTACGGCCTAGTCGACTCGATCATCCAGGCCGCCCGGGTCCCGGCCGCGGCGCTGCATGACCTCGACGCCAACAAGCCCGGCGGATCGATCAAGATCCGGGTCAAGACCTACACCCACTCGCTGGGGCTCCACAAAGAGCGGCTCGACGACGCGGCCAAGCGCAAGCAAGAGCTCGTCCAGTCGATCGAGCGCAAGCGGCTCGAGCTGCTCGAGCTCAAGCAAGAGCAGCTGCTCAAGATCCAGCGCCGCGACCCGGCCATCGATCGGGCCCTCGACGCGGTCCGCCAGCGGGTCCGCGACTACGTGCCCGCGCCCGCGGCCGAGGCCGGCCAGCAGCTGCTGCGCTCGGCGATCTCGGCTCTACGCCCGGGCGGCCGGGTTGAACGGCTGATCCAGATCCGTCGGCGCAAGCCCAAGGGCGAGGACTCTGTGTCTCGTTGAGCCATCGAACTCTCCCACCCGCCTTCCCCTCACTCGCTCGCACACCTACGCTTCCCCCAGGAGGACACCCAACATGAATGACGTCGTCACGCACCGGTTACCGATCTATGGACAGTCGCAGATCGCCGACATCGAAGAGGAGCTCGCCGCGTTCGAGGTCGAAGAGCGCAAGCGCCTCGGCCTCGACCAGGAGACCAAGTACTGGACCGACGAGATGATCGACTCGGGCTTCACCAAGTCCGAGAAGGCCACGATCACCCTGCTCGTCGGCGGGCTCACGGTCGCCCAAGACTTCTTGATCGAGGCCGCCGTCCGCCGCGTCGGCTACAACATCATCGCCCTCGATCGGCCCGACAACGAGTCGCTGCGCCTCGGCAAGGAGTTCGGCAACCGGGCCCAGTGCAACCCGACCTACTACACGGTCGGCAACCTCGTGAAGTACCTGACGATCCTGCGCGACGAGAAGGGCCTGACGACCGACGAGATCATCTCGAAGTACGTGTTCTTCACGGCCGGCTCCTGCGGTCCTTGCCGGTTTGGCATGTACGCGACCGAGTACCGCAAGGCCCTACGCGACGCCGGCTTCGACGGCTTCCGCGTCATGCTCTTCCAAGAAAAGGGCGGCATCGACCAGGCCACCGGTGAAGAGAGCGGCCTCGATCTGAGCCCCAAGTTCTTCATCTCGATCGTCAAGGGCCTGCTGATCGGCGACGTCATCAACGGCCTCGGCTACCGGGTCCGCCCCTACGAGCTCAACCCCGGCGACGCCGACAAGGCCGTCGAGGACTCCAAGCAGATCTGCTACGAGGCCATCTCCAACAGTAAACCGCTGCTCCCGGCGCTCAACCGGGTCCGCAAGCGGATGGAGCAGGTCCCCGTCGATCCGCTCCGCGTTCGCCCGCTCGTCGGCATCACCGGTGAATTCTGGGCGATGACCACCGAGGGCGAGGGCAACTACTTCATGCAGCGCTTCCTCGAGCAAGAGGGCGCCGAGGTCAAGATTCAGTTCGTGACCGAGTGGCTGCTCTACAACATCTGGGAGGAGGTCGCCGACCTCGAGCAGCGCATGTACCTGCGCGAGCACGACGCCGCCAGCGGGCTCGAGGAGAAGGGCCGCTACGGCGCCTTCAAGAAGAAGAACCTGCTGCGCGTGGCCGAGCTCGCGGTCCGCGGCGTGTGGAAGACCTACTCCACGGCGATGGGCTACTACGACTACCACCTGCACAGCGTGGCCGAGGGCACCAAGACCGCCGCGGACTTTTATAGCTCCGAGCTGCGCGGCGGTGAGGGCCACATGGAGATCGCCAACACGATCAACAACTTCGTGAATCGCAAGACCAACATGACCCTGAGCGTCAAGCCGTTCGGCTGCATGCCCAGCTCGGCGGTCAGCGACGGCGTGCAATCGGTGGTCGCCGAGCGCTACCCCGGCACGATCTTCTGCTCGGTCGAGACCAACGGCGACGGCGCCGTCAATTTCTACTCGCGCGTGCAGATGTTCCTGTTCAAGGCCCAAAAGAACGCCGAGCAGGAGTTTCAGTCGGTCCTCGACGAGGCCGGCCTGACCGAAGCGCAGGTCCGCGAGTACATCGCCAAGACCCCCAAGTTCGCCGATCCGCTGTACTTCCCCACCGAGCGCAAGCATGTCGCCTGCAAGGCGGCGCGCTTGGTCCAAGACGTCGCCGATCACATGAACAGCACCAAGTGGGAGCGCGGCGTCAGCAAGGCCCGGCAGGTCGCCGACGAGGCCAAGGGCTTCGCGTTCGCAACCCGCGACGCCCTGCCCGGGGCCGCCCGCGACGCCAAGGTCGTCGCCCGCGAGCTCGGTGAAGAGGCGCTGCTGCAGATCGGCCAGCGGGTCCCGTTCGCGGCCTCGCTGCCCTTCGTCGGCGACCGCTTCGCTCGCGCGCAGGCCTAGCAGCCCGTGGTGGAAGTCCTCGTGGCGCCTCGCGCCGGAATTTTCGTCGAGGGCTAGGAGCCGAAACGCAGTTGTACCGGGCGTACTACAAGTTTCGGCGACAACGCCCTCGGCGAAA
>Ga0114946_10000806_pt1 | contig 21316 bp, 13 predicted proteins | sample WalLakDeSediment_FD_88676 | JGI IMG/M metagenome (GOLD analysis project Ga0114946, IMG submission 88676) | Lake sediment microbial communities from Walker lake, Nevada to study Microbial Dark Matter (Phase II) - Walker Lake 11/02/13 Deep Sediment | ecosystem: Environmental > Aquatic >...
ATCTTGTTCAGGTCAGAAGGCTTTGTTGGCGATGCCGACAGCGTGACCCATTACCGTTTTTCAAGGTACTCATGGCGGTTTCCGGCCTTTTTGCTCGATCATTGGGCCAAGCCGGTGTTTACCCTGCTTACCAGCCCATTTGCCCAGTTTGGCCATACCGGGGTTTCTGTTTTCAACCTGCTTTCGGGCATTGCAAGCGCATGGCTGGTATGGCTTTCTGCCAAAAAACTTGGTTACTCCAACCGCCTTTTGTTGCCCTTCCTGGTTTTTTTCACTCCCATTTATACTGTTTTGGTTATCTCCGGGCAGGTGGAAGTGATGTTCGGACTTTTCATTATGGCTGCAGTATGGCTTTGCCTCGACAAGAAATACCTTTGGGCAGCCGTGGTCATTTCGTTCTCGCACCTGACGCGTACCGAAGGCATCATTATCATTCCCATCATCGGGCTGTTTTTCCTGGTGAAAAAACAATATCGTTATATACCCTGGCTGCTTACCGGAACCATTATTTACAGCATTATTGGCTATTTCCATTTTGGCGATTTCTTTTGGCTGATAACCCAAATGCCCTATACTGGCAAGGCCGAGTTGTATGGCACCGGAAGCCTCTGGTACTTTTTTAGTAACAAGGTTTGGCCAAAGATATTCGGAAAAATAAACTACCTGCTCATCCCACTGGGTATTCTGGCTATATTGTTTGACCTGATCAGGAAAAGGGAAAGCCGCAATTTAGATGAAGCCATACTGATCATACTGCCTTTTGTAATGTATTTCATGGCCCACGTGGTAATGTGGTACACAGGCATTGGCCGCTCCCTGGGCATGTACCGTTATATGGTGTCAATAGTTCCTCTTGGAGCCCTTTTATCATTAAGGGGCATCAATGTTATTTTTATTATTTTCGAAAAGCTGCTGCGCATTAAAGCAATTACCTATACAGCCGTTGGCGTACTAATGGTCTTGATTGTTTTAACCCCTTTTCGCGAATGGCGTATTCCCCAAAGGCTCGATGGCATGAACATAGTGATGAAGCAAGCTGCCGATTTTATGAAAAAGGGAAAGATCAACCAGCACAAGATCTATTATTCCGATCCGGCCTTCGAGCTCTTTCTCCAACTGGACCCCTTTGACGATAGCAAATCCCGTTTCAGGCTGCCTGATTCCTCCAGGCCTCACCACGAGGTTAAACCCGATGAAATTGTGGTATGGGAAGGACATTTTATGGCCCTGGAAGGGGTAAAGCTCGAAGACTTGCAAAACAGCCCGTATTATGAAATGCTGGGGCTTTTTGAGCCCGCGCATCCTTTCACCATTTTCGAAACAGATTATAAAGTGGCGGTGTTTCGAAGGCTTTATGTGGCCGAAAATTTGGCTGACGATGATTTTTTGCCAGTAAAGGATGAAGGCCGCCTCGATTAATCTGGAATAATTTTTATTGCAATTGTTTGAAAACCAGAATGAAAAATAAAACCGGAAACTCAAAATACGGCACTGAGACTCTTGAAGTTCTTTCTCAAGCTAAAAAATTTAACCGTTGGATGTACGAAACCATCAGGCCACATTGTAGCGGCAAGGTGCTCGAAATTGGCAGTGGTATAGGAAATATTTCAGAGTATTTTTTTGAAGAGGGGTTTGATATCACCTTAAGCGACTATGAGAACAGTTATTTTCCATTGCTGAGACAAAAATTTGAAGGTAAAATAAATTTTAATGGAATACATCTCATGGATTTTTCAGATAAAGACCTGGCCAAAAAATTCCCTGATCTGATTGAGAAATTTGATACTGTTTTTGCCCTGAATGTTGTTGAGCATATCGAAGACCATGTTCAGGCTCTTGAAAATGCCGGGAAAATGCTGAAAAAAGGAGGGAAGGTAATTATTCTTGTACCGGCTTTTCAATCATTGTATAATTCATTTGATGAACAACTTGAACATTTCAGGCGATATACCGGCAAGTCATTGAAAGCGTTATTGGAAGTTGCAGGGTTTGATGTTGTGCACTCACAGTATTTCAATTTTATGGCCATATTGGGCTGGTTTTTTTCTGGAAAAGTTTTGAAAAAAAGGATAATACCCAACAATCAGTTAAAGCTTTTCAATGCCTTGGTGCCTGTTTGGCGTATTCTCGATCTGTTTACCAATCGTTTTGCAGGGGTTTCGGTAATTCAGGTAGGCGAAAAAAAATAATAGCAAGGGTTTAATTAAATTCATATGATTAAGAAAAATTTAACGAAAGCCGCAATTGTTTTAATTTTGATTGCAGCTGCCTGGTATGGCAAAAACTTAAACACCTGGGGTAAGAACCGAGTAATTCAACATGATGTTATTTCGTATTACGCTTACCTTCCGGCAGCCATTATTTTTAGCGATCTGTCTTTTGAGTTTGCCAAAACATTGCCAAATGATTTTGATGGAACCATTTGGTTGCATGAAACCCCAAGTGGGAAACCGATTGTACGGATGACCATGGGTTTGGCTTTTCTGTGGCTTCCGTTTTTCCTTCTTGCCCATTTAAGTGCCCTTGCTCTTCCGGTTGCTGCCTATGGTTATTCCTGGCCTTATGGTTTATCCATTTTTATTGCTGCCCTTTTCTACCTTTTTATTGGGTTGTATTATTTGCGAAAAATTTTGCTCAGATATTTTTCAGAGGCGATTGCAGGCATTACATTGCTCATCGTGTTTTTTGCAACAAATTTGAACTATTATGTAATTTTTGAGCCAGGGATGTCGCACGTGTATAATTTTGCCCTGATAACTACCTTGGTGCACTTTTCTTTGAATTGGGTGCAAAAACCGGGAGTAAAAACTTCTGTTGTTTTGGGTATACTTGCGGGATTGATTGTTCTGATCCGGCCGGTAAACATTATTGTTTTGGTATTTCCGGCCCTTGTAGGGGTTGCCAGTGTTAATGATTTTGCCCAAAGGCTTAAAAACAACTGGAAACTTATAATGCTTGCAGGTTTTGTGGCTTTCTTGGTTTTATTGCCTCAAATGGCCTTCTGGAAAATGCAAACCGGTCAATGGTTGTTCAATTCTTATCTTGACCAGGGGAAGTTTTATTTTTTGAAGCCAAATATCTGGCATGGCCTGTTTAGTTTCAGAAAAGGGTGGTTAATTTATACGCCAGTGATGATTTTTGGCTTGCTTGGTTTTTTTTGGCTCAGAAAAATTGCCCCAAAATTATTTGTACCCATTTTGATTTTCGTGGTTTTAAACCTATATATTGTTTATAGTTGGTGGTGCTGGTGGTATGGCGGAAGCTTCGGTTCCAGGCCAATGATTGATATGTACGGGCTTATGGCTATTCCTTTGGCAGCATTTTTCCAAAAAGTCAACAATTCGAAGGTTTGGGTAAAGGGGGCTGCTGCTTTAATATTTTCAGCCTTTATTTGGTTGAATCAGTTTCAAATGGACCAATACCGATCTTCACTCCTTCATTGGGACAGCATGACAAAGGAGGCTTATTTTGCCATTTTTGGGAAGAAGAAATGGCCCGGGAATTATGAGAGTCTTATCAAGATTCCTGATTATGAAAAGGCTTTAAATGGAGAGTCGGAATATCCTTAGATGCTATTGGTTTGACCGTTTGGTTATCGAAAAAGTCGAATAGGCCTTCCCCTTAATGCAGCACACTCTCAAGCACCAGGTGCGATTTGATCTCTTTCAGCCCATCAAGGTGCAGGCGGTAATAATCAATCATTTTATGCAGCAGGGCTTTACGCTGGGCAGGTTTCAGCTTAAGATCAGCAGGTAATTCGTAACTGCTTTTGCTAAGGGCGAAAAACAACCGGCTCAGTTCCCGGTCAAGACATAGTTCCGGGCCGTACAAAGTGCCCTGGTAAACACCTTCCTTAAGATTAAAGAAACAAAGCCGGTCATTGTAATTGCTTCTTGGGAAAAACCCCAGGTGGCCGCTCAGCTTCAGCAAAAACACCAGGTGAAAGTCGGCCGTTCGGTTTTCATCTTGATCCAGAAATATCAGCGAGTCTTTAACAAAATCGAACATGGCCGGGCTTGGGTCTGATTCTTTCAGCACACCTAAGAGCATTTCAGCCAGAAAAATGGCAACGGAGGTTTTGGTAATGTCGTAAGGAATGCTTTGCCAGGGCACGGGGTTTGTGATCTCGCGTATGTGTTGAAGGCCGCCGCGCTCCTTGCGGTAAATCACCATCTCAAGCTGTGTGAGCGGCTGAAAAAGATTCTGGTGGATGCGTGCCCTGGCCTTCCTGACACCCGGAACAATAAAAGCCTGCAGCCCTGCCTCTCGCGTAAATACTTTGGCAATGACGCTGGTTTCGCCATACTTGAAATGGTGCAAAACTATGCCGCTTGTTTTTTCTATCATGGCCTTAGGCAGTCTCTGCCTAATTAATAAACAGGATCTTGGTCACCATGGTTTCGCTGCCATCATCGTTGGTCGAAAACACTAGGTAAACGCCCGTTGCGGGTCTGCGCCCAAAGAGGTCCTGCCCGTTCCAGATGGCCTGCCCGCCTTCGGCAATGGTTTCATACACCAGGTTGCCGTTAATGTCGGTGATTTTCACCAGGGCGTTTTTCACCAGGCCTTTTACGGCAATATAGCCTGCATAGCCGGGGCGAACCGGGTTGGGATAGGCATACACATCGGTATGCACTGTCGTGGCCTCCGTGGCAAGCCCCCTGAAGGAGGCAATTCCCTTGTCGGTGGCAAAGAACACTTCGCCGGTCTGGCCGTTAATGGCAATGTCGAGCACGTTGTTTGACGGCAGCGGGCTGTTTTGGGCGGTGAAATGAAAAACGGTCTGGCGCCCATCTGACGATAGCAGGAACGCCCCTGATCGGTTGGTGCCGAACCATTTTTTGTTCGATCCATCCACAGTAATGGAATTAATGGTTTCGGTCTCGAAAAGTATGCCGGCAAAGCCATCCTGCACCACAATGATTTGCTGTGCATTGATAGGATCGCCCGAGAATGCCCTTTGCGGAGCGTAAAACACGGCCACGCCCTTGTCGGTGCCCACCCAAACGTATCCATCATGGTCAACGGCAAGTGTTGTCACATTGTTGGCAGGCAGTCCGCCACTGCCTTCTGTGGTGGTTAGCCTGCGTGCCTGAAAGTCGTTGTCGCTGTTCAGATTGTTTTCTTTAAACACATAAATGCCGCCGCCATTCGGAAGCGCTGCCCATTTCTGGCCAGAGCGGTCAATTACCAGTTTGCCAACCATCTGACTGGTGCTTACAATGCCTTGGCTGCTGAAACTGAGCCATTGGTTGTCTTCTTTTTTTACCGCAATGGGGCGGGGAGTATTCGAATTGGTTACCCAAACGTTGCCACCATTGTCAACTGCCACGCCACCCAGTTTAATGTAGTCATTTATTTCAAAACGGCGCTGAAGCGGACTGTTGCTGTCGTTCCAAAGGGTGTGGGGCCCATCGGGTGTGAACTCCAGCAGCCCTTCGGTCCAGGATGCGGCGTAAACCTTTTGGGGGTTACCCGGGTCAACAGCAATGCGGATAATGTCCCAAACCCCATTCATGATGGGATAACTGGCAACAAAAAACCATTTCCAATTTCCTCCAGAATACAAGAAAACCCCATTTGTGTTCCAGGTGTTACCGCCTGAAGCTGTAATAGCTCCGGGTGCAACCCAGAGATTTCCGCCACCGGTAGCCAAGCCAAAGGAATTGGGCGTGGCAGGCCCAGGTAAAATTATTCGGAAAAAGGCCGTGGGGGAATTGCGGCGGATCAGGCCATCGTTCACATCGCCAAGCCAAAGGAAATTATCATTATCGAAAAGTACGTCCAATGCCCTTACCTGGCCTTCATAGTAATTGTCGATTCGTTCAATCAGGTTAAGGCTCGCATCAAAGATATCCACCAAGGTTTGATTTGAAACAAGCAATTTGTCACCACTGACCTTTAGCTTGCGCCTGGTTCCGGTGTATGGCTGCCCGTTTGGACTGAAAAGTTGCCATGACGATCCGTTGAAGAGATACAGCAAGTCGCCGGCTGTTCTTGCCACATTTGCCAGCAAATGACCTTCGTACCAGGCCACCATGTTTATCACTTCGTTTGACTGCCCCGAAACGCTGATCCTTTGCCAGTTCTGAAAGTCGGCAAGATTCACCCCCTGTGCCGGGGCGCTGAGCAAACCAGCATTGGTTGCTGCAAAGAAATGTGTGCCCGAGTGGGCCAGATCAAAAACTTCAACCTGGCTTCCGGCAGGGCCGATAAAATAGGTGTCGCGAATCAGCCAGGTAGCCAGATCGAACTCCACAATGCCAAAGCCGCAGGCCAGGTAAGCCCGGTTGCCGCGCACCAAAATATTGTTTATTCTCTTGCTGCCCATGATTGACGAGCGGCGTATATCGGGCACGTTTATGTATTGCCGGTCGGCAATAAGATCAATATTCCCGTTGGCATAACCAATGATTACCAGGTCGTATTGTTCAGAATAGGCCAGGCTGGTAATCCCAAAGTCAGTTAAGCCCTGTACCTTATCCACTTTTTCCACGCTGTTGTCGGTCTTGTTGAACACAACCAGGCCATACTCGGTGGCGCCTATTACTTTTTCAGGGGTTTCGGCAATGGCTATCACCCGGTTGTTGGGCAGGTGATGCCGCCAGTGACCTATTGGTAGGTCCTGCCCTATGACCGGCTTCGGATGGATAACCACAAAATTAACTGCACTGAAAACCAATACAGAAAGCAAGAAAAATTTGATTTCTTTCATCAAAAGCATTTTTCAGGGAAGCCTTTCGGCAATAATGCCGGGCATGCAAATTTAACCAAAAACCCGCGCAAAGGTTGTTGTTATGGCTTAAACCTTTTTTACAACGAGTTTCGTTGTAAGTAAATTGCTTTTTTAATGGATATTAGCGGCATTCTAATGAAACTGGAAATAATATAATTGGTTGAAGGGTTTTTTATAATTTTGCAGTTCACTAAAGAAACTTTGTTTTTGCATTCAGGAGTACCCGTTTCACCTGAAATCCAACATTTCACATGGATAAGAAATCATCCTACACGACGTGCTCCTTTTTGCAGCGACTCGACAAGGAACGGCTGCTTGGGCAGAAATCACTGGTGCTTTGGCTAACAGGCCTTTCGGGGGCAGGAAAAACAACCATTGCCATCGACCTTGAACGCAGGCTTCATCAGAAAGGCATTAAGACGCAGGTTTTTGATGCCGATTTTATTCGTACTACCATTAACCGCGACCTGGATTTCACCCTGGAAGGGCGCATAGAGAACATCAAACGCATGGCGGCCATTTCACGGCTTTTTCTCGAAGCGGGCCTGGTGGTGATCAGCTGCTTTATAAGCCCCACGCGGTGCATCAGGCAGATGGCGCGCACCATTATCGGAACCAACGATTATTACGAAGTCTTTGTAAACGCACCTTTTGATGTTTGCGAAACCCGCGACCCAAAGGGCCTTTATAAAAAAGCCCGCATGGGAGAACTGAAAAACTTTACCGGTATCGACTCGCCCTACGAGCCCCCCGAGCAGCCCGATCTGGAAATACGTACAGACCTTTGCACCGTTACCGAGGCCGTTGATCAGTTGCTTGATTTTATTTTACCGAAAATTGTTTTAAAAGAATAACAGCATGCAGTCGTATAACCTGAATCACCTTCGTGAGCTTGAAGCTGAATCAATCTTTGTAATACGCGAGGTGGCGGCTCAGTTTGAGAAGCCTGCCCTGCTTTTTTCTGGCGGGAAGGATTCTATTGTGATGTTGCATATTGCTGTTAAGGCTTTTCATCCCGCAAGGATACCCTTTCCGCTCTTGCACATAGACACGGGGCACAACTTTCCTGAGACGCTCAAATACCGCAACAACCTGGTGAAGAAGCTTGGTGCGCGCCTGGTGGTAGGCTATGTGCAGGACAGCATCGTCAAAGGCCGTGTGGTGGAAGAAACCGGCCCGCAAGCCAGCCGCAATATGCTGCAAACAGTAACCTTGCTCGATACCGTGGAAGAGCATGGATTTGACGCCCTTTTGGGTGGCGGCCGTCGCGATGAGGAGAAAGCCCGCGCCAAGGAGCGCTTCTTTTCGCACCGCGATGAGTTTGGGCAATGGGATCCCAAAAATCAGCGGCCAGAATTGTGGAACTTGTTCAACAGCAGAAAAAAAATGGGAGAGCATTTCAGGGTGTTTCCGCTTAGCAACTGGACAGAGATGGATGTTTGGCAATACGTTTTGCTCGAAAACATTGAAATGCCTTCGCTATACTTCTCGCACGAGCGCGAATGCCTGAACCGCAAGGGGGTTCTTTTGGCCCGCAGTGAATACTTGCAGCTTATTGATGGCGAAAAGTGGGAGAAAATGCATATCCGTTTCCGCACAATTGGCGATATGAGCTGTACAGGTGCCACATTATCGGGGGCCAGCACACTTGAAGAAATCATTCATGAAGTGGCCACAGCCAGGGTGACCGAACGTGGATCGCGCGCTGACGACAAGCGAAGCGAAACAGCCATGGAAGACCGGAAAAAGGAAGGTTATTTTTAAAAAATTTTGTGATGGAATATTTTGCCGGAAACGGTTATCTGGATATGGAACTGCTGCGGTTTACCACCGCCGGAAGTGTTGACGATGGAAAGAGCACCCTGATAGGGCGCCTGCTTTACGACAGCAAGTCGATTTTTGAAGATCAATACGAAGCAATTAAACTTACCAGTGAGCGTCGCGGTGAGCCTGAAGTGAATCTCGCATTGCTGACAGATGGTCTAAGGGCCGAGCGCGAACAGGGAATAACCATCGATGTGGCATACCGCTACTTCGCCACGCCAAAGCGCAAGTTTATCATTGCCGATACACCCGGGCATATTCAATACACCCGCAACATGGTTACGGGCGCTTCAACAGCCAACCTGGCCATTGTTCTTGTGGACGCCCGCAAAGGAGTGGTTGAACAGACCAAAAGGCATGCCTTTATCGCATCACTGCTGGGTATCCCGCATATGGTGATCTGTGTTAACAAAATGGACCTGGTCGATTATGATGAAGAAGTCTTCCTTTGTATAAAAAAAGATTTTAAGACCTTTGCCGCCAAGCTCAAGGTGCATGATATCCAGTTTGTGCCCATCAGCGCCCTGAAAGGTGATAATGTGGTGGAAAAATCTGCCAACATGCCCTGGTACGGAGGGTCAACCTTAATGTACCTGCTCGAAACAATACATATTGGCAGCGACCTGAACCTGGTGGATTGCCGTTTTCCGGTGCAATACGTTATCCGCCCGCACAATGATGATTACCATGATTACCGTGGCTATGCAGGCCGGGTGGCGGGTGGCATCCTGAAGCCCGGCGACAAGGTGATGGTGCTTCCTTCGGGTTTCACAACCAGGATTAAGGCCATTGATGGCCCGCAAGGCCCTGTTCAGGAAGCCTTTGCGCCAATTTCGGTTACCATAAGGCTTGAAGATGAGCTGGATGTGGGCCGTGGCGATATGATTGTGCGGATTAACAACGTGCCTGAAATTTCACAAGATATCAACATGATGGTTTGCTGGATGAATCCCGTAAGGATGCAGCTCAATGGGAAATACACCATCAGGCACACCACCCGTGAAGCACGTTGTGTGGTAAAGGAAATCCTTTACAAAGTTGATGTGAACACCCTTCACAGGATTCTTGATGACAAAGAAGTAGGCATGAACGACATTGCCAGGATCTGCGTTCGTACCACCAAACCTTTCTTTTTCGATAAGTATCAAATCAACCGCTTTACAGGAAGCGTTATCCTGGTAGATGAGGGCAGCAACGAAACCGTTGGCGCCGGAATGATCATCTAAATTTTTACCGGGTCTTCTCAGAAAATATCGCGCCGGAACTCATCACGCGGGCTTGATGGTTGTCTGTAGCGAGTGCAGTCTGTTTCCACCGAAAGGGGCCGGAGCGGCCTTTCGAAGTCGTCTTTGGTCAGGTTAATGCTCTGATCGGCATATACCCTTTGCATAAACAAGGCCCAGATAGGAAGTGCCATATTGGCTCCCTGCCCTAAAGAAATACTGCGGAAGCGAATGCCACGGTCTTCAGCGCCCACCCAAACACCACCAACCAGATTGGGAGTTACTCCCATAAACCAGCCATCAGACTGGTTTTGTGTGGTGCCTGTTTTGCCACCAATGGGGTGGTTGAACCCATAACGGAAGCGCAAACGCATACCCGTGCCACTTTCAACCACGCCTTTCATAAGTTCGAGCATAAGAAAAGCCGTTTCTTCACTCATGGCTTCTTCCTGTCGCGGCATGAATGCTTCGACCAGGTTGCCGTTCTTGTCTTCGATATGGGTAATGAATGTAGGTTCGATAAACACGCCCTTGTTGGCATAGGTGGCAAATGCGCCAACCATTTCCTTCACCGAAATGTCGGGGGTTCCCAGCGCAAGGGCTGGTACAGGGTCGATGGGGCTTTCAACACCCATACGCCGTACCAGGTTAATAACCGCCAGGGGCGAGTATTTCTTCATCAGGAAAGCCGAAACGTAGTTTACCGAATTTGCCAGGGCCCATTTCAGGGTAACCATTTCGCCTTCGCGCTCATCGGAGCTGTTTTTTGGTGTCCAAGGACCTTGCGGGGTGTCGAAGGTTACGGGCGTATTGGGCACCTCTGTGCAGGGACTGAACTCGCCCTCCTGCATGGCCAGGGTATAAAGGAAGGGCTTGAGGGTTGACCCTACCTGGCGGCGGCTGGCTGTAACATGGTCGAATTTGAAGTGCCGGAAATTGACACCCCCAACATAAGCCCTTACAAACCCTGTCTGGGGCTCAATAGCCATCATGCCCGTATTCAGAAAATGCTTGTAGTACCAAATGGAATCAAGGGGTGTCAACAGGGTGTCGATGTCGCCATTCCATGAAAAAACTGTCATGGGCACTGGAACCCTGAAAGATGCACGGATGGAGTCTTCGGGAACGCCCTGGCGGCGCATGTTTATAAAACGGTCGGAACGCCTGATGGAGTTTTCGATATTGGTGTTGATCTGCGCTTGGGTTAGGTCGCGGCCAAAAGGTGCATTATTATACCCCCTCCAATGTCTGAAAAATTCCGGCTGGAGGGTCTTGCCCATGTGTTCTTCCACGGCTTCCTCGGCATAGCGCTGCATGCGCGAATCGATGGTAGTGTAAATCTTCAGCCCGTCTTTGTAAATGTTATAATTGCTTCCATCGGGTTTGGTGCGGGTCTTGCTCCACTCATTGAGCTCAAGGCGCAAAAATTCGCGGAAATAGGTTGCAAGGCCAGTGTTCTGATCCTGCACCTGGAATTGCGACATTTCAAGAGGTAAAGCCCTGATTGAGTCAAATTCAAATGGGCTAAGGAAATTATAGCGCGCCATCTGACCAAGCACAACCTGCCGGCGCTGAAATGCTCTTTCAGGATTTCTTACCGGGTGAAACCATGATGGAGCTTTTAAAAGACCCACCAGCATGGCAGATTCTTCCACGTTTAGTGAATCGGGAGTGGTGTTAAAATAGGTTTTTGCTGCTGACTTAATACCAAAGGAATGACTGCCGAAATCGACAGTGTTAAGGTACATGGCAATAATCTCTTCCTTGGTGTAGTTGCGCTCAAGTTTGGCGGCTGTTACCCACTCCTTGAGCTTAATGATTGCCAGCGAAAAAAATGAAGGATTTTCCTGACGAGGAAAAAGGTTTTTGGCAAGCTGCTGGCTTATGGTGCTGCCACCCCCGGCACTGCGGCGACCGCCCAGTATGTTGTAAACAATAACCCTGGTGAGCCCCCTCACATCAACACCCGAGTGGTAGTGAAACCGAATATCTTCTGTTGAAAGCAGCGCGTTCACCATATTGGGAGAAATTTCCTCGTAATTGACATTGGAGCGGTTGTGGATGTAAAAAGTGCCCAGCAGCACCCCATCGGCCGAATAAATTTCACTGGCCAGGTTGCTTCGGGGATTTTCAAGCTCTTCAAAACTTGGCATAAAGCCCCAAACGCCTATTGAAACGGAGAACAGCAACAGCATAAGAAAAACAAATGGAGATAAGATCACAATCCAGAAATTTCGAATGTAATTCTGCTTTCCTTTTGCTGGTTTTTTGCTCATGTTTCTAAAAGATGTTTTGTAATGTGAACGGGTGAAAAATGCGATTATTTCCTTTCGATACGCAAGCCCATGTCAGAAATACCTTCAAGAACTTCGGTACGCATGGCCTGCTCCATCTTAAATACGTATGTGCCTTGCTCTGGAAACCACACATCGGTTCGAAACAGGAAACGATTGCTGCGAATTTTTCCAAAGCCCTTGCCCGTCCATTTTCCTGTACGATCGGCCAGAATACACTCAATGGTGTCGCGTAGGGTTTTCCCATCAGGAAACTGAATATCAAGGAATAGAAAGAAATTGCTGAAGCCGTAATCTGTGGTGTTTCTCACATCGATGTACAGGTTATGCAAACTGGTAGTATCATTGATGGGTGCTTCAAAAACCACTTTTTCCTTGTAGTGCCAGCCCTCTAACGGCAAAGCTCTGTGGGCCTCAAACACCAGTGATTGGTCACATGCTGTTATAATTAACAGGGCAATGAGTGTTGGGAATAGGAATATTTTTATTGCACTTGGCATATTTTGGAAATTATTAATCAATTGCACAAAATGCTAAGTTAATTGTTTGGTTTTTTCGGTTTCTTCTTCTTTCTCTTCTTGCGCGATTTGGTGGGCTGCTGATCAAACCTGGTAAGGCTGTCTTCCAGGTTGTTTTTCATTTCGAAGGGTTTTCTTTCGCGCGGATCGCCATTGTTGTTCAGTTCATTCACCGCTTCCTGGAGGTCTTCAGGCCTTAGGTTTCTAATGTTCATTTCCCTGATTTCCTTAACCCTTTCGGCTGTCAACATGATAATACTTCCTGGATTTTCAAGGTATGCGAATCCCAGCAGGCCCTTCAAAACATCTATTTTTTGAAGAATTGCTTTTCCTTTTTTGGTATTAATCTCAGTTATGTGATCGGGCAAGGCCTTTTGATAATCGAGGTAGCAGTCGTTTTCGTAATTAATGCAGCACTTCAGCTTGCTGCACTGCCCGGCCAGTTTCTGCGGGTTGAGAGAGAGCTGCTGTGTGCGAGCGGCGTTGGTAGAAACCGACCTGAAGCTTGTTAGCCAGCTAGCGCAGCAAAGTTCGCGTCCGCATGAGCCAATTCCGCCCAGGCGGCTAGCTTCCTGGCGCATACCAATCTGCCGCATTTCAATGCGCACATTGAATGCCTCAGCAAGCACCTTGATGAGCTCACGGAAATCAACCCGCTCGTCGGCCGTATAATAAAAAATGGCCTTGGTGCGATCGCCTTGAAATTCCACATCGCTGATCTTCATTTCGAGCCTAAGCTGCTGGGCTATGTCGCGCGAGCGAAACATGGTATCATCTTCCTGCTTAACAGCGGCTACCCATTTCTCTACATCCGATACCTTGGCCTTGCGGTATACCTTGCGCAGTTCGGAGGTTTCGGGGTTAACCTTTTTGCTCTTCAACTGAAGTTTAACCACTTGGCCGGTGAGTGAAACAATGCCAATATCGTGCCCGGGCGAAGCTTCCACAGCTACAATGTCGCCGGTTTCAAGTTCCATGTCAGGTGTGGAGCGGAAAAAGTCCTTGCGTCCGTTTTTGAAGCGAACCTCCACAATGTCAAATGGCGGAAACATGTCGGGTGATTTTATTGCCTTGAGCCAATCTTGTGTGTCGAGCTTATTGCAGGCATGCGAAAAGACCCTGGTTTGCCTGGTGTGCGGCTGAGGTGCACAGCGACAGCCCCGCGACAAAAAATCTGTATGGTCAATAGAGTCCAAGCTGGGGATTTTTTAAAACCACACAAAGTTAGCAAATTATATCATTTGGCTTGCCTGAACAACCTTGCCAAATTAAAGGACAGGTCAGTGAACAGGATCTTGGGGTTGGCATTTCGTTCCACATGATAAATGGCTTGGTTAAAGGCTTCAATGATTTCGAGGGCATTGTTGTGATTTACAAAAGGCGAAAACTTCAAAATGAAATCATGCTGCTCGGCGTCGAGCCTTAAAGCCTTAGCGGCATTGTAATTTTGCAACAGGCATTGCCTGAAAATGCTCAGGCCATATTGAAGCAATGCTTTTTGTTTTTCTCGGCCAAGCTTCGAAAACTTGTCGACCCAACTCAACATGTCTTTCACTTTTTTCTGAAAACACAAGCGCATCCATTCCCTGAACATGAGCATGTCGGCCTGCGGTTCGTTGCTGCTATGAAGCAGCCTCAGGGCTTGCGCAAAATTTCCTGCGGCAAGGAAAGCGATTTGCCTTGCCTGCTCAGGGTAGCATTCGTACTTTTTTTCGAGAAATTTTACCATTTCTTCATCGGTGATCATTGGCACCTTAATCAACTGGGTGCGTGAAAGAATGGTCTTTATGATGGCATCCTTGTTTTCTGATATAAACAGGAAGACAGTGCCTTGGGGCGGCTCTTCAATGGTCTTTAGCAGTTTGGTGGATGCCGCATCATTGAGTTTATCTACCATCCATATGATCACAATTTTATAATCGCTCTCAAAAGCTTTAAGGCTCAGGTCCTGCATCAAATCCTTGCTGTCTTCTACGTTTATTAGGGCTTGCTGGTTCTGAACCCCGAGTTTGTCGAGCCAGTCATTATAGGTGAAATAGGTGCTGTTGAGCAATAGCTCGCGCCATGGTTGATAAAACAGCTTGCTGCGCGGCTTTTTTTCCTTGCCTTCTTCTTCGCTTTCCATTCCCCTAACCTTGGCGTTGGGAAAATAGAAATGAAGGTCGGGGTGTTCGAACTTGTTGAATTTAATACAAGACGGGCAGCTGCCACAGGCATCTTCCGGTGTGCGATTGCGGCAATGCAGATAGCGTGAATAGGCTAAGGCCAAAGACAGTTTCCCCGAACCCTCAGGGCCAAGAAACAACTGAGCATGGCTTATCCTGTTGCGCGAAACGTTCAGGATCAATTGCCTCTTCAAGGCTTCCTGCCCAACCACATCCTTAAAAAACATTTTTCTCTTTTTGATTAAATAATAAACCCAAACCTACATGATTTTTTCCAAATGCCCAACCTGACACGAAAAAATTATGGCCCGGAATTTGTTAAACACTTGCCCGCAGTGTTTTTAAAAAATTTTTTCACTGGCCGGTTAACCGGAATTGACTGTTTTTGGCGGCAATCGGTTTATTATGAACAATAACAGAGCATAAGCTGTTAATAAAACGGTTATGAAAAATGAGTTTTTTAACGGATTTTAACTTAATTTTATCTATTGTATTTATTCAAAATACATAAAAGTTTCCCGCTTTCGGTATTTTTTGTACCTTTGTCGGCTTTTTTGTAGAACGAAATTTATTTTAATGCAGAAACAATTAAAAAAGGTTCTCTTCTTTGGTGCGATAGCGTTTCTGATCTTTTCCGCCATTTTGGTTATGCGGGGTCTAAAGACCAACGATCAGCTGCTTGCAGCAGAAAAGGACCAAACCATAGACCTGCCCCAGATCCTCGAGAGAGGGGTGCTGAGGGCTACCACGAACTACAACTCAACCAATTATTTTGTATATCGTGGCGAACCTATGGGCTTTCACCTTGAATTACTCCGGCTTTTTGCCGCGCATATAGGGGTCGAACTGGATGTATATGCCACCAATGACCTTGAAGAAAACCTCAATTGCCTTTTAGCCGATAATGAATGCGATGTGATAGCCCTTGATCTTACGGTTACCAAATCAAGGAGCCGTTTTGTCAACTTTACCGAGCCTCACAACCAATCGCGTCAGGTATTGGTTCAGCGAAAGCCAGCCAATTGGCTGAGCATGCGATCTTCTGACATTGAGGATCGTCTGATACGCAACCCGCTCGACCTTGCCGGCCGTACCGTGCATGTGCAGCGCAACTCTGCCTTTGTGGAACGCCTTCGCAACTTGAGCGAAGAGATTGGCAACACCATTCACATTGTGGAGGTTGACAAAGAAGTGGAACAGCTTATTGAAATGGTTGCCAACGGCGATATTGAACTTACCGTCAGCGATGAGCAATTGGGCCGTATTAACCAGAATTATTACGCAAACCTCGATGCCCGCACTGCCATTAGCTTTCCGCAAAACCTTTCGTGGGCCGTTCGAAAAGACACCCCATTGCTTCTTGAAGCCATCAACGAGTGGATGAAAGACTTTAAGGCTACCCGCCAGTTTGCCAATATTTACAACAAATATTACAACAATCCGCGAAGTATTTTCATTGCGAAAAGCACTTACAATTCGCTGGGAGGCGGTAATATTTCTGTTTTTGACTCTTACTTTAAGAAGTATGCTGGGATTGTTGGCTGGGACTGGCGCTTGATTGCATCCCTGGCATACCAGGAATCGCGCTTCAATCACGACGCCGTTTCATGGGCAGGGGCATTTGGTATTATGCAGCTAATGCCAACCACAGCTGAAACTTTTAATATTGATTCAACATCAAGTGTGCCGGATCACATCCTTGCCGGTGTTCGCTACCTGCGCTGGCTCGACCACATCCTGCGTGAGCAAATAAAGGACGAAAACGAACGTGTTAAATTCGTGCTAGCTGCATACAATGTGGGCATCGGGCACGTGCTCGATGCCAGGCGACTGGCCGAGAAATACGGCAAAGACCCCAGCATATGGAAGGATAATGTAGACTATTACGTGCTTAACAAATCAAAGCCAAAATATTATCAGGATGAGGTAGTAAGGTTTGGTTACGCGCGGGGAGAAGAGCCTTACCAATATGTTAACGAGATACTCGAACGGTTTGAGCATTACAAAAATACCGTTGGAGGATAAAAAGTAAGGAGGCTGTCAAAAAACTGACAGCCTTTTTTAATGTGCTTCCAGCCAGTTTGAGCCGGTGCTCATTTCCACCACAACAGGCACTTCGAGCGGCATGGCGTTTTTCATCCGGCCTTCAACAATCGCCTTAAGCTGTTCAACTTCTTCCAGATGAGCTTCAAATACTAATTCGTCATGCACCTGCATGATCATTTTTGATTTAAGGTTTTTCTTTTCCATTTCATAATGGATGGCGATCATTGCCAGCTTGATCATATCGGCAGCTGAGCCTTGCACCGGCGCGTTGATAGCGTTGCGTTCGGCATATCCCCGAAGCATTCCGTTGGCGCTGTTAATGTCCTTAATGTATCGGCGGCGACCCATAATGGTTGAAACATATTCATGCTTGCGGGCAAAGGCCATAGTGTATTCCATGTATTTTTTTATGCCTGGGTACTTTTCAAAATACTGGTAGATGATCTGAGCTGCTTCCTGCTTGGGAATGTTGAGCCTTTCAGCAAGGCCAAAGGCCGAGATGCCATAAACGATTCCAAAATTTACGGTTTTGGCATTTCGGCGCATCTCACGTGTTACCTCGTCCAAACTTACCTCATAAACCTTGGCCGCTGTGGCGGTATGGATGTCCAGGTTTTGCCTGAAAGCATCCATCATGGCCTCGTCCTTGCTCATTGAGGCAATAATGCGAAGTTCAATCTGGCTATAGTCGGCTGCCAGCAAAGTAAAATCTTTTTGGCCGGGAACAAAGGCCTGGCGGATCAGCCGCCCTTCTTCCGTACGGATTGGAATGTTTTGCAGGTTGGGATTGTTGGACGAGAGCCTTCCTGTTGCTGCAACCGCCTGATTGTAAGAGGTATGGATGCGACCGCTTTTTGGGTGAATGAGTTTTGGAAGCGCATCCACGTAAGTAGATTTAAGCTTGGTCAGCGAACGGTAATCCAATATTTTGTTAATGATGGGATGCTTTTCGGCCAGTTTTGACAACACATCTTCGCTGGTACTGTATTGCTTGGTTTTGGTTTTTTTTGCCCCCTCTGAAATTTTAAGGCGCACGAACAGAATTTCGCCCAATTGCTTGGGAGAACCAATGTTGAATCTGACCCCTGCCAGCTCGTAAATCTCATTTTCAACCTTTGCAATGCTCTTGTCAAGCACCTGCGAATATTCTGCCAGGGCTTTTTCATCTATGCTTACTCCATAGCGCTCCATTTGGGCAAGTACTGGAATAAGCGGGGTCTCGACCTTATGAAAAAGTTCCAGCAGGTTTTGCTCCCTGAGCATGGGCTCGAAAACATGCCTTAGTTGAAGGGTTATGTCAGCATCTTCGCAGGCATAAGCTGTTACTTTTTCAATTGGTACATCGCGCATGCTCAATTGTCCCTTGCCTTTTCGACCAATTAAAGCTTCGATGCTTACCGGAGTGTAGTTCAGGTACGACTGGGCCAACAGATCCATATTGTGCCGCATGTCGGGCTGCAACAGGTAATGTGCGAGCATGGTGTCGAAAAGTTTACCGCTGGTGCGGATGTCGTAGTTCTGCAAAACGCTGATGTCGAACTTCAGGTTCTGTCCTGTCTTTTCAATGGTTTCATCTTCAAATACACCCTTAAGCTTCCTGGCCAACCCGATTGCCTTTGTCTGATCCTCAGGGAAAGGAAGGTACCAAGCCTGACCGGACTTAAGGCAAAAGGCTACGCCCACAAGTTCGGCATCGATGATCTCGAGGCTGGTTGTTTCTGTGTCAAAGCAAAAGTGTTTTTCTTTTTTTATTTTTGAAAGTAACTCATCAAGATCCTGGTCGCCCGTCAGCGTCCGGTAATTTTTTTCGCGCATAAGGCTTGCCAGCTTCTCCTCGGCTGAAGCTTCCTCATCAAACACGCCGCCAAAAAGATCCATTTGTCCGGTCTGGGCAATGGCCTGTTTTGCTTTTTCCTCAGGAATAAATTCCGCATCGCCCAAAATTCTTTTGGCAAAGGTTCGGAATTCGAGCTCTTCAAATAATGGAACCAAGGCCTGGGCGTTGGGTTCTTCTACTCGCAGGGTTTTTTCATCAAATTCAACCGGAACATCAAGAATAATGGTGGCCAGGCTTTTCGAAAGGCGAGCCTGGTCGGCAAATTCACGAAGGCTTTCCTGGCTGCGTTTTTCCTTTACTTGATCGAGGTTATCCAAAAGGTTTTCAATGGATCCGAACTCGGCGATCAGGTTCCTGGACTTTTTTTCGCCAATGCCGGGCACCCCGGGAATATTATCGGAAGAGTCACCCCAAAGGCCTAATAGGTCAATGATTTGCTCGGGACGCTCAATGCCAAACTTTTCACAGACTTCCCTTTCGCCCCATATTTCCACATCATTGCCCATGCGAGCAGGCTTGTACATGAAAATGTTTTCTGAAACCAATTGCCCAAAATCCTTATCAGGGGTCATCATAAACACCTTGAAGCCTTCTTTTTCGGCTTTCTTTGCAAGAGTGCCAATAATGTCGTCGGCCTCATATCCATCAAGCGCAATCACCGGAATGTTGAAGCCTTCAATAAGTTTCCTGATGTAAGGAAGAGAAGTAATAATATCTTCGGGTACTTCCTGCCGGGTGGCCTTGTATTCGGCAAATTCGGTATGCCTTACGGTTGGTGCCTTTGAATCGAACGCAACCGCTATATGGGTAGGATTTTCTTTTTTCAGCACCTCGGTAAGGGTGTTGGCGAAACCCAGTATGGCAGAAGTATTTAATCCTTTTGAGCTAATTCGGGGGTTTTTGCTGAATGCGTAATAGGCCCTGTAGATCAGCGCCATGGCATCGAGCAGGAAGAGTTTTTTTGGCGTTTGCGACATTTTTTGTGTTTTTTACAAAGATAACCAACAAAAGCAAGGGCCTGTAAAAAAACACAAAAGCCCGGGCGAACCGGGCTTTGCAAACAAACCAAAACAACATGAAGAGAAATATATAGGGGGGTATTAGTGACTATGCATAATATTGATCAAATGGTATGCCAAAGTTTAAAAAAACCATCGGTATGCCAAACTAATATTTCTGCCTGGCATGATGTAGTTTCGGTCTTCCATTCGCGAAAGGTGGTCGCGGTAGCTAGTATTCAGAAGGTTGTCGCCTCTGAGAATGATCACATGCCTGCCAGCCTTGCTCAGTCGGTAACCCGCAACCATTCCCATTAAAAAGTAACCCTGGGTTGGTTCCTCTTCTGGTGCAACACGGTTTTGGGTTGCGGTGGCCTGAAATTTCGAACCGATCCATCCCCACCCAAAGTCATATTCGATGTCGGCCCTGAAGCGAAGCGGTGGAATGAAGGGAAGGTCTTCAATGCCATTTCCAATACGGCGACCATTCACATAATCAAGGCCGAGGCCCAGTGAGAGGGGTTCAACGGGTTTCCAGCTAAAAGAAATTTCTCCTCCCATTAGCCTGGCCTCATCACCCTCGTAACGGAAAATCGGGAAACCAGAATCATCGTCCACTTCACCGGTAGGCTGAAAAATGATGAAGTTCATGAAGTGATTCACGAAGGTGGCCAGTTCAAACTCCATGTTATTTACGCTATAGCGGATGAAGAAATCACCACCGTTTCCAATTTCATCTTTCAGGCTTGCCTCACCAATTTCATACACTCCTGCCCCCAAATGCACGCCATCGGAGAAGAGTTCCTGCACGCTGGGGTTGCGGTGCGAGCGGGCAAACTGGCCGCCCACTTCCCAGCCGGGCAAGGGACGATGATTCACACCAATTGAACCGGAGTAATTTATTGCATTTCGCGATTCATTAATGCCGGGAAACAATTCGTTGGGCAGGGCCCCGTTGTGCTGCAGGTCAAATCGAATGCCAGTCTGCAGCCTGAAAATATTGCTAAGCGGTATTTCCTGGAAGGTGAAAACGCCCAATGCCAGCCGTCTTTCACCGGGGGTGAAGGCTTCATCGCCTGATACATCAAGGTTATGCCCATATAGGTTCATGCCAAAAGCACCGCGGGCAAAAATACCCCTGGGTTTATGTTGAATGGTAGCCGTGCTGCTGAAAGTGTACTTTTCAAAAGAAATTTCTATCTCTTCTTCGGGTAAGCCATCAGCTATTTCTATTTCAACTTCGTCCTGATACATTCTGCTGGCATTGAACCTGATTTGGCCCCTGTCGAAAAACCCGGCACGGTTATAGTTCCACCTTCCTTGCAGTGATTGGCGTTGCATTCTGATCTCTACTTTTTCATCGGGTTCATCCATTGCACCCGGAAGCCCATAATTCTGACCGGTTAGCGAAAGGCTTATCCCTCCGGCGTTTCTGCCTTGTTTCAAGCCAAACCCTACTGAACCATCATAGTTATTCATGGTGGTTCCCGGAATGATTCCGGCAGGGGTTTTAGTGTCACCGGCCTGTCGGTATGAAAAGCGGGCAGATGTTGCCCAGTTATCCCAACCGTGAGTAATGCGGCCAAACCCTGCTCCCATGCTGTTAACCGTTGCGCCCTGCAATGACACAACACCGTTAATTCCCAAGTCGGCATCATCGGGGATATCACTAGTC
>Ga0114946_10000807_pt1 | contig 21315 bp, 13 predicted proteins | sample WalLakDeSediment_FD_88676 | JGI IMG/M metagenome (GOLD analysis project Ga0114946, IMG submission 88676) | Lake sediment microbial communities from Walker lake, Nevada to study Microbial Dark Matter (Phase II) - Walker Lake 11/02/13 Deep Sediment | ecosystem: Environmental > Aquatic >...
AGGCAACACCGGCCGCACCATCATGATCTCGCAGCGCACCGGCTGCCCGGTCAGCGGGTCCCGCGCCAGCTCCTGCAGGCGCGCGTCGCCTATCGCAACGGCCTGGGCCCGTGCCTGCCGCTCGTCCAGGCCGGTCTCCAGGGTCAGGATGGGCTGATCGCCGGCCAGCGCGGCGGCAAACCGCTCCTCGCGCCGCGCCAGGGCCGGCACCGCCAGCAGCAACTCCTCCCGCAGCCGCGGCTGCGCCAGCCGCCCGGGGTCCTCGGTGCCGGCCGGTGCCGGCGGCGCCGTCTCCGTCTCGAGCACGCCGGCGGGCGTCGGCGCGGCCCGGCAGCCGGCCAGGAGCAGCATGGCGCAGCAGATCGCGCAACGCAAGATGGTCATGGTGCCACCTTTCCGGCCGCGAAGCGCGCGGCCAGGCGCAGTCCGTCGGGGTCCGCGTCCTCCGGCCCCAGCAGCCACGGCTGCAGGCAGGCCGGGTCCTTCACGCACGGGTCCGTCAGCGCGTGCAGGAAGGCGATCAGGTCCCGCACCTGCCCGTCGGCCAACGTCACGTCCGCCAAGGGCGTGCGGCCCCGGCGACGGTCCTCCGCCAACTTGGCCAACGCCCGCTCCGCGCTCTCGGCCAGGCGCGCCGTCTGCACCGCGGGCTCGAGCTGCGACACGTCGTAGGCGGCCAGGGCCGCCGCGGCATCCAGGTGGTGACGGACGATGCCCGCAAGCGTGGTGTACGCGCCGCTGTGACCGTAGGGGCCGGTTACCTCCACGTTGAGGAGGCTCGGCGTGCGGAAGGCGTAGCGGTCCTCCTGCCGGAACGTGGCGTGCCAACAGCCCAGATCGTCGGCCACCGACGCCGTGGGATCGGCGTACGGATCGTCGTGCCTGCCGGGGCCCACCTGCGGCACGGCCAGGACATAGGCGCGTTCGTCGGTGAAGGCGTCGCCGGCGTGGCAGGCGACACAGCCGGCGCCACCGTCCGCCACGGTGGTCAGGAACAGCAGCGCGCCGCGCTTGGCGGACTCGCCGAGGGCCGCGTCGTCACCTTTGACATAATCACGCCACGGCGAGGCGACAAAGACCTGCGAACGCTGGTACGCGCCAAGGGCCAGGGCCACGTTCTGCTCGCTGACGAGCGCTTCCACCACCTGGCCGGCGCCAAAGACGCGCTCGAACTCGCGCACCCAGGCGGGCTGCTGCAACTGGCCGCGACCCGGGCCGTAGTCTCCAAGGCGGGCGGCGAGGTAGGCGCGCGTCAGGCGGTGCGGCCGGTGCGCCGCATAGGTGTAGCCCAGCATCTCCGCCGGCGACACGATGGGGAAGCGACTCTGCGCCGCGACCAGGTCCGGCCCGGCCAGCGGGTCGGGCAGCCCGGGCAGCACGTCGGGGGTGCGGATGCCGGTTACGTCGCCGGCCGGGGTCGGGCCGTCGCCGGCCAGGACGTGCAGCCTCTGGTCGTGGAACAGCGCCCGGCGCCACAGCCCCACGTTGAACACCGACGGCGCGTTGCGCGCCACGTTGGGCAAGCCCGTGACGTGGCTGCGGCCGGGTCCAAGCAGGTCGGGCTCCACCGCGCCGACCCCTATGGACACCGACAAGCCGTCGCCGCCGCCCAGAAGCGGGTGATGGCAGGAGACGCACGCCGTGTCCATGTCACCGCTCAGGGCCGTGGTGAAGAAGAGCTTCTTGCCCAGCTGCGCCAACGGCTCGTCGATGTGCGGCAGATCCAGGTCCAGGTGCGGATCGCCGGTCAGGGTCCGGGCGTGTATGGCCGCGCGCAGGCGCGCGTCCAGGTCCGGACCGTTGGGGGCTGCCGCCCGACAGCCGCAAGTCGCGGCGGCAAGCGTGGCCAACGTGACACCCGCCGCCGCGCGGAGCAGGCGGCGCCACCGGGCCGGCAGCCTGGTCCGCGGGGCCATGGGACGGAGTATGGGCACGGCGCCAGGCGTGGTCAAGCAGTCTTGGTCCCCGCGGCCAGGGCAGCGGGACCGCCGCCGCCCCGTCCCGCGCCACCGGCGCGGAACGGGCGGCTCGCCGTCAGTCTACGTGGCCGCGGACTGCAGGTCCTGCCAGAGCCCGACCACGTTGCCGGACGGGTCACGGAACAGCGCCAGGCAGCCCATGCCGGGGATCTCGGTCTTCTCGCGCACCATCTCGGCCCCCAGCGAGACGGCCTTGGCCAGGGTAGCGTCCAGGTCGGCGGTGCCGACGTACGGCACGACCGCGTCCACGGAATCGTCGGTGCCCTGCGTAACAAAACCGCCGCCCGGGCCGCCTTCGGCCTCGAACATGACATAATCAAAGGTCTCTTCGACCTGGATGCGCCACCCGAACAGGCCGGCGTAGAACTGACTGCCTTGCGTGGGATTCCCGGCGGGGAACTCCACGTGCACGATGGGGTGATGGGCCATGAGGCGCGCTCCTTGGTGGTGGGCCGACGGGTTCGGCCCGGGCAGTCCAGTATGGAACGAGCGTACGATTTAGTCAAGGCTGAATACTGCCTGTGTTCTCCAGCGGCGCCGCAGGACAGCCCGGCCCGACAGCCCGGAGCGGCCGGTGGTGGCAGCACGTGGGTTCCGGTGGTATGCTGGCGTCGGGTTCGGTGGGACCGGGGCGAGCCGGACCGGCAACCATCACCGGCGCCGGCTGACGCCGGTGGCGCGCTTCGCCCGGGTCCCGATGCGCTGGTCGGCGCGCGCGAACGGCGGCCGACCGAGCGGGGCACGGCCGGTGACAAGCCTGCTGGAAGAGACCGAGACGCTGGTGTTCACCGACATCGTCGGCTCGGTCGGCCTGTGGCAGCGCGACCCCGACGCCATGGCCCACGCGCAGGAGCGGCACGACGTCATCCTGCGGGAGGTCATCGCGCGCTGCCGCGGCACGTTGATCAAGCAGCACGGCGACGGCGTGTTCGCCCTGTTCCGGACGGCTGCCGACGGCGTGGCTGCGGCGTGTGCGGCACAGGTGGCCGTGAACGCGGAACCGTGGCCGGCCGCAGCGCGCCTTGCCATCCGCTGCGCGGTCCACAGCGGTCGTTGCATCCACCGTCACGGCGACTGCTTCGGAACGCCCGTCAACCTGTGCGCACGCCTGCGCGACGCGGGGCACGGCGGCCAGATCCTTGTCTCCGAATGCACTCGTTCCATGGCGCTGGACCACCTGCCGCCCGACATCGGCTTCGTGCGCTTGGGACGTCACCACCTGCGCGGCCTGGCCGAGCCGGTTGGCGTCTTCCAGGTCACGCACCCCGCGCTGGCAGGCAGCTTCCCGCCGCTGCGGCTGGCGGACGACGCCGATTGGTTGCTGCCCGCCGAGACCAACCCGTTGATCGGCCGCGTGACCGAGAGCGCCCGGCTGTTGGCGGTGCTGGACGAGCACCGCCTCGTCACCATCGTGGGGCCGGCCGGCGTCGGCAAGTCACGCCTCGCCCTCCACGTGGCCCGCCGGCTGCTCTCGGATCGCGCGGGCGGTGTCTGGTATCTGGACGCGTTGGGCTGGACCGACGTCCAGCGACTTGTCGACGCGCTGGGGCGCGCGCTGACCGTGCCCACGGAAACGGCGGCGCCGTTGGTGGACTGCATCGCGGCCGAGTTGCGAGACGAGCAAGCGCTGGTGGTGCTGGACAACTGCGACGGACTCGTCGGGGCGCTCGGCCCGGTGGTGGAGCGGCTCCTCGCGGGTGCATCGGGGCTGCGTCTGCTGGCCAGCGCCCGCGAGCCCATTGGACTGCGCGGCGAGCAGCTGTTCTCTGTGACGCCGCTGGCGGTGGCGCCGAGCGACACCCTGCGCCCGGGCCGCGGACTCCTTGGATACGACGCGGTGCGGCTGTTCGTGGAACGGGCGCGGTCGCGGTTGCCCGATCACCTTTGGACGGCGCGCGAACTGGCCACGGTGTCGCGCATCTGCACCGCCCTTGACGGACTGCCGCTGGCTATAGAGCTGGCGGCCGGCCAGGTGCACGCCATCGGCCTGGGCGCGCTGGCAGAGCGGATCCAGAGCCACGGCGCAGGCATCGAGGCGACCATGGCGAGCAGCCTCGAGCGCCTCGATGACCACGAGCGGGAGGTGTTTGTCTGCCTCGGCGTGTTCGAAGGCGGCTTTGATCTGGCGGCTGCCCTGTACGTTACGGCCGTACGGCACGATGGCGCGAGCGACCGGGCCCTGGAAAGCCTGTCGCACCTGGTGGACCTGTCCCTCGTGATGGTCGCCCCCACGCGCGGAGGCGACTACCGGTACCGCCTGCTGGAACCGATCCGGCAAGGGGCTCTGGCGCTGATGGGGCACACGAAGCGCGCGCAGGAAGCGCGGCGGCAGCACGCTGAGTTCTACCTGGGCCTCGCGGAGCGGGCAGCGCAGGGCCTGCGCGGCGCCGACCAGGAGTTGTGGCTGTCGCGCTTGGAGGCCGAACACGGCAATCTGCTGGCCGCACTGCGCGGAGCGTCAGGCGGAGCGTCATGGCGACAAGATCCCGGCACGGCGCTGCGGATGGCGGCTGCGCTGGCCAGCTTCTGGTACCTGCACGGCCACCTGCGGCTGGGCCGCGAGATGCTGCGTCAGGTTCTGGCGGAACCACCCGCTCCGGACCTGGCAAGCGTGCGCGCTGCCGCCGCCAACGGGGCCGGCGTGCTCGCGCAGTTCGCTGGCGACTACCTGGAGGCCAACGGCTGGTTCGACGAGAGCCTGCGCATCCGGCGGGCGTTGGGCGACCAGCTTGGCGAGAGCCAGGTGCTGAACAACCTGGGCATGGTGGCCTTCGAGCAGGGTGACTACAAGGCGGCGCGGGAGTTCTATGCCCGCAGCGCGGCCCTCAAGCGGGACGCGGGTGATGAGCGCGGGTTGGCCGTGGCCCTTCACAACATAGCCGGCGTTGCCTTGGAGACAGGCGACTACGCCGACGCACGTGGGTCGCTGGAGGAGGCGCTCTCCATCCGTCGATCGCTGGAAGACCATTGGGGGATTGCCGCCGCCACCGCGGCGCACGGCTACCTGGAACACCTCACCGGCCGCCGCGACCTCGCGCGCCGGCACTACCGCACCAGCCTGCGCCTGCAGCGCAGCCTGGGCGACCGGCAGGGCGAGGCACAGACCATCTTGCGGCTGGGAGAAGTGGAGCACGCCGAAGGCCAGCTGACGCGAGCCAAGGAGCGGTATCTCGACGCCCTGGCCAAGGAGACCGCACTGGGCAACCGCAGGAGCCTGGCCGTGGTGAAGCTGCGGCTGGGGCAGCTGTACCTCGACGAAGGGGCCGTGGCGGCAGCGCGCACGCTGCTGTGCGAGAGCCTGGTGCTGGCGACCGGGGCGCACCGGCCGCGCGGCGTTGCCTCGGCGCTGCTCGTACTCGCTCACGCCGGGTTGACGACCGGAGACGTGAGCGGAGCAGCACGGCAACTGGCCGAGGCAATGGCTCGGTTCGAGGAGCTCGGTGTGGCTCTGGAGACCTGCCGCGGACTGGAAGCAACAGCGGTGGTGGCCGCGCGCGTGGGCAGGGCCGCCGATGCCCGGGAACTGCTGGCCGCGGCCCAGTGGGAGCGGGTACGGCTTGGCGCGCCACGCTCGCCCATGGAGACCGAACGCCTGACCAAATGGCTGGGCGCGCCGCAAGAAGATGGCGCGGACGGCGCGGAGATACCGCTGGACGGGGGATCACGGCCACCGCTGGCGCTGGCCTTCGGGGTGCTGAGCGCTGCTATGGACTGCTGTAGCCGAAGTTGAGGTCGGTGATGTAGTCCGGATCTTGCGTCGCCGCCAGGTTCGAGATTTCGCTGACGCCGCATGTTGCCGTCTTGCCTGCCAGCACATTCGCGGACGCCCCGCTATCGACGTACAGGTAGAACGTCGAGTGTGGCTGCGCGGGACTCGGGTACACGGCGAACATGAATCGTCCCTGGGAGTCGGTGCGGACCGACACGGCAGCCTCGCCGTCGCCGTAGAGGTCACCCTTCAGACGCACCAGAACGTTGGGAAGGGGCATGGAGGTGTTGGTCCACGTGCAGTCGGGCGCCAGTCCCGTGCCCACCCGGCCGCCCAGGACGTCGGGCAGCGGGTGGTCCGGATTGGGTGGCTTGTTCCTGCACCCTAGCGCCACCGACAGCATGAGGGTCACCAGTGCCAGTGCCAGAAGCGGCCGCGAGAACGCATTGCTCATGACCACACCTCCTAGTTGCCAGACTGGTTGCATTGTATGCTACAGTGGCCCGACAGCGCAACCGTTCTCGCGCAGGCATTGCGGCGGACCGCCGCACGCGGCACTGCATCCTGTTAGGAGGAACTCGCCATGCCGTCTCCCGTTCGTGAATGGCCCAGGCCGACGAGTCGCTACGATCTGCCGCCGGTGGAGTGGTCGCCTGCCGGCGAACACCACGCGCACACCGTTGTGCTCAAGCTCCGCGATGACCTGGCGCCGCCATACGTGGACGGGGCGCACGATTGGCTGCAGGAACCGGTGCACGCACAGTGGCTCCGACTTGCATCAAACTACGGCCCGCTGTCCATGGATCGTCTGTACATAGAGCCGGACCCGGAAGTCCTGGCAACGCTGGTGCGAACCGCTGAGGGGCGTTCCGGTCGGCTGCCCGTAGACCCGCTGTCCTTTTTCCGCATCACCTTGCCCTCCGCTCGGTCGGCCGCGGCGGTCGCGTACTACGTGAGCGGCTGGGAGGACGCGGTGGACGCGGTTTACGTGGAGAGCGGTCCGTTACCGCCGCCCAACCCACTGCGACAGCATCAACGCTACCGCAAGGGGGACGCGTTGGGCATCAACGCCGACGGCATCGACACGGCGAACCAAGCGGGCGGCGACGGCAACGGGGTCGTCGTTGCCGACGTCGAGGGCGGCTGGGTGCTGGACCACCAGTATCTCCCTGCGGGCATCCCGCTATCGGGCGAGAACTACGACTACCACGGGCACGGAGCGGCCGTGCTGTCCGTTCTGGCGGACAGGGACGACGATCAGGGCGGTCTGGGCATCGCGCACGGCTGCACCCCAAGGGCGTTCTCCGTGTGGCGGTACGGACCCTTCGGATTCGGACTGCACCGCTTCTCGGCCGTCATGGCGGCTGTGGCGGACCTTAATCCGGGTGACATCATCCTGCTCGAGATCCAGGTCGGCATGGCCAGCTACCGCAACGGGTCCATCGAGTGGCTGGTCAACCTGCCGGCCGAGGCGGACCTGGGGTTGTGGGTGGCGATCCGGCTGGCGTCGGCGCTCGGCATCACCGTGATCGAGGCCGCCGGCAACGGCAACCACGACCTCGACGCGAAGCTCCCCTGGCTGCAACGCGGCTCGTGGGCGGACTCGGGCGCCATCCTGGTCGCGGCGGCGAGCTCCGAGTGTTCTCCGACCAAGACCGGCAGCACGAACTGGGGCACGCGCGTGGACTGCCACTCGTGGGGCGAGAACATCGTCTGCGCGGGCGCAAGCGACCACGACATGGAAAAGGACAAGTACCGCACGAACTTCGGCGGCACTTCCGGGGCCGCTGCCATCATCGCCGGCGCTGCGGCGGCCGTTCAGGGTCGTGTTCGCGCGCTCGGGCAGAAGCCGCTGACACCCGGGGAGCTGCGGGCGCTGTTGGGCGACTGGGCGTTGGGCTCTACGGCCAAGTCGAGCGGATTGGGTTGCCAGCCGGACTTGACCCAAGTCTTTGGCCAGCTGTAGCAGCACTTGGGGTACCGGTAGTATTGGAACCAAAACGTGCGATAAAAAACCCTGAGGGGCCGTCTTATGTCGTGCAGCGGCCCTCACTCGCCGCTTCTTGCGCTCTGAGGCGCCCTGTCAGCCCCTCCGGACGCGGGTCGCAACTACCTCGATGGCCTCGACCGACACCGCGGGAGCGTCGTTGTGCCCATTGCGCCCGCCACACCGCCCGTTTCAGGACAACGGCGCCCCGCCTTATGCCATGTTCCTGTTCCAATACTACCGGAAGCCCCACTTCCATGCGCCGCTTCAGTAGCGCGCGCGCTCCGCTGCCAGCTCCGCCGGCGTGAACGGATCCCCTCCGGCGCGCAGAGTGGCCAGCCAGGCCTCGCGCACCGGCACGCGCCACAGCTCCACCTGAAGCTCGCGCATCAACGCCAGGGCCCGCTCCATGTCCGCGATGGCGCCGGCGCGGTCGCCGGTCCGAGCGCGGGCGATGGCCCGCCGGTCCCAGGCCACGTCCGGCGCCGACGGGCTCAGGTCCAGCTGGCGGTCGCACGAGTCCAGCACCGGCCGCGGGTCGGCGTACAGCGCGTTGTAGAAGCAGCGGTGGCTGTGTGCCCACCACGAGTCGGGCAGGGCGGCGATGGCCGCGTCGTACACGGCCAGGCTCTCCTCCACGCGCCCCAGGTGGCGCAGCGCCTTGGCCTGCAGGCGGTAGTAGTCCCAGCTGGCCGTCGGGTGCTGGCGCACCAGTTCGCGGCAGACGTACAGGGAGGCCTGGTGGAGCCGCAGCTCGGACAACAAGAAGGCGGTCCCGAACCGCACCCGCTCGCTGCGCCAGGCCCAGGCGCCGGCCACAACGAGACCGCACATGCCCAGGACGGCCAGCACCGACACCAGTCGCAGCATGCGACGGAAGAAGCCCTCCCGCGCCGGATCGAAGATGCGGATGACGTGCGTGGCAACCTCCCGCGGCAAGGGTCGGCTCCCCGGCGCCGCTCTGACAGCCGCATGGTAGCACCGCGACGCACCCGCCGTCGCCTCGCCCCTTCTGTCCGTCGAGGGATCGGGGTCAGCGCCGGGGGCGGTGGATGTGCGTGGCCTGCCCATAGAAGGCCGCGGCGGCCTCCATCAGGGTCTCGGACAGCGTGGGGTGCGGGTGCACGCTGAGCGCCAGATCCCGCGCCACAGCGCCCATCTCCACCGCCAGGACACCCTCGGCAATGAGCTCGCCGGCGCCGTGACCGCACACACCCACGCCCAGAACGCGTTCCGTGTCCGGGTCCAGCACCAGCTTGGTCAGGCCCTCGTCGCGCCCGGTGGTCAGCGCGCGGCCCGACGCCGCCCACGGGAAGCGCGCCACCTTCACCTCGCGCCCCACGGCCCTGGCCTGGGTCTCGGTCAACCCGCACCAGGCTACCTCGGGCTCGGTGTACACCACGGCCGGCACCGCCGCCGGTTCGTACACGGACGGCAGTCCGGCCGCCGCCTCCGCCGCCACGCGCCCCTCGTGCGCCGCCTTGTGCGCCAGCATGGGCTGGCCGACCATGTCACCTACGGCGAAGATCCCGTCCCGGTCGGTGCGCCGTTGCGCGTCCACGGGCACGTAGCCGTCACCGCCCACGGCCACGCCCGCGCTCTCCAGGCCCAGTGCCGCCGCGTCCACGCGCCGGCCCACGGCCACGAGGACGCTGTCGAAGGTGTCCTCGGCGGTCGCGGCCTCCGGGCCTTCCAGCACCACGCGCACGCCGCCGTCCACCTCCTCCACCTCCGCCACCCGCGTCCGCAGGTGGACGGCCTCCAAGCGCCCGGCAAGGCGCCGCGCCAGGGGCTTCACCAGGTCGGCGTCGGCGCCCGGAAGCAAGGACGGGGTCATCTCCGCCACCGTCACGCGGCTGCCAAGCGCGGCGTACACGCTGCCGAGCTCCAGCCCGATGTAGCCCCCGCCCACCACCAGCAGCCGCGGCGGGACGGAGGGCAGGGCCAACGCCTCGTCGGAGGTCCACACGCGGCCGGACGGCGGTGGGAACCCGGCCGGCAGCGCAGGCTGCGAGCCCGTGGCCACCACCGCCTGCCGGAAGCCCAGGTGCTCCCGGCGGCCGTCGCCGCCCTCCACGACCACGCTCTGCGGCCCGGAGAACGCAGCCCGCCCCTGGATGAAGCGGACCTTGCGCTGCCCGGCCAGCTGGCCAAGACCGCCCGTGAGCCGCTTCACCACATCGGACCGGAAGGCTCGCACAGCGTCCAAATCCACGTCGGGCGCGCCGAAGCCAAGGCCGAACCGGCGCGCCTCCGCCACCTCCCAGATCAGCGCGGCCACGTGCAGCAACGCCTTGCTGGGGATGCAGCCGCGGTACAGGCACACGCCGCCGGGGTTGTCCTCCGGGTCGATCAGCACCACCTTCAGGCCCAGATCCGCGGCAAGGAACGCGGCGGCGTAGCCGCCCGGCCCGGCCCCGACCACCAGCAGCTCGGCCCGCGCCTCGTCGTTCATGCCTCGTCCTCCAGGAAGAGCAGCAGCGGCTGCTCCACCGCCTCCGCCAGCCAACGCAGGAAGCGGGCCGCCTCGGCGCCGTCGACCAGACGGTGGTCGTACGACAAGGACAGCGGCAGGATGGAGCGCGGCACGAAGGCTCCCTCGCGCCACACGGCCTCGGTGGCGGCCCGCCCTATGCCCAACACCGCCGCCTGCGGCCAGGTCACGATGGGCGAGAAGTCCGTGGTGCCGAGGCCGCCCAAATTGGACACGGTGAAGCCCGCGCCACGCATCTCGTCGGGCAGAAGCTGTTTGGAGCGCGCCCGCGCCGCCAGGTCGGCAAGCTCCACCGCCAGCGCCGCGATGCTCTTGCGATCGGCGTCGCGCACCACCGGCACCAGCAGCCCGCGGTCGGTGTCAACGGCCACGCCTATGTGCACGTAGCGCCGGTACACGATCTCGCCCGTCTGCAGGTCGAGGGCGGCGTTGAGCGTGCGGTGCGCGCGCAGCGCGGCCGCGGTGAGTTTGAGCAGGACGGCGGTCAGCGTCAGCTTGCCGCCGGCCGCCGCCACCCGCGCGCCGTAGCGCTGGCGAAACGCCTCCAGCTCGGTCAGGTCGGCCCGATCGTGCTGGGTGACGTGGGGGATCAGCGACCACGAACGGGCCATGTTCTCGGCGGTGACGCGGCGGATCTTGGGCATGGGCTGCCGCTCGACGGGGCCGAACTCGGCCGGGTCGGGCAGGGCGGGGCCGCCGCCGGGCTCCGGCCGACCGGCCCCGGAACCGGCATCCGCGATGCGGCGCCGCGCGTCCGCCATGACGTCTGCGGCGGAGATGCGCCCCGCCGGGCCCGATCCCGGCACGTCGCGCGGATCCAATCCCAGCTCGCGCGCCAGCCGCCGCACCGACGGCGCGGCAGGCACCGGGTCGGCGAGCGGCGGCTCCGACGCGCGGTCCTCGTCGGCCGGCGCCGCGGCCGCTTCACGCGGGCCCTCGGCGCCGTCATCGACGGGTGCGGGCGGCCCGGCCCCCGCCGCGCTCTCCTCGGCCTGCCGCGGCCCGTCCGCGACCTCGCTTGCCGCCCCTTCCTCGGTCTCCGTGCCGCGCGCCTCCGGCTCGGTCTCCGTGCCGCGGGCCTCCGGCTCGGTCTCCGTGCCGCGCGCCTCCGGCTCGCTCTCCGTGCCGCCCGCCTCCGGCTCGGCCTCCGTCTCCGTCTCCGCCGCCAGCTGCAGAAGGACCTGGCCCACCGCCACCGAGTCGCCGGTGGCCACCCGCACCGCCGTCACGCGGCCCGCCAGCGGCGAGGGGATCTCCATGGTGGCCTTGTCCGTCTCCACCTCGACCAGCGCCTGGTCGACCGCCACCGTGTCGCCGACGGCCACGAGCACGTTGGACACCTCTACCGCCTCGATGTTCTCGCCCAGCTCGGGCAGCTTCACGTCATGGTCCATGGCCCGCCTCCTCCATCTCCTATCGCTCACTCGGGTCGGGTCGCTCCGCGTCGATGCCCAGCCGGCGGATGGCCGCCTCCACGTCCCGCGGCGCCACCCGGCCCCGTCCGGCCAAGCCCTCCAGGGCCGCCAGCACCACGTGGCGGGCGTCCACCTCGAAGTGGTCACGCAGGGCCTCGCGGCTGTCCGAGCGCCCGAAGCCGTCGGTGCCCAGCGCGGTCAACCCACCGGGGACCCACCGGGCAATCGCGTACGCCAGCGTGGCCGTGTAGTCGCCCACGGCCACCACCGGCACGTCGGCGTCCGGCAGGCAGGCACTGACATAGGGCACGCGGCGGTCGGCGCCCGGATGCAGGAGGTTCCAGCGCGTTACGGACAGCGCGTCGCGAAACAGCTGCTGGTAGCTCGTGACCGACCACACATCGGCCGCCACGCCGTGGTCGTCCTCGAGCAGCTCCGCCGCCGCGAGAGCCTCGCGCACCAAGGCGCCGCTGCCCAACAGGCTCACGCGCCTGTCCGCGGCTAGCGCGGAGCGCCGCAGGCAGTGCATGCCGTGGACGATGCCTTCCGCCGCGCCCTCCGGCATGGGCGGCATGGCGTAGGGCTCGTTGGTCAGCGTGATGTAGTACATCACGTCCTCGCCCCGAGCGACCATGCGCTCGATGCCGGCCGACACCAACACGGCCAGCTCGTAGGCGTACGCCGGGTCGTAGGCCACCACGCGCGGGTGGGCGTGCGCCAGGAGCAGGCTGTGCCCGTCCTGATGCTGCAGCCCCTCGCCGGCCAGCGTGGTGCGGCCCGCCGTGGCGCCCATCAGGAAGCCCCGGCAGCGCATATCGCCCGCGGCCCAGATGAAGTCACCCACCCGCTGGAAGCCGAACATGGAGTAGAACACGAAGAACGGCAGGGTGGGCACACCGTGCGTGGCGTAGGCGGTGCCGGCGGCTATGAACGACGAGATGGAGCCGGCCTCCGTGATGCCCTCCTCCAGGATCTGGCCGTCCGTCGCCTCCCTGTAGTGCAGCAGGGCGCCGCTGTCGACCGGCTCATAGCGCTGGCCCACGTGGGAGTAGATGCCTACCTGCCGGAAGAGCGCCTCCATGCCGAAGGTACGCGCCTCATCGGGCACGATGGGCACGATCAGGCGCCCCAGGTCCTCGGCGCGCAGGAGCTTGGCCAGCATGCGCACGAAGACCATGGTGGTGGAGGCCTCGCGGCCGTCAGAGCCGCCATGGAACTCGGCGAACAGATCATCGGCCGGCGGGCGCACGGCCGGCAGCTCAGCCACGAGGCGCGCCGGGACCCATCCGCCCAGAGCCTCGCGCCGAGCGCGCAGGTAGACCATCTCGCGGCTGTCATCCGGCGGCCGGTAGAAAGGCGCTCGCCCCACGTCCTCGTCTGCGATGGGGATGCCGAACCGCGTCCGGAACTCGCGCAGCTCCTCTTCGTTGAGCTTCTTCTGTTGGTGGGTGATGTTCTTGCCCTCGCCGGCCTCGCCCAAGCCGTAGCCCTTCACCGTCTTGGCCAGGACCACCGTGGGCGCATCGCGCTGGTCGACGGCCGCCTGGTACGCGGCAAACACCTTCTCCGGGTCGTGACCGCCGCGCCGCAGCTTGCTCAGCTCCTCGTCCGTCAGGTGGTCCACCAGGCGCCGCAGGCGCGGATGGGTACCGAAGAAGTGCTCGCGGATGTGCGCGCCCCCGGCCACCGTGTACTTCTGGAAGTCGCCGTCCACCGCCTCGTCCATCCGTCGAACGAGCGCGCCGTCGTGGTCGCGTTCCAGCAGGGGATCCCAGGAGTCGCCCCAGATGACCTTGATCACGCTCCAGCCGGCGCCACGGAACACGCGCTCGAGCTCCTGGATGATCTTGCCGTTGCCGCGCACGGGGCCGTCCAGGCGCTGTAGGTTGCAGTTGACGACGAAGATCAGGTTGTCCAGCTTCTCGCGCGCGGCCAGGCTGATGGCGCCCAGCGCCTCCGGCTCGTCCGTCTCGCCGTCGCCCACGAAGCACCAGACGCGGCCCGTGCGTTCCACCAAGCCGCGGTCCTCCAGGTAGCGGTTGAAGCGGGCCTGGTAGATGGCCATGATGGGTCCCAGGCCCATCGACACCGTGGGGAACTCCCAGAAGTCCGGCATCAGCCACGGATGCGGGTAGGACGAAAGCCCGCCGCCCGGGGCAAGCTCGCGGCGGAAGTTCTCCAGGGCAGCGGCGTCCAGCCTGCCTTCCAGGAAGGCGCGCGCGTAGATGCCCGGAGCGGCGTGGCCCTGGAAGTAGACCTGGTCGGCGCCGTCCGGGTGGTCACGGCCACGGAAGAAGTGGTTGAAGCCTATCTCGTACAGGGTCGCGGCGGAGGCATAGGTGGAGATGTGGCCGCCGATGCCGTCCACCAGCCGGTTGGCCCGCACAACCATGGCCATGGCGTTCCAGCGGATCACGCTCTTGATGCGCCGTTCGATCTCGCGGTTGCCCGGGAAGCTGGGCTGGCGCGCGCGAGTGATGCTGTTGACGTACGGCGTGTTGCAGGCGTACGGCAGATGGATGCCGAACTGCGCCGCGCGGCGCTGCAGCAGCTGCAGCAGGTCCGACACCCGCTCCGGGCCGCCTTGGCCGATCACGTAGTCCAGCGAGTCGAGCCACTCCCGCATCTCCACGTCCAGCGGGTCGGCGCTCGCCTGGTCGCGCGTGCCCTCTCGTTCCATGCGTCCTCCTCCGGCAGGTAGGGGCCCGTGAACGGGCACCGGTGCCGCCTTTAGGCTAGCATGGAACGGCGCCTCGCGGACCCGCCGCTGCAACGAGCGCGGGCCGCCTCTGGTCCCGCGCCTTGCCGTCACGACGGAGGACACCCCGTGGCCGGATCCCTGACGCCGGCGGACCCTCTGGCCTCCGTCCCGCCCCCGGGCGGGCGGCGGCTGGCGGTGCGCCTGCGCCCGGCCGCACAGCGCGCCGTTCGCGGCGGCCACCCGTGGGTGTTCGACCGCTCCATCACCCACTGCACGCCCGGCGGACAGGCGGGTGACCTGGCGGTGATCTTCGACCACCAGCGCCGTTTCCTGGCCGTGGGCCTGTACGATCCCGCGTCGCCGCTGCGCGTGCGCGTCCTGGCGCGCGGAGCGCCGCAGGCCGTGGACGGCGAGTTCCTGTGCCGTCGATTGCGCGCGGCCGCCGCCCTGCGCCGGTCCTTGGACACGCCCCGGACGACGGCCTTCCGGCTGGTGCACGGCGAGAACGATGGGTTGCCGGGCCTGGTCCTGGATCGCTACGAGGCCACGCTCGTCCTGAAGCTCTACACCCCGGCCTGGGTGCCATGGCTGCCTGCCCTGCGCGCTGCGCTGGCGGAGGCGCTGCCGCACGAGCGCCTCGTGCTGCGGTTCGACCGTCGGTCGGCGGCCCGGCCCGAGCTACTCCACGGCCTGCACGACGGTGACACCGTGGTCGGCGCGCCGCCGCCCGGCGCCGTGCCGTTCTACGAAAACGGGCTGCGGTTCCAGGCCGACGTCGTGCGCGGGCACAAGACGGGCTTCTTCCTGGACCAGCGCGACAACCGGGCCCGGGTCGAGGCCGTTGCCGCCGGCCGGCGCGTGCTGGACGTGTTCGCCTACACGGGCGGCTTCGCGCTCTATGCCGCCCGGGGCGGCGCGGCAGCGGTGTCGGTGGTGGACGGCAGCTTGCCGGCGCTGGCGACGTGCCGCCGCCACTTCGCGCTGAACCACGACTGGCCGGGGGTGGCGGCAGTGGTGCCCGACGTGCGGCAGGGTGACGCGTTTGCGGCGCTGGCGGAACTGGCCGCGCGCGGTGCGGTCTACGACTTGGTGGTGGTGGACCCGCCGGCCATGGCCAAGCGACAGGCGGAGGTGACGACGGCCCTTCGCGCGTACGCGCGTCTCACCAGCCTCGCCCTGGGCGTGCTGGCACCCGGCGGGACGCTGGTCATGGCCTCCTGCTCCAGCCGCTTGAGCCCGGACGCGCTCGCAAGTGCCGTTCTGCGAGCGGCCGCCCGCGCCGGCCGCCGGCTGCGGGAGACGGCGCGGACGGGCCACCCGCTGGACCACCCCGTGGCCTTCCCGGAGGGCGCCTATCTCTGCTGCCTGTTCGCGAGCGAGTCGTGACCCTTCATCGCTCTAGCCCGGCGGGCAGGCGTCAGATGGCCTCCATGGTGGACGGCGGCTTGGGCGTCACGTTGTAGGTGACGCTGACCACTCCCGGCACCTCCGTGACCAGGCGCCGCGCCAGCCGGTCCAGGGTGTCGTACGACACCCGGGTGGGCGTTGCCCGCCGAGCGTCCACGCTGTCCCAGCACCGCACCTCCACCTGGCGACCGTAGTCGCGCCGGCCGTCGCGCATCCCGGTCACGCGATCCGCGTGCAGGATGGCCATGACCTGGAACGGCCGCACCTCGGCCAGCTCCTCCTCCACGATGGCCGTGGCCAGGCGCACCGCCTCCACCCGCTCCGGCGTCACCTCACCGATGACGCGCGCGGCCAGCGCGGGGCCGGGGAACGGCATCCGGCGCACCATGGCCTCCGGCAGGCCGAGCGCCTGGCCCACCACGCGCACGCCGTCCTTGCGCAGGGACAGCAGCGGCTCCAGCACCGTGTAGCCGAACGCGGCCTGCGGGTCGATGCCCAGTTGCTCCAGCACGTTGTGCTGGCGCTTGATGCCGGCGACGGTCTCGTCGATGTCGGTCAGGATGGTGCCCTGCAGCAGGAAACGGGCGTCGCTGCGGCGAACCAGGTCCGCGAACACATCCCGGTAGAACGTCTGGGTGATGGCCTCGCGCTTCTCCTCCGGGTCGGTCAGGCCGCGCAGGGCGTCGAAGAAGGCCTCGCGCGCGTCGTGCACCTCCACCGCCACGCCCAGGCCGGCGAAGCGCTCCTGGATCCGCCGCGGCTCGTCCTGCCGCATCAGACCGTTGTCTATGACCACCGAGGTCAGCCGGTCGCCCAGCGCCTCGTGGCCGAGCATGGTCACCACGGACGAATCGACGCCGCCCGACAGGGCGTTGATGGCCGCGCCATCGCCCACCGCCCCGCGGATCTCGGCCACCCGGTCCCGGATGAACTGCGCCGCGTCGAGGTCCTCGGCGCGGATCTCCTTGTTCGACACGGCTGCTCCTCCTCTTCCAGGCCCGCCCGGGCCGGCGGTGGCGTGGGGCTTGCTGGCTCCCGCCCCATTGTGCACCCTCGCGCCCCGCTACGCATCTCCGGGGGCGCCGCCGCCCGCCGACCGGCGCAGATTGGACAGTGCTACGTGCCGGTGTCATAATAGCGCCATGACGAGCGGCAACCTGTACACACTGACCGAGTTGGCCCGGCTGGCCGGCGTGACGCCGCGCACGGTCCGCTACTACGTGACCCAGGGGCTGTTGCCCTCGGCGGGCCAGCCGGGCCCCGGCGCCAAGTACGGTGACCGGCACCTGGACCGGCTGCGCGCCATCCGGCTGCTGCAGGCCCGGCATCTGCCGCTGGCCGAGATCCGGCGCCGCCTGGATTCGGTCGGTGCCGAGGGGATCGCGGCCATGGTGGCCGAGCCGCCGGGGGAGCCGGGATCGGCCCTCGACTACGTGCGCGCCGTTCTCGCCGACCCGGCGCACGGCCCGGGCGCACAGTGGACGCGTGCGCCGTCAGCGCCCTTGCCGCCGCCCGCCGCGACGGAGCCCGGGACCGCCGATCCCGAGCCTTCTCGGCTGCCGGAGCGGTCGCAGTGGGAGCGGATCGTCCTGGCACCGGAGTTGGAGCTGCTGGTGCGCCGACCGCTGGACCGAAGGCTCCACAAGCGCGTCGAGCGCCTCATCCACATCGCCCGTGAGCTTCTCGAGGAGGATTGAGCATGAGACTCGTCGTCCGTACCGATCGGACCCACATCCGCAGCACCCATCACAGCCGGCGCTACGTGCTGGCGGAGATCGAGGCGCCGGCCGCCCCGGCCGCGCCCGGAGGCTCACGCCCGCCGGTGAACCTGTCGTTCGTCCTGGACCGCTCCGGATCCATGGGCGGCAGCAAGATCGATCTGGCGCGGCGGGCGGTGGCCGAGGCCATCGAGCACCTGCGCGCAAGCGACCGCTTCTCGGTCGTGGTGTACGACAACGTGATCGACACCGTGGTGGAGAGCACGTCCGGCAGCCGGGAAGCCAAGCGCAACGCCTTGGAGCGACTGAAGACGGTGGACGCGCGCGGCACCACCGATCTGGCGCAAGGCTGGCTGCGCGGCTGCGAGCAGGTGGCGGCCCACCTGGCCCGGGACGGCGTGAACCGCGCCTTGCTGCTCACCGACGGTCTGGCCAACGTGGGCGTGACCGATCCGGGCCTCATCGCCCGTCACGCCGCCGAGTTGCGCGCCAGGGGCGTGAGCACATCCACGTTTGGCGTGGGCACCGACTTCGACGAGGCATTGCTCCAGTCCATGGCCGTGGCCGGCGGCGGGAACTTCTACTACATCGAACGGCCGGAGCAGATCCCCGACACCATAGCCAGCGAGGTGGGCGAGGCCCTGGACGTGGTGGCCCACGACGTGGTCCTCAGACTCACCGTGGCGCCCGGCATCCGTGTCGACGGCGTCTCGCCGCACCCCGTGGCGACGCACGGCGAACGGGTGACCGTGTCGCTGGGCGACCTGGTGTCCGAACAGGTGCTGGACGTGGTGCTGCGCCTCACGTTCCCGTACGGCGATCCGGGTCAGGAGACGGCCGTCATGGCCACCCTGGAGGACCGCGACGGGCTGTTTGCCGCCGGCGGTCGCGCGCCGGCCGCCATCGGGCGCCTGACGTGGTCCCACGCCGACGACCGGACCAACGACGGTCAGGCGCGCGAGCGCGCCGTGGACAGGGCTGTCGCCGGCCAGTATGCCGGGCGCGCGCGTCAGGAGGCAGTGCACCTGAACCGCTCGGGAGCGTACGAGGAGGCGCGGCAGGTGCTGCGCCGCACCGCGGCCCGCATCCGCGGCTACGCAGGCAACGACCCCGGGCTGCGCGCCCTGGCCGAGGAGTTGGAGGCGGAGGCGGCCGACTACGGGCAGTTCATGGCGGAGGCGGAACGCAAGTCGCGCCACGCGCTGAGCTCCATGCTCATGAGCTCGCGCGACATGTACGGCAAGTCGCGGAAGCGCCGCTGAGTGCGCCGCTGAGCCGCCGCAACGCGCCGCTGGCCGTCAGGCAGCCAACTCGCGTCCGGTGCCCCGTCTCGGTTGTCCAAGATGCTGTGGGACAGGGCGCTAGCCGCGCCGGCCCCAGTAGCCGTCGCTGGGGCAGGGGATCTCTACCGCGATCTCGGCGTAGATGCGGGCCAGCTGCTCCGCGTCCTCGGTGCGGTAGAAGTAGCGCGGGCGGCTGGCCATCGCCGCCAGCGCCTCGAGATCGAGCTCGGTCCCCAGGCCGACGGTGAAGACGACGATCCCGGCCTGCTTGGCGCGGCGCGCCGCCTCCACCGCCTCGGCCGCCGGACGGGGGTTGGACAGGCCGTCGGTCAGGACGATCATCACCGGGATGTTGGGCGCCAGGCGCCGCGAGCTGGTCAACTCGGCCAGGGCCGCCTCCACGCCGCACACCAGGCAGGTCTGCAGGTTCGCCTCCGGTCGCGCCAGCGCCCGGTGCAGGGCCGCGCGGTCACCGGTCAGCTGCCGCGCCAGGTGTGCCTCGCGGTTGAAGTAGACGATGCCCGCCTGATCGCCGGCGCCCAGCGCCAGGCGGTCCACGAACAGCGCCGCGGCTTCCACGGCGGCGTCGAGCTTCAGCCGCCCGCTCACAGTGAGGTCCAGCATGCTGGTGGAGGTGTCGATGACCAGCAGCGCGTCCATGCGCTGCGTGTCGGGCAGGCACCGGGCCTCGCGCAGCCCGAGCGGCAGGAAGAGCCGCGCCGGCCGCGGGGTAGGCGACGGCGTCGCGGTGGCGGTGGGGCTGGGCGTGGCGCTGGGCGTGGGGCTGGGGCTGGGTGTGGCCGTCCACGGAGCCCGCACCAACACCCGCGGCACGGGGTACGAGAACCGGCGCACGGCGCCGTCCGCATCCACGTAGTCAAACCACGCCGCCTCGTTGGTGGGCACCCAGCCGGTGCGCAGCGGCTCGACACGGTAGGTGATGGTCATGGGCGCCACCACGAACGCCGGCCACGACCAGCGCAGACTGGTGGAGGTGGACCAGAACGGCCGCGCGGACGCGGTGCCGGCCACCAGTCTCACGTCCCGGCCCGCAATGTCCTCTAGCGCCACGCCGCCGGCGTCCGAGCCGATGATGGCGGCGATCATGCCGTAGAGCGCCGGCAGCTCGTCTTCCGACGGGGCGTGGAACGCGCGCTCCACGGCCCCGGCCATGCGCGTCAGCAATGCCATGTCGGCGTCGGCGGTGCCGACGGCGAAGATCATCACCCCCTCCACTCGCGCGGCGCGGGCCAGCGGCAGCGGGTCGCCGCCGTAGTTCCACTGCCCGTCCGTGAAGAACACCACCACATGCTTGGCCTCGGCGCGGCCGTCGCGGCGCAGATGGTCCACCGCGCGTTCCAGCCCGGCGCTGATGTTGGTGCCGCCGTTGGCGCCGAACTCCTCCGGCAGGGCGGCGAACGCGGCGCTACTGGCCGTCAGCCTGGTGTGCAGGGCGGCGGTCGTGTTGAACGTCACCACGCCCAGGCGGTGGCGGCCCGGATCGAGCTGCGCGGCGAAGGCGCGCACCGCGGTGCCCATGGCCCGCGCCTTGGCCCCGCGCATGGAGCCGGACGTGTCCACCACCAGCACCACGTCCGCCGGGTCGGTAGCCGCAGGGCAGGTCTGGCCCAGTGTCAGGGTCACGGTCACCTGCTCGCCGAGCCAGATCTCGACCGGCTCGGCCCACTTGTCACCACCGACGGTGCAGACGCCGGTGTTGGCCGCCGGCGGCGTGGCCAGCGGCGTGGCCGTGGGCGCCGCGGTGGGCGTGTGGCGCAGCCCGGTGGGCGCGAGCAGGGTGACGGCCAGCGGTCCGTCCGCTCCAGGCGCCGCGCTGGACGACCCGGACAGGACGACCAGGCGACCGCCGCTGTCAAAGGCCACGTCGTGGGGCCGGCGACCCGCCAGCGGTCCGGAGCCGGCCTCGGCGCTCCAAAGGGCGGCGCCGGACGGCTCCAGAACGCGCAGCCGGCGGCTGGCCGCCGTGCCGCCAACCTCCTCCTCCACGATCGCCACCCGGCCCTCGGGGCTCACGGCAAAGGCCAGCGGTCTGAGCTGGTCGGACGCCTCGCCGACGGGGATCTGCTGCACGGGCCGCAGCACCGTCAGGCCCAGATCCCAGACCTGCAGCAGCTGCACGTCGTCGTCCAGCGCGTACAGGCGCTCGCCGGGCCCCAGCGCCACCGCGCGCGGGACGAACGAATCGCCGCCGGCCGACGACTGCAACCAGCCCACCGGCGTGCCGTCCGCGGCATCCAGGACCGCCACGACCCCCCGCCACGTGGAGCCGACGAAGGCGAAACGCTCCCCGACGGCAAGGCCGGAGTTGGCGCCCTGTTCCAGCGGCACCGACCACGTCAGGAACCCGGACTCGTCGTAGCGTTCCAGGAAGGCCTGGGTTGCCGTCGCCTCGCGCAACAGGAACACCGCGCCGTCGGGCGCGAGCACGCGCTCCCGGGTGCCGGCCGGCAACGGCCAGGCGTGGCGTCGAACGCCGTGGGCGTCGTACAGCGCCAGACCGCGCCGGCCGCTGGCCAGGACGCGATCGGCCATGCCCACGGATACCTGTGGCTCGGCCGCCGGAACCGTGGTCGCCGTCGTGCTCCACTGGACGTCCATGCG
>Ga0114946_10000808_pt1 | contig 21308 bp, 20 predicted proteins | sample WalLakDeSediment_FD_88676 | JGI IMG/M metagenome (GOLD analysis project Ga0114946, IMG submission 88676) | Lake sediment microbial communities from Walker lake, Nevada to study Microbial Dark Matter (Phase II) - Walker Lake 11/02/13 Deep Sediment | ecosystem: Environmental > Aquatic >...
CCGGCAGCCACCCGGGGCGGGTGCGTCCCCAGGCAGGCCAGGACGCGGGCCTTGTTGCCAAAGTCATCCGGGGCGTCGAGCAGGGCATCGTCCATGACCAGAAGGATCCCGTCGAACCCGACCAGCGACTCGAGGCCGCCCGAGGCATCCTCGGCCCCGACACGCCGCATCCCCAGGAGTTCCGCACCCCGGACGTTCGGCGCCAGGTCCCGGCGGCGCACGAGCTTCGGGAACCCGGGGAGGGGAATCTCCTGGTCGGCGCGGGGCGACCGGAAGACGATCTCTCCGCCGCCCAGGGCCTCCACCAGATCGCGCAGGCCGGCCAGGTCCTCGTTGGAGGCGAAGGGAGAGGCCACGGCCCGGACGGCCAGTCCCGCGTCCCGGGCCTCGGCCAGCTCGTCGGCCAGGTCGGAAAGCACCGCCTCCCACGTCCCCGTGGCCAGCCCCTCTCCCCTGCCCCGGGCCGGCGCCACCAGCCGTGTGCCGTGGTTCATCCATTCATAACGGTGCCGGCCGTAGTCGCACATCCAGTGCTGGTTCACCTCGGGGTTGTCCCGGGGCTTGAGCCGCTGGACCAGATTGTCCCGGACGTGCAGGTCGATGTTGCACCCCTGGGAGCAGTTCGGGCAGATGGACGGGATGTGGTCCAGATCCCAGGCCCGGGCCTTGTGGAGGAAGTCCTTGGAGACGAGTGCCCCCACGGGGCAGATGTCCACGATGTTGCCGGCGTAGGGCGACCCCGCGAGACCCTCTTCGAAAAAGGTGTCGATGACCGAACGGTTCCCCCGCTCCACCACCGTGAGCCGAGGGTCCTGGGCCATTTCGTTCATGAAGCGGACGCAGCGCGTGCACATGACGCAGCGATCCCCGTAGAAGAGGACGTCGCCTCCGAAGTCGTCGCGCCCCAGGACCCGCTTGGGCTCCCGGCTGCGGCCGTGGGCGCGCCCCTCTTCGTGCACGTAGTCCTGCAGCTTGCACTCGCCGGACTGGTCGCAGATGGGGCAGTCCAGGGGGTGATTCTTGAGGTAGAATTCCAGGACGCCCCGACGCTGCGCCCGCGCACTCTCGCTCTGGGTGTGCACCACCTGCCCGGGCATGGCCGCGGTAACGCAGGACGCCTGGAGCTTCGGCGCCCCTTCCACCTCCACGAGGCAGAGGCGACACTGGGCCGGACGCGAGAGGCCCGGATGGTAGCAGTAGTGCGGGACCCGGTTGCCCAGGGTCTCGGCGGCTTCGAGGATCGTGGTCCCCCTGGGGACGGTGACCTCCTGCCCGTCGATGGTCAGGGTGACGGTTTCCACCATGGTGGCTTGGTCCGACATGCGTTCCGGTTCCAGTTGTAGGCGATCGGCCTCCGGCCCCGTGTGACCGGGAAGCGCGAAGGCGAGGGGGCAGGAGGAAGGACGGCCGTCAGGCCGCGCCCACCCGCTCTCCTCTCCGAATGAGGGCCAGGTAATCGTCGCGGAACTTGGCGATGGACGAGGCCACGGGGGCCGCCGCCGAGTCCGAGAGCACGCAGATGGTGGTGCCCGTCATCTGGTCTCCCAGGTCCAGGAGGGTATCCATATCCTCCTCGGTGCCGCGGCCCTCCTCGATGCGGCGAAGGATCCGCGCCATCCACTGGGTTCCTTCGCGGCATGGCGTGCACTGCCCGCACGACTCGTGGGCGTAGAAGTCCACCATGCGCCGCACCTGCTTCACGATATCGGTGGTGTCGTCCATGATGATGACCGAGGCGCATCCGAGCATGGAACCCGCCTCCACCACCCCCTCGTAGTCCAGCGTGCAGTCCTCGCACTCGGCGGCGTTCAGGATCGGCACCGACGAGCCGCCGGGAATCACGGCCTTGAGCGAGCGCCCGGGGCGAAGACCCCCGCAGACGTCGTAGATCAGGTCCTTGAGGGGGAAGCCCAGGGGGAGCTCGTAATTCCCGGGGCGCACCACGTGTCCGCTCACGCAGAACAGCTTCGTCCCCGAGGACTTCTCTGTCCCCTGCTCCCGGTACCAGGCTCCGCCGTGCTGCACGATGTGCGGGATGGCGCAGAGGGTCTCCACGTTGTTGATGGTGGTGGGGCGACCGAAGGCGCCCACCGCCGCCGGGAAGGGCGGCTTGATCCGCGGCAGCCCCCGCCGGCCCTCCAGCGAGTTCATCAGCGCCGTCTCTTCGCCGCAGATGTAGGCCCCTGCCCCGCTGTGCACCGTCAGCTCGATGTCGATTCCGCTGCCGAGGATGTCCTTTCCGATGAGGCCCGCCTCGTAGGCTTCCTCCACCGCCCGGGCCAGCACCTGCACCGCTTCGAAGAACTCGCCCCGGCAGTAGATGAAGACATGATCCGCCTGCATGGCGTGGGCCGCGATGAGGCAACCCTCGATGAGCTGGTGCGGGGTCCAGCGGAGAAGCTCCCGATCCTTGAAGGTTCCGGGCTCGGATTCGTCGGCGTTGCAGCAGAGGTACTGAGGGCCCGTCTTCTCCTTCGGCATGAAGGACCACTTCACCCCGGTGGGGAATCCGGCACCGCCGCGTCCACGGAGGCCCGAGGCCTTCACCTCGTCGATGACCTCTCCCCTGGGCATCCGGAGCGCCTTTTCCAGCGCCTGATAGCCACCCAGCGCCTTCCAGCCTTCCAGGGTCCGGGTCCGGGGGTCACCCCACCCGCGGCTGAGGATTCGGACTTCGCGTTCATGCTCGTATGGAAAAGCCATCATTCCCCCCTGGCGCGCAGCCGTTCGAGGATGGCGGGAACGCCGTCCGGCGTCACGTTCTCATAGTACCGGGAGTTGATCTGAACCGCCGTCGGAGTTCCGCAGGCCGCGAGGCACTCCACTTCCATGACGGTGAAGTCACCGTCGGAGGAGGTCGCGCCCAGTTCGGTCCCGGTGTGCTTCAGAAAGGCGGCCAGCACCTCATCGCCTCCGCAGAGATTGCACGAGATGTTGGTGCAGACCTGGATCAGGAACCGCCCCACCGGCTTCTTGTTGTACATCGTGTAGAAGGACGTCACCCCCCGGACATAGGCTTCCGGAAGGTCCAGAAGGACGGCCACCTCGCGCATGGTGTCGGGCGAGATGTGCCCCCGGAGCTCCTGCGCCAGGTTCAGCGTCGGAAGAAGGGCAGCGCGGGTCTCGGGGTACCGGGTCAGGATCTTCTCGAACCGCTCGCGGTAGGGGCCCTCGAAGAGGGGGGCGTCGGGCGCCTTGTCCGCCTTCATGTAGGGGTAGGAGGCAGCTCCCGAGGGATGGCCCCCGTCGGGGGGGCGAACGCCCACGAAATCGTCTCCCCGGACCTGCGCCTCCGAGAGGTCGAAATTTCCCGTGTTTCCCGCCCACCCCGGGTTCCGGAAGGGAGTGGGGCCCGAGGCCTTCGTGTGGTCACTCACCGGTCGATCTCTCCCAGAACGATGTCGAGGCTGGCGTTCACCATGATCACGTCGGCCAGCATGCCGCCTTCCACCAGCTTCGGAATCACCGAGAGGTTCACGAACGAGGGGGGGCGGATCCGCCAGCGCACCGGCTTCGAGCCCCCGTCGCTCACCACGTACATCCCCAGTTCTCCCTTGGAGCCCTCCACCGCCATGTAGGATTCTCCTGCAGGTGCCTTCACCCCTTCCATCACCAGCTTGAAGTGATGGATCATGGACTCCATGTCATTCATGAGGTCCGTCTTGGAGGGGAGGATCACGCGGGGGTCCTGGACGTTGATGGGGCCTTCGGGAAGCCGGTCCAGCGCCTGGTGAAGGAGGCGGGCGGACTGCCGCATTTCCTCGATTCGGACCATGTATCGGTCGTAGCAGTCGCCGTGCTCCCCGATGGGGATGTCGAAGTCGTAGCTCTCGTAGTCGTAGTAGGGGCGGTCCTTCCGGACGTCGTAGGGAACGCCCGATGCCCGGAGATTGGGCCCGGAGAACCCGTAGTTCAGTGCGTCCTCTCCCGAAATGATTCCCACGCCCTGGGTCCGCCCCAGGTGGATGCCGTTGGTCGAGAGCAGGAACTCGATCTCGTCCAGCGTCTTCACGACCCCGTTGGCGAAGTCCCGGACGCCCTGGTCCCACCCGACGGGGATGTCCGCCATCATGCCACCGATCCGGGTGGCCGAGGTGGTGATGCGGGCTCCGGTGTAGGCCTCGTGCAGGGAGTAGACCTTTTCCCGCTCCTGGAAGGAGTAGAGGAAGGGGGTGAAGGCTCCCACATCGATGGCCCACGTCCCGAGCCAGAGGAGGTGGGAAAAGATCCGGTCCAGTTCCATGCAGATCACCCGCACGACCCGGCACCGCTCGGTAACCTCGATTCCCATCATCTTCTCCACGGCCATGGCGTAGGCGCAGTTGTAGATGAGGGGGGCCAGGTAGTCCATGCGGTCCGTGAGGGGCACCACCTGGTTCCAGTCCCGGTACTCGCCCAGCTTCTCGAAGGACGAGTGGAGGTACCCGATGTGCGGGACGCACCGGACCACCGTTTCCCCGTCCAGTTCCAGGAGGAGCCGAAGCACTCCGTGGGTGGCGGGATGCTGGGGCCCGATGTTGATCAGCATGTTCTCGGAGTCCAGCGTGGGCTCCGGCAGATCGGTGGGGGCCAGGAGCCCGCGGGCCGGACGGAAGTCGGCACCCATTTCGGGGGTGCGCGACACGTCGAGTTCGAGGGTCTGCTTGGGCATGGTGATCCTTGGGACGAGGGGGCGGCGGGATGAAGTGACCAGACGGCCAGCCGCTACCCTTCCCCGGTCTCCCGGGCGGAGGGATCGTGTGGGGTGGGGGTGGAGTCGTGCGTGGTGGACATGGGGCGACGTCCTCCGGCAAACTCCTGCCAGGGGACGAGCTGCGGCTCCCGCCCGCCTGCGAGCTCCGAGGGCACGTAGTAGTCCTCCGGGTCCTGCGACAGGGCGCGCCGGGTCTGCTCGGCCCGGGTGAAGCGACCCCGCAGCGGGAAGTCCTTCCGGAGCGGATGCCCCTCCTCGTACCCCTCGGGCATGAGGATCCGGCGCGGATCCGGGTGGTTCCGGAAGGTCACGCCGAACATGTCCCAGACCTCGCGCTCGAGCCAGTTCGCGCTCTGCCAGAGGGGCACCACCGATTCGATTTCGAGCGCGTCCAGGGAGAGTTCGGCCTTGATGCGCAGGTGCCGACGATGCGGGATGGAGAAGAGCTGGTAGACCACCTGCAGCGGCCGCCCCCCGCCGTAGTCCACGGCCGTCACGTCGGAGAGGTACGTATAGCGGTGGTCCGGGTCATCCTTCAGCCACTGAAGGATCTCGAAGTTCCGCGCCGGATCCACATAGACGATGTGTTCGTCGCCCGCCACCAGCTCGTGACCGAGGATTGCGTCGTCGAACCGGGCCCGAAGCGCCGGGACCGACGGATGCACGGCCTCCAGGTTGGCCGGAAGGGACGCCCCACCCGATACGGCCGTGCCGGGGGACTCCGGACCCACCGGCCCGGAGGAGATCGATTCGCTCATGGATGTTCCCTCCTGGGGAAGCCGAACTCAGGGGATGCGATCGCCGGGGCGCTCGGTTGGGAGCGACTGGACGAGCCCCGAGGCCCGGTTCTGTTTCGTGGAGTTCCCGAACGGGAGGGAGAGGGCGGCCACTTCCTCGGCCGAGGCCCGGGGGCGCCCGACCCCGGAGGCGGGTTCGAAACGGTGCGCGGCGTGATTGGCCAGCGACTCGCCGCGAATCTTCTCCTGGATCATCATGAGCCCGTAGATCAGCGCTTCCGGCCGCGGGGGGCACCCGGGCACGTAGACGTCCACCGGGATGATGGTGTCGATCCCCTGGACCATGGAGTAGACGTCGAACACGCCTCCCGAAGAAGCACAGGCCCCCATGGAGACGGACCACTTGGGCTGCGGCATCTGGTCCCAGATACGGCGGAGGACCGGAGCGAGCTTGTAGGGCACGCGGCCTGCGCAGATCAGGACGTCAGCCTGCCGCGGCGAGAACGACATCCGTTCCATCCCGAAGCGGGCCAGATCGTTCTTGGATGCGGCCGAGGCCATCATCTCGATGGCGCAGCAGGCGGTTCCGAAGGGCATGGGCCAGAGGGAGTTTCTCCTGGCCCAGTTGACCACGAAGTCGAGCCGCGTGGTGAGGAAGGTGGGGCTACCGTCTCCGAAGATCCCCTTCATGAGGCGGGAATCGGTCTCCTCCTCCGCGGTGGAGACGTCGGTGCCCCGGGGGTCGGTGGTCGTCATGGCGTCACTCATTCCCAGTCCAGCCCTCCCTTCTTCCACTCGTAGATGAAGCCCACCACCAGTACCATCATGAAGATGGAAACGGCGAGGAATCCTCCCCACCCGAGGGCTCTCATTTCGACGGCCCAGGGAATGAGGAAGATCGCTTCGAGATCGAAGATGATGAAGCTGATCGCCACCATGTAGAACTTGACCGAGAACCGGCCCCGGGTGTCTCCCAGGGGAATCATCCCGGACTCGTAGGGCATGTCCTTTTCCGGCGTGGCACGCCGTGGATTCAGGACCTGCGAAGCCACCACCATCCCCACGGCGTTCAGCACGGACACGCCGAGAAGAATGAGTACCGGAAGGTAGGCAGAGGACATGGGGGCCGCGTGGCGTCAGACGTTGGATTTGTCAGGATTTTAGCGCCAAAATCTACCCTGAGACGCGGCCCAGTGTCAACCCGACGAGACACTTCTATCTCGGTGGCGTGCGGGGTCTGTTCGGGTTTTCAGGGGCCTCGTTTCCCTGGGGAGGCCGGGGGTTTCCCGTGGGGTGCTGCTCCCCTATGTTGGCCGCTTCGCCGGGGACGACCTCCCCCTCGACTTCCCTCTTCGGGCCTCCACCTTCCCATGAGCATTCAGAGTGATCGCTGGATCCGCCGCATGGCGGAAGAGCACGGCATGATCGAGCCCTTTTCTCCCTCGCAGGTTCGGGAGGGGACGATCTCCTACGGGGTCTCGTCCTTCGGGTACGACATCCGCGTGGCGCCCGAGTTCAAGGTCTTCACCAACGTGTTCAACGTGGTGGTGGACCCGAAGGACTTCGATGACCGCTCCTTCGTGGATGTGAACGGCCCCACCTGCATCATCCCGCCGAACTCGTTCGCCCTGGCCCGGACGGTGGAGTACTTCCGGGTCCCTCGTGACGTCCTGGTTCTCTGCGTGGGGAAGAGCACCTATGCCCGCTGCGGGATCATCGTGAACGTCACGCCACTGGAGCCTGGATGGGAGGGGTTCCTCACGCTGGAGATCTCCAACACCACGCCGCTCCCGGCGAAGATCTATGCCGACGAGGGGATCGCCCAGCTCCTCTTCTTCCGGGGCGTGGAGGAGCCGGAGGTGACCTACGCGGACCGGAAGGGGAAGTACCAGAACCAGGTGGGGGTCACCCTGCCCCGGCTCTGACTCCGGTCAGTTCACGGCCTGAACCAGGTGCAGTTCGAAGACCAGCCACGAATTGGGGGGAATGGGCCCCTGCCCCCGAACCCCGTACCCCAGGAAGGGGGGGATGAGCACGGTGCGCACTCCGCCCTGCCGCATCCCCCGCGCTCCCAGGGAAAACCCGGGGATCAGGCCCGAGGAGCCGACGGCAAACTCGAGAGGGACTCGACCGGGTTCGTCCAGCGAACTGTCGAAGCGCGATCCATTCGGGAGGAAGCCCCGGTAGTGCATCCGGACCTGCGTGCCGTCGGAGGCCAATGGACCCGTTCCTTCCGTGTCCTCCCGGATCCATACGCCGGCGGGGAGTTCCGTGAAGTCGGCAGGGTCGATCCCCAGCGAAGGGGCCCACTGCACCTGTTCGAAGGTGAGCGCCGGATTCGTGGTGCTGTCGGAGCATCCTCCGACCGCGACCAGTACGGTGGCAAGGGCCAGAAGGCGGCCCAGGGGGTGGAAAAGCGGGAATCCAGGCATCATGGGGTTTCCATTCGGGTTGGCAGGCGTTCGTGGACCACCCGTCCGTCGACGATGGTGAGGTCCACGCGGATGTGCTGCAGGTCGGCCGGCTCCACGGCCAGCGGGTTCCTGTCCAGGACGACGACATCGGCGAGGAAGCCGGAGGCCAGGCGTCCCTTCCGATCCTCCTTACCCTCGGCCCACGCATTGTTCACCGTGTAGGCCCGAAGCGCCGTCTCCACGTCCACCCGTTCCTCGGGGATCCACCCTCCGGTGGGCTCGCCGTCGGGCGTCTGCCGGGTCACGGCGGCGTAGATCCCCATGAGCGGGTTGGCCGTGTACCATGAGGCCTGCGTTCCGGGCCAGTCGCTTCCGAAGGAGAGACGGACCCCTGCGTCATGGAGGGTCCGGAACGCATAGGTCCACCGGATGCGGTCGGCGCCAATGCGCTCCTCCATCCACCGCATGTCATCGATGGCATGAAAGGGCTGGACCTCGGCAATGACCCCCAGACGGGCCATGCGGGCCGCCGTTTCGGGTCCCCGCAGGTGCTGGGCGTGGATCACCCGGAAGCGCCGGTCGTCGCTGGGACCATTCACGGCCTCGACGCGCTCGTACAGCGCGAGCAGGGTGTCGATGGCGAAGTCCCCGATGGCATGGACCTGGGGCCAGTAGCCCGCCCGATCAGCCTCCACAAGGAGGCGCTCCATGTTCCCGGGCGGCTCCATCATGTCGCGCCAGATCCCGAAGCCGCCCGTGTGGTCGAAGGGCTCGTAGAACATGGCCGACGACGCGCCCATGATCCCGTCCACGAACCCCTTGAAACCTCCGAGCACCAGGAAGTCGCTTCCGAAATTACGGGGGAGCCCCAAACCCGCCTGCTGGGGAAACCGGTCCAGGGTGGGGCGGGCGTAGATGCGGGTGGTCAGCTCTCCCCGGTCCAGCAGGTCCTGGTAGACGGGGAACATGTCGGGGGGCGTGTTGTCGTGGATGGTGGTGACGCCGTACTGGCGGAGGTCCGCCAGCGCCACACGCGCTTCCTCGAGGCGGAGCTCCCGGCTCCTGGGGGGGATGGTGGACTGCAGGCGCCGGGCGGCTTCCGGGGACAGTCGCCCGGTGGGCTCGCCCGCCTCGCACTCCACCCCGGTCCAGCTGCAGTCGGCGCCGCCGGCCTCGAGTGCCTGGGCATTGGCGAGGAAGGCGCTCCGGTCCCACCGGTTCACGAGAACGGGGTGGTCAGGTGTGACCTCGTCGATCATGCCGCGATGCGGTGAGAAGGGCTCGCCGGCCTCTTCCTGGTCGGCTCCGGCGCTCCCCTGCGCCCAGGCCTCGTAGGCTCCCCAGTTTCCGCCGGTGATCCATGCACCACGGGGCATGCGCGCGGCCGCCTCTCCGATCCGCTGCCGAAGCCCCGCTTCGTCGGCCACGTCCAGGAGGTTGGCGCCCAGGAGGAGTCCTCCCGCCTGGTTGAAGTGGGTGTGATTGTCGATGAAGCCGGGCGTCACGAAGCGTCCCTCCAGCTCCACGATCCGGGTATGGGGACCCCGGTGCCGGGCCACCTCGGCGCGGGTCCCCACCGCCACGATCCGGTTCCCACGGATGGCCAGCGCCTGGGCGAGCCCCGCGGCCTGCCCCGACGCGCTCCCCTCGGCTCCGGTCCAGATCTCTCCGCCCGTGAGGATCAGGTCGGCCGGCGCCTCAGCCTGGCCCCGGGTCTGGCCCTGACTCTGGCCCCGGCTCTCGCCCGACCCCTGGCATCCGACACCCGCGAAAAGAAAGGGAAGAAGCCCCACGAAAAGGCGGACGATCCCCGGGAGCGGAGGGGAGGCAACGAAGGGTGTCATGATTCGAATTCCTCGCATCAGGGGGCACTCGGGCCCAGGATGACGGCGTTCAGGAAGAGGCGCTGGGTCCCGCGGGCGTAGCTTCGGAAATTGACGTCTTCCGTGAGGGCGATCACCCTCCCGGCGCCGACCCGTTCCTCCCAGGCGAAGGCCGTCCCCGGGAGCCGCTCCATGGACTCGGACCAGGCGTGGCCGGCCAGGTGAGCGTTCTCCGAAGCCAGGTGGCCCACCGGACGCCGGGTGGAGGAGGGCGGAAGGCCCGGGTCCAGGTAGAGACGGGAGGATCGAACCTGCACGGGGAGGTCTCCCGCCGGGATCCCCGCCGTGAGCCAGGAGGAGCGATCCAGCTCGACCCGGAAGAAGGCGCCGGGGACGTCATACGCGGCGGCGCCCTTCCCCGCCTCCGTCTCGTACCATGAGGCCAGTGACACAAGGCCCAGCGGTCCCGCGACGAAATCCACGGCCGACCCCAGGGCCACCAGCGTCCCCCCCTGGCGCACCCACGCCCGGAGGTTCTCCCTGCCCGCCTCCCCAAGGAGCGCATCCAGGGCAGACCCGTTCACCTCGGGGAGGACGAGAACGTTGAACCTCCGAAGGTCCGCACCGGCCAGGGATCCAGCCCGAAGAACCGTATTCGGCACATGGTAGAACTGGTCCAGGGCATGCCACGCGAAGCCGAAGGAAAGCCCGTTCACGGGGGCTTCGGCGACCAGGGCCACCGACGGAAGGCGCAGTGGGAAGACGTCCGCGGAGCCGAGGGCCGGATAACCCGTGTCGGTGGCGCCGGAGTCCGCGAGTCGGATTCCCACGCCATACCGGTCGGCCAGTTCCCGTACCGAGGCGTGGACGGAGCTCGGGTTCTGTCCGACCCGGACCACGAGGGTACCGGAGGGGAGGGTATCTCCCTGGACCACCAGCGGCACCGTGCTGAAGGCCGCCCGGTAGCCCCGCTCCTTCAGGTGCGTGGCCACCGTCAGCGAGCGGGCGTTCCACCCGTCGAGAAGGTAGGCGTAGCCGGCCTCGCCCGACGGATTCGCGGGTGCCTCCACTTCGTTCTCCAGCAGAACCGCGTCCACCGCCCGGCCGTCGCTGCTTCCGAAGGCCTCCAGGTTGAAATAGAGAGGGAGGGAGTAGGCGGTCACATCGTAGAACCGCGGGTTCTCCCCCCGGTCCACCCGCTCCCGGGCCAGCGCCAGGAAGTCCTCGGGGACCGGGGAATCGGGCTCCAGGAGGGCACGGATCAGGGCGTTTCGCGGCTGGGCCGCCTCCACCACCCAGGTGCCCTCCGGGAAGCTCCGGCTCCCCACCTCCGCACCCTCCCGGTTCCGGACCCCGGAGAGGGTGACGTCTGCGGCCAGGCGGTGAACCTCGATCCCGTTCCGATGGAGGGCATTCAGGAACTCCCGGAGGAGATGGGGATCTCCGGCATCCGGCGGTACGAGATAGCGGCGGATCCCCCGGGTTCCTGCCTCCACGGCGGCGCGGTGGGCGGCCACGTACCGGGTGAGGAGCTCTTCCCTGTGCAGGGCCGAGGTCACGAGGGCGGCCCAGGCCGCGGTGTACTGCTGGTCCAGGGCGTCGCGGAGCGTCCGGACCGAGCCGTCGGCCCGGGTCATGGCCAGCCCCCGGGTCGAGCCCTGCTCGTAGAGCATGCCCACGGCTCCCTGGTAGCTCCCCCAGGACGTGGTGTAGCCGGGGTAGAAGTAGTTGTAGCGCTCCCCGGTCATGTACTCGTATCCCTCCCGGTCGAAGGCCTCGGTGTAGCCCCGGTTGAAGAGGTCGAACCCCCACCGCCCGAACTCGGGGAAGTGCGGCGCCCAGGGTCCGGTGGGAGGGTCGAAGTAGAACTCCACGTCGGCGCCCATCTCGTGGGCGTCGACCAGGACCTGCGGTCGCCAGCTCTGGATCGTGCCCACCCGCAGCCGGGTCTCGGGATGGGAGTGGATGAACCAGTCCCGGTTGAGGTCATGGAAGTAGTGGCTCGTGCGGTACTTGAGACCTTCCCAGGGGCTGAAGTCGTTGGACCAGTCGTCCCTGGCCGAGGCCACGATCCGGCCCAGGTTCTCGTGGTTGTGCCGGGCGTGGGCGTCCCGACCGTCGGGGTTCAGCATGGGGTCGACCAGCACCACGACCTGCTCGAGAACCTCCAGGGTTTCCGGGTCGCTGGCGGTGGTGAGCCGCTCGAGGATGCGAAGGAGTCCCTCCGAACCCGAGAGCTCGAAGCCGTGGATGGACCCGCCGAGCCAGACGATGGTGGGCTGGTCCTCTGCGAGTCGAGCCGCCTCGTCGTCCGCCAGATTCCGCGGATCACCCAGGCGCTGGGCCCGGCGCTGGATCTCGTCCAGGCGGGCATGGTTACGGGGGGAGGTAACGATGGCCACGAGGAGCTCGTTGCGTTCGTAGCTTCGACCCTGATTCAGAACCCGAACCCGGTCCGAAGTCCGCTCCAGGGTCTCCAGGTACCGCACCATCTGGTGGTGGAGGGTGATGCGTTCGCCCAGCTCGAACCCGGTCACATCGCGAAACGACGGGACCGGTGTCTGCCCTGCCAGTCCGGGGGCCCCCAGGAGACCCAGGATGAGGGCGAAGGAGAGTGCGCTTCGGAGGGGGAGACTCGACATGGGATGGCGGGGTTGGAGGGTAAGCCCCGATCCTACCGGGGAACCCTCCTTCCGGGCAAGATCGGCGGAGCTATCGCCACTCCCCCGAGCGGGTGGAACTGCCCGGCCCCGCCCCTGCCTCAGCCGACGGAAATCCCGGTCAGCGTGGCCTTCAGGAGATCCCGGTTCAACCGCGAAATGTAATCCACGCTGATCCCCTTCGGACAGACCTCCTGGCAGGCCCCGTGGTTCGTGCAGTTCCCGAACCCTTCCTCGTCGTGCGTCATGACCATGGCGGCCGCCCGCCCGAGACGCTCGGTCTGCCCCTGGGGGACGTAGGAGAGATGGGCGGCCTTGGCCGCGGTGAAGAGCATGGCCGAGGCGTTGGGGCAGGCCGCAACACAGGCCCCGCACCCGATGCAGGCCGCGGCATCGAATGCCCTGTCCGCGTCCGGCTTGGGCACCGCGACGGCGTTGGCATCGGGAGCGCTCCCGGTCCGGACCGAGATGTAGCCTCCGGCCTGGATGATCCGGTCAAAGGCGGCCCGCTCCACCACCAGGTCCTTGAGCACGGGGAAGGCGTGGGCGCGCCAGGGCTCGATCCAGATATCGTCGCCGTCGGAAAAGGAGCGCATGTGGAGCTGGCATGCCGTGGTCATCTTGTGGGGACCGTGAGCGATCCCGTTGATGACCATGCCGCAGGATCCGCAGATCCCCTCCCGGCAGTCATGTTCGAAGGCGATGGGGTCGCCCCCGTCCCGCGTGATGCGTTCGTTCACCAGATCCAGCATGTCCAGGAAGGACATGCTGTCGGAGACGCCGGCGGCCTGGTACGTCTGGAAGCTGCCCGAGGCGGACGAGGTTTCCTGGCGCCAGACGTGGAGTGTGAGATCCATTACTTGTAACTCCTCACTTGTAACTCCTCTGCGAGAGAGGCACGTGGTCGAAAGTCAGGGGCTCCTGGTGACGGATGGGGGCTTCGCCCACGCCCCTGAACTCCCAGACCGCCGCGTGGGCGAAGTTCTCGTCGTCCCTCCGGGCCTCGCCGTCTTCGGTGACGTGCTCTTCCCGGAAGTGCCCGCCGCACGATTCGTCGCGGGTCAGGGCGTCATGGCACATGGTCTCGGCGAACTCCAGGAAGTCGGCGACGCGTCCGGCCTTCTCCAGCGACTGGTTCAGCGTGGCCGCACTCCCGGGAACGCGCACGTTCTCCCAGAACTCCTGCCGGAGCCGGGGAATCTCCTCCAGCGCCTTGTTGAGTCCCTCGGCGGTCCGGGCCATGCCGCAGTGGTCCCACATGATGCGACCCAGCTCCATGTGAATCGAGTCCACCGTGCGCGACCCCTGGATGCCCAGGAGCCGCGCCTGCGTCTCCTCCACCTCGCGCACGACCGCCTGGGCTGCCGGGTGCTCGGCGTCCATGGGCTCCCGGGGCGCCGCGGCCAGGTAGTTGCCCACGGTGAGGGGGGCAATGAAGTACCCGTCGGCGAGCCCCTGCATCAGTGCCGAGGCCCCGAGACGGTTGGCGCCATGGTCGGAGAAGTTGGCCTCTCCGATGGAGAAGAGGCCCGGGACCGTGGTCTCGAGGTTGTAGTCCACCCAGAGCCCACCCATGGTGTAGTGCGGGGCCGGGTAGATGCGCATCGGGACCTCGTACGGATTTTCCCCCGTGATCTTGGCGTACATCTCGAAGAGGTTTCCGTACCGCTCGGACACCATGTCGCGTCCCAGGCGTTCGATGGCGTCGGCGAAGTCCAGGAAGACCCCGTTTCGCATCGGCCCGATCCCGTGCCCGGCGTCCACCATCTCCTTGGCCCGGCGCGACGCGATGTCGCGGGGAGAGAGGTTCCCGAAGGAAGGGTAGATGCGTTCCAGGTAGTAGTCCCGCTCCGCCTCCGGGATCTGGGCCGCGGGGCGGGTATCTCCGGCCTTGGCCGGGACCCAGATGCGCCCGTCATTCCGGAGTGACTCGCTCATCAGGGTGAGCTTGGACTGGTACTCGCCGCTCTGCGGAATGCAGGTGGGATGGATCTGCGTGAAGCAGGGGTTGGCAAAGCCGGCGCCCCGTTTGTGAGCACGCCAGGCGGAGGTGACGTTGCACCCCATGGCGTTGGTGGAGAGGAAGAAGACGTTGGAGTAGCCCCCGGTGCCGAGCATCACCGCGTCAGCCATGTGAGCCTCGATCTTCCCCGTCACCATGTGCCGGGTGACGATCCCCCGGGCCCTTCCGTCCACCACGATGAGGTCCAGCATCTCGGCGCGGTTGTGCATCTTTACGGTGCCGGCGGCGATCTGCCGCTCCAGCGCCTGGTAGGCCCCCAGAAGGAGCTGCTGGCCGGTCTGACCGCGGGCATAGAAAGTCCGCGAGACCTGGGCGCCTCCGAAGGACCGGTTGGCCAGGAGCCCCCCGTATTCGCGGGCAAAGGGTACGCCCTGGGCCACGGCCTGGTCGATGATGTTGAGCGAAAGCTCAGCCAGCCGGTGGACGTTGGCCTCGCGGGAGCGGAAATCACCCCCCTTGACCGTGTCGTAGAAGAGCCGGTAGACCGAGTCTCCGTCGCCCTGGTAGTTCTTGGCGGCGTTGATTCCGCCCTGGGCCGCAATGGAGTGGGCCCGGCGAGGCGAGTCGTGGAAGGTGAAGGCCTCCACGTTGTACCCCAGCTCTCCCATGGTCGCCGCGGCGGCACCGCCCGCAAGACCGGTTCCCACCACGATGACCTTGTATTTCCGCTTGTTCGCCGGGTTCACCAGCTTCATGTCGAACTGGTGACGGGTCCACTTCTCGGCGATGGGACCGGATGGAATCTTGGCGTCGAGCTGCATGTCGCCCGCCTTACGGGAGGGTCAGGATGCCGGCCATGACGCCCACGGGCACCGCGGCGTAGCCGACGAAGAGAAGGATCGAGAGGCCCGCCGCCAGGGGGCGGCGAATCCGGGTCACCTTGGGATTCTGGACGCCCAGCGTCGAGAAGACGCTCCAGAGGCCGTGGTACAGGTGGAGTGCCAGAGCCCCCACGGCCACGAGGTAGAACAGGCTCACCGGCACGGACTGGAAGCCGATGACCACGTTCCGGTACACGGAGGCGTATTCGAAGTCCGAATGAACCGTACCCGTGGTGAAATGCAGAATGTGATAGACCACGAAGAGGAGGATGATCACCCCGCCCCACCGCATGGTGCGGGAGGCGTAGGAGAAGACCTGCGAATCCTCCTTCCGGTAGGCCGCACCCCTGGCCGCCCGACTCTTCTGCCAGAGCTGGAAGGCGGCCAGGGCGTGGATCCCCACGGCGGCCAGAAGGGCGATGCGGGCGATCCATAGGACCCCGTACTCCGGGAGGACGGGATACCCCAGTTCCTTGAGGAAAACGGCATAGCCGTCCATGGCCTCAGGGCCCTGGAACATCTTGAGATTGCCCAGCATGTGGGCCAGCACGAACCCGGCAAGGAGGATCCCCGAGACGGCCATGAGCGCCTTCTTGCCCACCGAGGATCGATAGAGTGTCAGGGCCTGACGCATGAACGCGTAGCTCCTTCGAGGTCAGCCTGGGGCATGGATCGGGGGCGGGAGGAGGTCACGGTGCGGAAATGGCCTGACCTGGCTCGCCAGGAATTGGCCCGTTCAGGAAAGGGCGGCCATGGTCTCGCGGACCGCGTCCGCGCTCTTCTGGAGCGCCTCCTGTTCCGCGTCGGTCAGTTCGACCTCGAGGATCTGGAGGAGTCCCGCTTCCCCGAGCTTGCACGGGACGCCCAGGAAGATCCCCTCCTGCCCGTACTCGCCTTCCAGGTAGGCGGCACAGGGGAGGATGCGGCGATGGTCCCGCACGATGGCCTCGGCCATCTGGACGGCCGCCGACGAGGGCGCGTAGTACGCGCTCCCGGTCTTCAGATGCGCGACGATCTCGGCGCCCCCGCTCCGGGTGCGGGCCACGAGGGCGTCGATCCGGTCCTGGGGAAGAAGCTGGGAAAGCGGGATCCCGCTCACCGAGGTATAGCTGGCCAGGGGGACCATGGTGTCTCCATGGCCGCCCAGCACCAGAGCCTGGATGTCCTTCACGGAGCAGTCCAGTTCCAGCGCGATGAACGAGCGGTACCGGGCCGTGTCCAGGACGCCGGCCATTCCGATGACCCGTTCCTTGGGGAAACCGGAAGCCTCCATGGCCACGTGGCACATCACGTCCAGGGGGTTGGATACCATGATGATGATGGCGTCCGGCGCAACCCTGGCGATCTCGGTGCAGACCGAGCGAACGATTCCCGCGTTCGTCTTGAGCAGGTCGTCGCGGCTCATGCCCGGCTTCCGCGCAATGCCTGCCGTGACGATGAAGATCCCCGAACCGGCCGCCGCGTCGTAGGAGGTCGCTCCGGTGACCCGGGAGTCGAAGCCCTCCACGGGGGCGCTCTCCCACTGGTCGAGGGCCTTCCCCTGGGGGATGCCGTCGGCCACGTCGACCATGACGATCTCGCGGGCGAGTTCCAGTTCGGCGAGGCGCTGGGCCGCGGTGGCGCCGACATTTCCGGCGCCGACGACGGTGATTTTCCGCATGCAATTCCCTGGGATTCGGACGGTGGGATCGAGGTGCCCGGGGGCAGGCTCGAGAACTGTTTTTCGGCGCCCGGAACCTACCCGAATCGAGGGGGGAGTGTCAACTGGACGTGACACCTCGCCAGACCCCGCTCCCCATCCGCGCGTATCCGGTCCGCCGGGTGGGATTGACCGCGGTCAGTGCATGCCGCCCGGCCCCGGCGACCCCGGGCGCCGCGGGGCGTCAGGGGAATCGGGGCGACGGAACTCGAGGCGGCGGATGGAATCGCTGAACTCGTCCCGCATCCGGTGGAAGTGGAGCAGCTGGGACGTGGAGATGACCTCGAGGAGGCGGTCCTCCTCCCTTCGCTGAAGGTCGATCTCCCGGGCACGGAGGGCCCGGGTACGGTCCAGCAGCCTCCGGGCCTCCGCATCAGAACCCCGAACGGAAAGGTGGCGGTCCAGGTCCTGGCGAAGCTGGAATCGCTCGCGGAGCATCTCCCCCCGGGTGGTCCGGAACTCGGCCATGATGCTTCGCACCCCCTCGAGTTGATCCGGGTTCAGTCCCAGCTCGCGGGCCATGCGCTGCTCGTAGTTCCGCTGGATGCGCGTCATCATCTCCTGTCGGCTTTCGTTCGGCCGCTGCGTGATGTCCCCTCGCGCCGGCTGCTGTGCGGCCGCTTCCCGGGCCTGGGGAAGAAGGTTCCCCGGAAGCGCGGGAAGGGGAATCAGCGGAAGGGACAGGAGCGCGGCGCCGACGGCCATGCGGAGACCGTGGCGTCCCGGTTGCGTGGCGAGGCTCATGGGTCGATTCCCGCAACGAGGAGGGCCAGCGTCTCGTCGGAAACGCCTTCCAGGTAGGGAGCCCCGGCCACCAGCCACTCCTCGGCCCACCAGTCGGCCGAGCTCGCATCGAAGGCCGCAAGGGTACGGGATCCATCGACCCCCGTGGTCAGCTCCCGGGCCACGAGGCCCAGCCCGGCGGCCAGGACCACCACGGCGGCGGCGGCAGCGGGGCTGGTCCACCACCGACTCGGGGAGGGGCGATCGGTTCGAGGCCGAAACGGGATCACGCCCGCCCCCGGGGAGGCCGAAGCCTCCGAGGTAGCCGAGGTGGAGAGGAGTGCGCGTGCCACGACCCGGGCGGCAAGGTCCGTCGGGGGATCGGGACGAGCACGCACGAGCTGTTCGAGGAAACGGACCTCCTCCGCGCACGACGGGCAGGTGTCGAGATGCGCCTGCACGGGCGCATCCGGCCCTGCAACGGAAGGGCCCCCCGAGGCGGCAGATCGACGCGCCAGAAGGAGCGGGAGCTGCTCGCGCACCTCGTCGCAGGCCGGGGAGGCCCCGGTCCCCTGCCTCGAACCCCCTTCAGCTTCATTCATCGGCCCACTCCCTGAGCTTTCGGATCCCGTGAAAATAGTTCACCCTGGCGGCCCCTTCGGTCGAGGCCGTGGCTTCCGCCACTTCGCGGAAGCTGAGCCCGTCGTAGAGCCGGAGCCAGACGCTCATCCGCTGCTTCTCCGGCAGTCGCTCCATCAGCCTTCGGACCCGATCGACGTCATCGCGGGTGTCGAGCCCCTCGTCGGGAAGGGCCCGGTCATCGGGAAGGTCCGGCGCCTGGTCCAGGGGCTGCTCCCTCCTGCGGCCATCCTTCCGGTACCGACCCAGGACTTCGTTGCGTCCGATGGCCAGCAGCCAGGTTCGAAACGAAGCCTCGCCCCGAAACCCCGGGAGCGCCCTCAGGGCCTTGACCAGCGCCTCCTGGGTGAGGTCCGCGGCCTGGTCCTCATCGCCGGTTCGGGCCAGGATGTAGCGGAAGAGCACCCCCTGGTGCCGCTGCACCAGTTCGGCCACCGCATCGGCCTCGCCTGCCCGTGCCCGGGCGACCAGCTCGTGGTCTTCCTGGTCACGGAGCGGAGAAGTCACGTTCAGGAGATGATGGCGTGGGGAAGAACGTTAAACGGGGAGCGATCCGTGGCTCGTCCAACCGAGACCACGGGACCGGATCGCGCCGTCTGGCCGTCAGGAACCGTCGCCCCGGGCGCGCGCGCTCTTCTCTACCCGCGTCCGGAGATGCTTGGACGGCTTGAAGACGGGCACATGGCGGGGCGGGACCTCCACCGAGTCTCCGGTGCGGGGGTTCCGGGCCATCCTGGACTTCCGCGAGCGGACCTTGAAGGTCCCGAATCCGCGGATCTCGATGTTCTCTCCCTTGGCCAGGGCCTGCTTCACCGCGTTCAGGAACCCATCGACGACCAGGGCACAGTCCTTCTTCGTCACGCCGGGGCCGATGGCCTCGGATACCTGCTCCACCAGATCTGCCTTCGTCATCCTTCCTCCCTTGCCCGGGCCTCCATGAGGCCGATGAACTGATCGAAGAGATACCGGGAATCGTGGGGTCCGGGGGCCGATTCCGGGTGGTACTGGACGGAGAAGACCGGCAGATCCACGTGCCGGAGTCCCTCCACCGTGCCATCGTACAGGTTCAGGTGCGTCACGCGCAGACCGGGAGCGCCGGGAATCGTCCCGTCTTCCGCCCCTTCCACGGCAAATCCGTGGTTCTGCGAGGTGATCTCCACCGTGTCCCGGTCCAGAGCCTTGACCGGGTGGTTGGCGCCGTGATGCCCAAAGGGGAGCTTGTAGGTTTCCCCCCCGAAGGCACGGGCAATGAGCTGGTGCCCGAGGCAGATCCCGAAGACCGGGATCCCCAGCCCTGCCAGCTTCACGATCGCCGCTTCCGCCGCGGCGACCGCCGCGGGATCGCCGGGGCCGTTGGAAATGAAGAGGCCATCCGGCTGGAGCGCCAGGAGGTCCCCGAGAGGCGTCGTGGCCGGAAGCACCGTGACCCGGCATCCGCGCTCGGCCAGGAGCCTGGGCGAGTGGGCCTTCACCCCGAAGTCGAAGGCGGCCACATGGAAGCGCTCCTCGCCGACGGCGGGGAGCACATAGACGGCCTCCGTCGAGACCCCGCAGGCCAGGTCCAGGCCCTCCATGCGGGGGTGCTCGAGGATGAGCGTCATGACCTCGTCCTCGGCCAGGGAGGCGGGGGCGATGGCCCCGCGCATGGCACCCCTCGTCCGGATGTGACGGGTCAGGGCCCGGGTGTCCACTTCGGAGATGGCGGTCACCCCGTGGCGGGCCAGGTAGGCGGGCAGGTCTTCGGTGCTCCGCCACGACGAGGGAAGCCGGGCGGCCTCCCGGACGATGAAGCCCGCAGCCGCCGGCGTGGGGGACTCCTCGTCTTCCTGGTTCACGCCGTAGTTGCCGATGAGGGGGTACGTCATCGTGACCAGCTGACCGGTGTACGACGGGTCCGTGAGGATCTCCTGGTACCCCGTCATGGCCGTGTTGAAGACCACTTCGCCCAGGGCGGGGCCCGGGGCGCCGAAGGCGGTTCCGTCGAACCGTCGTCCGTCTTCGAGGAGAAGGTAGGCCGGGGCTCGGCCGGAGCTGGCTCGCGTCAAGGGAAGGTCCGTGGAAGGGATGGAGGATCCCGTGGTAGGGCGTCGTCCGGAATGTAGACCCGAGTGCCGTAGCGTCAAGCGCGGTCGAGGCTTCGGGTTCCCCCGGCGGGTGGTCGGGAGTAGCTTTCGGCCCGCCGCAGCGACGGCCTTCCCCCCTCATCTCCGCCTCCTTCTCCGGTCCGGCCATGGCCCTTCCTCCCGAAGCTCCCCGTCTCCTGATCCACGCCGACGAGTCCTGCCTCGGGAACCAGTTCATGGATCGCGATAGCCCGGGCGGAGCAGCCGGGCTGGTGGAGCACTGGAGGGGCGACCGCTGGGAGCGGCGCGACTACTGGCTTTCCGAGCCGGGAACCACGAACAATCGCATGGCGCTGCGGAGCGCCATCGCCGGGCTTTCGGCCCTTCGGTCTCCCTGTCATGTCCACTTCATCTCGGACTCGCAGTACCTGGTGAAGGGGATGAACGAGTGGATCCACGGGTGGAAGAAGCGGGGGTGGAAGCGAAAGGCCGGCCCCATCGAGAACGTGGAACTCTGGAAGGAACTGGACGCCGCCGTGGCCCGCCACGCGATGACCTGGGCGTGGGTGAAGGGGCACGCCGGCCACGCCCGGAACGAGTACGTGAACGACCTCGCCATCCGGGCCGCAAGAGAGCAGACGGTCTCCGAAGGTCTGGTACCCTCGGGCTTCGAGGACTGGCTGAAGACGGAGCGGGAGTCGCGGGGACGCTACCGGGACTTCGACGCCTCCGCACCCCCGGGCTGACGAGGTCCTCCCAGGTTCTTCGCCCGGCGTCAGAAGGCCGTTGAAGAAGTAGAGGGACCACCGTTGGGAGCGCCAGGGGCCCGATTCGCAGGCGGCCCGCTGAAGGCATAGCGATAGCTACGTCGAGGCGGGCCAACGACCGAAGTGGGCCCCTGCCGCCCCAACCCGGAGGGGGAAGGGGGGGTGCGGCCCGGGATCTTCGTTGGGCCGCTTCACCGATGCTACCGCATCGCTTTCAGCGACCCGCCTTGACCCGGACACGCAAGA
>Ga0114946_10000809_pt1 | contig 21305 bp, 21 predicted proteins | sample WalLakDeSediment_FD_88676 | JGI IMG/M metagenome (GOLD analysis project Ga0114946, IMG submission 88676) | Lake sediment microbial communities from Walker lake, Nevada to study Microbial Dark Matter (Phase II) - Walker Lake 11/02/13 Deep Sediment | ecosystem: Environmental > Aquatic >...
CCAGGCAGCCCAGAAAGGGCGGGAAATTGCAACCATGCTGGACATTGAGTCCTGTATTAATTGCGGACAATGCGTTGAGGCCTGCAAAAGAGTTAATGGCCATAAATTTCCAGAACCGGAAAAACCTTATCCGGAAATGTTTCCATCCAGAGTCCCGGTGGAAGACTGGTCTGACAGAAGGGATGTTCATGACCGGCTTACCCCTTACAACTGGCTTTATATTCAGACTTCAAGAGGAGAATACAATGGTCTGGAATATGAGATTCATATACCCAGACGCTGTCTGCATTGCCAGAACCCTCCCTGCGCCAACCTTTGCCCTTGGGGGGCGGCTGTCAGGGAAGTAAACGGAATAGTGCGCATCAATGATAGAATCTGTCTGGGTGGAGCCAAATGCAAAAGCGTCTGCCCATGGCTGATCCCCCAGCGTCAGACAGGAGTGGGTCTGTACCTTGATCTAATGCCCAGATTTGCCGGCAACGGGGTCATGTACAAATGCGACCGTTGCTATGACCGTCTGGCCCTGGGTGAACTTCCGGCATGCATAGAGGTATGTCCCATGCAGCTTCAGACCATTGGTCCCAGAGAGGAGATCCTCAACCAGGCCAGAAAACTGACTGAAGATATCGGAGGATATATTTACGGAGACCAGGAAAACGGCGGCACCAATACTTTTTACGTATCCCCGGTTCCTTTCAGCGTCCTTAATGACAATATAGTCAAAGGTCAGGGCCAGCCTCATCTTGAACCAGTGGAAAACACCATGGCCAGATCCGAGGCCCTGACCGCGTTCCTGGCCCTGGCTCCTGTTGCCGGAATTGCCGCGGGACTTCTCAGCCTGAAAGCGGACAGAAATAATAAGGAAAAATAATGAAGACTGTTTCCGGATCCATAGCTTCACAGCGGGAAAAACTGGTTTTTAAAATATCCATTGCCCTGCTTATCCTCTCAGGCCTTGCCCAGATGCCTCTTTTCAAGAGATACTACATATCTGAAATTCCGGGTCTGGGCTGGACAGCGGATTATCACTTCAATCATGTGCTCCATTATCTGGCAGCGGGAGTGTTATTATTTATTATATTCAAATGGGCTGCCGCCTTCTTCAGAACAAAAAAACCCCGCCCGCAGCTGACCATCAGCGGCCTGATAAGGATGGGATTATTTTCACTCATCATTATTACCGGATTTCTCAGGGCTGTTAAAAATCTGCAGGACTTTTATTTCAGTCCAGCGTCCACCACAGCGATAATCTGGGTCCATCTCTCAGCAGGCCTGATTCTAGGGTTCATGGCCATGTACTCTTTGTCTGCCCGGAAAAGATATTTCAAGCTTTCACAAGAGTGACCATTTAACTGCCTGGTTGCTTTTTTTCGCAGGAGCAGCAGTCAGCAGGGATAAAATCTCAGTGCATTGTGTTGACTCCATTCTTTAAAGTAAATAAACTGATTTTCCTGGACATTTTAACTCATCAGACAACCTGTCATGAAGAAAGGATAAATATGAAGGCTTTAACGTTGGGTATTTTCTGGGCATGCGCCCTTTTTTTGATTACCGGAATTTTTTCTGCCCAACACGTTGACGCGTCAGAGAACAAGGTGTTGAACATAGATCCGGCAGGGGTGCAAAAACTCATAGAATCAGACAGCTGCCCGGTGATCATTTCCTTTGTCACGGCCCGATGCCGCGCCTGCAGGGAGGAAATGCCCGTGTATCAGGAAATGTATGACCAGTTCAAAGACCAGGGACTGGAGATATTTCTGGTCAGCATTGATTTCGCGTATTCACAGCCCATTCAGAATATTGTTGATCAGTTGAATATAACCTATCCGGTGTTCTGGGGCGGTGATCAGGTCATGTATGCTTTTGATATTTCACTTGTTCCCTATAAAATGGTAATCCAAAACGGAAAGGTCGTTGACACAGTAATAGGCGCCTGGTCTGCCCGGGAAATTGAGGAAAAAGTGACACAGCTCATGGCGACCTGCGCTAAATAAAGCCGGTTTGCATCCCTAAGGAGAACACATGGAAAAGAGTGGATATAAAATTTCTTATTTCCTGCTTGTTCTGTTTCTCATACTTATGGTCATGGGCATCAATCTTGGAGAAGTCGAGGCGGTCCTGGAAAAGGCCATCAGCATCTGTCTGAGCTGTATAGGTATCGGATGATGCTGGATATACGGCGCTGGATTCAAATCGTGGCCACGTTTCTCAGCAACGCCTGGCTGATGTTTCCCTTTACCAGGACCATATACCAGGGAAAACTCAAAAGCATATGCGTTCCCGGCCTGAACTGCTATTCCTGCCCGGCTGCAGTAGGCTCCTGTCCACTGGGGGCTGTTCAGACCTTTTTTGCCAATCTGCGGCCGTCTTTTGCCACCGGCAACTATCATATCGGCCTTTATGTCCTGGGATTCCTGGGCCTTATAGGCAGCCTGGTGGGCCGGATGCCCTGTGCCTGGCTCTGTCCCTTCGGCTTCATGCAGGAGCTGATTCATAAGATCCCGTCCCCTAAAATCGAAATACCCAGAATACTTACCTGGGTAAAATATGCAGCCCTTGTATTTCTGGTGGTATTGCTGCCCATTTTTGTGGTTGATTTTCTGGGTTACGGTGAGAACTGGTTCTGCAAATATCTCTGTCCAGCTGGGACGCTGCAGGCCGGGCTGCCCATGATTTACCTGCAGCCGCAGCTGCGCGGGCTTCTGGGGACTCTTTTTACCATCAAGCTGATAATACTTGTTGTTTTTCTTTTAGCCATGGTGTTCATAAGACGGCCATTCTGCCGTATCCTCTGCCCTCTGGGGGCCATATATTCGCTCTTTAACAAAGTCAGTGTGTTCAGAATGGTTCATCATCCTGACAATTGCGTCCTGTGCAAGCAGTGTTACCGGGATTGTCCCATGGGAGTCAGGTTCTACGAGGGAGCAAACCAGAAGGACTGCATCCGTTGCCTGCAATGCCTTCGCAAGTCATGCAAATACGGGGCAATCAGTTATGAAGTGGCCGGGGCTCTCCCGGTGGAGAAGAAACATCCTGTGAAGCAGACTTGAGGGGCATTCCGGCGCAGGTGACCTCACTCAGGTTCAGAATGCATTAAGAATTTTATTCAATTTGCCTGGGTCTTTGCCCATGGTCCGGGTTATTTCCAGGTTTATCTGAAAAGCATGCTCTGCAGGTCCATGATTGTGGCCAGGCCTGTATTTGAGCTGCCGTGTCTGGGAGAGAAAACGGGTTTGTAGCCCAGCTTCAATGCCTGCTTCATTCTCAGGTCATGTCCCAGAACTGGCCTGATCTGCCCGTTCAGGTCAACCTCTCCCCAGAAAACAGATCTTTCGGGCAGGCTGATATTCTGAAATGAGGATAAAACAGCAGCCACCAGCCCCAGATCCATGCCCGGGTCGCTGAGACGCAGGCCCCCTCCGATCTTGGTGTAGATATCAGACTGAGCCATGTTCACCCCCAGTTTTTTTTCCATGACCGCCAGAAGAAGATGCAGCCTGTTGAGATCAAACCCCAGGGCTGTTCTTCTTGGTATGACCAGAAACGAGGAGCTTGCCAGTGCCTGGACTTCCACGGCAAAGGGCTTCTGACCATCCACGGCCATGACCACGGCTGAACCGCTGAGACCCGGGTCTCTGGCCTGAAGAAAGAAGGTTGACGGATCCCGCACCACCCTCAGTCCTCCAGTGTCCATTTCAAACATGACCAGCTCATTGCTGGGGCCGAATCTGTTCTTGACCACCCTTAAAATGCGGAAAAGATGCTCCTTATCGCCTTCAAGATAGAGCACCGTGTCCACCATATGCTCCAGAAGCTTTGGTCCGGCGATCTGCCCGTCCTTGGTTACGTGGCCCACAAGGATGACGCAGATGCCGGATTCCTTGGCCTTGCGGATAAGGGTTGATGACACGGTCCTTATCTGGGAGGGAGTTCCTGGAATGGAATTCAGGTCCGGGCTGTTCATGGTCTGGACGGAATCAATGATCATCAGCTTCAGGTCCGTTTCTGAACTGAAGCTGTCCAGGACATCATCCAGAGAATTGGTGCAAACAGCGCTTATCCCGCTGTCCAGGAGCTTCAATCTTTCCGCCCTGGACCTGATCTGGGAAAGGGATTCTTCTCCGCTAACATAAAGGGAGCTGTTTCCATTTTTGGAAACCGCGGCGCAAAGCTGCAAAAGAAGAGTTGATTTGCCGATGCCTGGTTCACCGCCCAGAAGAATGACTGACCCGGGAAAAATGCCTCCGCCAAGAAGGTCGTCCAGTTCCCGGATGTCTGTTTTCAGAAAATCTGCTGAAGCAGTGTCTACTGATTTGATGTTTACGGGGATATTACTTGATCTGCTGCCGCGTTTTGCCGCGACAGTGTCCTGTTGACGAAGTTCCAGGCTGTTCCATTCTCCGCAGCTGGGGCACTGTCCCTGCCAGCGCAGAGAATGGGCCTTGCAGTAAGCGCAGATGTAAACGTTTCTGGTTTTCATGAAAGCTTATGGAACCGGGTCATGGGCTTCAATGACCTCAAGACCGAACTCCTGCATTTCCTCGGGAGGGTTGTAAAAAACAGTCATAAAAGGAGTATGACTTCCAGGTTCAACATGCTTGTTGGTGGTAAGTATCCCCAGTCTGGACTGCAGGGTGGACTCAAGTTCTTCTTCTGAGGAGACCTGGAGCTGGAACAGGGAAGCAACATTGCCGCATAAAAAATCTTTCTCCGCCAGAACAGAACCTTCCCGGTCATAAAGGGATGCCCTTAACTTGATCATGGATTTTGGTTTATTAAAGTTGTTCACAGCCTGTCCCTCAACAACAAAAAGCTGCCCGGTCCTGTCGTTGTTTACAAAATATTGGCGTATGTTATCCAGTGATATGTCTTTGACGTCCTCTTCGGCGAATTCAGTCTGTTGAGTAAGTGGGGCCTTTTGTTCATGGGAAGAAATAAAAGGAATATTAACGCCCCTGTCCTCAAGCATGGGCAGTGCAAAGTAGACACCCAGGGCAAGAATGGATAAAATCACCAGGGCCACAATCCATCTCCTGATTTTTCTGCGCCGGTCCATGTAGACACGCATGTCATCATAGGACAGCTCTGGTCCAGACTGGGCCTTCTTTTGTTTCTGCCTCCACTTTGCAGCAAAATCATCAGCAGGGCGATCTTCAGCAGCCTCTTCCCGGTCCAGAGCAGAAAGACTGAAAACGTTTCTGCACCTGGTGCAGCGAAGCCTGACTTCATCCTTGAATTTAGATTCGTCGAAATTGTACTTGGTTTTACAGCTGGGGCATTGAACTATCATGGCTGATCTCCGGTAATTATTTATCTGGAATCAGTTGATGAATTCCAGGCAGTTTTCTGTATTTCTCCGCGCAGTCAAGTCCATAACCCACAATAAACCCCTGCTGCAGGACAAAACCAGCGTAATCAACACTGACCCGGACTTCCCTTCTTTCGTGTTTGTCAATAAGGGCGCATAAGCTGACGGATTCAGGATCCCGTCCTTCCAGAACCCGCCTTAAATATGAAACCGACCTCCCTGTATCAACTATATCCTCCACAATGAGAACATTTTTTCCTTTGACGGATATCTCCATATCTTTGGAAAAGATTACCTTTCCGCTGGAGGATGTCTTGTTAGCATAGCTGGACATGCGCACAAAGTCCATTTCCGGTTCAATGGATAATGACCGCATCAGGTCAGCGTAAAATATGAAAGCCCCTTTAAGGACACACACAGCCACCAGGGACCTGTCTTTGAAATCCCTGGATATTTCCGAGCCCAGCTCTTTGACCCTGCTCTGAATAAGCTCTGGTTTGATAATTTGTTTCAGTTTCATCTAAAGTATTATGATGTGAACAATCAGGGTTACATTTCCATGAGCATGGCTGTTTCATCGCAGTCGGGAAATTTGGGGCAGCGCAGGCAGTCAGCCCAGACCTTTTGAGGCAGCACGTCCTTTGATATTTCAACAAAACCCAGCCTGGCAAAAAAAGCAACCTGGTAGGTCAGGGTGAAAACACTGTAAATTCCGAGAGTTATGGCTTCGCTGAGGCACGACTCAACAAGTTTTCTGCCCCATCCCTGCCCTCTCAGATCCGAGACAATGGCCAGGGAACGGACCTCAGCAAGATTTTCCCAGACAATGCTCAGAGCGCAGCAGCCGAATATACCCGGCCCCTGATCCCGGGCAATAACATAATAGTCTCTTAAATGACTGTAAAGATCGCTGTATGATCTTGGCAGAAGCAGCTCCTGCTTGGAACAGTCCATCAGTAAGGAGTGAATGGACTTGACATCGCTTATTCTGGCCTTGCGTAGAAAGTACTTGTTCAATTTGTTTCCGCTTTCATGGCTTTAATCAGTCATTGCAGCAAGTTTTTGAGCGATCCTGACGGCTGACACCGCGTCCCCGGCATAACCGTCCGCTTTGATTTTCTCAGCGTACACCGGAGTGACTACAGCTCCGCCCACCATGACCCTGCATGAAAGCCTTTTTCCCCTGATCAGGCTGATGGTTTCCTCCATCTTCACCATGGTGGTGGTCATCAGGGCTGAAAGTCCTATTACTTTTGCCTCAAGTTTTTCTGCTGTGTCAACTATCTTGTCCGCGGGGACATCCTTGCCCATATCAACAACATTGAATCCGTAATTACCCAGCATCAGGCAGACTATGTTTTTTCCGATATCATGAATATCCCCTTCCACAGTGGCCATTATTATGGTTGGACCAGGAGTCTGCTCATCTTTTTTGAGCACAGGCTTCAGGCACTCAAAGCCTTTTTTCATTGTTTCAGCACTGAGGATAAGCTGGGGAAGAAAAAATTCCCGTTTTTCGTATTTTTCACCGACAATGTTTATGGCCGGGATCATCTCTTCATTGACTATTTCAAAGGGGTCCCTGCCGCTTTCAATTTCCTTTTCAAGAAGGGAGGTGATTATTTCCTTTTTGCCCCTGAGAACAGCCTCCTGGATGGATGAAGCAGAATCCACGATTTTTGATGCTGATTTTCCAGTCAGGGAACCCGAAGGTTTCCACTGAGAAAAATCCCGGATAAATTCTTCAGCCATTCTGTCCCGGCCCAGAATGACATTGGAAGCGGCCATGGATTCCCTCAGACGGACAGAAGCAGGGTTGGCTATGACTGAACTCATGCCCGCGGCAAGGCACATGGATAAAAAAGTGGAATTAATGAGTTCCCTGGCCGGAAGGCCAAAGGAAATATTGGAAAGTCCCAGGATTACCGGCAGATTCCATTCATCCCGGCAGTGGCGGATTACCTCCAGACAGTCCGGTGCAGCTTTTGGACTGGATGACAGGGTAAGGGCCAGGGCGTCCACAAGAATCAGCCTGTTGGGAATGTTCAGATCCCTGGCCTTTTTCAGGAGTCCATCAATGATTTTTATCCTTTCCCGGGATGCAGCGGGAAGCTGCTTTCCCTTCAGAGGCAGCAGAATGAACGGTGCTCCAAAATCCCGGCAAAGGGGTCCCAGGATATCCATTTTATCATTCTCTCCGCTTATGGAATTGACCAGCGGGCTGCCTGGATATTCCATGAGAGCATTTTTAATGGCCTCTTGGCTGCTTGAGTCAATGCACAGAGGAAAGTCAAACCTGGAGACAAGTTCCCTGATCAGGGCCGGAAGAAGCTTTTTTTCATCCACCATAGGAGCTCCGACATTAATATCAAGGATATCCGCTCCCTGTTCAATCTGTTCTTCAGCCAGTTCCAGGGCTCTGGTAAATTCAAAACCCTGGAGCTGAAAGGTCAGTTCCTTCTTGCCTGTAGGGTTGATTCTTTCTCCCACCAGCACTGCTCTGCGGCTGAACCCCAGGGGAATGCTCCTGCTTCTGGAAGTGAGCACCATGCAGGGTTTATCTTCAGGCGGGGTTTTCCGGTATTGGTGGTTCAGGGCCGCGTCCCTGAGGGCCCTGATATGATCAGGAGTGGTTCCACAGCATCCGCCCAGAAACTTTGCTCCCATTTTTAAAAAAGGCTTGATTTTTTCCGCGAATTCATCCGGACCCAGATTGAACACGGCTTTGCCGTTTTCCAGGACCGGGAGTCCGGCGTTGGGCTGAATGAGCAGGGGGGTATCCAGTCTGGGCAGCATGGATTCAACCAGAAAGATAAAATCATCAGGTCCGGAACCGCAGTTCATGGCTATGATATCAATGGCCAGGTTCTGCATTGTGTCCAGGAAAACCAGGGGTGAAGTTCCGGTAAGACTCTGTCCCTTTTCAAATGTCATGGAAACGGCAACGGGCAGCCGGCAGACCTGCCTGGCGGCTATGACCACTGCTTTTGCCTCAGCCAGATCAAAAAGAGTTTCCCCGAGGATTAAGTCTGCTCCTCCCTGAACCAGGCCGCTTATCTGCTCTCTGAAGGCAGCGAGCATCTGGGAAAATTCAATATCACCCATAGGAGACAGCATTTTCCCGGTGGGGCCAACGCATCCGGCAACCAGGGCCCTGTTTCCCGCGGCCAGGCGCGCAGTCTGAGTCATTTTCCGGTTGAACTCCAGGGGGTTTATATCCGGTTTCAATTTATACCTGGAGCCTCCAAAAGTATTGGTGGTTATTACCTGTGCACCGGATGAAATATAAAGTTCATGTATTTCCCTGATTATTCCCGGGTTTTCCATGCCCAGCTCTTCAGGAGTCTGACCAGGCTTGAGGCCCCCGGACTGGAGCAGGGTGCCCATGCCCCCGTCAAAAATTATTATCTGCTCGTTGTCTGTCAGTCTTGCGAAACTCATTTTCTAAGCCTGTTGCCTCTGTTGTTGGACAGGAATCAGGAGCAATACATCCCCGGGAAATTATGATGATTTGATAATTGACAAAGAATTCTGCATACTGAAATTTATTGAAAAGGACAAATAAAAACTATAGGCTGAAAATCCAGCCGGCAGGAAAGAGGATGAGGAAAAAAACAAAAAAACAGAATAATAAACCGCCTGGATAAACAGACCGCCATTACTCTGGACTGTCCCGTATCCTGGACCGGCAATATTTAACTCTTTAAGATTATGAAGAAAAAAGACAGGGACCATAAAAACACCAAGCAGGACGCACCCCCGGCTGAGGAGGTGTGCAAGGATATCTGCGCCAGACCCAGTTCAACGCCTTCAGTAGCTGATCCCTTAAGAATATATATGCGCGAGCTGGGACGGTTTCCTCCCCTTTCGGCTGAAGAGGAGTTTGAGCTGGCAAGGAGATTCCGTGAAGAAGGCGACCATGACGCGGCTCTGAAGCTTGTAACTTCAAACCTGCGCCTGGTGGTCAGAATAGCCATGGAGTTTCAGCGCAAATGGATGAAGAATGTGCTGGACTATATCCAGGAAGGCAATGTGGGACTCATGAAGGCCTTGAAAAAATTTGATCCGGACAAGGGAATCAAGTTTTCCTATTACGCTTCCTTCTGGATCAGAGCATACATCCTTAAGTTCATCATGGATAACTGGAGAATGGTCAAGGTCGGCACCACCCAGGCCCAGCGCAAGCTCTTTTATAACCTGAGCAAAGAAAAGCAGCGCCTTGAATCCCTGGGGATAACTCCTGACTCTGATACTATTTCCCAGAATCTTGATGTTTCCGAAGCTGACGTGGTTGAAATGGGACAGAGACTGGGCCAGCACGATCTTTCACTGGATATGCCCTACAGCGATGATTCAGAAATGACCCCAATGAATTTCATTCCGGCACTGGGCCAGGGAGCCGAAGAGATCCTTCTTCAGGAGGAGACAGCGGATATTCTGAACAGGAATATCAGGGAACTCATGCCCAGATTGAATGAAAAGGAAAAAGACATTATTGAGATGAGGCTTCTTGCAGAATCTCCAGTCACCCTGAGAGAAATCGGAGAAAAATACGGAATCACCAGGGAGAGGGTCAGACAGATTGAAGCCAGACTTCTGGAAAAGATAAAAGCTCATATCAAGGATAATGTCAGCGACTTTTCCAGGGAGTGGATAGGCAATGACTGACAGACTGATCCAGGCAAAAACCAGGGCCAGGGATTTAGCTGAGCAATGCAGCCTGGATTTTTACAATCATTTTTCATCTGAGCATGCCCGGTCCAGAGAGATTTTTTTCAGCCAACCCATGATTCTGAGGCTTCGTGAGGATGTTCTGCCCTTTTTGAATGACGGCTATGGACATGGGATTGAGCACTCCAAAAAGGTTGCCGTTGACGCTGGTGTTCTGGCCATGATTGAAACAAGACCCTGGAACAGTCCCTCTGAAACCAAAAGAATGTGTATTCTGGGCCAGATGTCCGGACTTCTTCATGATATCTGCCGCCAGGATGAAGATCACGCCCAAAAGGGCGCTGAGATTTCTCTGTTGGTTCTGAATAATTATGCTGTTTCAGAGCAGGATAGAAGGGATATCGCATTTGCCGTCAGAAACCACGAAGCTTTCAGGGAAAGTGTCCTGGCTGAAGACCTGAGGCAGCAGTTATTAAGCGATATACTTTATGACGCTGACAAGTTTCGCTGGGGCCCGGATAATTTTACCACTACTCTGTGGGAAATCTGCACTTTTGAAGACTGGTCTCTTCAGGATATTATTGCCAGATTTCCTGAGGCACTGAATTTCATAGAAAAAATAAAGGAAACCTTCAGGACTGAAACCGGGCGTATCTATGGTCCGGAGTTCATCAGCTGCGGTCTTGAACTGGGCAACCAGGTATACAGGTTCCTTCTGGATGAACGCGGGTCAGGCGATGTCTGCCCGCGTCGTGATTGAAAGATCATAACCGGACTTCATTCTTGAACCCAGACTTATGAACCTTCAAATTATAAAATGATAAAAACAGGTTTCGCCATATTTATTATGGCTTTATTTTTTGCGGCCGGGTGCGCTGTCAAGCCTGAGCCCGCGGTAATGCCGGTGCAATGGGAGCTTTCTTCTGAAGAGACTGTAACCTATTACTATCTCCGTGCCCAGGATGAGATGGTCAGGGGAGGATTTCTTGAATCCGCCTCATTACTGGCAAAGGCCATTGAAATAAGTCCCAGGCCTTTCCTTTACATTGAGATGGCCAGATCCTACTGGGGGGGGCAGGACAGGGACATGGCCTTCAAGTCCATGGAACAGGCTCTGGATGCATTTCCGGAAGAACCCGCCCTTTATTTTTTCCTGGTGGAGCTGTTTCTGGCGGATAACAGAGATAAGGAAGCAGTGGAGGTCCTGGAGAAGTACAGGAGGATGGCCCCGGATGACCTGGATGTATACCAGGATCTGGCATCCTTTTATATTGAGATGAACGATTTCCCCAAGGCCCTGGACCTTCTGGAGCAGGTTCCGGATGACAGGAAAACCCCGGAAATTTTATATTACATGGGCAGGGCAAGCAGGGAACTTGGCGACCGCAATAAAGCTGTAGAATTCTTAAAAAGGGCAGTGGATAAAAACCCGGTGCTTTTTCAGGCTTGGGCTGAGCTGGCTTTTATTTACGAGAGCCAGAGGGATTACCTCCATGCAGAGGAAATTTACGAGAAACTTTTGAGCATCGGAGACCGCAATCCAGACCTGATCCTGCGCATAATCGAGCTTAATCTCAAGTTGAATGACCCGGACAAGGCCATGCTTTTTCTGGAAAGGGGACCGGTTGACGTGCAGTTCCACCTTGACGTGGCCTACCAGTTCATCAGCAACAGCTTTTATAGTCACGCCCTGGATATACTTCAGGGAATCACGCACAGAGGTGCTTATCCTCCCACGGTCTATTTCTACCTGGCCCTGATTGCTTATCAGGGTTGGTCTGACCCGGATCAGGCTCTGGAGTATCTGAGCAATATCCCTGAAGATGATTATTATCATCTGCAGGCCCTGTCATTCAGCATTCAGATATATTTTGAACAGAAACAGTACGGTGAAGCCCTTGAGCTGGCCAGTCTGGGCCGGGAGATTCATCCCTCGGAGAACAGGTTTGTTCTGTTTGAATCAATAATCCTGGAAATTATTGGTGATTATTCCCAGGCTCTTGAATCAATAAGTTCCGGCCTGGAAAAATGGCCTACAGACACGGACCTGCTGTTCAGAAAAGGCTCCGTCTGGAATAAGAAGGGGGATAAAGACAGGTCCATGGAGATAATGGAACAGATAATTGTCATTGACCAGGATCACCATGAAGCCCTTAATTACCTTGGCTATTCACTTGCCGAGGAGAACAGGGACCTGGAAAGAGCCCTTGTACTCATCAAAAGGGCTTTGAGCCTTGATCCTGCCAATGGTTATTATATTGATTCCCTGGCCTGGGTTTATTATATGCAGGGGGAATTTGATCAGGCCTGGAAAGAGATCCAGAGAGCAGTGGAATTTGTTGATGATGATCCCACAATCTGGGAGCATTACGGAGAGATTGCCCTGGCCATGGAAATTCATGACCTGGCTGTTTACGGCTATGAAATGGCCCTTGAATTCGATTCTGACGATGCAGACAAAATTAAGCTTAAGATGGATACGCTTCGTGACAGATTCCTGAAACAGTAACCCATAAAGATTTATAATGTTTTTTTCCCGCTGGATCATAATGCTTTGCCTGATGGCTGCCCTGGCCTGGGGATGCGCTCCGGTAAAGGTTCCTGTTGACAGGCCCCCGGAGGCAGTCTGGAATGAATTTCAATGGGGCATGCCTGAATTTTCTCCGGAACAGTCTTTTCTCATCAGCGCTTCTATAACTTTCATCACTTTAGATCAGAGAAACAGGATCCAGGCCTCTATCTGGGGATTTATGGGTTGTCCCATCCGCATGGACCTGAGCGCGGGCCTGGGACAGACCATTGCCATGTGGTACGAAGATGAACAGATATGGGAGGCTTATTTTCCGGGTGAGAACATGAAATACGTTCACCATGACGGCAGCATGGGTGCCAGTATGCTCGGATATCCCACTCCCCTTGACCTCAGACAGACCACCATGGTTCTGCTGGGGGCTTTCAGCAGCCTTGTTCCGGAAAATTACCATGAGGTTCAAAGCCTTAATGGTAAATGGAAATATTTTTTTCAGGATCAAGAAGTGAAAAATATTGTTCTGGCCCGGGACAGCACTGTTTCCTCAATCACCGGTCAGGGCTGGAAAATTGAACTGTCATCCAGAAGGGATGAGGGGTTGTTTCATTATTATTCAAGAATCGACATGCAGCTGTCAGGGGATGAAAGGGCATTGATCAGAATCAGATCCATCAGGCTTGATGAACATAAGTGGGATGAGGATCAGCTTGATCTGAAAATTCCCCCTGAGGCAGGAATAGTGTATCTTCCTTATTTCGAATTGCAGCAGTGAGTTCAGAATGTACTGACAATGCTGCTTTTGTAATTCCAGGCTGATTTCAGCTTATGTTCGGAATGGGTGGAGGTCAGCAGATACCCGATGGACATAATGAGCAAACAGGGGTTTTTTAATGGAAATAAACAATCAAAGCCGCGTCAGCCAGGCCGGGGTGCCTGGCCTGGGTCCATTTGAACTGTTTTTGGTGGGCTGGAAGTTGATAATCAGTGAATTGTACTGGTCTTTGAAAAGCCTTTGCCGGTTCTGGGAGATAAGGCAGCTTAAAAAGCGTCTGTCCCTGGAAAATATCCGGCTGGCCGAGCTGGTCCGGAAAAAGGCCGCTCAAAATATGCGCAGCCTTGATCTTATGAATCCGGAGATTGATCTGGCCCTGGGGCAACTCAGCCTCTTAAAGGAAGAAATCGACTATCTGGGAAAAGAGATGCAGGCCAGGCGGGACGTTTTTGTTGAAAACCGCAGACAGAGCTGCCTTAAAACGCAGGCTTAAAAGGACAGGTATGCACATGAACACTGTTATTTTTGGTTCTGATCATGCAGGGATTGATCTTAAGAAGGCCTTGATGGGTGATCTGGACGCAGGTTTCAAGATTATTGATGTGGGTCCCGCCCAGAAGACAAGCTGTGATTACCCGGTTTACGCCAGAAAACTCTGTCATAAAGTTCTGGAACTGCAAAGTCCGGGAATTCTGATTTGCGGTTCAGGCATAGGCATGTGCATGGCAGCCAACCGGATCAGAGGCATCAGGGCGGCTCTGTGCATGAATGAGTACATGGCCAGAATGTCCAGGATACATAATGACGCCAATGTGCTCTGCCTTGGTGAAAGAATAGTGGGCATTGACCTGGCCAAAAGTATTATGCAGGCTTTTCTTGGTGCGTCATTCGAGGGTGGACGGCATCAGAAAAGGATTGATCTTATCGAGGAATTCGCCTGATTCAGATCATCTGAGCTCTGGGGATAAGTCTATCTCCTAAATTGAGCGATTTTTCTGTGTCATTGCGAGAACTAGAAGGATGCGTGGCAATCTCAAAATAACTGCCTGAGATTGCTTCGGTCCCCTCGCAATGACAGGTTTATCAAACAGTTACAGGAAAAATCGCTCAATCTGGATATCTGATGCCCACAGACGGCTGCACTGAAATTTTCATCATAAATATTTAACCATGAACATGAAACATTGAACCCTGAACTTTTTCCCATCTTTTAACCCCAAACCTGAAATGGATATTCACATGACAAATCAAATTGATCAAAGAGCGGTAAACATAATCAAAGGTCTGATTATGGACGGAACCAGAAGGGCAAACTCAGGACATCCAGGCGGGGCAATGTCCTCTGCTGATTTTTTGTATATCCTTTTCAAGGATTTTCTGGAATTCAACCCGGAAGATGACCAGTGGTTTGACCGGGACCGGTTTGTTCTGTCAGCAGGTCACGAATCCATGCTGCTCTACAGTCTGCTGTGCATGAGCGGATTTCTGTCCATTGACGATCTCAAGGAATTCCGTCAGTTTGGCAGCCGGACTCCGGGACATCCGGAACATCATATGACCCCGGGGGTTGAAGCCACTACAGGACCTCTGGGTCAGGGTCTTGGCATGTCCGTGGGCATGGCTGTTGCCGAATCTTTTCTGCGTTCCAGGCTGGGCAAGGAAGTCTGCGATCATTTTACTTATGTTCTGGTATCAGACGGCGACCTTCAGGAGCCCATCGCCATGGGAAGCGCGGCCCTGGCCGGCGGATGGGGCCTGGGAAAGCTTATTGTTTATTATGACAGTAACAAGATCCAGCTGGCAGGTCCCACTGCGCGGGCGGACTGCTCTGATTACAAAAAAATATTCGAGGCTTTCTGCTGGCAGGTTATTGAGATTGACGGACATGATCATGACCAGATCAGAAAGGCTATAACAGCTTCCAGGCTGGAAGACCAGAGACCCACCCTGATCATCGGACACACGGTCATGGCCAAGGGAAGCGCGACCATGGAAGGAAGCGAGGAAACTCATGGAGCTCCATTCTCACCCGAGGAGATCGCCAGAACCAGAGAAATAATGGGCCTGCCTCTTGATCAGGATTTCTATCTGCCCCATGATATTGTGGACCACTTTCAGGAAAGATTTTCCAGCCTGGTTGAGAAGGCGGAAACCTGGCAGAGAAGGCTTGACGATGTATTGCGGGGTTCAGATGACAGGGCTGAATTCTGGAAGTTCATTCACTCAGACGGGAATACCCGTATTCTTGATCTGCCCGGGTTTGAATCCGGACAGAATATCGCCACAAGAAAGGCCTTTGGGACCTGCCTCAATGACCTCATGAACAAGCTGCCCAATCTCATGGGCGGTTCCGCGGATCTTGATCCGTCCAACCAGACTGTGAAATTCAGGGAAGGAGCCGGTCTTTTCCATAATGTCAACAACCCCTCTGGACGCTACCTGGCTTTTGGAGTCCGGGAATTTCCCATGGGCGCGATTCTAAACGGCCTGGCGCTTCATGGAGGCATAACCGGTTTTGGAGCGACATTCCTGGTTTTTTCCGACTATGAGCGCAACGCTCTGCGCATGTCCGCCCTGCAGATGCTTCCTGTGCTTCATGTTTTCACGCATGACTCATTTTACGTGGGCGAGGACGGTCCGACTCATCAGCCTGTTGAACATATAAGCTCCCTTCGTCTTATACCCAATTTTTACGTGTTCAGACCTGCGGACGCGCAGGAGACAAGACTCTGTCTGGAACTGGCCCTTGGGCAGACCAATACCCCCAGCGCTCTTCTTCTGACCCGGCAGGGAGTTCCTGTGCTGAATCTGAAGAAATTTTCCAATGTTTCTGATGGAGTAAAAAGGGGAGCATATATACTCAAGGATGTTCATGACCCGGAAATAATCATTATCGCCTCAGGTTCAGAGGTTCACCTTGCTTATGAGGCTGCCGCGATTCTCTCCCCTGCCCGGATAAGGGTTGTAAGCGCTCCCTGCCTGGAGCTCTTTGATGCCCAGGATGATGATTATAAAGAGAAAGTCCTGCCTTCAGCCATCAGGAAAAGGTTTGCCATTGAAGCCGGCCGCGGAAACATCTGGCACAGATATACGGGTCTTGACGGATACGTTTACAGTCTGGACAGGTTTGGGGAGTCGGCACCGGGTAAGATCCTGGCTCAGGAGTTTGGTTTTACCGCTGAACAGTTTTCAAAATTTGTCCGGGACAGGATTTAGCCGGAAGGAGGAAATAGCAGTTTACAGGTCATGAGGCAGAAAGCATGGGGCAAAGGGCATGAAACTTGCTTGGTAAATTTCAGGGTTTTTCCAGGGAGCATAATCCGGACGGCATCAGACTTTATCTCTGAGCACCGATTTCTTCTCTTTTTTTTCATGCATTGGGAAGTCAACCTTGATCTTGAACATTTTTCTGGCCGGCAGATTTAAAATTTCTATGCCGGTTTTTCTGGTGATTTCAAGCAGGGATTCACTGACTGATTCCTTAGAGGGGCCGATATACGTAAACCAGACATTCTGTCTGTGCCTGCGCAGATAATTATGAGTAACTCCGGGGTGGCTGTTGACCTCGGCCACGAATTCCTCGAGTTTGTCCTCAGGAACGCTTGCCGCGCAAAGGGTGCTGTGCCAGCCAAGCTTTTTGGACTGGAAGTTGGCACCTATTCTCCTGATGACCCCTTTCTGTTTGAGGGCTCTGACCCTGCTCAGAGTTTCAGCTTCAGTCAGACCCACCTTTTTCCCTATAACCTCGTAAGGCCTTGATGCCAGAGGAAAATCAGTCTGGATGATATCCAGGATCTTTTTTTCCGCCTGGGATAATGAGGTCTCATCAGCCATGATCACAATCCTTTTTGATCCTGGCGGGCTCAAATGTGCACAGGGGTTCCGGGGCCAGGAAGTCCTGCTTCATGGTAAAGGCCCTGGCCCTGCATCCTCCGCATACCCGATGATATTCGCATACCCCGCACTTGCCCTTGTATTGACTCATCTCTCTGAGCTTAAGAAAAACAGACGAGTTTTTCCAGATTTCCGGAAAAGGGCTGGTCCTGATATTTCCGCAGTCAAGTTCAAGATAACCGCAGGGCTGCACCTGTCCCACATGGGAAATAAAGCAGAAGCCTATTCCCCCGAGACAGCCCCTGGTCATGGCATCCAGTCCGAAGTTTTCCCTGTTCACGGTTATATTCTCCTGTCTGGCTCTCTGGCGCATTATACGGTAGTAATGAGGGGCGCAGGTAGCTTTGAGATGCATGTCCGTGGTTTTTCTGAAGTCATAAAACCAGTTGAGAACTTCTTCGTATTCTACGGCGGAAATGGCCTGGTCAGAAATTTCAGCTCCCCTTCCGGTTGGGACAAGCATGAATATGTGCCAGGCAACCGCTCCAAGGTCTCTGGCCAGATTGAATATGTCCTTGAACTGATGAATATTGTCCCTGGTTACAGTGGTATTGATCTGGAAAGGGATACCAGTCTGCTTGAGGTATTTTATGCCGGTCATGGCCTGGTCAAAAGCTCCTGATACCCCGCGAAAAATATCATGTTCAATTGAAGTGGGGCCGTCTATGGAAATGCTGCAGCGCTGGATGCCGGATTCTTTCATGAGCCTGGCGTTTTCCCTGGTAATGAGGGTTCCGTTGGGAGCCATGACACAGCGCAGACCAAGACTGCCGGCATAGGCTGCAAGTTCAAAAACGTCAGGCCTGAGCAGGGGCTCTCCCCCGGTAAAGATGATCACAGGGTCGCCTGTAAGGTGAAAAGAGTCAATGAGCTGGATGGCTTCTTTTGTGGACAGTTCTCCTTCATAAGGCTCGGGATGGGCCTCTGCCCGGCAATGCTTGCATGCCAGATTACATGACCGGGTGACTTCCCAGGCAACCAGACGCAAGGGCGGAGTTTTGGATGCTTCCTGCGGGTGCATGCTATTCCTCCTTTTTCAGCCATTCAGCTATATCTCTGGCAAAATATGTCAGGATAAGATCTGCTCCGGCCCTTTTTATGGAGGTAATGGTTTCCATGACAATATTTTTTTCATCAATACAGCCAAGACTGGACCCGGCCTTGATCAGACTGTATTCCCCGCTTACCTGGTAGGCGGCAATGGGCAGGCTGAAGTTCCGGCGGAGGTCCCTGATAATGTCCAGGTAGGGCAGGGCGGGCTTGACCATGAGGATGTCCGCACCCTCCTTAAAGTCAGCCATTGCTTCACGCATGGCCTCCCTGGAATTGGCCGGATCCATCTGATAGGTCTTGCGGTCCCCGAAAGAGGGCGCGCTTTGGGCCGCGTCCCTGAAAGGACCGTAAAAGGCTGAAGCATACTTTACCGCATAGGACATGACCGGCAGATCAGAGAATCCTTCAGAATCAAGGATATTTCTGATATACTTTACCCTTCCGTCCATCATGTCTGATGGAGAGACCATGTCCGCTCCGGCCCGGGCGTGGGAAAGGGCGGTTTTGCCCAGAAGTTCAAGGCTGGGATCATTGAGTATCTGATCATTTTTAATGACTCCACAGTGACCATGATCCATATATTCGCAGAGGCAGACGTCAGTTATGACCGTCAGATCAGGAAATACTGACTTTAGAGAGCTTACTGCCCTTTGAATTATTCCGTCACGGGCATAGGCCTGTGAAGCCATATTGTCCTTATGTTCAGGAATGCCGAAGAGTATTATGCTGGTGATCCCATTATTAACAGCCGCGGATACTTGCTTTTCAAGACTTTTCATGCCCAGCTGAAATTGACCCGGCATGGAATTGATGGGATTTTCAAAGAATTCATCAACTCCGTCTATGACAAAAAAAGGCTGGACCAGTTTTGCCGGGTCAATTCCGGTTTCACGGAATGTTTTTCTGAGGGAGGCTGTTTTACGCAGCCTTCGTCCGCGATAAAAATTCATCTGAGAAGTACTCCTGTAAATGCTGCCGGTGGAAAAAGAAAATATTATACTGCTATTTCTTCATCAGTAAGATAGCAGGCCGGGTCCTGGGCCCAGATATCACCGTAATACGCCTCTGCCCTGGCCCTGAAGTTCCCGGCGCATACACTGAGGAAGCGGCAGCCCGCGCATCTTCCCCCCACGTACTTCTTTTTATCCTTAAGTTTGGCCAGAAGCTCGATGGAAGGATCATCCCAGATCCGGGAGAAGGGCCTTTCAAGGACGTTGCCAAAGGTATGGTTGCGCCAGAACTGGTCGGGATGCACACTTCCATCCCATGAAATACAGCCGATTCCGCGACCTGAGTTATTGCCTTCATTAAACTGCAGGAGCTGGAATACATCCTTTGCCCGGTCAGGGTTTTCCCTTAAAAGACGCAGATACACATAAGGTCCGTCAGCATGGTTATCAACCGTGAGAACCTCTTTTGGCATCCCCGCTTCAAACATGCTTCCGGTCTCATCCATGATCAGGTCGAGAAGTTGTCTTGTGCCTTCATGAGAAAGATCTTCCTTGATCAGCTCTGAACCTCTTCCGGAATATACCAGGTGATAGAAGCAGACCCTGGGAATCTCCATTCTTCTGAGAATTTGAAATATCTTGGGAACTTCATCAATATTTCTCTTGTTCACAGTAAAACGAAGGCCCACCTTAAGCCCTTCAGCCTGGCAGTTCTCCAAGCCCAGCATTGCTTTCCTGAAAGAACCGGGCACTCCTCGAAAATGATCGTGCACTTTTTCTTCACCGTCAATGGATATGCCCACGTATGAAAGACCTACCCCCTTGAGATCTCTGGCCTTTGCCTTGGTAATCAGGGTGCCGTTGGTGGATATTACCGCCCGCATGCCCCTGCTTACAGCATGGCTGGCAAGTTCAGTCAGATCATCCCGGACAAGGGGCTCTCCGCCGGAAAAAAGCATTACCGGAGCACCGTAGGCGGCAAGGTCGTCAATTATGGCTTTGCCCTGTTCAGTGCTTATCTCGTCCGACCCCTTAGTATCCCCTGCCTTGGCGTAGCAATGCACGCATTTAAGGTTGCAGCGCCTGGTCATGTTCCAGACCACGACCGGTTTTTTATCTTTGGAAAATTGAAGGAGGTGAGAAGGCAGCCTGTTCGCTTCCCGGCCATAACGCAGGGCGTCTGAAGGTTCAATAGCAGCGCAGTAAAGTTTGGATATTCCGATCATATGGGATCCTTAATTCTGTTTAAGGGTTATGTTTATTCAAGGCTTTGCAAACCAGCTTCATGATCAGGGGAAATTTCATTGCAATGTATTGGTGGGGGTAGGCGCGTGGTTGATTGTCTCCACCAGCTGCTCCCTGGATGTGAGCAGGCTTTCCCTCAGCTCCAGTCTGGCACTGGGAGGAATTTTTGTAAAATCCCTGCTGTCCACAAGCCTGGCCAGTTTATTCATTTCTGATCTGATTTTTTTGAGCCTTTCCATGGCCTGATTCTGCTCCGGACCTAGTTTTACGGCTATTTCAGCAAGATAGGCAATCTCCCTGGTCATCCTGCGAAATTCACGGGCATTAATCTGTTTTTTCTGCTCATGTCTTTCAAGCAGAGAATAAAAGCATTTTTTGATCTTCTGAAGCATAACCGGTTCAACCTGACGGTATTTCTAAAACATTAAAGCGGCCAGGACGATGATCAAAAGGACAGGGGCGATCATGGCCACAACCACCTTGAGAAGAGAGGTTTCATGAATGTTTTTGTAGCCGATGATTGTCACTCCAAGAGACCATAAGGCCCCGGCTATGGGACCCAGGAAGGGCAGAACGCCCAGGATCATGGGGGCACTGCCATAGGCCGTGGCCCTGAAGGTGCCTTCAAAGCCTTTTTTCCCGGCCTGGAAAAGGGTCAGAAAAAGATGGGTGATCCCTGAGGCAATAAAAAGCCAGACCCCCATAAACAAAGGGTAAAATATTACAATAAAGATTGATCCGACACCCATCATCCTCAAGCCCATCTCGCCGGCTCCATGATGGGTGGTCGCGGGAAATATTCCGGCCATGTTCCAGATAAAGGTTGCCAGGGCCTGAATAACCATGATGATCATGAAGAAAGCCAGGGGCATGACCAGGCCC
>Ga0114946_10000810_pt1 | contig 21300 bp, 34 predicted proteins | sample WalLakDeSediment_FD_88676 | JGI IMG/M metagenome (GOLD analysis project Ga0114946, IMG submission 88676) | Lake sediment microbial communities from Walker lake, Nevada to study Microbial Dark Matter (Phase II) - Walker Lake 11/02/13 Deep Sediment | ecosystem: Environmental > Aquatic >...
CCGCTCCTATCCTTCAGCGCTAAACTGCACCCATGGTAACCATAATGCGCGGCCTCGACGCGGAGGCCTACGATCGACAATACAGCGACCAGGCGCTCCTGCAGCGTATCCTGAGTTACTTTCACCCCCACCGCAAAAAGATTATCCTCGTGATTAGCGCCACCCTCGCGATGGCCGTAGCCAGCGCCGCGCTGCCCCTCATCATTGCCGGCGGCGTGGACATCATGGCCCAAAACGGCGACCAAACGCTCCTGCCGCTGCTGGTGGGCGTGGTGCTTGCTACCGGCGTAGGGGTGTGGGGACTGAACTGGGTGCGCCGCCAGCTCACGGCCGAAGTCATCGCCGACGCCATTCTAGAGATGCGCGGCGACGCCTTTGCCGCCGCCACGCGCCAGGACCTTGCCTTTTACGACGAGTTCAGTTCAGGGCGCGTTGTCAGCCGCATCACCAGCGACACGCAGGAATTCGGCGAAGTTCTAACGCTCAGCACCGACATCATTAACCAGCTTGGCATTGCGTTTATCCTGATCGCCGTGCTGTTCAGCATCGAATGGCGGCTGACGCTGGCCGTGCTGGCCATGGCCCCCATCGTAACCGTGGTCGCCCTGGCTTTCCGGCGCGCAGCGCGCCGGGTCACCCGCCAAAGCTCGCGCGCCGTCGGCGAGGTGAACAAGGCCATCCAGGAAGCGGTGACGGGCATCCGCGTGGCCAAAAACTTTCGCCAGGAGCAGGCGATTTACAACGAGTTTATGGCCGTTAACCGGCAATCTTACGCCATCAACGTGCGCCGCAACTTTGTGCTGGCGAATATCTTCCCCACGCTGAACGTGCTGGCTGGCTTCGGCACGGCCGTTTTGGTCTACTTTGGCGGGCGCAGCGCCGTTTTTGGACTCATCAGCATCGCCTCCTGGTATCTGTTCGTGGCGACGATTGACCGCTTTTGGTTCCCGGTAACCAACCTGTCGGCGTTTTGGAGCCAGTTCCAGCAGGGATTGGCGGCGACGGAGCGCGTCTTTGCGCTGATCGACGTGGAGTCAAACGTGGCGCAAAGCGATAACCGGCCTGTGTACAACCTGACGGGTGAGATTGTGTTTGACGGGGTGAATTTTCGCTATACGGCGCAGGAGCGGGTTTTATGCGATTTCAACCTGCGTATCGCGCCGGGCGAAAGCGTGGCGCTGGTGGGGCATACGGGCGCGGGTAAATCGAGCATCATCAAGCTGGCGGCGCGCTTCTATGAGTTCCAGGACGGCCGCATTCTAATCGACGGCCGTGACATTCGCACCTTTGACCTGCCCACCTATCGCCGGCAGTTGGGCATCGTCTCGCAGGCGCCGTTTCTCTTTGCCGGCAGCGTAGCCGACAATATCCGCTACGGCCGTCCTGAAGCCACCGACGCCGAGATCGAAGCCATGGCGCGCCGCATCGGCGCAGGGGAGTGGCTGGAAACCTTGCCCGACGGGCTCAACAGCCAGGTAGGCGAACGGGGCAGCCGCCTCTCGATGGGGCAGCGCCAACTCGTGGCGCTGACGCGCGTGCTGGTACAAAAGCCGCGCATTTTTATCCTCGACGAGGCCACGGCCAGCGTGGACCCGTTTACCGAGTCCCAAATTCAGCAGGCGCTGGGACTGATTATGGCCGAAAGCACCGCCATCATTATTGCGCACCGCCTGTCCACGGTGCGCAGCGCCGACCGCATCATTGTGCTACAGCGGGGGCAAATTATCGAGCAAGGCAGCCACGCAGCGCTGATGGCGCAGCATGGCCATTACGCCGAGCTATACGACGCCTACTTTCGCCACCAATCGCCCACTTACATGCCGCAAACGGGCGCGTTCGGTTACGTTCAATCACGTGAAAGTACGCTGGAGCCGGGGAATTGAAACGGCGCTAAGCGCCTGGTTTAAAAGTTCAACTTTTTCGAAGAAGTTGAACTCTTGAGCGGCGTTTAGGGCTGGACGTTCAGGGTAATGAATTCAGCCGCGACCCAACCCTCGACGCCGTTTGTCAACTGCACCTGCTGCCACTCGAGATTGTCGGCGGTTTCACGGCCCTCCAGAACAATCAGCAGCGTGCCTTCTAGCAACCACTGAAGCTGTTCAGAGTCGATGCCGGGCGCGGAGCGCAGCCAGACGCCTACCTCGCTGCTGACACGCGCCGTTTGCGGCGCAGGCGTAGGCGTGGGAGAAGGCAAGGGGGTTGGTGTGGGAGACGGCAGCGGTGCGGTCGGGCTGACGGCCACGGTAGGAACGCTCAGCGTAGGGGTTACGGTAGGCGTGGGCACGGCCGTAAGCGACTCGGTCGGCAGCACGCTGGGAGTCGACTGCGGCGCGGGCTCAAACGCCAACGGCCGTAAACCCATCACCCCCAGCAAAATCAGGCCTACCAACACAGCCCCAAGGCTGCGCAAGATATTCACCAGCATGCTTTGGCGCACTATTTGCCGCCCCACGTCGTAGGGCTGCGCGGACGAACGCGAGCGCGCGCTGAACGCCTGCCCGGCAAAATAGAGCGCTGCTATAAAGCATACCCCGGCTAAAATCGGAACGACAAGATTAAAAACGGCCGTCACCAACTTCTCTCCTCGGATGTAGCGCGATTTTGGCCAATCACGCTACCAATTTTCATTCAGCGTGGCGTACCCCGCTCACAAGGTCCCCTACTTTAACAGGTGCTTCATCGTTGGCAAGACTACTCTTAGCTTCCTCCCACAATTTGTCCAGCGCCGCCAGATCTAGCGCCTGCCAATCGCGCCCGCGTTCGGCCACCAACTGCTCTACGATACGAAAACGGCGGGCGAAGCGCAGGTTGGCCTCGCGCAGGGCGCTCTCCGCGTCCACGCCCAGCCAGCGGGCGACGTTGACGACTGTGAACAAGACGTCGCCCAGCTCTGCCTGCCGCTCTGCGGGCGAAGCCGCTTGCTGAAGCTCCGCCAGCTCTTCGTGCAGCTTGCCAAATACGCCCGCCAGGCCTGGCCAGTCAAAGCCCACCTTCCCCACGCGGCTTTGAATTTTCTGCGAACGCGCCAGCGCCGGCAGCGCCTCCGGAATGCTGTCCAGCAGCGAATTGGGCGTCGCGCCCGGTTCCGCCCCTTTTTCGGCCTGCTTGAGCAGTTCCCAGTTACGCAAAACCGCGGCCGTGTCCGGCGCCTGCCAGTCGCCCCACACGTGGGGATGGCGCCGCTTCAGCTTGGCCTCAATTCCGGCGATGACGTCCGTCAGGCTGAACTCGCCTGCCTCCGACGCCATCTGGGCCTGCATCACCAGGTGGTAAAGTAAATCGCCCAGCTCTTCGCACAGGCTAAGGGGGTCGTCCGCGTCCAGCGCCTCCAGCGCCTCGTAGGCTTCTTCCAAGAAGCCTACGCGCATGCTTTGGGGCGTCTGCTCCTGGTCCCAGGGACAGCCCTGCGGGCTGCGCAGCATGGCCACCGTCTCGGCCAGGGCCGGCAGCGAGGCGCCGACGGGTAGGGGCGGCGCGTAGAGGCTGGTCAGGTGATTGATCTGCGCGCTGCGGTCGATGGCGTACAGAGGCAGCGCCTCAACCTGCTCATCCGCTTCGCCCGCGGCGTGCACCAGGAAGACGCCGTGCTCGTCGGGGTAAACGGCCATCAGCGCCAGCTTGAGTTGGCTGGCGGCCAGGCGGCTGTAGACTTGACCCAGCAGCAGCGGGGCATTGACGTTGAGCGGGGGGTAATGGTAATCGCCGAGCGCGAGGGCGTCGAAAATTTGGAGGCCGTCCAGGGCGTCAACGCCAACGGCTGTTAACGTCGGCTCCACGAAGCTCAGGCCGGCCACTAGGCGCGTGGGGATGCCCTGCGCCCGGGCCGCTTCCAAAAGCTGGGTGACCGTGGCCTCACCGACCAGGGGATGGCCCGGCACGGCGTAAAGAACTTCTCCGGCGCGGCCCAGCGCGAGCAGGGTAGAGACAATTGTGGCGTAGACGGCCGTAAACGCTTCGGCCGTCTCGTAGACCTGGTCAAAGCTCTCCAGCCTCAGGTGGGGCGGCAAATCCGCCACGGCCGGGTGGCGGCTGGTGCGCAGATAAACCGCCTCAGCAGTCGTGAGCAGATCCCAGGCCTGGCGGGTCAGGAAACGGCCGTTGCCGGGCCCCAAGCCCACAATCGTGATGCCCATGGCGCACTCCTTATCGCGCAACGAAAAAGGCGAGCGCAAGCGCTCGCCCACCAAATGCGTGAAGCGTGAATAGGCGCGCTATTCACGCTTCACGCAGCTTTACCTTATCTGGTGATCAAATAAGCGCGTAATCACGCGATGCGTTAACGCTTCGTATAGGTTGGCGCCTTGCGCGCACGCTTCAGGCCGGGCTTCTTGCGTTCCTTTACGCGCGCATCACGCGTCAGGTGGCCCTCGGTACGCAGCTTCGTGCGCAGGTTCTCGTCATATTTAACCAGGGCGCGCGCCAACCCCAGGCGGACCGCGCTCGTCTGGCCAGTAATGCCGCCGCCTTGAATCAGGACGGAGACATCCACCCGGCCGACCATCTCCGTATCGGAGAGCGGGCCGGTCAAGATTTTATAATCGCCAAAGCGCGGGAAGAACTCTTTTACGTCACGGCCGTTGACCGTGAAATTGCCGGTTACTTCTCCCTCCGGGTAAATGCGCACGCGCGCGGAGGAACGCTTACGACGGCCAATCCCTTCATAATAACGTCTCTTTTCGTCTTCCATACTCTAACCTTACTCCTACAACTCCAGCATCACCGGCTGCTGCGCCTGATGAGGATGTTCCACACCGGTGTACACCTTCAACTTCTTGATCATCTTGCGCCCCAGCTTGTTTTTGGGCAGCATTCCCTTCACGGCGTACTCAATCGCCCGCGTTGGGTGTTTCTCCAGCAGGTCGCGCAGCTTAATTTCCTTAATGCCGCCCGGATATCCGGTGTGCCGGTAGTAGGATTTTTGATCCATACGACGACCCGTGACCTGAATCTTGTCCGCATTCAGCACGATCACATAATCCCCGCAGTCTACCGATGGACTATAAATCGGCTTGTGCTTACCGCGCAAAACAGTAGCAATCTGTGAAGCCAGGCGGCCCAGGGTTTTCCCTTCTGCATCTACCACAAACCAGCCATGTTTCACGTCAGCCGGTTTTGTTACGTATGTTTTCATTCCAATTCTCTCCTAAAAGAGCTTTTGTATCTCGCAACCTCTACAAGTTGTAACTGCTAAGCCCCTCTGGCTACGGCCAGTCTCCTGACCGCACCAGCCAAGGCGGCGCGGTCGGGAGACCGGCCAGAGCGTAAGTAGTTATTACAAGTCGTAAGTTACGGAAACTAGATAGAGGCCGCATGCCGGCGCTACAGCAGCGGACCGCTGGCGGTCACAAGCGCGTAAAGCTGCTGCAAACTCGTCTACAGTCCAGGCTCCTTCACCAACGGCTTTCAAACTACCAACCAGGCTGCGCACCATGCGATAGAGGAAAGCGTTCGCCGTAATTTCAAAGACGAGCAAGTCGCCGCATTGCCGCCAGCCTGCCTGAAAAACTTCCCGGACGGTGTTTTCGCCCTGCGGGGGCTGACCAAAGGTCGCGAAATCATGCGTCCCAACCAGGCATTGCGCGGCTGCTTGCATCTGGTCAACGTTCAATGGGCGGCTCACGTACCAACTATACAAGCGGCGCAGCGGACTGCGCACCTCGGCGTTATAGATATGGTAGGCGTACGTCCGGCGCCGCGCGTCATAACGCGGATGAAACGTCGGCGATGCTTCCTCAACTTGTAAAACTACAATATCCTGCGGCAAATTAGCGTTCAATGCTCGCTGCAATGCCGCAACGTCATGCTGCCATCTGGCTGTAAAACTAACAACTTGACCCAACGCATGCACGCCGCTGTCGGTGCGCCCGGAGCCCGTTACAGCCACCGCCTCACGGGTAATCTGCGCCAGCGCGCGCTCAAGCTCACTTTGTATCGTCGGCTGCCCGGCGCATTGGCGCTGAAAGCCATAATAGGCTGCGCCATCGTAAGCAATCAGGGTCCGGTAGCGCATGCTGCCATACTGCCCCAAGCATTACGCTTCGTCCACCAGCATCAAGACAGCCATATCGGCATTGTCGCCGGGGCGCTTGCCAATTTTGACAATGCGCGTATAGCCGCCAGGACGGTCAGCGTAACGTGGCGCAACTTCTTGGAAGAGATACTTGACAACATCCACTTCTTCAAAATAGCCGTTAACGTCTTCAACCACGCGCGTCTTTGGCAGGCGAGCCGCGGCCAGACGGCGGGCGAATACTTCACTTGCCTGATTTTCCACGCCTTTAGCCAGCCCGCGCTTTGCCAGCGTGATAATTTTTTCTGCTTCTGGCCGCATCGCGCGCGCTTTGGCTTCCGTGGTCGTGATCTTCCCATGGCAGAGCAAATCGGCAACCATATTTTTGCGCAGCGCTTTGCGGTGTGCCGAGTCGCGATTTAGCTTGCGGCCACGAATTCTATGTCGCATCGGTAGTCCTCATCTTCGTTACTTGTCGTCCTCTGGCTTACCCGCTGTGGAATAAGCCAGAGTTGCTCGCAGAAGCTACTTAGAAGCTGCCGCGTCATCGTCTAATAAAAAACCCTTCATCTGAAGCTGCTGCTTTAGCTCTTCGAGGGATTTTTCCCCAAAGTTCCGAATCGCCAGCATGGTTTCTTCACCGCGATCCAGCATTTCCAGCATTTCACCTACTTTGGTAATGCCGGTGCGCTTGAGTGAATTAAATACGCGCACGCTGAGGTCGAGCTGCTCGATGGGTGTGTCATAGATTTCGTTCGGAATTGCTTCCTCAACCTCTTCTTCCTCGGTGTGCATGAAGGTTTCTTCGCTCACGCCGACGAGCGGCCGCAGGTGCTGGGTCAGAATTTGGGCCGCCTGAGCCAGCGCTTCTTCGGGTTTAATTGTCCCGTCAGTCCAAACCTGCATGATCACGCGGTCATAGTCAGCGATCTGGCCAACGCGCGTCTTTTCCACTTCGTAGGACACGCGGCGGATTGGGCTAAAAATCGCGTCGACGGGCAGCTCGCCAATCGGCAGGCGTCCCCGTTCTTCAGCCGGAGAATAGCCACGCCCGGTTTCGGCCGTCATTTCGATTTCCAGAAATGCGTCGTCCGAGTCAACGGTGAACAGGTATAGATCTGGGTTAACGATGTCGACCTCAGGCGGAACCTGAATGTCAGCGGCTGTTACCGTTCCCGCGCCGTGTACTTCCAGACGCAAACGCGCCGTATCTGTATCACGCAAGACGAGGCGAAGCTGCTTGATGTGCAGGATGAGCTGCATCATGTCTTCGCGCACGTGCGGAATTGCTGAAAACTCATGGGGCACGTCCAATACGCGAATCGACGTTACGGCCGCCCCGGGCAGCGATGACAAAAGCACACGGCGCAGCGAATTGCCAAGCGTGGTACCGTAGCCACGTTCAAGCGGTCCAAAGACAAACCTACCATACTCGCGCGTCATCGTCGTACTTTCAATTTTCGGTAGGATAAGATTACTGATAGCCAACGTCAATACCTCCCTTCGTTTAAAATATTCGGTCGAGCACAGCTAAGCCCAACAGAGCTAGCAGGTTCAATTGCTCAATTAGCGGGAGTAGTACTCAACAATCAACTGCTCATTCAGCGAAACGTCAATGTCTTCGCGCGTAGGAACGTGCAGTACCTTCCCAGAAAGTTTATCCACGTTGACCGACAGCCAACGGGGCACGCGCCGGTCATCTATTTCCTGGCGCAGGGTTCGGAAATAAGCGCGCCGTAAACTTTCTGGGCGCACGGTGATGGCATCACCCGGTGAAACGAGCGCTGAGGGGACGTCGGTTTTACGGCCGTTTAGCATCACATGCCCATGCGAAACAATTTGCCGCGCATGCGCACGTGAATAGGCCATTCCCAGGCGATAGATCACATTGTCCAGACGACGCTCCAGCAAAGCCAACAGATTGGTGCCTGTCAGGCCTACTTGCTGCTCCGCACGCCGGAAGTAGCGGCTAAACTGGCGTTCCATAACACCATACACGCGGCGCGCCTTCTGCTTTTCGCGTAACTGCAGCAAATAATCTGATGCTCGTCCGCGACGGAATTGATTTTCCCGGCCATGTTGCCCAGGTGGATACGAACGACGCTCGAAAGCGCACTTCGGAGTCAAACAGCGCGACCCCTTCAAGAACAGCTTCTCGCCTTCACGACGACAAAGCTTACAAACAGGACCTGTATACCTTGCCAACTTAACTAACCTCCATGTTCAGGATATGTCGAGAGGTTTACAGGCTTGGCAACCCTTCTTCCCTCTCCCAAATAAGATAATTAAAGGTGTGACGAACTAAAACCAACTAAACGCGGCGTTTCTTTGGAGGGCGGCACCCATTGTGTGGAACCGGCGTCACGTCCTGAATTGATCGGACCTGTATGCCAGATGCCTGCAGCGCGCGAATAGCGGCTTCGCGACCGGGGCCTGGGCCCTTCACAATCACGTCCACTTCCTGCATCCCGCTGTCTTGGGCGGTACGCGCCGCACGCTGGCTTGCCAAACGCGCAGCATAAGGGGTGCTTTTGCGTGAGCCCTTAAAACCCGAACTGCCCGCACTCGCCCACGATACGGTGTTACCCTTCGTATCCGTGATCGTCACGATCGTGTTATTGAAGGTCGCATAGATATGCGCCTGACCGCGCGGCACCATCCGCTTAACTTTTTTGCGCGTTTGCGCCTGTTTCCTTCTACGTCCCATGGTTTCTCCTGCCTAACTTAACACGGCTGGCCAACATCACCCCCAGGCCTGCGCCCCAGGCCACAACAGAGTTGTAGCCGCTCAGCGCAGGCTGTGGTGATCCACCAGTCAATTATTTGCCCTTACGCCGGCCACGACCAGCAACCGTCTTCTTCGGCCCCTTGCGCGTGCGGGCATTGGTTTTAGTCCGCTGGCCACGCGCCGGCAAGTGGCGACGATGCCGCAAGCCACGGTAACAGCCGATTTCCGTCAGCCGCTTGATGTTCATCCCCACCTCACGGCGCAAATCACCTTCAACCATATAACTCTGGTCGATAATCTGACGCAAGCGCGTCACCTCAGCTTCCGACAGATCGCGCACGCGTGCGTCTGGATTAACCCCAGCTTCTCCCAGAATTGCCTGACTGCGCGACGGGCCAATCCCGTAAATATAAGTCAGGCTCACTTCCACACGCTTATTCCGTGGAATGTCTACACCAGAAATACGAGCCATAATTCCTCCAGCAGTAAACAACAGTCAAGAACTGAACACGGTTTGTGTTCAGTTCTCACTTTTAAATCGGTCTGCTACCCTTGACGCTGCTTGTGGTTGGGGTCAACGCAGATGACCCGCACAACCCCTCTACGCTTGACAATTTTACACTTGGGGCAGCGGCGCTTCACAGATGCTGATACTTTCATGATAACGTTTCTCTCCTGCCAGAAATGTGTTTGGCGCGTGTACGCATCACACACAACTCCAGGCACAGGGTGCATCAGGTCGCATCGTTAATGACCTGAATTAAATCTCGCTGTACTTCCGCAATGGGTTGATCCCCATTTACCTGAACCAGCAAGCCTCTGTTTGCGTAGTAGTCCAACAGTGGCCTGGTTTGCTCTTCATATACGCGCATGCGCGTCCGAATGGTTTCCTCATTGTCATCCGCGCGTCCTTCAATCACGGCGCGCTTCAGCAACCGCTCAATGAGCACTTCCTGGTCCACAAAGACGTGTGGAACGGCCGTAATCTCAGCCCCAAACTCTGCCAGCAGCGCATCCAGGGCATGGGCCTGCGCGGGCGTGCGCGGGAAACCATCCAGAATGGCGCCATCAGCACAGTCGGGCTGCGCCAGGCGATCCCTGGCCATTGCCACGGTAATCTCATCAGGCACCAACTCACCCTTATCCATGTAGCTCTTGGCGAGTTTGCCTAATTCCGTTTCATTTTTTAGGTTGTAACGGAAGAGGTCGCCTGTTGCAACTTGCGGCAGGCCTAAGGCCTCCTGCAGCAGCTTTGCCTGTGTACCTTTTCCGGCGCCTGGGGCGCCCATGAGCACAATAAACTTCATCAGTTAATAAAACCTTCGTAATGACGCATAAGCAGTTGCGCTTCCAACTGTCTCATCGTGTCAATCACAACACCTACGACGATGATGAGGCCCGCGCCATTCACAACGTAGGCGCTCTGCTCAAAACCGCGAATATTTAATACTACGCCAAGTAGCGCCATAATACCAGGCAAAATGGCCACAATACCCAGGAAAACGGCGCCAACCAGGGTAATGCGGCGCACCACAGAGGTGATGTACGTCTCCGTACGCTTGCCAGGGCGAATCCCAGGGATAAACCCACCTTGACGCTGCAGCGTCTGGGGCAGATTCTGCTGCTTGACCATGACGTCGGTATAGAAGAACGTAAACCCAACGACAAACAAGAAGTAGAACAGCCAGTAAAGCGTAAAGGATAGCGGCGCAGCCTGCGGATCCTGAATCGATCCGAAGTTACTGATGGCGCGCGCAATATTGTTAAAAAAGTTACCGCTTGTGGTCATATCACCAACGAAGAAGTTGGCAATCAGCGGCGGAAAAGTCAAGATGGACTGGGCAAAGATAATCGGAATCATGCCGGCCGTGTTGACTTTGAGCGGCACGTAGGTGCTTTGACCCTGATAAACTTTGCGTCCACGCACGCGACGGCCGTATTGCACCGGTATACGTCGCTGCCCTTCCTGCACCACCACAATGACCAACACCGTTGCGACCGTCAGCAAGATAAAGGCCGCAATGGTAAAGATCTGCGCGGTTGTGTCTTCCAAAGCAAACAGCCGCGCGATGTTGGGCAAAATACCCGAAACGATACCGCCAAAGATGATGAGCGAAATACCCTGGCCAATGCCCTCTTCCGTAATTCGCTCGCCAATCCAAATAGCAAACATTGTTCCGCCGACCATTGCCATAAGCGTGGTCAAAGTCGGCAGCAAATCAGACCCCGTCATGCCAAAGTTTGGCATGATCGACTCCAAACCGGTTTGCAAACTGAAGCCAATCAGGCGAATTTGGCCCACCGCCTGCAAAAAAGCCAGCGGAACCGTGATGTAATAGGTGATGCGGTTCAGTTTATTGCGCCCTGTCTCGCCTTCCGACTGCAGCTCCGACAACTGCGGAACAATCGGCGTAATAAGCTGGATGATAATTGAGGCGGTAATGTATGGATACACGCCCATGGCCATCACCGAGAAATTACGCACGGCGCCGCCGGAGAGCAGGTCCAGGAAATTCACTACGGCATTACCGGTATCCTGGCTGGTAAAGGCCAGCCAGGCTTGCAAGTTCACGCCTGGTACCGGAATATTGGCTACCAAACGGTAGATCACCAACATCGCGATGGTAAACAGGATTTTCCCTCGCAGTTCCGGCAGAGAAAAGGCTGTACGAATTGATTCGATCATTGAATATTTCCCATTACGTCATGCTTTCCGGTTCACGCTAGGCGCCCAGGGGCAGCAATTCAACCGTGCCGCCAGCCGCTTCTATCTTGGCCTTGGCGGAAGCAGAGCAGCGGTGCACCTTGACGTTTAGCGACGCAGTAATATCGCCATCACCTAAGATAACAACCGGATCGGTTGGTTTTTTAAGCACACCAATCGCAACCAGAACCTCAGGCGTCACGTCTACCCCTTCAAAATCATACTCATCCAGGGTCTTCAAATTGACCGCGGTGTAATATATTTTGTTGATGTTGGTAAAACCGCGCTTGTACGGCAAACGGCGCGCCAGCGGCAGCTGGCCGCCTTCAAAGTAAATGCCCTTGCCCCCGCCGCTACGCGCGTTCTGGCCCTTGGTACCGCGACCAGCCGTCTTACCTTGACCAGCAGCAATACCACGACCCACTCGCTTGCGCTTCTTTTTTGATCCGGGATTTGGGCGCAGATCGTGTAATTTCATGATGCTTCAACCTCTTCCACCTCTACCAGGTGGGTAACTTTTTCGATCATACCGCGAATAACGGCCGTATCTTCATGCTCTACTTGCTGATTGATCCGACGTAAACCCAGGGCACGAATTGTTGCCTTCTGGCGTTTATCGTAGCCAATCGCGCTCTTTTTATAGGTTACACGCAACTTATTCATTTGCCTCGACTCCAGAAAGGTGCAATCTGAGCCGATTCCTTACCGCGGTCAGCAGCCACCTGATCGATATTCTTCAACTGATGCAGCCCATCAACCGTAGCCATGATTACATTCAGGACGTTGGAACTACCCAGCGACTTCGAAAGAATATCTTTGTAGCCCGCTGCTTCAATCACGGCACGCACGCCGCCGCCGGCAATAACGCCGGTACCGGGCGAGGCCGGCTTTAGCAAAACCTTCGCCGCACCGTGCCGCCCAATGACCTCGTGCGGGATCGTGCCGCCCATAATCGGCACACGCTCCATCGACTTGCGCGCAGCTTCAATCGCCTTGCGAATCGAGTCCGGTACTGAACGGGCTTTGCCAATCCCTACGCCAACGTTGCCCCGATTATCACCAACAACCACTGTTACGCGGAAGGCAAAGCGCCGACCACCCTTCACCACTTTAGCGACACGGGTGATATCAATAATACGCTCATCGAACTCATCCCGCTGCTCGCGATAATTTTGTCGTCTCTGACCCATTATTTTCTCCTGGGCACGGAACGCTTCACGGCATCCCGGCTTTATCCATCCTAGAACTTTAGCCCGCCCTCACGAGCGCCTTCGGCCAGTTCCTTCACACGACCGTGATATAGGTAGCCTCCGCGATCAAAAACAACCGTTGTAACCCCAGCTTCCTGCGCGCGCTGGGCAAGGGTCTGCCCAACGATTTTCGCCTGCACGCGCTTGGTCTTCCCTACTAGCGTTGGCGCTAACGTTTTTTCAATAGTAGAGGCAGAGACCAGCGTATGACCGGCAACATCGTCAATCACTTGCGCATAAATGTGGTCCAAACTGCGATATACATTCAGGCGCGGGCGTTCGGCCGTTCCCGAAAGCCGCATGCGTATACGACGATGGCGTCGCTGGCGTGCTTTGTTTGATTTCTCAGCCATATTGATACCTTACCTACACCTTGCCAGTCTTACCCGCTTTGCGACGAATAATTTCATTATCATACCGTACGCCCTTCCCCTTATAGGGTTCCGGCGGGCGCATCTTCCGAATTCGAGCTGCATATTCGCCCACTAACTGCTTATCGATCCCTGAAACCACAATTGTCTTGCCGCGGTTTTCAACCGCAAACAGGATTTCACCTTCCGGATCAAAGCGTACCGGATGAGAGTACCCAACATAGAGAACCAGTGTACTGCCATCCATCTCAGCTCGATAGCCAACACCATCAATCTGCAATGTTTTGGAAAAACCCGCACTTACCCCAACAACCATATTGTTGAGCAAAGCCCGCGTCAAGCCATGCAAAGACCGATGTTGACGAGAATCAGTGGGGCACTGCACGTGAAGCAGCCCCTCTTGCATTTCGATGGTCATCTCGGGGTGAAAGGTTTGTCCCAATGAGCCTTTAGGGCCTTTCACCTCGACGGTAGAACCTTGCAGTTTCACCTGTACGCCATCAGGCAACGTAATTGGCGCCTTACCTATGCGTGACATGCTAACCTCCAGCTACCACACTTTGCAAAGGATCTCGCCGCCTAAGCCCAGGCGACGGGCCCTTTGCCCGGTCATTACACCTTGCGATGTCGTCAGAATGGCAATACCCACCCCGCTTAACACCCAAGGAATATCAGCTTTGCTAACATAAATGCGCCGCCCAGGCTTACTAATACGCTCTAGCCCGGTGATAACGGCGCGCTGGCTGCGGCGATCGCCAACGTATTTCAGTTTCAACTGCAATACCGCGCGCGGATTCTGGGGCAACACTTCAAAATCTTCGATGTAGCCCTCATCTTTCAACACCTGCGCGATCGCACCCTTTATCTTGGAGTGCGGCATAGCAACCATCGGGTGCTGCCGCCCAAGGGCATTACGCACGCGGGTTAGCATATCAGCAATGGGATCACTCATTGACATAATGCACCTCTACCAGCTTGACTTAACCACGCCGGGGATATTCCCTTTCAGGGCCTCTTCGCGGAAACAAATACGGCATAGACCAAAACGACGTATGTAGCCGCGCGGGCGCCCACATAATTTACATCGATTGCGCACACGCACCCGATACTTCCGCTTTGTTTCGCGGGCAATAATCGATTTCTTTGCCATATCTCTCTCCTCTAATCCTGCCGGAATGGCATCCCAAGCATGCTCAGCAAACGGCGGCCTTCCTCATCCGTTTTAGCCGTCGTCACAATAGTCACTTCCAAACCCCGAACTTTGTCAATTTTGTCATAACTGATTTCGGGGAAAATCAACTGCTCGCGCAGCCCAAGGGTATAGTTCCCGCGCCCGTCAAAAGAGTCAGGCGAAATACCCTGAAAGTCGCGGGTACGCGGCAGGGCAACGTGAATCAGGCGCGTCAGAAAGCTCCACATGCGGTCACCACGCAGCGTGACTTTTAGCCCAATGGAGCGGCCTTCACGCAATTTAAAGCCGGCAATTGACTTTTTGGCTTTGGTGACCACCGGACGCTGGCCCGTAATTGCCGTGATGTCGTTCATGGCAAATTCGATGGCTTTGGCATTGTCCAGCGCTTCACCCAGCCCCACGTTTACCACAACTTTGGTAACGCGCGGTACCTGCATAACGCTGCGATAGCCAAACTCCTTCACCAGGGCCGGCTGTATTTCAGTACGATATTGTTCAACAAGTGGCGTAAATGCCATGTTTTCCTCCAGGTTGAGTGGCAGGTCAGCAAACAGTTCGCGTACTGCAGAAGAACTGCTTTAGGCTGCCTGGCTCACCTTAAACGTTTAATCCAGATCCGCGCCGCTTTTCTTGGAATAGCGCACACGACGGCCGTTTTCATCGCGCCGAACCCCAACGCGGGTCAGTTCGTCGGTTTTTGGATCAACCAGCATCACATTCGAAACGTCAATCGGCGCTTCAAATTCAATAATGCCGCCTTGGGCCCGCGTACGACCTGCGGATGGTTTGGGCTTCTGGTGTTTCTTAACAATGTTGACACCGGCAACGACGACGCGCTTCTCGTGCGGCAATACACGCTGCACCTTACCGCGTACGCCCTTGTAGTTACCGGCGACGACCTCTACTTCATCATTTTCTTTAATACGCATCTTTTCCTCTTCAGCCTTTTACCAGGTAGAATCACACCTGGAATTAGAGAGCCTCTGGCGCCAGTGACATAATCCGGCTAAAGCCCTTATCGCGCAGCTCACGCGCCACAGGCCCAAAGATACGCGTCCCAACAGGATTGCGGCCTTCTTGATCAAGGATAACGGCGGCATTATCATCAAAGCGAATATAGCTACCGTCAGCGCGCTTGAACTCTTTCGTCGTCCGCACAATCACCGCTTTAACGACAGTGCTCTTCTTAACGTTTGAATTGGGCGCAGCTTTTTTAACCGTTGCCGTGACCACGTCACCAACTGCACCATAGCGGCGCTTGGAGCCGCCCATCACCTGGATGACCAACAGCTCGCGCGCGCCTGAGTTGTCTGCTACGTTCAAACGACTTTCTTTTTGAATCATCGTCAGCCTCGTTACTTCGCTCGCTCTAGAATGGAAACGACCGCGTAGCGCTTGTGGCGGCTGATCGGTCGCGATTCAATGATCTGCACACGGTCGCCCAGGCGGCACTCGTTCTTTTCGTCGTGCGCCTTGTATTTTTTGACGCGGCGCAGCGTTTTTTGATAAATGGGATGGCGCTTGGTAGTAGCCACCTCCACAACGACCGTTTTGTCCATTTTGTCACTGGTTACGACACCAACCAGGCGCTTGCGTTGTTCTCTCATAGTTCACCTACCCTGCAATCTCGTAGCTCGTGACCAACGGCCGCTGCCCCTGCATAACCCGTTTGCGCCGCCCGCGGGCGCGCTTGTGGTTTAAATTAACCAACGCAGTTGCGATCGTTTTGCCATCCTCATCGCTAAAAGCGACGCGCCAGGCGCTCTCTTCGTACACAAAGCGTGCGTTCGCGCGCCAGTTTTTACCCGCAATCGCGCGTGCGACCTCTGGCTGCGCCGCCGCCGCCTCAGTAGCAAGCTGGCGATTGCTCAAAACCGTCTCAAACTGTCCGATCTCGCGACGCACAATTCTCAACCTGGCATAATTCTCAAGCCGCGCTGAGGCCTTCTGAAAACGCAAATTGAACAACTCTTCGCGCGCGTTTTCCAGCATTTCCTCAAGCCGCTTGTCGCTCATTTCACGCAATTCAACAATATTAGCCATTAGAGCGTATCCTCCCGTGAAACGACTTGCGTTTTAATCGGCAGTTTGTAACTCGCCAGGCGCAGTGCTTCACGCGCTACGTCGCCCGGCACACCCGCCAATTCAAACATAATCCGTCCAGGTTTCACCACAGCGACCCAGTGGTCTACCGAGCCTTTCCCTTTACCCATGCGTGTCTCCGCCGGCTTGGCCGTTACGGGCTTGTCCGGGAAGATGCGGATCCACACCTTACCACGACGCTTCATGTGCCGCACAACCACACGACGGACAGTCTCAATCTGGCGGCTGGTGATCCATGCAGGCTCTAGCGCCTGCAGGCCGAACTCGCCATTCTGCAGCGTGGCAGCGCCTTTAGCCATTCCGCGCATGCGGCCACGAAACTGCTTGCGATATTTAACGCGTTTCGGCATTAACATGCTCAAATCTCCGTAATCAACCACGCGTAAACGCCCATTAACGATTTACGCGCTTATCCCTTACTCGCTGATGTAGACGTTAGTCGCTTCCACTTTCTGCGGCAAGATCTCGCCGCGGTAGACCCAAACCTTTACGCCAATCCGCCCAAATGTCGTCAGCGCCTCAGAAAAGCCATAGTCCATGTCCGCGCGAATGGTGTTGCGCGGTACGCGACCATCCGAGATCTTCTCTTTGCGCGCCATCTCTGCGCCCGACAAACGGCCGCTGGCCTCAATCCGAATACCCTGGGCGCCAGAGCGCATGGCCTGCATTGCCGCGCGCTTCATAGCGCGACTATGTGAAATACGGCGCTCCAACTGGCTCGTGATATTTTCGGCAATGAGCTGTGCATTGGCGTCCGGCTGAGAAATTTCCTCAACCTCCACTTTCACCGCTTTACCCGTCAACTGCCGCAATTTTCCGCGCAGCTCTTTGACCGACGCGCCCTTGCGACCAATGACAATACCCGGCTTGGCGGTGTGAATCGTAGCCTGCACCTGGTTTGGAAAACGCTCGATCTCAACGCTCGCAATACCGGCTGAGGGCATTTCCCGTAAAATCATCTCACGAATGGCAAAATCCTCGTGCAGCAAGTCACGATAACGGTCGCCTTCCGCAAACCAGCGCGTATTCCAATCCCGGATTGCCTTCAAACGAAAACCGACAGGATGTACTTTGCGTCCCAACTGATTCCTCCATGCGACAAATGTCGCGCTTAGTCCAAAAGCTCTCGTTCGGCCAACACAACCGTGATGTGGGACGTGCGGCGCATAATCGGTCGGAAACGACCACGCCCGGCAAAGCGACCCCCATAGGGCGCCTTACGCCGGCGGGGTCCCTCGTCAGCATAGATTCGCCAGACCGACAGTTCCCCTATCTCCAGGCCGAAATTCTCTTCCGCATTGGCAACGGCCGACTGAATTACCTTGTAAACCGGGTCGGCCGCCTTTTGCGGCATAAAACGCAGCGTGTCCAGCGCCTTTTGCGCATCCATACCGCGCACAGCATCCACAACCAGCCGTACTTTGCGCGGCGAGATGGGAATGTATTTCGCGACAGCTCGAACTTCTAATGCTTCAGCCATGATTACCGACGCCCCTTACCCTTCTTCTCAGACTTAGAAACATGCCCGCGAAACGTCCGCGTAGGAGCGAATTCACCCAGCTTGTGTCCAACCATATTTTCCGTAATATAAATCGGAATGTGGCGACGGCCGTCATACACAGCAATCGTATGGCCCACCATCTGTGGGAAGATCGTACTCGTGCGTGACCAGGTGCGAATGACCTGACGGGCGCGCGCCTCATTCAGTGTTTCCACTTTCTGGAGCAACTTCGGATTTATATACGGTCCTTTCTTTAGTGAACGTGACATCCTCTCACCTCTTACCGACGCTTCTTAGAACGACGACGGAAGATATACTTATCCGTCGCTTTGTTGCGGCGTGTCCGTTTGCCCTGTGCCGGCTTACCCCACGGCGTCTTTGGGCCAGGCATACCAATCGGCGAACGACCCTCACCACCCCCATGGGGATGGTCCCGGGGAGACATCGCTGAGCCGCGCACAGTCGGCCGTATACCCATGTGGCGCTTCCGGCCGGCTTTGCCCAGCTTGACATTGCCGTGCTCAACATTACCTACCTGGCCAATCGTCGCCAGGCATTCCTGCAACACGTAACGCTCCTCACCAGACGGCAGGCGCAGCGTTGCATACTTCGGGCGATCTTTCGCCAATAGCTGCGCCGACGTACCGGCGGCGCGCACCAACTGGCCGCCACGGCCCGGCTGCAGCTCAATATTATGCACCATGGTGCCAAGCGGAATATTGCGCAGCGGCAGCGCGTTCCCCGGCCGTATGTCGGCGCCAGGACCATTTATGATCCGGTCACCCACTTTCAAGCCAAGCGGCGCAATGATGTAGCGCTTCTCACCATCGGCGTAAAACAGCAGCGCAATGCGCGCCGAACGGTTGGGATCATACTCAATCGTCGCAACGCGCGCCGGAACATCAAACTTATCCCGGCGAAAATCGATATCGCGATAGAGCCGCTTGTGGCCGCCCCCGCGGTGGCGAATGGTTATCTTACCACGCACGTTGCGGCCGCCACGCTTACGCAAACCGCGCGTCAAGCCCGGTTCCGGCTGCGTCCGCGTAATCTCCTCAAAAGTCTGCGCGCTCATGTCACGCCGACCGGGAGATGTTGGCTTATACACTTTAATTGGCATTTTTCCTCCAGAGACGGACGTTAAATTGTTTAACTGCCAGGAACATGACCCCTGACATCTAACAATCCTCGTCCCTGCTCAATGAGCTACCCTATTAAACACCCTCAAACAAATCAATTGAGCTACCCGGCTGCAGCGTAACAATCGCCTTTTTCCAACCAGGTTTACGTACGGTCAAGCGCCGCAAGCGCCGCGCGCGCTTGGGCGGCATGTTGGCAATGCGGACCTTTTCGACAGTCACTTCAGGCCAGGCCAACTCAATTGCCTGCTTGATCTGAATTTTATTGGCCCGCGCATCGACCACAAAGGTGTACTGATTTTGCAAATCGGCCAGGTAGTTGCTCTTTTCTGTCACAACCGGCCGGCGAATGATTTCACGCCAATGCATGCTTTATTCCTCCTCTCCGGTCTCGTCCCAAGCAACTTCCACCATTTCGCCGCCAAGACCCAGGAACTCCTCAACAACTTCCAAGGCTGCCAGAGGCATCATCACCTTGTCATAACCCAGCAGGTCACGAATGTTCAGATAATTGGCCAGCATCGTCTTGACGTCCGGCAGATTGCGGGCTGACTTCTCGACGTTCTCATCCCGCGCAGCCAGCAGCAGCAGGGCGCTCTGGCCACCGGTCACAGCCTTCACCATGTTGACCATATCCCTGGTCTTGGGTGCGGCCATGGCCACGGCGTCAAGCAAGATAATGTCACCACTGAGCGCCTTGACGCTCAATGCAGAGCGCAAGGCAGCACGCCGCATCTTGCGCGGCATCTGTTTCGTATACTTGCGCGGCTTAGGACCGTGCGCCACACCGCCACCAACGTAAATCGGCGCGCGCCGGCTGCCGTGACGGGCATTGCCGGTCCCTTTTTGGCGGTAAACCTTGGCCGTAGTGCGGTTAACCTCCGAACGGCCCTTAGCCTTGTGGGTTCCCAGACGCGCGTTAGCCAACTGGCGCACTAAGGCCTGGTGCATCAAGTCACGATTGATTTTTGCTTCAAAGATGCTGGCGGGCAGGTCATACTCACCAACCTCTTGTCCAGCCATGTTATAGACTAATACCTTCATAACCCACCAAACCTCCAATCAACCCTTCACCGCAGCCCGAATGACCAAAAAGCTGCCCTTGTGTCCCGGAACCGCGCCTTTGACAGCCAGCAGGTTACGTTCGGTGTCGATACGGATAACTTCTAGATTCTGAACGGTATGGGTTTCATTACCCATGCGCCCGGCCATCCGCTTGCCTTTGAATACGCGTCCCACGCTGGACGTCGTACCAATGGAACCTGGCGCGCGCCAGCGGTCAGATTGACCATGGGTCTTGACGCCGCCGGCAAAACCGTGGCGCTTGACGTTGCCGGCAAAACCGCGTCCTTTGGTCTTACCTGTAACGTCCACATGGTCGCCAATCACAAACTGGTCAACCGTCAGCATCTGCCCCACGGCATAATCAGCAGCTTTGCTCGTACGAAATTCACGCAGATGCTTCAACGGCGGCAGGCCATTGCCCTTCTTGCGTTGAGGATGCTTCTTATCGGTCTCGAGCAACCCCAGGTGACCCTTTTGTCCACGGGTCAGCCGCTTTTCCTTGGCCTCAGCAAAACCGACCTGGACCGCACTGTATTTCTCTGTCTTTTCAGTTTTTATTTGGGTCACGTAGCATGGTCCGGCCTGAATAAGCGTAACCGGCGTCACGTTGCCCTTATCATCAAAGACCTGGGTCATGCCCAGCTTGATGCCTAGTAATCCTTTCACAATAAAACCTCCTAGGACTGTCAGCCACCAGGCAAGGACTGCATCATCCTATCGAAACAGGCGCCAGATAGGGCGCCTCTAGCTAAATGGAAATCTCAATATCGACGCCGGCCGGTAAGTTTAACCGCATCAGCGTGTCAATCGTCTTCGAATCGGGATTAATCACGTCAATCAGACGCTTGTGCGTACGAATCTCAAAATGCTCGTGTGAATCCTTATCAATAAATGTACTGCGACGCACAGTGAAGCGCTCTAGTTTAGTCGGCAGCGGTACGGGACCAACAACACGAGCGCCTGTGCGTTCGGCCGTTCCCACAATGCGCTTTGCCGACTGATCTAGAACGCGGTGGTCATATGCCTTCAAACGAATGCGGATTCTTTGCTTAGCCATCTAGTGCCTCAATAGAAGGGGCGTTACCCTTGCGCACAACGCCCCTAAACAACCACCTTATTTCAGGATCTTAGTAATGACGCCAGCGCCGACGGTCAAACCGCCCTCGCGAATTGCAAAGCGCTGTCCCGCTTCCAACGCCACCGGCGTGATCAACTTCACAAACAGGTTGACGTTGTC